>Ga0179591_1487568_pt1 | contig 15346 bp, 12 predicted proteins | sample CZOMad2_1_08_16f_FD_182891 | JGI IMG/M metagenome (GOLD analysis project Ga0179591, IMG submission 182891) | Vadose zone soil fungal communities from Angelo Coast Range Reserve, California, USA - CZOMad2_1_08_16fungal (PacBio error correction) | ecosystem: Environmental > Terrestrial > Soil >...
AAGCCCAAAACCGGCCGTGTCACGCGCCCGCCGCTCGCATGTCACTCGTCCCCTAAACGACGGGGCAACCCGGGGCGGCGGGCCTGCTTCATCGGCGGCTTCGCGTCCACTCTCGTGCGCCGCACGCCCCAAACCGACCCGTCTCATGACCCCCCCCCCCAGCCCCCCACGGCCCGCGCGCCGCCAGGGCAGCCACGCGAGTCACGCGGGCTACCCAAGTCGGCAGTCTGCCGAACCCCGGCGGGTTTCCACGCGAGCGCGCGGAGCAGTTCGCTCCACACGTCAGCAACACCCACGGTGCACACGCCACGAACCGGCGAGCGACGCACGACGGCAACAGATTCCCGCTCGAAGCCTGGTCATTGCGACCCCACCTCCGCTCCGCGTCGCCAGCACCGCACCCCCACCCCTCACCCCCGACGCCACCGCGAAGTCAGGAAAGAGCCCGAGCCCCGATGCTCGTTGTCCTGCCCCACGTGATGAGTCGGGTCCCAGGCCGAGGTCCCGGCGGCCGAGAGCATCGTCGACACTACAACCCCAACTCTGCCGGCAGCCACCACAACCCCACACGCCCAACGAACTCCCGTACCGCCGTACCTCGACCCAAGCGCCTTCGGAAGCGCAACCCACACCGTCGTCCCCGGCCTACACACTCGCGAAATGCCGGACTCTCGAAGATCTCACCAGCCGTCGCGCCGGATCGCCGACTCGGCCGCCTCCGATCCCGCGGAGGTGCGGCCTTCCCCCGAGCTGGCGCAATCCCCCACGCACCCCCCGTGACCCCCCACGCCGCCCACAGAGCACCGTTCTCCGACTGCGACTGCGTCCGCGGGTCATCCTAACGCCGAAGAGCTTTCCACGAAAACTTCGACTCCACCAATGCAGAAGAACCCGGCTGAGCGCGAAGCCCCCACGGAGCACCGACCCGGCCTCGCGCGACCTTCGCGGACCTCCGCGCCGGCCGCGGTTTGAGCGGTGCGGCTGAGCCCAAAGCCCAGCCCCCCGCGGCCGACACGTGCACACGCCGTGCAATACGATTCTCCTCCTGTGCTCCGGGCGCCCCCCGCCTCCGCCGCGAAAACCTCGTCTGATCGACCACTGCCTGCGGCACGGCGCCCGCGCGCCGTAGGGCACGCGGCTGCGGCGGCAGGCGGCCGAGGGCTCAGTGCTGCCGTCGGCATCTGAGTGCGGCCGCCGACCATAAACGTCGGGGCCGGCGCGCAGGATAAACGGCGCCGGTTGCGCCGCCCGCGCGCGGGGATACCGCCGCGCCGGTTGCTCCGGCCCAACCCAAACCCCCCGGCGGCGGCCATACGCGCGGGCCGCCGGCTGCCACGCGGCGCGCCGAACTCGCTGGAAAAGCCCATCCCTCCTCACAAATACGAGCGGCGGGCCATTCTTTTGATCGACGCCATCCTCCCGCGCCCCCGTGCGCCAACTCAAGCCATCCGATCCGCCGACTGGCGCCCGAGCACACGAACTCAGCGGCGAGCGAGGAAGACCCCCCATCTTGCACCCCCGCTCGACAATCACCACGGTAGATGGCCCCGCGACACAAATAAAAAAACACCCACCCCCCCCAGTGCACCACTCTCGCGCCTCGAACTTCGCGCGCGAAAAGTCCCTCAGGCCATCCTACCGAACAATCAGCTTATACCACCCGATTCGCACCGCGACTCGCAGCAAGACACAGGCGGCCTGCACGCCTGACGTCCCCACCAGTCCCGCCGGCCCTTCAGCCACGCACCCGCGACCCACCCCCCCCCCCACTATGACCACCCCAACCTCGCTAAGTCTGTCCCACGCCTAGCGCAACAGCCTCGATCTAGCTGCGTCGCGAGGCTCACCGGTAACGACACTTCCCCAACTCACGACTCGCGCGGGGGGGCACACCACTCCCTCCGCACACCCCCCCCCAGCCAACTGGTCGTGCCACGCCCCGGCGCTGTCCCGACGAAACCGCCACCGCCCAGGCAACCGCGCGCGACGCTGACCTCTGCTCTATTCGCATGCCCGCGCCTGAAAGCACCCACACCCCACCGCCGCGCCGACCTCCAACACCAGCGCTCCGCCATCACCATTCGGCCGCGCCACCCCGCGAACAAACAACCAAAAAACCCGATATCACAATGCGCCCCAACATCCCAATCGCTCGAGCCCGTTATTGCGATTAGGCCCGCGGCACACCACTCAGCAACCATCATCCGCAGCGCCCTTCGCCACGCGTACCTCTACCCCCAGACACTCCAACGCACGTCATGATGCATCGTCAGAGCTCGACCGTCCCCCGCCCAGGCGCAGACCCCAACTCGACCCCCCGTTCCGGTGAACTAGCTCGCGGGCGCAGCACTCGAATCGCCATCCCGGGCTCCTCTGTCACCACCACTATGCCCTCTCTTCCACCTCCTTGCGTAACCCCACGGACCCCCCAAGCGCACAGCGGCCCACGCTAACATCCCACCGCACTACTCTCCTCTAACTCACCCCCGGCATCGATCTGGTGTGCGACGGTCCGCCGACTCGCGAGTCTCACCATCGCGCAACCACTGCAACCCCAACAACGTGACCAGCCCCCCAAGCCCAAGACCACCAACAAACAGTGCTGAACCCACGTCCGGTTGCCAAGCCTCCGCCCGACCTCTCCGACCAACCGCCGGGAAAGCACGCCCTCCACAACCATTGCACGACTATGCGGCCCACCCCCAACATCGCGGCCATTACCAAAACCCCACCCTCACGGCGCCCCCCCTCCTTCCACGGCAAGTCGTCCCAACCTCGCGGAGAACGGCGACTGAACTGCCCCCACTTCTCAGCCTTTCGGCTGTTCGGTCTCAGTTCCCGGTCTCCGGTCACCGCTGGTCTCGGTCCCGTTCCGGGCGCCCCGGGACTCCCGTCTCCCCGGTTTCCCTCGGTCTCGTCACCGAGCATCCCGGGCTCCCGGTCCCCGGTCCCGCGTCCCCTGTCTCGGTCCCTCGGTCCCGGGCCCCTGTCCGGTCTTCCGGTCACCCTCCGGCCTCGGAATCGGAGACGCGACGGAAATCCGAGACAGGACGGCGACCGCGAAATCCGAGACGGAGACGCGACGGGAATTGGAGCCGGCGCAGGACTCGACGGGGAAGGTCGTCGCTGGGGGCCCACCTCCTGGTCAGATCTTCACAGTCGGATGGCAGTGCACAAGTCAAACGTGAGATCCAAAACTGATGGCGCACGTCCAAGCCGGCTGGGCCACCGCGGGCGGCCCCTTCTACGATCCCTACAGCCGACATCTCCCTCGGACCTTTTCTACACACCCACCCTTAACCCCCGTCCAGCAGAGCCCGCAAGCACCGCCTCAATCCCAGAGACCGACGCCTGCGCGCACAGCCCACCCCCCCAGCACGACCGATGCCCCGTACGATACGCCCCCCCGTGGTGGCAAGACTGCTCGGATAACACGTGTCCAGGGGGCTACTGGGCAAATAGCGGGGAACCGTGCTAGTGCGGTCGGGGTGCGGACGGCAGGGCGCGGCCGCGGGTGGCGGGGGCGTCCGCGGCCAAGGTCAGCCGAAAGGTCACTCAGGGAGCACATGTCTCCTAGACGAGAAAAACACGACGTAATGTCTGAAGACCCCCCGCACCCGCTGACCCTGTGAACACGGGTACACCCGTAACTCGTAGCCAACCGGCACCCACACGTCCTTGCCAACGTAATCAACCTCAAAGGATCACGGTGTTACAGACAGTGGCTAAGCGCCCACGAACTTCGAAAAGAATGGACCTCTACAGCGCCCATGCGCGCTCGGCGGGGCTCCCCAACCGGCGTTCCTTCACCAGGAGCTGCCCCCGCACACAAACGAAAGTACATGGACGTGCGGTCACAACGACTAACACACTTGGCCGTACGGGGGCCGTCGCAGAGCCCAACCCCACCACCCACCCGATCCGCCCACGGCCCATCACTCGCTCCTGCCTCTCCGTCTCGCGCTCCCCACTACCCCACACCCAACTCCTCAACTCCCGTCTCCACCCCCGTACCACCCTGACCCACCCCTCATAAATCGCCGCCCACTACTCGGGGACATACACTTTGCACGACGGGGCCCACAGATCAAGAAGAAGACCGCACCGGTGGATCCCCGCGTTCCGCAGCCCCTCATCCCCCCTGCCTGGGCGTACGTTCATCCGTCCCACACCGCCCGTCCCCCTCCGTCCCCCTCGCCGATTCCGAAGCCCTCGTTTTTCCGTTCCTCCTCCTCCAAATGCCGACTTCCTAAGCCTTCCCTCCCGGTCGCCCCCACTACTCCCCGCCGTCCATCCACCGTCCTTGCGGAGTTCCGTCCCTGTCGCTCGCCACCCCCACCCCCACCACCCTTCGCCGACTTTTCCTCCGTCACTCGTCCCTGATTAGTCCTCCGCTCCCCCGTGCCCCCTCCTACATCTCTCCATTCATCCGCATTCCCGTAATTTCTTTTCCGTCGCTCTCCTCCCGCGCCACCCGACTCCGTGGGGCCCGTGTCATCCAATCGTCATGTCCGTCCCCGCATTGCTCCCCTGTCCCGCGGATATCCCGTCGGCCGTCCTCTGATCCACCTCCCCCCTCCGGATTCCGTTCGCCGTCGCTCCGTATTCCTCCGACATCGGAGAACCGAACCGGCAAACAACGAGGAACCGGTGCACCGTGACCGAGAACCGACGCACTCCAAAAAGAAAGAAAAGAAAAGGCGAACCCGGGACTCGCCCTGGACCGGGGACCTTTACCGGGGACCTAGAACCGAGACCGGGACGGGACCAGGACCGTTGACCCGGTACACCCCCACCCGATAGACCGAGGAACGACTAGACCAGGTGACTGTGGACCACTTCCTAAAAAACAAAACAGCAACCAGAACACAACACCTACAAAAAACTGATAAACTGGGGGCCTTTCAGCCTCCGCCGTCTCCGTCTCGCCATTTGCGCCCCTGCGCTGGCGCGCTGCGTGGAAGGCAAGGGGGCGGCGTGATGGCCTCATTGTTCGCTGGCACCACACTGGTTTGGAGGCGCTTCAGATATTCCGCCGAGTGGGTCGCGCGGCGCTTGGCAACCGACCGGTAGGAATTTCAACCGTGTTATTGGCTGGGCGGGTGGTCACGCTGTTGCGATGCCTTCGACGGATCGTGCGGCGCACAGCCTCGATGCCGCGGGGTTGACAACCTTCGCGAGCCGTCCCGTAGCCTCGTGTGTTACGCTGGCCGCGGGTCACGAAGGCGGCATCGTGTGTGCCGAATGGCTATTCGAGCGGCGCCGCGTCATCCCAGCTCCTTTCACGACGGGTTCGGCGTTCGTGTCTGCGCCGGGCTCGACCCCGCATGTGACACGACGCTCGCTTCTGTGGTGTCCCTGTCCGGCGCGCTGTCACGGCGGTTGCCCGTGCGCGGCTGCCGCGCCCATCCGCATCCCGCTCCGCCCACGCGCCTGGTCCCAACCCGCCTCCCCTCCCCGCGGTATGCGGTCGCCGCTGGGACTCGCTGCCTGTGTTGCTCCCGGTCGCGGCCCTGGCGTCGCTTCTTCCCCTCGGCGGTGGGCGACCTCCACTCCCACGCGGCCAAAGTTTCACACCGCCGTCCGCTTGTCCACTGTCGGGGGCCCCCCGCGTCGCGCGAGTTCTTTCCCGTCGGGCAGCCCCGGCGTGGGGCAACACGAACACTCGTGCTCGGCGTTACATGGTAGCCCCTCCGGATCCGTGCGCGCGAGCTCGTCTACCGTTGCCATCCGGACGCAGCTATAACGGAGGCTAGGCGCTCCGGCCTCGCATAATCATCGTGGTCGCGCTGTTTGATTTAGAACCTGCGCTGCTGGGCCCGAGCGGCCAGCCGCGCACCGCCTTTTCTTCTTTCTCTGCTCCGACTGCGCAGCCGACCATCTACGCGACCTACGGTCGCCATCCCTGACCGAGGGCCGTCTCGCGCGCCATCGCCGGTCCGTCTGCAAATCCTAACCTGAGGCAGGTCGATCGTAATTCAGACCCCCCCAATCTTCCCCTCGCCATCGCAGGTAGCTCCGGCGACCACTCCCACCCCCGACATCCGGCTGGCTCGATTCGCCGCCGCTCTGGCGCTGGCGTCGTAATCACAAGGCCGCCCGCTCGTGTATGGCGGGGTCGCTGGCTCCACGATCGGGCCAGCCGCGCACAGCCGGCGCCCGCTCCGTATCCCGCGCCGGCTCACCGGCCCGTGCCCGCGCCAGCGCAAAACCGCGGCGCCGATATCCCCGCGCCCGCGCCCGACTTATGGTCCCCGCCACAGCCGAATCCGCAGCGGCCCCGGCGCCGCCAGAAGCCGCAGTCTGCCCTACCGCGCCCCCCGGCGCCTTCCCCGCCTGGGAACAACGAAATCGTCGGCGTAGGCGGCCCCGCGCGCACGCCATCAGCACCGGGTTCCACGTCGGCGCGCTGGTGGGGGCCCTCGCCGCACCGCTCAACACCGCCGGCAGGAGCAGTCCGCGCACACGGACTTCGGCGGCGCCGCTCGGCTCCCTCGGTGGGCTTTGCGGCTCCCCTCCATTCAAAGAAAAAGCAAAAAGTAGGACGGGGGCCTGCATCGTGGGTCAGACCAACTCTGGACAGCTCTCGGCAAACCGCGACCGTCGTCGCAACGCAGCGGCACGGTGCTGCTGTCCCAGGGCGTCGTTGACTGGCGCCGCTCGGCAGCCGCCAGCCGCCCTCGCGAACATCGAGCGCCGCGATCGCATCGCAACTCCACGGCGCCGACGCCTTGTCGAACTTCCTGACACCTCGACGATCCGGCATTCTCGCGAAAAATGCTCCGCCGGGCAAGACGGTGCGCTTAGAAAGCGCTGGTCGAGTACCGCCGCCCATCGGCGGGAGGCGTGGGCGTTAGCGGCTCCGGCCGGCAATGTCGTTCTACATGCTCATCGGAACGCACCGACCCCTGCGCAGCACGATCACTCACGTGCAGACCCGTACTCTGGGCCTCGGCCTTCCCCTTCGGTCAGGGCGCGCGGCGCAGTCGAGGTCCGCCATGACCGGCCTTCTCCGCCATCTGTGCCGCGTGCTCCTCGCCCAATCCCGCGTGCACCGTTGCTGCTCGATGCGCGACGGCACGCGCGCCTCCAAAAGGTGGAAACCCCGCCGCGTCACGCAAGCCCTGCCGACTCGCCCAGCGGGACCTCCAGCGTGCCGCCGCGCGCCGGCGTCCGCGCACGCAGGCCCCGCCGGCTACGAAGACCCCGCGCCCCCACCGAAACCAGCCCTTACGAAATCACGAACGACAACGCGACTGGCCGCCCCAGGACGCAGTGGACCAGCCCATCCTAGTCCGACTACCCCCACCACACACCAATCCCCACCTAACCAACCCGATCAACCCACCGCGACCCAGGCCTCTCTCGCGCCGCTCGCGCCTATACCTCTAGCCCGCGGTGCACCAACCGCCCTCCCCATCGGTGACTCCGTGCATGCCCTCTCCCTGTGTCGACATTTCTGGCTGTTGTGCCTTACCCCCCCGAAGGGACCTTCTCTGGCGCCAAGTTCGCCGCGGGCCTCCTTGTCACACAGCTTGCCGGACGGCGGCTCCACGAAGTCCCGGGGTCATTAAAAGAGCGGCCACGCGTTGCTAAACGGCAGGGCTCCTGGCTTTACGCCCGCCACCCCACCCCCCTATGCGATACGCGAAAGTAACTATTCGTACGGCCTCAGCGTACCCTCCCTCGGGGCTCCGGGAAACGGGCCGCCAAGTAAACGAAACTGCCCCAGCTCATAAAGAATACTCCGCCACCCGACCAGCCCCACGAAACGCCTCAGCAACACCCAATGCCCCAGAAGTTCCAAAACAAGACACGGTCCGAGTCGCACCCCCCGGCCGGTAAAAGATCGAGCGCCCCCACGATCCCCGTCCACTGGCCGGTAGGAACGGAGCCAACGCCGGAAAGAGCCTACGGGGCCCTACACAACCCTCTGGAGCCCGAGCCCCACCCCGACGCGACAGTGAAAGGCCTACCCGTAACAACCACGGTCTATCGACCAGGCCCATCCCAATGTGGGCGGGACCCTCCTCGGCCCTGCGCCCTCCTGCCCATAAGGACCGCTATGCTACGCCACGACACATAGTACCAAACACGGACTGGCCTGACCTCGCGCCCGCCGAGGACCGAGCATAAGACGTATCCCAGTGAAGACAATCCGCTGGCGGGCCAAACCTAGGCGTGACAAAGTTATCACAAGGGGGAGAACGGATCAGACGCCCCGCCTGGATCCCCCAGCAAAAAACAAACAAGCAACGGCCGGTACGATCAGGGGCAGCACTACAGTTGACATTCTTCAGACCTTAGCGGGCCGTACGCCACCCCAAGTCGGTCCAAAGCGCCGCCATCCCATCGCAGGGGGGGTCAGTTCCCCCCCAGCCACAGCACCACCCGACCATCGAGCCACGTTTTACTCCAGTCCCTATCCGCCCTTCCCCAGTGTGCCTCAGACAAACCCCACCTCGCGTCCCCATCTAGCACAGCATGCGCGCACTCTCTCTATCAACAACCACGCAACAACGCAGTAGGCACAGGCTAAAATCATCCATACGATGGCGAACGCGGTGCCTCAGCCTGGGGCCTCTATCCCCACCCCCTCACTCGCCGGCACCCACAGCCCACCCCCCCCCCCTAGCCAGCCGGCAGCAAATGCGGCGACGGCGATTAACCTCACCGCAGCATCCTCTCCCCGCCCCGGTTAATCCTTGCGAGCCAGAGCGCCCAGCTGCCGCACCTAGTGAAGCCATACGCCGTGACCACCCGCGCTCCGCAGGCCTCCTCGCTCCGACGAACGTCGCGCGGCTGAACATCATCGGCGAGCTTCGCTCCTGCTCGTCGCGCCGCTAACTCCGCCCGCGCCCGCGGCCGCACCCCGCAGCCCTCAACGCCCGGCGAAACTCTGGCAGTCCTGCCTTCTGGCGACCACCCCCCCCCGCGGCCTGAGTTTCCACCGGAGCGCGCGCGAACATGCAGCTCGCGCGCACATCGCCCACCCGGCTCGGCCCCACCCCACGACTGACGAGCCGGAGCACGAGGCACATATTTGCGCGTAGCACCCCGCGCCACTCCCCGCCGCGACCCCCCACAATCACCGTCGCCGCGCCGTCACACCCACTAACGGCTGAAGGAAGCCGAGCTCCTAACCCCCCCACCTCCGGGTCTCCGCCACGAATGAACTTCACTCTTTCCCCCTCCGAAGACCCTTCGGCGGCCGAGAGCATCAACATGTCGAACCGACTCGGCCTGATACCCACAACCCCCACGCCCCCGCCAACGACTTCGCCGAGCGCGTACCTCGACGCACGCGCCTTCGAAGCGCCAACACCACCCGTCCTGTCCCCGGCGACAACCCCCACACCACAACCCCACAGCACCACTCGGCGGACATGCCCGCTAACTCTTCTAGAGTTCATTCACCCCAGCGTCGCGCCGCCGATGCCCAGACCGCTGACCTTCCTATCGCGAGTCCAACGGCTGCCACGAGCGGCGCCAAAAAAAATCCACGCCCGCATCAGCACCCGTGCCGCTGCGACCGCCCACCTCCTTCCGCTGCCTTCGCCGAGGCTGGGGTCCCAGCAACCCCCACTCGAAACCCCCCCTCCACATGCCATAACCGGCTTCCGATCAGCGTAAGCCGAACACCGAGCACCGCCTCACGACGCCCGCCGTAGCGCGCGCGACCCCAAACACTGCTCCGCCGCCGGCCGGTTTAGAGCGTAGCGGCGACACGCCCCACCCACCCCCCCGAGCCATCGCCGCACGCTCGAACGCCCCTGTGCTGACTAGCGTGGGCCGCCCGCGGGCCCCCCCGCCCTCCGCCGCCAGACCACCTCCTCCTCTTGAGTTTGCGCCTTTTTGTCCCAGGGCGTGGGCACGGCGCCGCCGGCCCAAAAACCGTAATGCAACTGGCCCGGCTCTCGCGGCTGCCGACCGGCGCCGGCCTGCGGCGGCTGCCTGGCGCCGCGGACTCACTCACGGGTTCGCCGGGCCGCGCGCGGCGATGACCGGCGCCAGTTTTAGCGCGGGCCGCGGAGATTACATATCGGCCGGTTCGCGCCGGCCCGCGATACGGCGTCGGGCGCCCGAGCTGCGCCGCGGGCGATCGTGGAGCTCGGCAACTCTCCGCACACGAGCGCTGGACGCCCCATCGTGGAATCGACGCCCAGCCCCATGCCCCCGGACCTCCGCGCGCCCCGAGCGGCGCATCAGCCCAGCCGATCGCGACTTAGCGACCGAGCACGGCGTCAGCACTCCGAAGAAGATCTGACCCGCTCGCACAACCGCCCCCACACGACAGGCCCCATCCCCCAGGTAAGACATGCCGCAGTACCAGCAGCAACGCCGCCGCGAAACTCAGTCGCCCAATCGATCAGATGCCTGCAACCGAACTCCGCTTATACATCTTCGCTGCTGCCGAGCCAAGAACATTACCGCCCTCGCACGCGAGCCCACCGCCGCCGCGCCTCCATCTCCAACACCCTCCCACACGCAGCGACACGTACATGATCGCGAGGCCGAGCCGCAGCCTCCGTAACTACACGCTCGTCGCGAATCCTCACTCCGGTACGTATCGCACGAACACTCCGCGGCGGGCACCCAGTCCCGCCCGCCACATGGTCGTGCCAACGGCCCCTTGAACCCGGTCGCTGGCCACCTGCCCCCTTGCCCGAAGGCAAACCAGTCAACCCGCCCCAGTGCCAGCGACGCCCGTGACCCTTGTTTGCCTTAATTCGCAGCCGCCGCAAGAAAGCACCCCAGCCGCCCCAGCACCAGCCGAGCCGCATCCTCCACCAAGCGCGGCCATCCAAGGCGAGACAACAACACAGATCTCTCCAAACAATTCTCCCCATGGCGCCGGCGAGCGGTTTCGCTACTGCGGCTCGGCACACCACCTGCACCAACCGCCCCAGCGCCTCTGTCAGTTACCCCCATAACGATACTCATGCCTCGCCCCAGCATCCAGTCACCGACTCTACTCCCCCCTCGTGCAACAGCTTCTGCGCAGCAATCGACCACCTCGCCATCCGAGGGCTCACCACGATGCCCCGCTGCCGACCCACGTCGGCCCCCACCCAACCCGCCCCCAGCCCCCCCCGCCACACCACCGTACACCTCCACAAAAACCCACCGACAAACGCTCGCAATCCAACCCCCGCGCAATCAGCTGGTGGCGGCCCCATCACGATCTCGCGAAGGCATCGCCTAACCCCAGCGTGGACCCCACCGGTCCCCCCCCGCCAGCCCGCAACACAGTGAACCACTTCGGTGCCTAAGATCGCCGACTCTCGACCCCACCCCACCACCCCTCCACCCCTCCATCCCCACAGCCGCCCTGGTAATCACGCCCCTCCAACCCACGTGCACAACAACGACATGCTCCCTCCTCACGGCGCCGCCCCCTCCCGTGTTCCCCACGCATCTCCGCAGCGGAGACGCGACTGAACTCGCCACCCAGTCTCATTTCGGTTCGCTCCCAGATTCCCGGTTCTTCGGTCTCCGGTCATCGGTCCCGGTCCCGTCCCGGTCCCCGTCACCGGGCCTCACATCCGCGTCCCACCGGTCACCCGGTCACCCGGTCCGGTCCCGGTCCCGGGTCCCGGTCCCTCGCCTGGTCTCGTCCCGGTCCCGGTCAAAGAAAAAATCGCCAGTCGGCGCCTCTTCCTCCTCGGAATCTCGAGACGCCCCCCTCGAGACGACCGCCCCCCACCCCGGCGACGGCATACCAGAGACAGAGACGGCGACGCGAATCCGAGACGGAGAACCGGCCGACGGATTGGAGACGGGCTACAGGAATCGGAAGGCGGAACGGAAATTCGGATGCGTAGACGAAGATCGGAGAACTTCCCACGGGGACATGGAAAAGACATCCGAGACGGAATCCGAGGTGGCGACGGAATTCCGAGCACGAGACGGCGAGCGAGGCTGACGTATCGGAGACTGAAACGGGACGAAAATCCGGGAGCGACTCGACCCCCCCCTGCAACGGGCACGCGAAAATCGAGGTGGCGAACTGGCGGAATCCGAGACAACATCTCATCTCTCAACAACAACAACCTACCCAGATAAGAACGGAAAAACGCGAAAGATTGTCTCGCGACTTTCCGTCGCACCACCGTAACGCCCCCCCACCGCACCCCCCCTCCCCGCGAGCCCCAAATCAACCAAAACCCCCCCAAGCACCCCTCCTTCCCCCGCATTCGCCGTTGCCCGTTGCCCGTCCTCCGATTGCCCGTCCGCCGTTTCCGTCTCCGATCTCGTCGCCCTCGCGCCGTCATCCAGTCTCGGAATTCCGTCGCCAACCCACACAACACTCCTCCGATTCACCGTCTCGGCTTCCGTCCCCGTCTCCGATTCCGTCCTCCGCCTCCGAGTCGTCATCCGCCACCTTTCCGATTCCGCTGTGCCCAGAATCTCCCTAAGTCTCCGTCGCCGGCTCCTCCCGCTCCGGACATTCCGTCCGCCCGTCCTCTGCATCATCGGACTGCCGTCGCCCGTCCTCCGGATTTCCCGGAGGTCCGTGAGACCGGAACCGCGGGACCTGACCCGGACGAGGAAACCGAGACGCGGGACCTGGACCGGGACCGGACCTGGTACCCGGGGAATCGAGACGAACCGGGAACCCCGGACCGGGACTCGGGACTCGTGACCGAGACCCTGATAACCGAGACCGGGAACTCGAGTACCCACGAGAACCGAAAACCCTGAGACCTGGGGCAGTCTCATTCGCCGTCTCCTCACTTGGCGCTGCGTGAAGGAGGGGGAGCCGCGTGATGGGCCCGCAATGGGTCGGCGCTGCCACGGGGTTTGAGGGCCCTTGCTTCCCAGGCGGGGTCGCTTCGCGCGCCGCTCGGCACCGACGTTGGTTCACCGTTGCTGGGTGGGGGGGCGGCGCGGGGGTGGATCACGACAGTCCTTTATTCCGAGATTGGCGCGCTCGCCGAAAAACAATCCTCCGTGCGGCCCTACCACCCATCCTCAGAATGCCGGTTGTACTCCGCGAGCGTCGTTCGGAGTGTCTTACGGTTACTTGTGGCCTGCGAGTCCCCGCATCGGGCAATTCGTGTCGGGGTCGCCGATGGCGATCGATGCGATCGCCGCAGCACCTGTTACGACGGAGGGTACGTCGCTTCGCGAGTCTCGCTGCCTGGGTCTGGGCCACTCGACCGCTCGCTTTCCGGCGGGGTAACCTGGCAGTCCGGCTGGCCGGGCGGTTTCGCCCGATTGTTTGTGACCCGCCGCCCCATCCGCATCCCGCTCCGCGCGCCTCGTGGCGACTCTCGCGGGGGCGCGCTTGGGATGCGCGCTGGTGCTCAGGCGCGGGCTGGGGTGCTTTCTCGGGCTAGCTATCTCCACACTGCGACTCCACGGCAAGGCGCACGACCTCGTGCCCAGGGCTGTCAGCGGTTTCCGTCGGGTCAACCCGGCGCGGTGGCACGACCATGTTGCCGTGGCCGCGACTGGTTGTCCCCCGCATCTCGCGTGCGGACGTTCGTTACCCGGGTGCATTCCGACGGACAGCCTATACGAAGGCCTGCGCCCTCGGCCACTGTCCGCGAGGAAATCATCGGGGGTCGCCGCTGTGGCTTGAGCACAACCGGGCGGCGGTTGGGCCCTCGTGCAGGCCGCCCCCGTTTTCTTTTGCAGCTCGGGCGCAGCGAATCTACGGCGATCCGGTCGGAAATCTGACTCGAGGAGCGTTCGCCTGGCGATGCCGGTCGCCGGCCAAAACCCTCTACCTGGGGAAAATTCAGCCCGGGTCAGACAACATCCTCCTCCCTCGCTCCGCCGTGCTCGCGCCATCCCCCCCAGCTACTCCCGTCTGGCTGAAAATGCGCCTGCCGCCCGGGCCCGCTGTCGTCGTCACGACAGAAATGCCGCCGGCCCGCGCCTCGCTGTGCGGGATTGCTTTGCCCCCTCCACGCAAATCTTTCCCGCCCCGCGCAGCCAGGCGCCCCCCCATCCCGTATCTCCCCGCCCGTCTTCAAAACAGCCTTCTCCGTATCCCTATCCCCTATCCTACCCCCCCCTCTCCGCCGCAAACCGGCCGCCGTACCATTCCCCCGGCCGCCGGCCCCGGACGTATTCGTCTCGCACCGCCACACTCCGCCGCAGCCCGGCCCGCCGCTCGCCGACAGCCTCATCATTCGCCCTACGCGACGGCCTTGTCGCCACCGGCGCCGCTCGCTCCCCTCCCTCCCACGCCCTGGGACACCACCTACGAATCCGGCGGCCGAGGCTGGGGCCCGCTGCGGCACGCAATCAAGCCCCCGGCGTTTTCCACCGTGGCGAGCCATGTGGGCTCCAGCGCGCCAACCGCGCCAACCGCCGCGCCGGGAGCAGGTAGCGACGGAACTCGGCGGGGCGCTCGTCGTCGGTGGGCTATCGCGCCCTCAGCGGTTTCTGCATGTGGACATCGACTCTGGAACAGCTCGGCCCCGCACGCCCACTGTTCTCGCACGGGCCAAACTGGTCGCTGCTGTTCCGTGTCGTGCGTGAGGGCGCTACCGCTCGGGAGCCCAGCCGCCTCCGTCGACCTCCCCTCGGCAGGCCGCGTCTGTGCCCATCGCGCGAACGCACTGGGTTGAACTTTCGAACGTACTCCGCGCAATTCTCGTCACTGCGGTCGCCGGCGACGACCGTGCGCTCGCGAAGCGCATTGGGCGGTACCGATCGGCGCAGGTCGTCGGGCGTTTGTGGTGGCTCCGGCAGAACTGATCGTTCAACTGCTCCCTCGGCCGCCGACGAACCCTCGGCGGACCCTAATCATCATTACACGTTGCAGCATAAACCCGAATCGGCTCGCTTTCCCACTTCCGCCGTCACGGGGCCGCGCGGCGCGGGAGGTCCGCCCATGACCCGGCCTCGCCTGCAAATCTGTTGCTATCTTGCTCACCAACTCCGTCCGCGTGCAACTACTGCGTGCTGGCTGTTGGCGCTACCTATAGCGACTGCACTCATTCTCCACCACGATCCCCGCCGGTGGAAACCCAGCGCGGTCAGCAGACCTTGCCGACTCGCCCAGCGTGGACCCCACTCCCCCAACCAATCACCAAAGCTTGAATCATTGTCCTCGCTAGCGCCGGTCGCGTCGCGCCACGAGCGGCCGCGAAGCACCGCCGGATGACCATCGCCCGGCGCCCTCGCTCGGACGAGACCCGCGGCGTCCGGCGGGGATCACGGCGTACTGGCTTCAACGGTTGCCGAGCTGGGGCGCTCTGTGGGGCTCGACCCTCCCCCGTGCGAGGATAATGCGAATCCCCGTATCCGCGATCCCTGCACAATGCTGCCGCTGGCCCCGCAGCGTCTTAGACTCTCGTCCGACCCCACGATCACCCCCCCCGTCGAC
>Ga0179591_1251794_pt1 | contig 15345 bp, 19 predicted proteins | sample CZOMad2_1_08_16f_FD_182891 | JGI IMG/M metagenome (GOLD analysis project Ga0179591, IMG submission 182891) | Vadose zone soil fungal communities from Angelo Coast Range Reserve, California, USA - CZOMad2_1_08_16fungal (PacBio error correction) | ecosystem: Environmental > Terrestrial > Soil >...
AAAACCTGGACGGAAAAGATCAACCGAGACCAATCAGAACACCCAAAACAAAAACCAAAACCCTGCATAGAGGATTGTGGGGGGACACAAAAAGGTTGGCGGCGGACCAAACATATGAAGGGACAGAATGGTCGACGGGGGGGGAAAAGCGAAAGGCAAGTCAGGTAAAAAGGAGAGGGTCCACGAAAAGACAAAAAAAAGGGCAGCGTGCTCGTGCGATCACGAAAGAAAAAGGGTTGAAAGGACCGGGGGAGCAAGGGGGGCCCCAGGGTGAAAAACGGGTGAATTTGATTAGCCCGATGGAGGGGGTTGGGGTGGGCAAAAAAAAAAACATCAACAGGGAGAGGGGGGGTTGCACCGTCGAAAACCAACAAAACTAAGTAACAGCGGGACAAGAAAATCAAAAATTTTTTGAAACCGTAAAAAACCCTAGCCCGTGACGCAACACCAAAACTGCGAAGGGGAAACGCGGGTTGTCCAAAAAACGTGAACGGCGTAGCAAATCCAGGCTCCAGGGAAGAGGAAAAGACTGGTAACGCAAGGGGCCGGAAAGACATGGGAGGGCGTGAGGGGGGGGTTTGAAGGCCAGTATGAGGGGGACGCACAAGCTGGGGTCCGAGGCGTGATTTAAAGAAGGTGTTTGTCTAAGGGGAGCAGGTGGGACGTGGGCCGGGGAATGCGCCGATGCCCTGGGAAAAAAAGAGACGTTTATGTAAAAAAAAAAACAAAACAGAAAAAGCATCACTAAAACAAGGGAATGAACGGCGGGACAGGGGTGAAAGCACGACCAGGCGACACCGCGGAAACCTAAACATCTTGACCCTACCAGAGAAAGAGAACAGAACAGGGGTGGAGTCGATCCGGAAGGTACAACGGACATCGGAAATGGGGCCAAGTGGAAATCATGACCGACTATGCGGGCCCGGACATTAAAGAAACCACTGAACTTGTGCAGAGAGAAAAAAAAAAAGATGGAAATGGGATATGCGCTGAAGTTTTCAAGCGGCAGCACCGTAAAACGCAAGAAAGAAAAAAAAAGGGCCCCGGACGCGGTCAGAGAAGGAAAGAGGTTGCACTGGCCAGGGGGTAAAGATGTAAAAAAACCTGCAAGGGGGGGGATAGGTCAATCTCCGGAGTGGAAGCAAAAAAAACGAACGGGAGATGACGAGCTCAAGACAGTTTCTTAGATCAAAAAAACAAATAGGGGGGAAAAAGAGAGAAAAGAGCACGAAAGTAGGGCGCGGAAGATCGAGAGCTGCGGTCAGCACTCGGGGGTTGAAACGCCTACCTGACCCTGGTCCAACTCTAAAACAAAGAAATTGCCAGGAAAAAAAGTCTCGTCGATAAAGAGGTCCGGCAACCCAGTGTAGTGACTCCTCAACTGGGAAAACTGTAAGGAGGAAAACATGGGAAAAAGCTTTGTCGATAAGATGCAGGGAAGAACTACAGACCCGAAGCTTTGGAAAAAGTGGACATCGGCCAGGCAAGAAGTAAGCTGTAGTAAAGACGCCTGACACGGCCAGGGATCGGAAACAACTGGAGGTCATAGCGGAGAGGGGAATTTGCTCACCATCACATCTAAAGACGGGGTAGATGGGTTTGGGGGGGGGGGAGCTGCTGAAATTGACAGCAGGAAAAAGGGCACGCAAAGGTTTCCCACGGATGCCCACAGCACCAGAAGGGGGACGGGAAAAAAATGAAAAAAGAAAGGCACGGAAAAAGGGACACGCCGGGGGTCAAAAAAGTGGGGCGCCGCAGAGGCCCAATTCACAAAAGCGCACGCATCAAAATCGGACATGCACCATAATGGACCAGAAGGGGGAACCGCTGAAATCTCCAACGAGGAAGAAGAGCAAAGGAAGCCGCATGGGGGCCTTTGAAACACGGAGGGGAACGGGGGGTTGCAGCAAGTACAAGGGATTAACAGGGTTTCAAAAACCGGCGTGTGCGTGGAAAAAGAGGGTTACCGAAAAGCGGGGTTTTCTGGAAGTCCGCAAAATGGAAAAGGGGATGCGGTTGCGCAAAACCACAAAAAAAAAAAACATCAGAACACTGCCAAGACCCAAGGGGGTGAAAAAGATTTGGCCAACGAAAAAAAGAAGAAAACACGGGTAGTGCTGTACTCGACCGGACGCACTGCTGAAACTTGGGGTCTTACGGGGAACTTACATTCCAACAAGAAAAAGGGGGGTCACGGGGGAGCCGAGAAAATACTAGACTCTGGGGACCGAAAGCAAACAGGGGGAAAACAACGATCTCATGGGGGGGGGGGGGGGTAAGAAAGCAAAGCGAAAAAAGGCTCTTTTTGGGTGGTGTTGTGTGGACCCATCTCTGTAAAGGGAAAAAACCTGTTGGGGAACCGGTGGGCCAATAGGAGTCTTTTTTCAACATAGACGGCGACAAACGGGGGACAGGACTTTTTATGTTCCCGAAAACCAAAAACAACGGACCTCACACTTTGGTTGAAAAGACCAGCACCGGCCCGGATGGGGGGTTAAATGGGTGGTTACGGCGGGGGCTGTGGGGGGGGGCAAACACCGAAAAAAAAAAGTCCCGGGGAACTCCACACATCCTAACGGGGTGGAGGGGGGGGGCGGGGGGAACAAGCCCAAGAAAAAAAAAAAATGGGTGCGCAGGACGGGCAAACAAGTACAAACCGCCCTCAAAAAACCGAACCGCTACAAGGTCTACAGAACAACGCAACACTAAGAAAAGAAACTCGGCGAAGGATGCCCTTTAACGGAAATAAGAGAAGAGAGACCTGGTAAAAAAAGAACGGACTTGCCAGAATGGGGAGAAACCGGAGGCAAAACCAGAAAGACCAGCAAAGTGGCACTGCTAGCCATCCCGGGTCCGCCCGGCAGCCAGGGGGGACAAAAGAGGAAAACGCCGAGGACTAAAAGTAGAATTCAGCAAGATAAACAAAAGACGAGACGAATGGACATGTATGGGACATGGGCCAAGGCAAGATCCGAGGCGAAAAACTACAAACGAAAGCAGTCAAGGTACCGAAACCAACGACTACGGCCTCAGTTATCCACAAAAGAAGTCCAAACTACGCCGAAGGGCGGGCTCGGGTCATCAGAACCGGAAAAAGGATGACAGGGGTAACGTAAAAAGGAAAAAAGTCCTGAATAAAAAAAACGGCCGGGACCGGACGACCTCAAACGGGCAGAAAGTCAAAAAACGGGCGCCGCACAATCCTTCACAGAACATGCGAGAAAAAGGGGGGGGGAGTCGAAGTTCACAGGAAAAAAAAGTCTGAGAGAAGGGGACAACGCAAGACGACAAAGGCAAACTGCAAAAAAAGGGCAAATCTGATTGACGGCCCAGACGAGGCTCGATTCGGGCAAAGGGGTTCAAGGTGTGCAGAAACAGAGGTGGCATAGAGGTACACGAGAATAACCCTGACAAAACGACCAAGGGTCCGTAAAAAAAAATCACGTGCAAGCCCTTTCAAGGTAGAAAGGGAAAACGTCCAAGACAAAAGGGAATAAAGGGAGAGCAAAAAAACCCAACAAAGACAAAAACATCCGATGACATCGGGGGGGGTCACGAAAGAAAAAAAGGGCAAAACGGGTACGGGCAAATACTGGTCCTTTCAGCACGGAAAAAGGGCGGACCAACTCGAAACCTTCCGAGAGGGGGGAAAAAAAAACTCGTCAAACAAAAGTCCGCAACAACATTTCAAGAAAGACCACGAAGGAACCGGAACCAGGAACATAAGGAAAAAGTCAAAGCCGCATACGGTCCGTCCAACACAGGAAGAGAAACGGAAACCTCGAGGGCCCAAGAAAGGACAGGAATCCCGGCTCCGACATCGGCCAAAAGGGCCCATCAAAGAAAAGGGGAAATGTGTACGGCAAGTTAATGGACAGCAGAGAATAGAAAAGGGGGACGGGGAAAAACAAGAACCAAGAGAGACGTATCATCAGACCAGAAGAGAGGAAGGAACGAACAAAAAGCGGAATAATCGCGCGGGACACTCACGAAAATAGACGCGACGCGCACAATGACGTCCTCGCTCCACAAAAGAGGGGCTCCAGACATAAGGCCCCAGGAAAAAACAAACTCAAGTAAAGGGCCGAAAAACCCCAAACCCGACGAAAGAACCCTTCTAGTCCCGAAATCAAACCCTCAGGAACTTAGGAATCAACAACCAGAACGAAAAAAAGAGTGCCAAGACGGCAGGTTGCTCAAATCAAAAAAAAAAACAAGTGGGGGGACAACCTGAGAAAAACGAAGGGCAACTGACGAAAGAAGGGAATTCAGATACGAGAAAAGAAGGGCAGTCCAAACCGACTCCAAGGCAAACGCAGGAAAGGCCGAGGGACGCCTGTCATACACAATGGGCATAGCAAAAAAAAAAGGAAAAAAAGGAAGAAAGAAAACGAAACAGGGGGAAACCAGGGCGTCTGCCCGTGGGTTAGGACCGGCCAGTTGCTCCCAGAAAGGGTCAGACCCGCACTCCCACGCAATCTCATACTCCAGAAAAAGCCGCTAAAGAAAGAAAAAAAAAAAGAATCACCCACATAAGGCTACTAAGCGGGAGCCATCGTGACGAAGGGGGGACAAAACAACAAAGATTCTCCAAAAAAAAACAACACCGGGAGAAGGTGGAAAAAGAGGGGGGAACGGAAGACGACGTGGCGGAAAAAAATGCTGATCCTTCACACTCGTAAGGAAAGGAGAGGGTGGAGCTGGAGGGGCGTAACCGGAAATACGGCCTTGAAAGTGAAGTTGGTGTTGGGTTTGGGCGTATGACTTCCATGGGAAGAAAGGGCAGGGAAAAACGAGAAAAGAAAAGCAGAAAAAGAAAATTTATTTCCCGTCAAAAAGTACGGAAGAAGGGGGGGAGATGAACGATCCGTTGTGTCATTAAACGAGGCAAAAGGACCAGATTTCAGAACAAGCCGGCAACTGATTACGAAAAGCTAGTTCTATTGACAGGATGGAAAGACGAGTTTATCGGTTTGCAAAACTGGGGGAATGGGCGGGAAAGAAAGGCACCGGCCCGTCTGGACATCAACGCGGGGAAATTAAAAGCCCGGGCGGCTGACTAAAGAAAAGGAATAAGGAAAAGAAGGGTGGCCCTTGGGGTCAAAAAAAGCTCTCCCGCGCGGTTTGCAGGAAAAAGCCGAGTTGGAGAATAAAGGATCTTTTGTTGGGTGGAAGAGGAGCTTCAACTTTGGAAGGCCGGACGGAGGGGGGCGGGAGCAAGGCATTGACACTTTGGAAAGTCCGTGGCCGTTTCCCAAAAAAAAAAAAAAAAAAAAGAACCAAAAAACTGACAAAGACAGTCTATCCTCGGGGCACCTTGAGGAAAGAAGAGGAGGGACCTCCGCGGTTTGATTGTGCCCCTTTTTCAACAACCGGAGCGACTACTGCATGAAAGGGGGGCCAGGGAAAACGGGTGATCGAACACGGGAAATTGACGAGTAAGGGGGGGGGGGGGAGCCGAGCTTAACTTGGGACTGACCGAAAGAGACTTGCACGCCGGACGAAAAATGTGAGACTCCCCCTGTCGATGGCTGGGGAAAGGGAAAGGGATCCTCAAAGACCTTATGTGGGGAGGAGAGGGACTCCCCCCCAGAATTGTTCAGTCACGGAGGAAGGGAGAAGGAAACCTGATGTTGGCATCACAACATTTTGTGCGGCCGTGGGAAAGAAATGACCATGGATTTCGCCTCGTACGGAGGCTTGTGGGAATATGGTGGGTAAGGTGACCGAGTCCGCTGTCCACTCGAAAGTCGTGAAAGGGGTCGGGGAAGGTTGTTGATATCAGCAAGCGGAATGGTCAGTTAATTAGTCCCTGGGATTCCCGTGGTCCAGCAAAGTTGAATGGAGGGCGCCCTGCCCAGTGAGAGGTGAGTGGAGTCCGCGGGGGGAGGGAAGGGGGGGGGTGGACATCCACAAAAGGGGAACATGCGATAAAAAAGAGGGGGTGAGGAACGGTAATTGAACTTGACAAGGAAGACGCAGATTCTTCTTTAACCGATGAGCGATTGGGTGAAGGGGCCAATGGTGTACATTGGGGGGGGACGGAGACTTGTTGGGGGAAAAACGCTGGGTGAAGCTACGACAGGGGGAAAAGGGGGGGCTCTCGGCCATAAGAAAATCTCGGTCAAGTCTTGGGCCGCGGGGTGGGGTTATAAAGGAAGTGTTGTGGTACACTGTGGAAGCCGGGCCCTTGAAGGGCCGAATGACTTTATTGGGGACAAAATAAGGAATTTGGAAGTTTCATGCTTTTCCGGAAAGGGGGGGACGGGCAACAGTATTGATTACAACGGGAAAATAACCACTCAGGGAGAGGGGGGAAGGCGGTGAATACCGGCCAAGGGCACGGAACGCGGGGGAACAGGGGAAAAAAAAGCGCCGACCAGGTGGGGGGTGGAAGAGAGAAAATACGTATCGGATTACACCCACTGACAAACAATGGAAATTCAAGAGGGTCGATGGGCCACTACATTGAAGCAGGGGAGACGACCGGCATGACGCTGTGCGGCAGGGGGGAAAAAAAAAAACCAGGCGTTTTTTTTTGTACATGCCACCCGGGGCAACGGGAAGGAGGGAAGGAAAACTGATGTCATTTAAGTCCTCGGCGGTAGGAGGCAAAATGAAGGTAAGGGGCGGGGGATGGAGAACGACCGAGACTGGAAGGGGGAAAGTTGTGAAAGGAACACGGTCTATTAAAAGGGATTCGGGGTGAGGAGGGGAGGGAAGCCTGACGGAGGCAGGCCGTGTGAAAACAGGGAGGGTGGACGGGGGGGGTGGAATGGGTGTGCCCCTGCGAAGCAGGGGCCAGGAAAAACTGGGAGAGTTACGTGCAAAAACCTGACGAGGGGGGGGGTGTAAAATGAACAAGGCAGGGGGAACCGGGTTGGCGTCTTGGGCCCAGCGATTGCAGTGGGGTGGGGTTCCGGAAAGAAGAAAAAAAAAAGACAGGGCAGTGGGGTGAAAAGAAAATGGTACACGAAATCATGCAAGACCCACAAACCAGGCAGGAGGACTTTTTGGAAGAAGAAGGGAAAAAAAAAGAGAAAAAGACAACTGTGTGGGCCAAGATTTCGCCGCACCGAGATGGCCATCCAGCCGGTATGCTTGTGTTTGGTTGAAACTTCTGTGGGCCTGAAATTCCATTATTATAAAATGGGGTACGAGGATACAAGCAACGTGGCGGCAGGTAATTGAGGTCCAGAAGCAATTCGTCCTTGCATTTCCGAGACCGGAAGGAAAAAAAAGAGTTTCCACCAGTCCTGGGGGTGCGGGAACAAATGGGGAAGGGTCCCCAATGTGGGAAATTTACACTAATCAGGGTGGTGGTGGGGCCAGCGACGAGGAAAAAAGACGTTTCAAAAAAGTTGTTGGAAACGAGAGCCGAGAAACAAACAGGTCTGCCATTCTTGACCGCCCAGAAGGGGGTTGGTGGGGAAAACCGTACCCTTACCAGGCACCGCCACCCACAGGAGGAAGGGGTGTGTCAATCCACCATCGGGGGAGGAACAAAAGAGAATCTGAACTCAGACGGATTCAATCTCCAGCTGGCTACCGAAGGGGAACTGGGGGAAAAAAGTGGGAGATTTGGGGGGGGGGCGAAAAATGGAAGAAGAATGAGGTAGAAAAAGCAGGAACGCAGTGAAAAAAGGGGGATTTTACTTACAATCATGTTTTCACACAAAAAAAAGATGGGTGCGGACGCACGTGCACGGGGTTGCGGAACGCAGCTGGCTGTGGAGGAAACAAAAACCGTCAAAAAAAAAACATAAAAAAATCTGGACCAAGGGTAGGGGACGAAAAGAAGGGCGTGTGGAGGATAAATACAAAAAGCAGACTAACAAGTGGCATAAAAATGCGGCGAGAGAAAAAACCGTGGCCCAGGGCCCGAGCCAAGAAAAAGTCCACAGGCGGGACTGAGCCCTTCCAGCTGCCCCAGAGCTCGGCGGGGGAAAACTGGGGTGTTGCCCGGCACGGGGGAAGGAAAAAAAGAAACCGCGGAAACGGCCATGTATGCAAAATACTGTTTTCATAGGGCAGCAACCAGGAACACGCGGGCAGCCGGAAGGAACGGTGCCAGAAGGGTCGAAGGGTGGGAAGAAGAGCACGGCATAGGGGGAGAGAACTTCCGACGAGGGATACATAAGTCAGAGATGAAGGAGCTCCCATACTGAGATACTCTCTCAAAAAAAAAAGGAGAGGAAACTTCTTATGTAGGAAACAAGAGAAGGGCTAACGTCTTGAACTCGTCCAGAGGGAGGGGCACTGTTGGGGGCAGCACGACAGGTAGAGTGGAACGGGAGACCTCCATAACACGTGAAGCCCTCGATACTGCCAAAAACAAAACGGAAGGTGAGAAGCAGGGACGCCGAAGTAGGGTGATGGCCACGGGAAAAATGTACGAAGCACAGGCGGTTAGTATAAAAAAAACAAACAGGGGGGGAAAAAGGGAAGGCCAACAGACCAGAGATTGGGTTGTACAAATCGGGCCACGAGGGCAAAATGTGTAGTGGGGTTTTGATCACAGCACGGGGCCAAAGAAAGTGGGGCTCGGACGCGGCACATAAAACGCAGGTTGTCGCAAAACGGGGCGATGCGGTCCAGGTGATAAAAACAAAGCAACGCTGTTGTAAAAGAAAAAAAGGCCAGGGTAGAAGGGGGGGTGGGTGATTCTGGTGGGAACACGAATTGGCGGCACAAGTCCCGGAAAGTTGAAACACCACCTCTTAAAACATGAGGAACCGGTGAAGGTCAACACGGTCATCTGGTGTGGAACATCATAGGAAAATCGGGGGCCATCAGTGGGAAAAGTTCAACAAAGAAACCAACCAGCTGGGGGCGGATGAAAAAGAGAACAGGGCGTATCCCTGAGCTACACCAAAACATTGGTGGACAGGGTGACCAAATGATGCCTGGTGGGTCAGGGGAAGGTCCCCGGGTACGTTGGGCAAAAAACCCGGGGAAAGGGGGGGAGGTCAAGCTGGAAGGAAAACGGTGGGTGGCCTAGAGGCAAAGCACGTGATTGGACTGCAAGTGTCAAACACAAACAGACCAGCGAAGAAAATTAAAAAACAAGACCTTCACCTTGGGGGGGGGTCACCACCCCACCAAAAGGAACAGTATCACGTACGAGCCCAAAGCAAAACAATGCACTTGGGCTTCGAAAAGGAACAGACTCAAAAGGAACAGTGGTTGGCAGGCAGAACCATCTGGCTCCAGAAATAAAAAACGCACAAACAAGTGTGAACACAAAAAAAAAAAAAGACAGCGAGGGGGGCGAATGGGGGGAAACTGGCCCTCAGGTGGTGGTTTTTTGTTGTGTAGACCATCGGGAGGCAAAGGGCCGACGTGCAAGGGTTAAAATGATGCACGTAATTGGAAAGATCAAAAAAGCAACAAACTAATGCCAATAAGACAAAACGGACCACCCCACAAAGCGGGAAAGGAGGGGACAACCCGTCCTCCGACAAAGCATAGGTTAAGGGGAAAACAAAGAGAGAAAAAAAAGGCCAAGGAACTAGAACCCTCTACGGGACTCGGAAAAGAAACTTGCCAAAGTAAAAAAAAGGAAACAAACCTCCCAGGTTTACAGACGAGAACGAGAGGAGTCACATAAGCCGACCCACGTCCGATCCACGCGGGCGAAGGAGTCAAAAAAAAGAAATGGCGAGTATCCCACGCACAGGGGAGGGCCTCTCGACCCAAGGAAGTCATGGCCTCAAAACATACCAAAAATCAATAAACCAAAGGGGAAATCGAGAGCACATCAAAAACTAAAAGAACGGCCGGGGAAAAGGGTCCACTAAAAGGGCAAAAACGGGCGTCCCAAAACACGGACGAGCGACATACGAGTCACTGCATTCAGAGGATGAAAACAAGTAACTCCAGCGATGAGAAGAAAAAGGGTAAAGAAGACAGATCGAGTTCGGAGACGATTAACCTCCAGCAAAAAAAATGCAAAGGTGCGGGACTTGGTTGAAGCACACAGGACGACTGTTAAAAGAACAAAGAAAAAGGGCTGGAATAAACACGTCTGATTAGACCGTTGACGGAGGTAAAATAAGGTCGCAATTGAACTAAAAAAGATAAAAATCCAAAGGGGACCGTAGGAAAAAGACTGGTAAAGACCAGAAGGCCTGCAGCCAGCCCCTCCCGGCCCGAAAACAAAAGTCCAAAATCAAACTTAAAGATTCTATACAAAGGGGTAACGGAAGTCAAAAACAAAGGTGCAAAAAAATAAGTCCGGCAGAGACCAAAAAAGACCGACTACGCCACCACAACGGAACAGAGTCAAACATAGAAGGGTGGAAAGTAAAGAAAAAACAGAGAACAAACGGACGGCAAACGTACAAAGAAACGCCCGGGAGGTGGAAGAGAGGGAACAAGGCATCGGGGAAAATACCGCCTTCAACCTCGAAAAGAGGAAAATACCCTCAAAGCGAAAAAAAGATCGATAAAGTCAAGCAAGGATAGAACGTCAAAGAAAGGAAAGAAGAGTACGCTCCGCACCAATATAAACGCAGGGGAAGAATCCAAACCTTCCGGAGGGTCGAAGGGAAAATAAAGGGGTAAAACCCACGGGGGCAGAAGAAAGAGAGAAAAAATAGGTGAAATTGGAAAAAAAAGCAAAGGCCAGGAACACCAAAAAAAAAACATTTGCACCCACAACCTACTCCGAATTAAAAAGAAGAGGTAATACGTTAATACGATGAACTCACCAGAGTTTCCAAGAAGAGAAGAAAGGGGTGGGAAGAAGGAAAGGCACGAAAGGGTTCCCAAACACCAGGGCCAAAACTTCAAGGAAGGAGTGAGGATGAAGACGAAGGATTAGGAGGAAAACAAAAGCGAAGCCTCGGAGACCAAAAGGGGGAAAACATCGGAAAACAGGGGCCACGTAGATTCAAGTAATGTGGTGCTAATAGTGGTGAAAAAAAGGCAATCATAACGTGACAAACCGGGGGAATGACACAGAAAAAAGACCGAAGACAGCCGAGATCAAGAAAATCCATACATATCGGAACGAACACTAAGATAAAGGAAAAAGGGCCCGGGCAGCAACAACAGACCACCCATCGACCGAGAAAGCGTCAAACAAGAATGTCAACTATGCTCAAAAAAAAAGACACCCCCCCCGGGGACACAAGAATTAAAATGCCACTTCCGGTAGAAAGAACAAGCTCCTGACCTAGAAGCCAAACAAAAAATGGAAATCGAGAAGGGGCGAAGTTTCATTGTTTTGGGAAGAGCCGGCCTCATCCACCAAGGAAAAGAAGAAAGAGGGTGTGTGTAAAAAAGAAAGTAAGTTTTTCGCCCCGAAAATGGGGGGCAAAAAAGCCGCAAACAACCTATACGGAAATTGAAAAAGAAGGGTGGTCATATAAAGAAACTGGTTTCCAACATCCCTAGAAAGCGCTCATGGAAACAATCGAGGGAATGCACTCACTGCGGAACGGATAAAACCGGAGCAATCCGCAACAGAAAAAGGGAAGGTAACGACGGAAGAACGCAAAGACACATGGCACTAAATGACTGCCGAGTTCCTTTTCCTGCAGGGAGTCCCTGGCGGAAAACGCGACAAACCAAATCGGAGGAAATCCCGGGGCAGACAGTGCAAAAGGGGAAATGGTTGGTGGACGCGAACAAAAAACCCTGGCGTAAAAAATGAGAATCAAAGGAGAAGGGCCAACGAACGCGTCGAGTGGCGGACGGGAAAACATACAGCCTAAACTAAAAAAACTAAAAAAAAAGGAAGAGGGAGGAAGAGAAGATGTGGAGCAGCACCCCTACGGGGGGCAGGCCGGTAAAAAGAAGGATGAGGGAGGGGGCAAAAAGTAAAAAAAGAGGGGGGGGGATAGGTCTTGGGCCGAGCGGAGGGCTGGAGGATGGAAGAGGGGGGGTTGTGGGGGGGACGATAGTCAGTGAGAAACGGAAACAAAAAAGGAAGAAGAGAAGGAACAGACACCCGGGGTTGAAAATCATTTCTCCGCGGAGGAGGTGGAGAAAGAGAAAGTTGGGTAATAGGAAAGACGTAGGGGAGGAAAAGTTCACTGACCATTGACAAGGAACCAGCGGCAGGAATGGAGGGGGGGAAACACATCGTTGGATCAGTTAAATGAAAGGCTGTGGACAGGGGACCCGGGTAGTTGTTGGAACTGGGGGTGTACCATGGAGGGGAAAAGACTGCAAAGCCGTCATTGAATCCGGACCAGGGGAAGGGACGGGGAAAGAGACCCACCAGTCTTCCTCGAAAAACAGCGACGATGGTGAAAGAGGGGCACAAGTTGGTGGGTCACTAGGGACTCACGGGGTCGGTGGCGCACGAGTGGGGGGGGAGGGGGCAAAGGTTCAAGGGAAGCGTAAAAGATTTGGGGTGGGGGGGAAAATGGAGCGAAAACGTCCCAAGGTCGCACGACATGGGCCAAAGGGGGGGAATTATGCCTTCGAGGTGCCAGGAAGCAGCCACAGTGGTTAGTGACGAAGGATGCTGCGGGGGGATCTAAGGGAGGGAAGAGGAGGTTGAGGTGGGGCAGAAAACCAGGTGTACGGGAATGGGGTGAGTGAAGGGCAAAGACAAGTCCTTTGAACAGACAGGGGGCCCCGTGGAAAAAGATTTAAAAGGGTTGGGAAGAAGAGTTGGAGTCGGAGGTGACGACAAAAAAAAAAAAAAGGGCGTCATGGGGGATGGGGGGAGGACCCTAAAAATGGCGGCAGCGAGGGAAGGGGGTATGAAAACGGCGCGATAATTAGACCCAGTCCTGAAATGTGTGGGGCGTAAGGGGGACGGTGGGTCATCGCCGGGGAAAAGGGAGGGGACCGGTGGGTGCAAACCTGTGGGGTTTGACAAAACAGGGGGAAAAAGGAAGAGACCCAGAAGAAAATGTGCCACAATCAGGAAAGTAGTGGACGGTGGGGGGACTTGGGTTGATCAAACCCGTTGCCCGAAAAAAGTATCACGGCCCTACGGGGGGAGTCGGTAAGGGTGACGCTGGATTTCGGAAAACGGGAGTCAAAGGGGGAAAAAGGGGACAGGGGGATCTAGAACGGGAAGGTTACACTTTGCAGGTGGGGGGAGAAAGGGGGGGGGGGAAAAAGGGGGACCAGACTTTGGGAAGGGAAAGGGAGGAGCGAAAGGGGTTCATCGAAATGAGAGAACTTGTGGAAAACATGAAGGAAGGGTCAAAGGGAATGATCGCACCAGAGTCGGGCCGTAACTTAAAGGTATGAGGAGGGCGAAAGGTTCGGGGTCTTTGGCCTGGGGGAATTGGTACGAGACAGTTGGTGTTGCACCGTTGAAAAAGGACAAAGTTGCCCGGACGGTCAAGAAAAGCGGTAAACGGATGGGGGAAGTAAAAATGAGGGACTAAGGATTTAACGGCCTCCTGGCCAGAAAAAATTGAATAACGACGTCCGTGGTTGCAGAGGGGTCCCGGAACGTGGGGACGCCGGGGGAGTGAAAGGAACGAAGAGGAGACACTCACGAAAAAAGTTTGGGAAGGAAGAGTAAAGACCCCGGACTTACCAGTATGGGGGGGTCGCGTCAATTGAAGCATGGCTCGTCAGGGGAATATATAACCCTCGATCCGGCGGCCCTGAAAAAAAAACAATGCAAATGAAAAAGTGAATGCAGGGGCTGTAGAGAGGGGACATGAAAAAACAGGACGAGGACATAAACAAGGCATGGGGGACCAAAAACGGGGTAAAAAAACAGACAGTGCACCGAAAAAAATGTTACAAAATTCACAGGCAAAAGGGGGGCGGATGTGCGGCAAAACATGGGGAATAGGGTCTTGAAAGTCTGTGGCTGGTTTCGGTGTGAAGAAGTAGGGATTCGCTGAGTGGGGACTTTTTTTGGGAAGGGAGGAAAAAAAGGAAAAGAGGAGCAGGGGGAGGGGGGGGGGGGTGGGAACTGAATTTAAAGTATTATTCTGAGGGAGTGGTTTCTACTCGCTGGAGGAAGTTTTAAAAAAGGGATGGGGACGGGGGGGGAAAAAGGGGCAAGGGGGAAATTCAATTCCCGCGACCGTTAGAAAAGGGGGGAAGGGGGAAGGGAGGGAATGTGGGTAGTGGACCAGATTTGGTACCGGTATGGGATGGAAACGACCAGAAAGGTTTACGGTTGTTCGTGAAAAAAAAGCCCCAGGGAAGGTGTTTGAACGAGTAGAACAACTACAAATAAAATGAAAACAGGCAAGGGTAAAAGCCGGGGTTGGGGAAAAAAGGGGAAAAAAACAAAAAAAAAAAAAAAAAAAACATGCGCACCATGAGATTCGTAACACCAAAAATCGAAAGACATGCAGAAGGGTTGTTGCAAAAGTTTGCGGGGAGAACCAGAAAAAAGAAGAAAGGTGAAAAACGCGGGAAGACAACCGGGAAAGGAGTAGAAAAAGGGGGTAAAAAAAAGAAAAGAAGACAAACAAGGGCGCCGTAAAAGCAAGGCTGAGAAACACGATAAAGTCATGGACGGGGACACGGGGGGAAAACAAAAGGGAAGGGGTGGGGGGTGGGGGCGTTCCTATGGGGGCGTGTGGGGGTGCGAAAACTGCAAAAGCCCACGGTGGATGGGGTTTTTTTGCCATTTTTGCTATCTGAAACCCTCCTGGGGGCCGGAAAAGGAGAGGTGGAACCGCACAAACCGGTTGAAAACGGGTACACAGAAACGTGAACGGGCACAACAAAAAAGTGAACCCCGCAAGGGGAAAAAAAAAGACGGAGGCTGCCGAAATTCAAGAAAAAGAAATATATGGACATCGAAAAGAGGGGCGCACCCGGTGCAAAAACTTGGAAGATGGCGAGTTGAAAAAGGGCGGATGAACGGGGGTTCTGTCTAATGGAAATTACGGATCATGGTGGATCCTCCGGCTGTGTAAGTTTGCGGGGAATGGGAAAAGGAAGATGGATGGAAAAAAGCCCTACACAGAAAAAAAAAAAAAAATTCCAACGGAAAATTCAAAACGACCGCCTGGGAATAAGAAAAAAACGACTAAAAAAACAAACAGGAAACTAACAATCTACAGGGCGCGAAAAAGAAGAACAGAACGTGCAGGAGAAAATAACAAGCGACCAAAGTAACCGAAAAGATAACAAGAAAAAAATAGGCAAAAAAAACCTGGCATTACGATTGGGGGGGAGGGAAAAAATAAACAGGCCATGTGCGCGAAAAAGTGGGGGACAAGAAAGAAAGCTACCGAGGGCAACGGGGACAGAGTGGGGAAACCTCAGCGTGACGTGGGGGCACAGGGGGGAAAGAAGAGCACAGGGAACCTTGGTTAGGGGGCGAACTACCAACGAGTGCCGCAGCCTCGGACGCCGAAAAGTGAAAAAAAAAAAAAAAGCTAAAAGAAGGGTCGAGAA
>Ga0179591_1172171_pt1 | contig 15342 bp, 16 predicted proteins | sample CZOMad2_1_08_16f_FD_182891 | JGI IMG/M metagenome (GOLD analysis project Ga0179591, IMG submission 182891) | Vadose zone soil fungal communities from Angelo Coast Range Reserve, California, USA - CZOMad2_1_08_16fungal (PacBio error correction) | ecosystem: Environmental > Terrestrial > Soil >...
TTAAAGGAGGAAATCATCGCCGAGGAAGCCGCACGGGGAAGCTGGAAAATCCGCACGCAAAGGTTGAATGGTGTGCTTCTTCACGGTTTGGGACGTGAATGGAAAACATCGCGGCCTGGCCGCCAACGATCCGCAATTAGCGCTGAGGGGAAAAGGCTGCTGCTAGAAGGGGGGAGAGTCGTGAAAATCAACATCCGATAACTACTCCGGCGGACCAGTGGGATCGAAGAAGAGGGGCAAAATGGGCTTAAACTCCGGTTAAGACGCAGTCTGTTTGGGTGGCGAGTGATCGTTGCGGAATAATAGCAAAGGGAGTTAGCTCAGAGAGCACACTCCTACCCTACCCACCGGAGAACAAAGAACAGAAAAAGGGAACAACAATTAACGCTGCACGTTGGAAAAAACAAGAAAAAAGGGAGACGAATGAAAGAGGGACAACCTCAAAAGAGAGATCAAACGCTAACGGAGAGAGCGGCTCGATTCTTTCTCTCCTGCTAGAAGGGAAAAAGAGGCGGTCTGAAACAAAGAAAAAACCGCCATAAGGAAGCATTTCCGACATCGTGAAGAAGCGTGGAGACATATGCACAGAAGTTTTACAAAAGAACGAGCTATGCCAGGCAATGAAGAACGAACGGTTAACCAAAGCCAGGGAGCAGGAGACGATCTGGTAAAAGACCAAGGGCACGGAGTTAGACTTCTAACCGATCAGAAGGAAGAAACCAACAAAGGGACTGGGAAAGAAAGAGAGGAGAAGTCCTGCGAAACGGGGCAGTCGTCGGCCGGGCGAACAGATTTCATCCGGGGGAAACCTCAAGAAGGTGGCAGCCGGCCTAGGGTTTGCAGCCACGCGGGCCGTTGAACAGGACGTGACTTCGCCCGAAATAGGAGAGGCCAACGAGCCTAGGAGGAGGGGGAGCAGAAACAAAAAGTACATTTCATAAGGCGCTAAAGAAAAGTAGTTCTCGTCGATCAGCCTCAACACGGCCAAAAATGATCAACGAAAGGAAAGGAGCATCAGCGTCAACGCGTAACAATACAATTAATCACGCCATAGGATCAACGGGAGGAGCAGATCTTAAAAAAGGGGCCCCAAAAAAAAACAGCGATCCGAAGATACTTCCTCAAGCGGTGTCCGGCAACGAAGGAGAAGAAAAAAGAAACCACCACCGACGCTGGTGGAAAAACCACGGGTTTACCCATTAGTCTCACCATGCAGAAGGCAGAAAACCTACATAGACGAAAAGAAAAAAAGGAAGCGCCGTGATGAGCGTAAGGGCCGGTAATATCACACAAAAAAACACGCAAAGAGTGGCGAAAAGCTTTCAGAAAAAAAAGTAGCGGAATGCCGACGAGTAAGGTGAAAAAAGACATATGGTGGACTGCATATAAAAGAAAGATGAGTGAAGAAGAACAAAAAACAAGGGTGCCCGTGCACAAGGGTTGGTGAGGTGGTGGGTGAGAAAAAAGGGAAAACGACTGCCGATTAATCGGCAGCTAAGCCTCTAAATTTAAGAAGACAAACGGAAAAAACAAAAAGATGCAGATAAACATGGCACCACGCTCAGGAAATGACACATGAAGAACAAATTGGATGCGGTCAGCAAATTTGGACGAGAAGATGAAAAGCCGCCACGAAGATGAATCAAAGAAAGAGAGTCAAGTAGGGTGAAAAAAGTGCAAAACGTGCTAGAGCCAAAGCCGTCTCACTAAAGCTGAAAATGAAAAAATCAATCCTAAAAAAAAGAAAAAAAACGACATGAGGAAAAAAGATGGTACAGAAGAATGGTCAAGGAAAAAAGCCTTGGAATTGGACGGGACTAACAGGAAAAACAAAGACGACCAACCAGAGGGGGAATCCTTCAAGTGGCAAGAAATGACAAAAAAAAAAGACGTGAACGTGGTCCATAAGGAGTGGTCACTGTTCAATCTTCACCCACGTAAGGGAAAAAAAACACTTGTGGGGGGAACCTTGGCAGGAAAGCGGCGAAAATCCTTGTAAAAGAGAAAGAAGCTTGGAAAAAAGGGGAAAAAAAAGTCGGGGATTGTGGAAGAGAGACCAAAAGTAAAACCCTTGACAAAAAGCTAAAAACTCGTCGCAGATCAGGGGAGGAAGGCAACACCTGGAGCTTCCAGAGAGGGCAGAGAAGAAGCTTCGAATAGTGTTGTAGAAAACGGCGGAGAGTCAATACGCAGATTGCCGATGGACTAGCGATCACGACAGCATTTGTTGGGATGGGCCGCCGCAAGGAGGGAAGGAAAAGCTATAAGGAGATTGGAAGAGATCTCAACTCTCAACTCAATCGAGAACTGGCCAGAAAAAAAGAAAAGCTCAGAAGCAATCCGCGGCGGCAGGACGGAAAAAACTTTGAAAGAGAAGGAGCAATTAAGACCCTACCAAGGTGGACAAGGGAAGAAAGATCGCGAAGGAAAAGGACAGACTCATCCAGTTCACAGGGGGGGGGGAGAAAAGCAACCGCAGAAAATGGACGGAATCACTTTCCAGCAGGTCCGGTGAGAAAAGAAAAACAAGCTCGAGAAAGGAAGAAGGAGTGTTCGTTAAAAAAGGAACAGTCGAAAAAAAAGGCAGTCAGATAGAGGTTGGTTTCACGGCCAAGAGAATACAACTGAAGCGCTTATCACGCCCGACAGGCACAAAAAAAAAAAAAAAAAAGCAGGGAGGGAGGAAAGAAGAGGAGCGGGACGTGATAAGCAATGGTAAAACTAGCCAAAAGAAGAGAGAGCACTCACGCGATGCCCGACTGAAGCGACGTGGAACAAAAAAGATGGCCGGTTGCCATATGGAAACGAAGCCGGAGGGGCCAACCACCGGGTAACCGTTTCAGCCAACAGGTTTGGATATTAACCTTGAGGGAGCAGGGCGTTGGGCTACGCGAGGCTCCCAAATCGTCCTTCGGAACAAGTGGTAGGCTTTAAACGGCGACGCCATTGGCAGCAAAAAAAAGAAGTGCTACGCAAAAAGGGTTTGTTGCCATCGAGGAAACAGAAAGTTGCAAACGCCAAATAGCCCAAAATAAAGGAATAGCGGGAAGGTGAGACAGCCCAAAAGCAACCGGCTGAAGGAGACGGAGGGGCAAAACAATCGCCAAAGAAAAAAGATACCAGCCGGCAACTAACCCAACGTCACTATTGGATGAGAAAAGGGGGGAGAAAGGGGCATGAATCCAGGAATAAAACATCCCAAGAAGTACTAAAAAAGTTATCCGGCGACAAGAATTTGAACGTCTGGAAACTTTAGGGGGAGAACAAACAACAAAGCGAACAGGGGACTAAAACCAGGTTAACCACCACTAGGAGTCGAGAGGAAAAAAGGGGGTGGTACGCAGCGCTTTGATCCGTCCCCTCAAGGGTGGCTTCGCTAAAAGAGGTCAAAATAACACCAGAAAACGTTAAAACGTGGCCAAATAACGGACCAGTGCGCCGACGTGTAAAGAGATCAACGGCGGGCTGTAGTACCTGAGTGGCAGCGGTGGGTCGCAGGAAGACCCCATTGCCTTGGACGCGAAAAGGTTCCTCTAAACAGACGATTGTAAAGGCCCACGGAGTCGGAAAGACTGAGCTGGTGAGGCGGGGCGAGGTTGAAATGGGTGAGCCAGTTATTGGAGACGTCGACACAGGGGTTGGCGGCAAGAGGGGAAGGAGGAAACCTTTATCAAACGAGAATAGAAGGTACGTCGTGCTAATGGAGCATTAGCCGCCAAAGGAGGGGGACAGAAAAGGAAAAAGGGAAGGCTAATTCACGTGGGGGGGCAAGAATTGAGCATGGTACTATAGCACTGAGCAGAGAAAGGAAAAAAAGAATGAGTAAAAACAGGACGAAAGGGGAAAAAAAATTACTTCCATGGTTCATGGGGAAAAAGGGGGAAACTGGGGTTCAACCACCACCAATAAACAATCCGACGGGGGGACATTAAGGGTGTTTAAAAAGATAACGGCGCTGAGAGAAAAAAAAAAGGGGGAAAATCAACCGATACAGAGGGGAGAGCAATTCTCACGATGGCTCAATGATTGAATATGGCGTCGCAGCAGCACGCTGGCTAGAAAAAAAGTCACAAAGGGGGAGGAAGTAACTTGATCATGGCCTGGCGGAGCGAAAAGTCATTCAGCCTTCGCAGAAAACAAGTCTCTGAATGGGGGTCATTACTTGGCGGCGGTTAGGAAAGGGAAGGGAAACGGCGACAATTGTCGGAAAGGGCAGGGCGGCCGTCTATCAAAGAAGGGGTTTCGCGGGATTGGTGAGGGGGGGGAGTACGAAGAAGGCAAAAGCTTCGACGTACGTATACGAAGGTTCTTGGTCCGGTGCGGCAAAAACGACGAGAAGGAGAAAAGGATCAAACGCCAGTACGTTGGGGGGGAAAACACCAGTCCTTGAAGCGGTAAAAAGCCCGGGAAAAGCAGGTATCAGAGGGGGGGTGGAAAAAATGGGTTATGTATGATCCAAGAAACGAAGAGATGAACGCTCGGGAAATGCAATCAGAGAGGGGATCGTTGCGGGGCAAAGGAAAAGGCTCACGGGCCTCTTAGAAAAAGGGAAGAAAATCCTCGGCCTTCAATCAGACGCCGGGGGTTCGCAAAAATTACCAGAGTAGCCCCCAAACTAAAGGAGGGGGACTCCACCTTGATCAGGACTGTCGAGAACAGCCACATTTAAGGCACAGTTCGCAGGGCCTGGCGCGGAGGAAAAAAACCGGGACATCGGGAGTTGACTGGGGCTTTTCCATCACGCAGAAGAATCGTAACCGGATTTGAAGGAGAAATTCAACAAAACAGAGGAGAGATGCGGAGCCGCGTAACCAAGTCGGCATGAAAAAATTCGTCCAGGCCAGGGAAAAAACTGAGTCATAGACTGCGGCGAAAAAAAAGTTACGATGTGAGAGGATAAGAAGGGAGGGTGGACCCGGTTCACACAAACGAAATTGGTCATTCACTAGAGTCCGTAAAATCGAATTGGTTGGGCCATACGGATCAGCAGGTGAGTGGGGAGGAAGGAGAGGCAGAAGAACTTGATTTGGTTTTGGGGAAGGCGGAACTTGTCTAACCAAACGTTTAGCATGTATTTGGGGAACGGGGGAGGTAGAGAGTGGGAGAGCTGACCTTCGTAAAGAACCGAAGCTATTCGGACGCAACAAACGGGCCAAACCCCCCTGGCTGAATGCACCAGGGAAAGGGGAAATACAAAGCGCCATCTTCAGTCAAACTACAAGCACTAGGAGTAACACTGGAACTTGGGGGAATGAGAACGATCCAACAAAAAAGGGGGAAAAAAACATTTTACAAAAAAAAGTCGTAATTGCGGATCAGAGGAAAAAACGAGAAACACTCAAGAAAGACACGTACAAAAAATCAGTAACTTGCCGGTCGAATTCATACCAGGAGTGGTGTCCGAAATATCGCTGGAGTTCCGAAGCTAAAACAGGGTCGCGATTGGGGAAAAAATCATCCGATGCCAGAAACCCAATCTGGAACTGGACGATCGAAGGTCACAACGAAAGGGGAGGGAAAACACTACCAAAACGAACCGGACAACACATGTACGTTAGGAAAGACAAAGACTATGCCAACAATTTACATCGAGCGTCTGGAGAAGATGAGTACTCAAAAGGACAGGTCACAAAAGGCAAAGAGCTGATAAGTTTTGTGTAAGTCGAGAGGGGAACAACCAAAGGCCGGCAAGAACAAGGAAAAAAAGACGAAAGTCAAGAACATCAAAGAAGGAGAAAAAAGAAACACCAGCTTTGACAAAGACACGCGCAAGTCAAGTTGGTTAGAGAGGAAAAAAAATCTGGAGGGTGAAAGAAAGTGCGGCCAAGTTTCATCGCCTATGGTTTTTTGAAATGGTGAGGCAATCGACCGCTGTGTATCCAGCGTGCAAAATAGGTCGAATCCGCCGAAGATCAAAAAAGGACAAGCCTGACAACACAAACTCTCCAAAAAGCGAACGGTTGTGCACCAGAAAATGACCAAAAACGCTACGCGGCAACGGCCTGGAAGGAGGGTGGGGGAAAGAGGACATTCGGGAAAAATAGAACATTTGTTTCCCTGGGCCAAACCGGTGGTGGGAGCCATAGACCACGGTACCAAACAGAAGGGAAATTGCTTGGATCGGAGGGGGGGGCTTTGGGGCCGCGAGAAAAAGCGCCTTTCATGCAATGCGTCGAACAGGACTATCTGCGGGAGGGCCGGAGAAGCACCGCGCGGCGCGAAGAGGCTCCGACCGTGAGCGAGATCACGCGTGCCGGCGTCTGGGTCGACAGTCATGTCGTCGAAAAAAAGGAGGAAATAAGAAAGACGGCGTCGGAACAATTGGGGCGTACTGGGGGGGGGAAAAAATCGCGGAAAAGATTGTCCACGGAGGGACGGATAGAGAGGTACGCAACGAGGAAGGTGATGACTGCTTATTGTAAGAACTTTTTCACAGGGGAGGGCATCTCATCAGCGACAATAAAAGGACGTGCGCAGCGATTAATCGGACGCCCGGGCAAGTCGGCTTCAAGGTGTCCAAAACAAAGAGGGCGCTCCATTACGGGGGACGGAGGAAAGAACCGCCAAGGACGGCTGGCACAGAAAGCGAAGAGAGACGACCGATGCAACGTCAAAAGGCGCTTGGGATCTCAACAAAAGCGGAGCGGAAGTGAGATGTTTGTTTTACCAGGAAAGGCCATGGATTCGCCAACGGGTACTGGGGGCGTGGTGGGGACCTTGGAAATAGCAACAAAAAAAGGGGGGACGAGGTTCGGCGGAAAGAGAGAAGCCTCGGGCACCACGTGCTGCAAAGATAGAAAAGTGATTTAGCATGGGGAACGGCAGACCAGTTCGTTAAAATAAAGAGGGAAACCAGGGCAGACTCAGGGTAGCTTCTCGGAAGGGCAACTCAATGCCGAAACGAAGCCAAGACGTGCCAGCCAGATGCTCACGCCAGAGGGGATAAAGCTACTTTAGCAAAGGGGTTGTAAGGCAGTCGTACCAATCGCGTTCAGGTAGTTTGAAAGAAGGATCGAACTAGGAGCGAGCGGAGAGGAGAAAGAAGAAAAACCGCCACAAGTAAAAAAGCCCTTCTCAACACCTGGCGAAGAGGTTCCAGACTGGGTCGGTTCAGGTGAAGGGAGGTCCGACTCTTGAGCGGGGAAACAATCTGCTGCGACGAGAAAACAAAACGGCCATGGACCTTGATTGCAGGGATGTGTGCCAAAAGGGAGGCAGGACTTCTAAAGAGAAGGGGGGGAAAGATCGCACGTAGTTACTTGAAAAAAGGGGGATGGGGGACAGCTTGGGGGAGACGTCAGATGAAGCCGGTGTAGCAAGGGAAGTATAGCAAAAGCGAGTCAGAAGAAAAAGGGAGAAAATAGCCAAACCCCAGGCGACGGCGCGTGGCGAAGATGCAGAAAACAGTCCCTGCAAAAGTCTACTCTCGAAAAAAAAAAAGGAGGAAAAGATTATATGAGTGCGGAACAAAAGGATGTGTTTACAAAGCAAGACACCGCAGGGGGGAGAGGGGTGCCTACTGCAGGTGGCGAAAGGACGATAGAAAAAAAGGAGAGATTTGGCAAAAGGCAGGAAACAAAAGGAGAAGACCCAGCGGAACCAAATACAGCCTAAGGAAAGAGAAAAAAGAGCGGGAAACTCGTGGCACGCAAAAGAAGAAATGTCCGGCTGTCAGCCATGAGAAGAGGAGTGGGATTCGCAGCTGAAGCAATAAGAGAAAGCAAAGGAAAAAACACAAATCCAACTCGTCCGCCAGTTGGATGGCCGAGGCGTTTGGGATGGGATCGCCGATGGCGGACCGACATCCTCGTGCCGGGGCCATGACGCTCACCGCAAAAAAAGGAAAGCCTTGCCAACCCGCCGCTACTAAAAGACTCGGGAAAAAGAGAGAAACTGGAACGCTATTGGCATTCGTGTCTGGGATCTAGGGGGAAATAAGAAAGCTACATGAAGCGCCGGACTCTATGTGTAGAAAGAACCGGCGGACCTTCACCAATCAAGGCAGGAAAAAAGGAGAATTTGGAAGCCGAGGGAGAAGGTCTGAAATGACAAGGAAACATTTGGGGGTGCGCCATCGAAGGCACAAAAAAAAAAAAAAAGAGTTTGGGACGACAATGGCGACTGTCCGGACCACAATCTCAACGAGGGGACAGCAGGGGGAGGGGAGACCAAGCGCGATCTGTGCCTTGACCGGAAGGAAAAAAAGCTCGCCGACGTAGGGAAACCGCCGGGGAAAAAAATCCATTGAGAGCTGCTGTGGACAGGAAAAGTATATCAAAAGAGAAAATCGTCTGCCGCCGCCGATTTTTGAGCAGGAAAGGCCTGAAGAGTGCAAAGCAGCGGGTTCCATAAGACGTAAAAAAAAAAGTCCGTCCCTGTCTCTACATCAGGTAGTTACAAAATGAAAAGTACTAAGAAAAAAGCGTTTGCCGACGAGGGAGAGGGGAAGAACACAGCCCCGCTCAAGAACGAAGGTCAAGGGAAGAAAAAACAAGAGCTGGGATGAATAACGATTCTCCTGTCACACGAAGAACCAAGGCGCCAGAGGGGTTCGAACTCAACGGAACAGCAACTATCCGTATGGTTAAGACAGGCAAGACGAAGCGAGTCGTTCGGCGGGAAAAACACAGCAAGAAAAAGCAAGTAAATACCCATGCAGTCCTGTTGGGAACTGAAAAGAAGGAAAAAAACAAGACAAAGGGCTGCTCACTCTTGGCCGAAGAGGAAAAAAAAACAGCCGGAAAGCGTAGCCGACGTGCTGGTACAAGAAATGGGATCACCGGCGAGGGAGCAAGGGTTGTGATGGAATAATAGTGATAGAAAAGAAAAAGGGAAGACAAACGAGGATCGTGTTCTTCACGCTTTAAAAGAGAGAAGGATTCGACCAGCAAACACTCTGCCTGCACTTGAACAAAGCGTAGTTCAAACTCAATCTGTTGTCAAACCGAAGAAAAAAAGCCGGCCGCTTCCGCGGCGAAAACCTCTGGTGGTAGGCAAAAGCAGGGGGGAAAGACGCTGGAAGGATCTTCCCCAGTCGAAAGAAGCTTGGATTTGAAGAGGGGGGTTGTCACCTGCCAGGAAAGAGTAGAACTCAGCCACGTGCAAAGGGCTGTACCACGCTCGCACACGAATGAAGAAAGAACCTACTCTCGATAGGAAGTTCAACGAACGACAGTCTGGGCCAGGCGGAAAAGGATCTGCGGGGGGTTCCAAAGAACCGGTAAAAAGGGAAAGAAGATCTTCCGTCAAGAGGGGGGGTGATGTGAATCTTAATGAAGAAAAAAGCGTTACACATGGCCCGATGAGGGAGAGATAAGCGCAGTCGTAAAAGAAAGTTTCGATAGGACCGCCCTACAAGGAGGTTGAACATGGTGGCATCAAACGGTGTGCGGGAAAGGTCGAAAACAGCGGAGCCGTGTAAAAAAAAAATACCAATTATACAAATTGTGTACACTCAAGTGCTCGGCGAGTCAGTGCAGAAAAAAAAAAAAATCCGTGAACTACTCAGACGAAATGTGAGGGCAGTCGAGACGATGAGAGAAATTGCTGATCAAGGGTCCGGGCCCGCGGAACTGACGGTTTTCTGGACGGAGGAGAGTTAAGAATAGCGCACGTGTCTTCGCAGTGAAAAAAGAAAAAAAAAATACCCTACAAACCGCAAAAAAGCAAAGGAGAAAACGGGTAAAAACAAGGAAACGCAAAGTTTCACCCATCACAGGGGGCCGCAGAAGCGCCACGCAAATCTCTGCTAACGAGAAGAAAAAAAAGCTGGGATCGATTCGTCGAAAAGCTCGATGACCAATAGGAGGTTGAGGACGACAAGAAAGAAACAAAAACAAGCTCATCATTCCTAACATAGGGAAGCGTTGCGACAGAGAGGACAGAGTTTTGAGGAAAAAGGCAGGGAAAGACGAAGCAGAGAACCGTCAACTGAAGGGACGAGCTTGTAAAGCTGCCCAGAGGTCTAGCGAAGGGCTGTGGAATAGAACCAGGAAGGGGGAAACGGTTGTCAATTCGAAACTGAATCCGCTTCTGTGGGAAAAAAACCAAAAAATAGCTGTGAGCCAAGAAAGAAATAGTCAGAACTGTTGCCATTGGGGAGGAATTTCATAAAGCCACGGAATGATAAATTTAAGGCACGAAGGATGGTTTGGGCTCTCAGGGAAAGGCGCCAACTAAAGGGAAAAGTTGAACAGTTACTCTGAAAAGTGAAGGACAGAAGAAATATTAAGCGGCCCCTGAGCCAAGAATGAGAGTTCTGCAAGAATAAAGAGATGATCAGGGTACAATAGCGGCGAAAATGAGTTCGTCGGGTGGATAAATACAAAGTAAAAGAAACTGCCCCACGCAGGGAACAGAACTGCGCTGGCAAGCAAATCGTCAAAGACTAATCTAATCGGGCAAAAAAACCAAGGAAGGCGGAAGAGCCGCGTCATAAGATAGGATTTAAAAAAAGAAAAAAAAACCAGCAACGCTCCGCCATTAGGGGAGGAAAGAAAAAAAGGTTGCCTGCATCTACAGACAATAAGCCGACCACCCAAAAGCGGGTGGAAGGAGAGCGGCAGCAAGTTGAAAGCGGGAAAAATCGAGGGGGGCCCGACGTCCCTGGCCTAATCGGAAAAGGAAAAATTAAACACAGTTAAGGATACGTGAGAAAAAGGGAGAGGTTCTACAACACGCAAAAGGCCCACAAAGCAATCGTAGAAAAAAGAACGATCTCTGCGCCTAGTAAGGGAAAAAGGGACGACGAATATCTTTGCAAAAAAAAGTAATCGAATTGGAGAACTACCGGGAAGAGGTTAAGGAAATCTCTAACCCCCATAAGTAAAAATTTCAAATACAACGTTCGAAATGCTGTGGTGGGGGGTGGGTGGGGCTCACATTGTGAAAAAGGAGCAGCCCAGGAAATCGGGCAGCTAGCCGGCGCCATGAGGGAAGCTGAGGTAAAATCACACGAAGCACAGATTCGCAGGAAGGAAAACTCAAGCATTACGCCACCATTGAAAAAAGCCCAGGTGGATGCGGGGACACAGTTGGAAGGGAGACTTGACTGCAGCAAAAACGGAGATGATAAAGAGAATCGCGTTCTATCTGTAGGTCAGGACAAGAGGGGAAAAAATCGATACCTGACTCCGAGAAAAAAAAAAAAAATCTGTCCGGAGAACAAAGAACGCAAACGATCAGAAACAAGCTAAAGTCGCGAAAGAAAAACGTGGAAAAACGCTTGTCCTTGCGAAAAGTGGAAAAATGTGACCGCAAAAGAAGTGATGGGGAGGCGCAAAAAAAAACGTAGGCGCACGCCTGCCGCTAAAGCCAAGGATAAAGGAAAGAAGGCACTATCTCTCCCAGCACCGAAAGGTTGCCAGGCTCGCTTCATTTTGGTGTACTGGGATGATGTCAGAAAAAAAAAAGAAGGGTCCAAGAAGAACCTTTGGCAAGAAAAGCGCTGGCGTAAAACTAGCCGGGGTTCAACGCCAGCCCGCTTTTAAAGGAAGGAAATTTCGATGCGGTTAGAAAAGGGGAGAATTTGCAAAAAAGGTCCCAACACTTTTCAACTCTAACTAGAGGAGGCTAACTGGATCATGCAGCGTCAGCGAGCTGGAGGGCCGAGCTGTAGGAAGAAAAAAGCGCCGGCAAGAGAATGTGACTCTGGACAAGATGCAGGATGACTTTTTTGGGGTTAGACGTGCAAGGCTTGACCGCAATCTCATAAATTCAAAAGATGGGAAAGGGGCCCTATCGATAACGCGGGAATTCAATGAGGCAGGTGAGCCGGCCGCGTAGATTGCACGGAACGATGCCGCGGGAGCATATAGGGATCCTGCAGTCTCAAGAGAAGAGAAGGGAAAAAAGATGAAGTATCTCCTCCCGTGAAGCTGGAAGAAGGCAAAGCTTTGAAGAAAGGGATGAACAGGCAATGACAGACACGAGTTTGGGGACAGAATATGGACATATCGCGTCCTCCAAAGAAGGAACGAAAGGAAAGGCCCTGCGAAGAAAAAAAAAAGGGGGCCAGTCGAGACCTTGGACCACAAGAAAAAAAATGTCATGTTCAAGCGCTTCGTTTCAGGGCAATGGAAAAAAATCAGATTGTGTCGGGTGCCAAAGGCACGTGGAGCAGGAAGGAGGATCGGCTAGATCTTTGTGGTCAAAAAAAAAAAAGGAAGGAAATTGCGATTATCAACGGCCGATCTCTCTCAAAAAAAAAAAGAGAAAGAAATAGAGATCGGGCGTGATAAAGCGAGGGGAGGGGCGACGGCTTCAGTGACCCTTCCGTGAAAACCAAGATCGATAAAAAGAGGAGAAGGGAAGGACGGCGCATACGACGTTTGACCAAAAGGAGACAACATAAGGAGGCAAACACGGTGTTCAATCGCGAGTGGACACGAAGCAAGAGGCAAAAACGGGTTTGGTCCAAGTGTTGGAACTGACCGGCAAAAAGGGAACCAGCCGAAAACCGAAGAAGGGAGGGCTTGAGGAATTGCAGGGTGGAACGCAGAAAAGCAAGATCGGCCGTCAGGGGAAAAATCTTGGGTCAAAGGGAATTGCGAACGTCGACGGCAAAGAGGGGGCAAGACCTTAAGCAGCGACGAAAAGGGAAGATGCCTGAGTCGGAAGAGAAGTACTGAAGGCTCGCCGAATCACCTTCATTCCGTAACAAAAAATCGCTTACAGTAACATCGCGCCGAAAACCTTCCCCCGGCGGACTGGTTAATAGCGAGGGCCTCGTAAAAATCGAGGGGGTAAAAGCAAGACTAAAAAACGTTCAGAAAATAGTCGTCGGGAGGAAAGAGAGGGAAGGGACGTGGGGGCAGGAACTCCCGCTAGGAAAGAAGAAGAGGAAGGAAAGGATCCATTGAGCACGAAGCGAACAGTTGAAAAGGGGGGTCTGGAAAAAAGTGAGAGGGAAATTCTCCCATGAAATCAAAAAAAAAAAGGGGGAATGACACTTTGAAAAAAGCGGAGAAGGGGAAATGATATTAAACTGCAGCGCTGGTAGACACGGACCACCAGGTCGCTTGGGAATAAACTTGAGACAAAAAAACTACAACAAACATTGGAAGAATTGGACACCTTTCACTTACCAGGGGGAGTGAGCAGCAGTGAAGGGAATAATAGGGATCAAAGATGCTTAGGAGTGTCCGAGTGGAAACCGGATCTTGTTCTGCGCCTCAAAAGAATGGGCCTGCTGCTCAAGTGAAAAGGCTGACCAGTACCGACCATGAGGGGCAGCAACGGGTCTTTCGCCAACATGGAGAGGAAGGAGGTGTTCTTTGTTCGCCGGATCATCGGGTGCGGAGAGGGAAAAAGGACGCTTTTGGCGTTGAACAGAGGGGGGCTTTTGCAAACCGAGTTTGAGAAATAGCAGAGAGACTCAAGCGGAGTGATCATCGGAGGGTCGCTGCAGTAGGAAAGGGAAAAAAAAAAAGTGGACCGAATCCCCACTGGCGCGAAATTCATGGTGAGAAGGCCTTGAGGTGGACCTGGAATAGCACTGCGCAAATAAGGAGGGGGAAGTACCGCACTGCCGAAAGGCCTCAGGATGAGCTAAGGGGATAAAGGGGAAAAAATGTTGGCACTGGTGGAACAAAAAAAAACACGTTCAACAAAGAAGAAGGGAAGGGGACTTGTCAAAGGAAAAAGGGGAGAAATTGTAGAGGAAGAGATTGCAATGGAAACACCGAGTCCATCGGTTAGTTTATATCTGCTAGTAAAAAGATGAGGAAATTCTTTTTGCAAAGAGCTTTCAAAAAATGCTCTACGATGGGGAGAGAGCGTCCCCGCGGGCTCCGATGGTGACTGGAGACAGTGCCTTTGGAACAGACGGAACTTAGCAGTCCTTCTCTCAAGTAAAGGAAAGGTGTGTAAAGTGTGAACTTGGCGTAGGGTAGAAAACGTGAGGGCCGGGACAAGGACTTGGGGAGGACATGGCGGTAAACTTCGGAAACGCTCTTCTCAAACCGCGTCGTGGTGGACGGAGGAAGTGGGGGGGAGATGTCCCTGAAAAAAAAAAAAAGGCACGCTTCGACGTAAGGGTATTGCGGAGTCAGCTGGGGGGTTAATGGAAAACGGGTGCCTTGACAAAGAAGCACTCCTTAAAAGGCCAGCAGGGCATGGCCTCCAGTAGGGGGAGTGAGCAAGGAAAGGAAGGAAAAAGGTGGTGAAAAAGAAAAGGCACGGAAGTGGCCATCTGAGCGGGGATCAAAAGTTGGGCAGTGTTTTCTTGGGAGGGATAAAAAAGCCGAAACGAAAGAGGGGACTCAGGGGGAAGGATAAAGAGCTTCGGAGGAGAAAAGGCGTAGGAGGATGCTAAGGGGTTGTCGTGAAAATCATACGAATTGATCGGCGCGAGAAAAAGAAAAAGGAGGAAGAGAGTGACGGTCTGTAAAAAGTCATTTTCAATCTAACGAGGTGGCTTCGTAGGGGGCCGAGGAGAAAGAAAAAACGTTTCAAAGCAAGGCAATGGGAAGGGGTCTCTGGGGGGGAGCACAAAGGAAAAGCGAGAAAAACCGACACGAGGGGCACGGCACCGGAAAGGTCACTTAGTAGATGGAGGGGAAGAAAAAAGGCAGGCCCAGTTAGAACGTACTTCTCGGGCAGCGGCGGGACAAAAAGGTGGAGGTGTCGGTCCAAAGAGTAGCGGAAGGCTGGAACTTAACAGAGGGCCCTGTGGTCAGATTTCCAAGACCGGCGCGAAGACCGTATGGAGCGCACAGCTCGTAGGGCAAGGTGCCAAGAGAGAGATTACGCGGGGGATAGCCTTGTTTCGAAAACCAGGATGGAAATCGGGACTAGCGAAAAAATAGGCAAAGCCCGCTGGGAAGATAAATGGACGGATGGGATGTGGAGCCGGAAGACAAACGAGACGATTGGTCAGCAAAATAACGGAGAACCTCATCGAGAATATGGGGGTAAAGAGAGAGGCTCAGCGATTTGAGTGGGGGGGCGGCAGGGCCCAGACCGTGTGAAAATTTGTGTTTTGGAAAAACGTAGCGTGGTGAAATGCTACTAAAAACCCAGTGGAAAGAGGGCTTGGGACGCGGGTGTTATGGAGATCCGTGGTCTCGCTGAACAAAGACACCGCTGTCGAAAAAAAGAGGGGCTGGTTCTAAGCAAAAATCAGCAGCCACAACAAAAGATGCAGGAGCGGAAAGTTGATCAGCAACTCGCCAGCTGAAACGATAAAGAAAATGGTCCGCGGATTAAGTGAAGAAGGACACTGGTTTGGAGCCGGAACGAACCGACCCGTGAGCATCGAAAGTGCAAAAAAAACTCGGTCGCCTAATGGCGGGAGAAACAACAAGGAAAGAAACGGGGGCAGCAAAGATCAGAAACCGAAGA
>Ga0179591_1236763_pt1 | contig 15341 bp, 17 predicted proteins | sample CZOMad2_1_08_16f_FD_182891 | JGI IMG/M metagenome (GOLD analysis project Ga0179591, IMG submission 182891) | Vadose zone soil fungal communities from Angelo Coast Range Reserve, California, USA - CZOMad2_1_08_16fungal (PacBio error correction) | ecosystem: Environmental > Terrestrial > Soil >...
CAACCCTCTAGAGTCGATTAGAAACTACTGAAAGTGAAGAAAATGAGGAAAATACACTCCCGGGAAAACGGTAATCCAGAACATCACGAAAAAAAACTGCGAAAATGGTTGTTCTGGAAATGTGGAACTATTAGGGAGGGTGATGAAAAGGAAAGGTATGTTGGGAAACAATAAATGGAAAACGGTCCGCTAACTTTAGTCCACTGCAAAAGGGGGGTTCATAAACCCCTAAAGTTAGGGTCACACCTAAAAGGTTTCTAGTGGGACGGCAAATAGGGAAAAGAAAGAACCATAGGGGTACCTCAGAAAAACAATTCGGAAAGTTGGAAATTACCTTCCGAAAACAAGAACCAGGGGGGGGGGGGGGTGGGAAGAAGTTGGGGTACCTGCAAACGGGAGGCGATTGGAAAGTACTGGGGGGGATTACTGAGGACGCGGAAGAAAAGGGGAAAAGCAATTTCCACTAGGGGGGACAAGAGAGAAAATAGACATGGATAGGAAGGGGGTACCGCCTACCCAAATACATTGGAAAAAGGGTTATTCAAAAATTGTATGGAAAATTTAGATAAGACCATAATTGCAAGGGCAATGGTGGAGTTTTCACCCAGGGAGAGCAATACTCACCCACCCCCTTGAACGAGGGCCTTTCCAAAAAAGGTCACTATGTGTAAAAAGAAGGGGGGGGCGGGGGTAAAAAGGGGGTGCGTGGAAGATTGAGGGGGGACAGTTACTTCAGCGTGGGATCCTGGAATTCCGGAAAAAAAGTGGGGAAAAGCAGGACCTTTAGGGGATGAATCGAAGGAGTGAAATTGCTTCAGTGAGGGAGTGAAATTTTGGAGGGGAAGTTCGTATTCAAGGGAAAAACCACGGAAACAAGTCACAAACAAATTAGTGGACTGAAGGAGATCTAGTAAAAGGTGACAGGCTTACTGTCGAAAGCTAAGGTGGATGAGGGGGTCAAGGGTGGGCCTGGTGGTAGGAGCCATAAAGAAATATGTAAACTTGAACTTCACTCCATCGCCAGACGCAGCAGATTCGCGTTGGTAGAAGTTAAAGAGCGTTTTTGAAATAAGCGGAAGAGGTGGGAAGAAGGAATGTGAAACCGGATAATAGGAAAAAAGTAATGGGCAACCCGAGGATATTGTCGTGGAAAAACCATCCAACGAAAAAAGGGTTCGAAAAGCGGCTCTCTCGTAGGATTGGGGACCAAGGTATTGGGGACTGGAAGATAAATAAAAGGTCGGTCAACGTGGTCCCTGGGAAGCGGGGGGTTAGGGGTTTTTCCCGTGTCAAGGAAGGTTTGTCACTGGAAACGGACGTTGACAACAAAAACACAACCCTATTAAATCATGTAGGGCACAGGGGGGGGAAAAAGCAGGAGCTCATTTGGAAGGAAAAGGGGGGAAAAGGGCAAAAAGAAGTCCGGGGAAAACCGGGAACTTAGACTTCTCTGTCAAGGTCATGTAATAAGAAAACACGTATGGCCTTTCCTTGTGGGGGGGGTTAGCCTCGATAGAGATGTAGACCTTACACAAAGTACTATACCTGAAAAAGGGATAGCTCTCGGAGTCTACCCAGGAAGAGGCAAAGAGGAGGGGGGTGTTTGGCTCATAAAGAAATCTGAAAAAGTTCTCTCCTCGGGGGCCTTTTGGGGGGGGGAGGGGACTACAAGATGAACAAAAAAGCACACACCAAGGGGATGTGAGAAAGAGACAGGGGTGAAAAGTCCTTCCTCTCTACAACATAGAGGGGGGCGAATTCGCTGAACCAAAGACATGGACGGCGAACGCAAAGGACGCTCACTAAAGGGGTTGGGGTTTTGCGTAGGAAGGATGGAGAGACCCATATTCAGAACTCACAATCAGGTTCGGAAAAGACACGTAAGAAACTGAGGTAAATCAGTGCCATCATTTGAGTTTGGTGGTGTCCGAAGTAAAAAGGAAAGGTATGGGGACCTTGTGGGGGGAAATAAAACAGGAATCAAGGCGGCGAGTAAAAGTTGTAGATCTCTGGTCCAAAGAAGAAAAAAAAATGGTACCACTTATTCGGAAAGATAAACAAATGGGTTGTATGAAGATCAAAGAAAAAAGGCGAGGGGGATTCAGAAGAGGAAGGAAAAAGGAGGGTGGGCAGAATTCATCATGCAAAACTTTCATTAAGGGGACGGCTCAAAGATCACTACTCAACTGCCTAGGAGGAAACCTTCCAATTAAAAGAAGTAAGGAAAGGAAAAAAAAAAAAGGGAATTCACTTTTTTCACATGGTGACAGAGTCAAGATTCTGTCAGAGAGGATAGATGAGTGTGAGAAACAGGAGAATGCGAGAGATATCTTTTACAAAACAATGAACTCTAAAGGAAAAAACCTATGTTTTTTACATACATAAAAGACAAAGGATGATAATGAAAAACGAAATTTAAAAAAAATGAGGAGAAAAAATCGCCCGAAATGATAAAGCTGACTAAGAACCACAGGGGACTGGATAATAGATATATTCTACGACTTAATTCTTCCCTTCAAGGTCGGGGGTCCTGGGAAGGTACTCTGTTATACATCTCGACATGCGCCGAGTAACATTCGTCACAGTTGCATGCTATGGAAAGGAATAGACTTAACACGGAAAGAAAAGGTCCTAGCTGCTTACTTCCCCAGCAAAGAATCAACCTCACTTTCGGCGAAGGGGGGATTCTTTCAGAAAGGTTCTGCGGGGGGCCTTGAAGTGTAACTTGGACAGACAGAAAGAGCGCACCAACAACAACTGGGGGATTAAAAGTATGTCTGTCAAAAGGGGACACGGGAAACGGAAAAAGCCCAAAAAATAAGTAAAAAGGAAAGTGAGTACTTCCCTCGAAGTGAAGGGAGATGGACTTGGAAGCGAGAAGAGTGGGGACCTCTCCTGGGAAGAGGACATCATAAAGAGATATAAAAATGGGTATACTTCCGCCTGAGAAGACTGTAGAAAAAAGAGGTAAAAGACAGGACTTCGAAATTAAGGGGTCGTGACATGGAAAGATGCCTTCGGGAAAGTGCAGGGGGGCTTCGGGGAGGAGGGGAGTTGTTGTTCGCATATCTTTAGAATAAAGGAAACTTCTTTCAGTTGCAGGATCATCAAAAGGGTACACAAAACAGTCAAGGGGTAAGCTCGCGTAAGGGGGGGTACACGGAGAGAGAGGCGGATCTTAGGAAACGTTCACGCATTACGGGAAAAATGTCACTACAGGGTCACAAAGGGAATATTAGGAAGAATTTCCTTCTTTTTCCTGACGTTCACAGTATGCAAGGAAAGAAAAGAGAATGGGGAGACGCCCATGAAAAGGAAATTTGCTGAGATCAGATGATTAGCCCAACCTTAATTGGGCCGTCCTCTGCGGGTCTCGGAGCGCAGGGGGACTCCCGTATAAGCAAACTTCCGGGGGAGATGGAGTTGGAGTGGAAAGAAGGGGAAGGGTCTGGACAGAGGGTCAACTAACTACTCGAAAGGTTCAATTTGGGGGGCCATTGCAAATACATCTCATCATTGTTTACCAGGTGGGGAGAAACAGAAAAAGGGAAAAGGGGAAGCGAGGTTTCAGGGGGGGGTCAACTGTGTAGAAACGGGAGCTGTAGGGGGAGGCGTGTCATATCTTGGGTAATCCTACTGTACTAAAAAATTTTCAGCGGACGTACTTGGGAAAGGGGTGACCGGTAACGTTTGGGGAGAAGGGGGTGTGACGACACAAGGGGGGTATAGAAATGAAAGTCTTAAACAGGGAATGAGGAAAGAACGCAAAGTTTGTTTTGTAGGTGAATGTGAAATTAACACCCACTACAAATAGAAAAAGGGAAAGAGGGAAATACTCAAAAAGGACTGGGTTCTAAGAAGGGAGCTGACAAAACAAAATTGCTCTGACCGGTAAAAAGAAGTAAAGAGCGAATTAAGGGGGGACTCGTATTAAGGGGAAGGGTGTGGAAGTCATCTTTAAAAATGGTGGGTAGGAGTCACAACAAGGAGGTAGATAAAGGGGGCAGTAAGTGAAGGGGGGACAGAAGTATACGGCAAGTTGGGGGGGGGGGACCAACTCATAGACTGAATGCTTCATTTCCCCCACCTGAGGAGTCGTTGTAAGATTTTCAACCGAAGGGGGAGTCGGTGATCGGGGACCGTTGACAGGTTGGAACTCACGATGTTGCATGTGGTCGGGACAAGGAGGAAAAGGACGGGTGCCAGGAATAAGGGAAGGACAATGAGGTCCCTTAACCCATAAAACCACCAAACACTTGAAAAGGGAAGGCGTTCTTGAGAGGGATCTCCAAAATAGAAAAGAGGGTTGAACCATAATTAGAAAGGTAGGATTGGGTCAAGGAGTGACCTGATCTTATTGCACTATCAGATTACATTCGGTGGGTACGTGGACTCTTGTTAAGGGGGACTATAAATAAAGGGGGGAAAATGAGGTTCAAAAAACCTGATAAATACACAGGGGGTAACCACCAGAAAGAGAAAATGACGTCAACGAAAGAGATGAGGTGAAGTGAAGTTTCGAAGAAGGGTTTGTATATAAAACACATGAAAAAAGTTAAAACAACGACTAAACACCAGGGCCACAGAAGGGAACCGATTACGTATAGAAGGGGGTTTCAAGTTATTACTCCTCTTGAATGGGGGGGGGGGTGACAGTTAGGTTGGTCGTATGAAGGAGACTAAACTCTGTAAACGTAATTAGCTTTCAAGCGGAAGAGGCAGAAGTGGGGCAAGGGAGTCAGCCACTAAGGGCAGGGCTCGGAAAAAACGCTGTGTGTCCAGAAGGAAAGTATAGTAACACTTACAGCCTGAATTAACGACCGACAAAAGTATCACACTAATCAACATGTAGAAAAAACATTTCACAAGAGAGGTAGGGCTTTTCGAACAGGGGAAGAAGCCTAAAGGGGGGTTGGGAATGATTGTGGCTAGCTGGGAAAATGGGGGCAGACCATCTGGGAAAGAGCAAGACTGCTGAGGGCCAGTTGAAATCAAAAATTGGGAAAGAAAATGGGCAAAGGTTGTGGTCGGAGGGACTCGCAATGACCACGGAAGGGCGGATAACCGCATAAGAAATCTCCGTTCCAAGAGAGTTGCCATCAATTACAGATTTCAGTGGACGAGGACCCGAAGACCCAAGGACCCCGAGAAGAAAGGGAAACAGCCAAAGGAAGGTTCTTGTTTTCCTTTAACCCACCCAAAGGAACGTGAAAAAAATGAATGGAGGTTCTGAAGGCACTGGAAAGGGCAAAAAAAGGGGAGTTATTATGAATAGTGTTTGTCTGGAAACTATACGGGACAAAAAAATCAAAAACAAAACACCGGGGGAAGGTTGTTAAACACTAATGTTGGGGGGAGAAAAGGTTGAGTGAAGGAGAGTAACCGTCGACGGGGAACACTTATTTCAAAAAACATACAGTTCCGCAGCCACCTATAGCAGGGTCCAAACGGTCAAAACCAAGGCTGTCAGGATGGGATGGAGTGGCTGGAGGTTACCTGGAAATATTTATTTTTCAGCTGTTTATAAAAAAAAAAAAGCGAGGGTCGATGTACCTCGACTTAGGAGTTGAATTAGATCTACCACACAGGAGGAGGCGGAAAGAAAGAGAATAGCAAGAAACTCGACAAGTAAGAGGAAAAAGTCGCAGTGAATAACATATAAACGACATACAAATTTAACAAATTTTCCAGAAAAAGAACGAAACAACAGAAAAACATGGGTTGTGTGCGGCCTTTTTTTGGGGGGACTTAAATAGGGTAAGATGTAAGGTATGGTGGGTTCCCAGTGCGGCGACGTTCACTAGAAGTCCACGACAGGGAACACATATGAGTGTTTGTCAAAATGACAAGGGGGGGTGGAACGAGGTCAAGACAAAAAATTGGAACACAAGAAAACATAACATAGGCGGCAAGGGACAGTGGCCGGAAGAAAAAGAAAGCAGATTTCGAAGATGGGTTTTGGAGACTTAGGGTAACGGCCAGAAGGGGCGGCGAGAGGGAAGGGAGGTTGTGAGGCCCTGCGGGGGACTAAAAAAGGTAGTAAATGAGGGGAAAAGAATGGGGAAGGAAATCATTGCACCGGGGGATGCTATAAAAAAAGACAGTGTTATGTGAAGGGGCCGCCGCCCAAATACAGGGCCAATTAAAAAAAAAAGTGCAAGACGGAGAGAAGCCAAGAAAAGGGTGGGGGCTCAAGAAACAAGCTGTGAATGTGAAACAAATCTGGGAAAAGAAAAAATAATAAACCAACCCCTGATCGGGAAAGAAAGAGAAAAACTCACGAGGGTGTGTGATTTGAGGGGGGTGAACTCAGGGGTGGTCGGGTGAATTGTATGGTCAGTTACCTGTCAAGGTAGAAATGGAAGAAAATAGTGGCAATTAACCGGAAAACCCTGAATGGGGGGGGCCCGGAGCCTTACCTTTGGCAGAGAATGGGAACGAGGCTTCGCTTCTTGAAGAGTTCCTGTTTATAGAGATTTTAAGTCACAAGCAAAACCTACCTGGGGAAACCAAAATGAAGAAGAAAGAACAATAACGTTGAAACAAGGCTTAGAGAGAGTAGAAATCATGTCACTCAAAAGTCTTTCGGGTGCCAATGGGGGAGTGATGAGGGTGCACGGGGGGCGCTGTGTTAGGTTATCCAACGCAAGAGCCACTGAATGACAGGAAAAGGAGACACCTCATCACGAAAGAAGAGGGAGGCAATTTTAGCTCAGGGTTGTGAATCGAGGCAAACAGCTGTGTGTGAGGAAGGCTGTGAGGAGGACAGAGACAAATTGAAAACCGGGTCGCTGAAAAGTGTCCGAAAAGGGGAAGCAATTGGGGGCAGACCAAAAAAAGACAAGACGAAAAAAAGGATAGATAGGCGTCAGTTTTTTCCGACGAGTGATGGTTGGGAGGCCGCTTGGGGAAAGGAGTCCTAAGCACGGATGGTCTGGGCCTTTTTCCTGGGGAAAACGCGTGGGTTAAGGGAGCAAGAATTTGGGTACGACGAGGCACGGCCGTTGACTAACTGTCGCACAGACGAAAAAAGGTACATTTCTAGAAACCTTATGAAGAACTCTTCTTAACCCATCAGGGGAAAAAAGGAAGTGGGACACGGGGAAAAAGAAAAAAAAAGAAGGACAGAAAGGTGGGGAGATAGTGTTTTCAAACCGGAAACGGTACTACTGTCAATTGAGAATGGTAGGGCCCATTTAGGACGGGCGGGGGTGTTGCCTCTATAGAACTGAAAGCTGCTTAAAAAAAGTCCGAAACATTTTAGAGCTCTGCGGAAAAGAACCACGCAGAAGTCGTTGTGTTGAAAAGCTCTGTCACACTGAGGGGGGGTAAATACCGCTGCCTTTGGAGGTAGGGTGGCGTACAGCTATTCAAAAAAAAAGAAAACACCAAAGTGGCTTGGAGCCATCATTCAGGGGGGGGGTCAGATGGCGTCACTGGGGACCATCGATTATTTCAAAAAAAGTCTACTGAGAGTGGAAAAAAAAAAGGGAAGGGAACAAACCCGGGGAAAAACATTACGATATGCCAAGGGGGAAGGGGCGTTGGATGGGGGGGCGGGTGGGGGAGGTATAACCCAAAATCACGGAGGAAACCTCAGTTGCGAAGGACGTAAAATAAAAAGGGGGACATAGATAGTGCACTACAGGGTTAAAAACGTTTGGTGTTGGGGGAGGGTCAGAACAATGGTACAAGGAGGAGCTTTACATTTTGACAAATTGACACCATTGAAATCGTCTGCAGAGGGGGGGGGGGGAGGGAAAAGGCCCTCCCCGGGGACCCATTAGGTGACCAAGGGGAGACATCAGACCGTAAAGAGTGCGTGGGTGGAGGGATTCGGGAGAACCAGACGCAAACTAAGGAAAAAGAAGGTGTGGTGAATGCATCGAAGGCCATTTAGGGGGGGGGGAGGAGAAAAGCCACTCACTTTCATAGATGGGCCTTAACAGGCCAAATTCTCGCCAAAAAAAGAGGGAAAGACAGACGGGTGGGGCACAGGGTGAGAAAAGTGAATGCTTCAAGAACTAAAAAAGAGGAGGGGAAAGAGAAAAATGCAGAGAATAAGATATTTAATGTACCAAAGAACGCTCTCAGGAAAAACCCTTGACAGTGCCACAACAAAAAGGGTGATACCTTACTTATAAAATTTATAAAAAAAGAAATTCGCGTAGGGAAAAAGCAAAATGCTCAACCGACAAAAGGGACGCAGGGGGGAAAGAAGCCCTTAGAAATTTCACACTGAATGGTAATGATCAAAGGCTTTTCCCTTGGAGAGGAATCACCGAGGCAGAAAAGGTGCGGCCTTATCCCAGGGCGGTGGATCATAGGTATCCTCTTCACTCTTAAGGGAGAACCACGATTACTTGAAAAAAAAAAAACACCTCACGTGCCGAGGTGCGGAAGGTCCACTTTGAAAGAGGGGGGAGAAAGGGGTGTGCTGTTTACGTTAAGGGGCATGAAAACATACGAACTCAAAGAACACTTATTCAAATAGAGAGAGGACTGTCCATGTGAAAAAAAAGGGAAAAAATTCTCCGCCCACACCTAAGAAAAAACGGGCAGAACTACTGAGTGGAAGTACTCACCTCGGACAGGAAGGGGATCAGGGAGGGGACTCATAGATTGGACCTCTCCTGGGAAGCGCATCCATAAAAGGCGAAATACTACATTTTATCAAGGGCCTCCTGGAGGGGACAAGCCGGGATCATGCGAAAGGTACAAGACGGGCTTCAGAAAAGAAGGGAGGGAATATAATATGGAGGATGCCGTTCTAACTGAGGGTTCTTCGTAGGCGCTGGGGGAGGGCAGGTCCAATCTTATGATAACATGTAGGGGTTATTCACTGAAGGGGAATCAAAAATTGATGGTGTGAGGGAAACAACATGTGAAAGGTGGGAAGCTCAGATGAGGGCGAGGGTTTGGTAACAAGAATATATCTTCTGAGAGGCTTCTCAGGGAACCAAAGTTGGCAGATCGGAAATAGGTGCAAAAAGGGAAAAAGGTGGGCACCGTGATAGGTAAAACGATTTTGGGGGGAGGGAAAGGGGGGCAATGTGGGGAAAGTGTCAGGAAAGAGAAGAGTGAGTCTTTCTAATTGGCAAAGATTAACTGTAAATTTCTGAAATATGATGCGTTAGCCAAAGAAAAGTAATGGCCTTTCTTGACTTAGAAAGAGCATTTGTCCCGTATCTCAAAAAGGGGGAAGTTAATGATGATCTGGGAAAAACTAAATATTTTCCAAAGGGAGGGACAGATGGGGAAGAACCACAGATAGCATAGCCCTGTTGTCCAACAGCGGAGGGGCCTACTCATACATTTCAAAGTGATAAACCACAAAAAAAAGAAAAGGGAAGCGGATAAAGATGTTCATTTTGTGTGGGACCCTGATCTGTGGGGAGTGAGAAAGATGGACCCCAAAATCTTTTTTAATAACATACAAAGTCACATTGAGAAAGAGGTAAAGTGTAGGGTAGACTTGCCAAAGAAAGGGGTTCAAAGGATGAGAATTGGGGAAAACATCATGGGGGCGGGGAAAAGGACGGCAAGGAAAAAGGATTTGGATCCACACCGGGAAACTTTGGGGGGGATGTGATGGGAGGATCAACGCCACTAAAACTCTCAAGGAAGAGGAGATAAGCTAACACGTTGGTGATCATAGGGAGAGGAGCGAAACAAAGGGAACTGCGAGCCTGGGAAGACCTGCGGACAGAAGAAAGGAATATCAAAGGAGGAAGAAATTACTTTTTTTAAGAAATGTAAGCCAGTGTGTATTAGAGGGGGAAGGGATAGCCGGGGAAAGACGACAAAAAAAAAAAAGTTGACGGACAGAGGAAAGGGACGTCAGGGTGGGAAACAATCGAGATTGGCTGGCGCCGGGGGGCCAAACTAGAAAGTCAAAATGAAGGGACGGACACGAGTGTAGCTAATGAAGGACTAGGAAGGCGGGGGGTACTGAATACCAGCGGTTCGGAATGGTCGTAAAAGAGTCACAAAGGGCATCTCGGAAATAATAAAATGAGGGATACCAGAACAAAAGCAGACGAGGAAACAGAAAAAAAATAAAAGAAATTCCAAGGTGCTTCTAGGGGAGAAAAAAAGAGCACTCAAAAATACACTGTTCTTGGAAACAAGACAGAAGATAGTTGGGAGAAGTTGGACCTGAGCTGGGGGGGGTGCACCATTACATTCTTTAAGGGAGAGGTGTAAGAGGGATCATTTTAAAGGTTTGTACTAGAAAATAACAGTATTCAGCGGTAATGGAAAAAACCCGTTTAAGAGGATGCCAAAAAAGAAAACGGAAAGTGAGCTTGCTTCTTAGAGGGGAGTTTAGGTTTCATGTAAGGGGGGGTGGGGAGGGAGAACACCGCTTTCCCACAGTGGGAAAACATAAAAAGCAAAAAGTGGTGAAAAGAAATAATAGACACGCTGGGGAACGGGGTACTGGGAGGGGGGGACAAGTGTAAAAGTGTACGGTTCTACTAATGTGTAAAGTTAGTGTTGCATGTTGACATCGAAACTCGAGAAAACCCTTATGGGGGACACTGCATAAGAAATGAAAGGACAAAAAAAAGGCGGAGGCAAACGACCAAAGGTCATCTCTGGGAAAAAAACCGGTTTTTCCCGGAAGGACAGTAAGGAAAAGCCTGGGATGACACCAGACAGCGGAAAAGAAAAGGAAGACCATATTGACAACCCACAACAGATCACAACACTTCTTTGATATCGCCCAAGGGAGAGAAGGTGAAGGGGGGGTTTGGTGATATTTGGGCTCTGCTATAAGATGGGGGGGGACAGACAAATTTACATAGCAGCTTGGGGCAGTAAGAAGAGGGCAATGCTTTGGGGAAGAAAATGGACGGTTTGGCAAACTTCCAATTCTCAAGGGTGGTCCTTAACACCTGAGCCGCACGGGAAATCGGAAAAGTTAAAACTGGAGGCCATGAACTGTCAGGTTCTGAGTCCGAGTTCCCAGTCGGCCTAAAAGGTAAACGCTCAGAGAGAACACTAAGGGGGGGGGTGCATGTTAAACCAAACCAACTAACGTAGAAAACCTCTTCGAACTGAGAGGGGGAAAGTTTTGACTTAAGGCACTTGGAGGGACGAAATATGGGGTAATGATTTTGGTGAAATCGGTTGTCTTTACCTAGAGGGAACAAAAAGAAATAGAAACTGGGGCGGGTTTTCACACATAGAAAAGGTGGGTGTGGATAAAAAGAAGACCCTTTGTGAGGGAAGGAAATAGGGAAGGAGATGGAACATGAAAACAAATTCAGGGGTCCATTTCGGCACCCCTACTTTCCCAAACGCAGGCACAAAAAAAATTTCTCGTCAGGGTTCTGTTGATTGTTGTAGGGGGAAGTGTGGAAAGGGAATTGTAGTTTTCCGAAACCTCGGGTTGTTATGCACTGTCGAGGGGATTTACCTCTCCTTAGGGGGGTGCCAGGGGGAGGAGAAAGAAAGCAAGGAGGGAGAGGGAAAAATAGAGATTCAGGAAACAGAGCGAGGTAAAGAGACCCGCAAAAAGGGGGATAAAGAGCTACTTACAGTCCAAGGTGCAAAGCAAGACCCAGGCTCCATTTGGGGGGGGCTTTGGGAAGGGTTGGACATAGGGGGGATGAAGTGACCTGTATGGGGGGTGCAAGACAGGGGGAGAGACTGTGCAACGATCCATGGATTCAAAACAAAGGGGGGGGGGGGGGGGGGGGGGGGATTTATGCATAACTTGAGATGACACCTTCAAGGGGTGGTGGAAAAAGTTCATATGGAGGAAACCAGAAGGAACAATCATGAACAATTCGGCTTCAAAAGTGAATTCAAAAGGGCTGCACTAAAAATGAAGAGGGTAGACGGTTAGTTGTAAAGAACAGAACGTGAGTGTAAAAACTAAGAGGGGTTCTTCACAGGAGGCGGACTCGGAAAAAAATTGAATTCAGTTTCATTATTGCCACGAGTGAAGAGTTTGGAAAAGAATTCGGAAGAAGGCAAAAACGTGGAGTAATGGCTGGACAGAAGAACAAATGCCATGTGTAAGTGCCAAAATTTGATTACAATAGGTATCTCCCATAAGTATTTAAAAAGAAAAAGTGGTGGGGGGGGTTTTCAGGATGTTCGGAACAGATATAGCTAAGGAAAAAGAGACACAAACCCCTTTTCAGGATCTTTTTCCCACCATTTGGGGGAGAAAGAAAAAAGCGCAGGGGGGAGTTTTTTAGGGGGGGTGTAATCGGGGAGTTTAAAACCAGTGTAAGCTTTGGGGGTAGGGACCGTAGGCTGGCAATTGATGAAAGGGAAAACCCGAAGGTGGGGGGGGCCCCATATACTGAAACCTTGAAAAATTACTCAAGAGGGGCGGCATTAGAAAAACAAAGCGTGAAAATCTTAATGACGGGAAGAGGCCGTATACTTACAATACATCACACCTAAAATGAAAAAACGAATTCAAGGGAGAAAAAGTCAGTACGTGAAACCAGATGTATCGGGCACTTCAATCGTGGAAGACATAGGTTCGAAAACTGGTTGCTGGATTTATTTCTGGGGGGGCCAAGGGGGGGGAACGGGGGTTCCTGAATCAATACAAATATGACTTCAATTCAACGCAGCGCGAACATCAGGGAGGCCATTTCAGTCGTTGGTTGGGGGAAAAATAGTACGTCGGGTTTGGAATAAGCTGAGCTGTGTTCTAGGAAAAAAATTGGAAAAGGGCCGAATTACACAGGGAAGTCTATGTCATCATTGGAGTGAAACCCTCCGGATCAGACTGCGAAAACAGGGTCATAGAATGCGGTCTTGGGGAAAAAAGTTATTGTGAGGGCGCTTGGGTGGGTCCTGAGAAGGAAGCGTTAATTTTGGACTGTGGACGAATTTTTAGGGGGGGGGAAAAAAGTCATCCATATTGGGGGGGGAGTTCCCTGGGCAGGGGGGGGGGGGGGGTGGGGGGGGGGGGGGGGGAGGTCCTGGGAGGGAATTAAGCCACATTAAAGGAAAAAAGATCTGTATCGAACCGGGGATTCACTCAGTTCAAAGAAAATCCTTGTTGGACAACAAGATAAGGTGGCCCACTTAAGCAGGGGCTAGATTTTTGACAAACCTTAAACAGAATTGAGGGGTCATGGTAAAGAGAAACTTATTCAAGTCAGAAAGCCGGTAGGGGTCAGTTATCAAAACAAGAGGAGAAGAAAAAGGTGCTTAAGGATTAAGTCAAGTACTAATACAGTAAAAGGAAGTGAACTCTCTGCGAAGGTCGGCAAGATCCCAGCAATTCGGTGGGGTTTTACTAAAGAAAAATTGAGACCAAATGTATTGAGACCCAAACGGAAAATGTTGATTGGGGGGGGGAGTGGGGTGGAATAATCATCCAATCAAATTACACACCAGAGGGGCGGTGGATAGATCGCAGGGGTGAAGAGCCTGACTGGGAAGATAACCCATGACAAGAGGACTAATCAGAAGAAACAGGGAGGTACCTTACCTTAAAGGTATCTCGGAAAAGGGATTAAGTATGGGAAGGACCAAGAGTCAAGACAAATCAACAGAAGGGGAGGTAACGTTCAGAAAACTGACATAGGAGCCCCTCATTTGGTTGTGTGTTGGTTCACAATGTTAAAAGAATTAGAGAAATGTGGATATTGAAAAAAGTGAAAGGATGCGAGTATAAGGAAACTCCACCAGCGCCTGCAAAATGAGTGACAAATCGAACGAGAAGCGGTAACGGAAATTGGGAAGATACTTATCAAATTCGAGGGGACGCGCAGGGACGAAAAAACGTCCCATAGTTTGGGAGAATCAGAAAGCTCAGTCAGTGGGAAGGGGGGAGGCGCAAAAAAGGAAACTCACTCACTGCTTATTGATGAATTCGAAGTAATTGAGGGAACAATCGTTAAAAAGGAGTGGGAACATGTATCAAGAAAAGGAGTTCCGAAGGGGCACGGGACTTAAATGCGATAATAAATATTAGAAAGGAAAGCTAAACTCGGATCTTCCAAAAAGGGAAAAAAGGTGGTGAAATACAACAAAGAAAAAAAGGGGGGATTACGAAAAGGCTAAAGGAAGGATTCTACCAGATTAGAACATGAAAGGCTCAAAACATGAAAAAAAGAGGGGGGGGGGACTTACACTAAGAAACCTTTGGAACGCAGCATACATCCGCAGTAGATATTCACACTTGAAGTGCAGGGAGGGCCCTGACGTTTGGGAGGGGAATACCTCTACCTGACTACAATCTTCCAGGATCAGAAATGAGGGAAGTGACTCAAATTGATTATTCCTCTGAAAACGATTGGAGAAGCGTACTGCCCACAAATCACCTGCAAGTTCCGAAGGGTGATACTTTCAAAGTCAATGTGAAGAAGTATTAAAGGTGTGCAAGTGGCAAGGTACCTTTTACAAAAAAACTTAAAAGCTGAGAAGAAAAAAAATTATGAAAAGGAAAAGAAAATGGGACGGGGCATGTCCAGGGGGAAACTTCAACAATTCCACACATAAGAAGTCAGAACATTGAAGGGGAAGTACCTTAAACTCGGGAAAAAGAAGTGAAAAAAAAGAAAGTCAGCATAGCATTGACCAGTGGACGGCATCATAAAAAGGGCTAATAGACAGGGTTATACTTCCGACAGTCGACTTAGACAAGAAGTATCAATGACCAAGTAAAAGACACGAAATGAAAGGAAGAGTCAGGGAGGGTTCATCATGAGGAGGGAATTAAAAAACTGTGTCTAGGTCGTTAGCATTTTCGGTTCGGGGAGGAAAGACCCTTATAAAGGAGTTAACGTGAAATGGAGAAAAGGGGGGGGGGTCAAAAGGGGAAAGGGGGGTGGGAAAAGACTCAGAATATCTTTTCATGGGGTAACAATTATTCTTCTAGGATTAAGGAGAAAAACGAGGTGATGTAATCATGTTCAAAGAAAATCAAAGCCCCAGTGATGTTGAAACCCAGGGGGGGAAAAGGAAAGTTCGGTTCCTTGTAACGGGGAATGCAAGGAAAGGGAGTTGAGTGCTAATGGCCCCATTAAACTGAAAGGAGGGGAGATCTGAATGCATGGGAACGATGGGGAACGGAGGCTTCGAGAAGCGCTGATCCCGGTCTAAAAAAAATGGTCAGTTACGGTATTAAAAATAGGTCGAACGGGTGTGGAAAGGTGCAGAAATAGTTTAACAAACCAAGAATCGCATACTGGGCAAGGTTGGGAACCAGAATGGCCTCACAGGATTGGTGATGACAGAAAAAAAAACTGAAGTATGAAGGATAGGGGGAAGGGGTTGGGGGAGCCCCTGAGAAGGGGGTAGGTTCTTTCACATATCTGGGGTAAAAATCTAATTAAAAAAGTGAAGAGGGAAGGGTACAT
>Ga0179591_1160575_pt1 | contig 15339 bp, 16 predicted proteins | sample CZOMad2_1_08_16f_FD_182891 | JGI IMG/M metagenome (GOLD analysis project Ga0179591, IMG submission 182891) | Vadose zone soil fungal communities from Angelo Coast Range Reserve, California, USA - CZOMad2_1_08_16fungal (PacBio error correction) | ecosystem: Environmental > Terrestrial > Soil >...
CGCCCAACTGTCTAAATAAAAAAAATGCAATACGGGGGGGGGACATTGCGAGGGTAAGAGCCACTAGGATCGAGGCCAAAGAAGAATGAACGATTTGAACGTGACGCGTCTAAGAGCAGGTACAAAATGGGGGGGAAAGAGAAGGACCCCTTCTTTGAGGAAAAAGGCATCTTCAGACAAGTCCAAGGTAAAATCCGGCGGGAAACAAAGGGTCTAAACATCAGCATGAGTAATCGCAAAAAGAAAGAACTATGGAAAAGTTAGAGGGGGGGGGAGGAAAGTCGCGTTAACGGGGAGTGGGGTCGTCAATATCACGAAAGGAGCTGAAAGCAACAAAGGGTTATCCTCTGGGGATCGACAATGGGGTAAACTACAAAACTCATGGCGAAGGGGAAAGAAAAAGGAGGAAAACTGACCGCGGCATGGACGGGTGGTTGGGTTCAGAAAAAGGTTCAATCAGGAAGAAAGTGGAAAGGGGGAGGGGGAGCGGGAGAAAAAGCAGGGTCTAGCTGGGGGAGCAATACAGGGCGTTCCAATCTACAAGAAGGGAAAAAAGGGCGTGCGAAGAGAAAGATCTTTGGTCGGGAGTCGAGATGCGCATAGGGCAAACGGCAACAAAGAGAAAAAAACGAAAAAAACAAAAAGGAGGGAGCCTGGTGACATAAATATATTACGTGAGACTTCACCGAGGGGGTGCAGAAAGGCGAAGAAGCATAATTCAAATAGGACAGGTAAGGCAGCAATGGCTCATGACGCGCATGAAACAGTCTTTCACTTAAGAAGCTCAAAAGCTTGGGGGGTGGGGGGGAGCCGTTAAGAAAAAAATGGCGGCACCGCGAGGTTTTAGGAACTTCATTAGGGCGCAGGAGTCGCGCAGGGGGAAATGGTTCTTAGAAAGGGAGCCGCTGTACTGTCGAGGGAGAAGAGGGAACTGCTTCTAGAGTTCTGACGCAGCAAGGGCGGAGGAAAACTCAAAAGTAAGAGAACGTCACTGCGAAAGGTGGGGGGGGGATGAACGAGGCCCGGTTCGGGAGAAAGGGAAATTCTAATTGATCCTGATTGGGGTGATTCTTGCGATCCGGTCATACGATCGGAGCACGGAAGGGAAAGCTAAAGGTTTTTGGGTGGACCGGGGAAAGGTCTAAAGAGGAAGGCGAGCAAACTAATCCTTAACGGTGGGATAACTGTCGTTAAGGCGAACGGATTCATGCCGAGGGGTCCTATCGGTGGCGAAGGGGAAGGAGAGGAGCGGGCGGGTCCAGAAAGAGAGAAGAGGGGTCTAGGGCTTGCTGCAAGGAAGGGAGACGTACATCAGTTCAGGAAATGGGGGAAAAGGCAGAGGGTAAAAGGAAAAGTTTCGTTTAAATCCCGCCAGGGTACTCAAGAGGGGAGGTAAGCCAAAGTATCTGCGGAGGAGAGGAAAGGAAGGCCGACGACAAACGAGTTGCAGGAAAGGGAAAGTAAGCAGTCAGTAGGAATGTCCGTAGGACAAAAATGGGTTCGAGGCAAAAAAATGCGCGCGGGGCGCGGTTAAAAACAAGCGAAAGGGAGAAGGTGGGGTCGGAGAGAAGGGAAAAAGGGCAGAGCTCTAAAAACGCTCAAGAGGAAGCTAAAAAGAAGGTAGAGTGAGAAAAGAAGAAAAAAAAAGGTACGCCACGCAGTAATAAGGGGTAAGAGTAAATCTAGGGGAAGGAGGACGCGAAGAAAAACGACACTGAAGATGGAAGATAGCTCATCCCCGCTAGATGGGGTACACTAAAATTCAAGCGAAACTTCAAGGAGACAGCACCCTATAAAGGAGGGTTTCTTTGAACCAACAGAGAGGGGGGCGGGAAAAGACGGCAAGCGAAAAAGGCAAGAGCGCTTCATCAAAAGTGTTTAGACTCGACCCATAACACAGAGAGCTTCTTAAGAAAAATAAGGCTCAATGAGGGAGAGAGATCAATATAAAACCACGGAGGGAAAAAAAAAGAGGGAAGACAATAAGCAGAAACTGAACCTCATTTAAAATATCTCATACAAAAGAATCAAAAGGTTTCGCGACGGCGCAAAACCGGGGCGCAACAGAAAACAGGGTTACAAATTAAAGCCCAAAAAAAGATACGATCAAAGAAACCCACCTAAAAAAAAAGGTGTGCGTCGGCGCGGCGTACAGGGGGGGGATTACCCATGTTGGATGAGAATAGGAAACAAAACGAAGCCTGCGCGAAGGACAGGGACGGCAGAAAAAAGATCAAAGGCAAAAAGTACTTGTATTACCCATGCCGGGAGGGGAAAAGAACAATTGACGCGACGCGATCAGAGATGAGGGGAAAGGGCGCTCCCAGAAAACTCTTGATGAAAAGAAAGAAAAAAAAAAGGGTTCAAGACGTATTTTGCAGGTCTTCAAAAAAGCGCAAACTGGCGCAGGTCAGAGGTCCAGGAAAAGAACACGTATAACTCTAAAACTGAACAGAGAAAGAAGGGTCAAAAAAACGTGAAAGAGAGCGCTAGGGGAAACTTTCTCGGTCTGTCAAAGGTACAGTAGTAAGGATCTGAGTACAACGCGCCCTAAAAAGGGAGGTACAAAGCCCAGCAGACAAGCGGAAGAAAAAGTCATAGATTTACGGGATGAATTACAAGAAGCGCAATAAAAAAACCAGATAAGACTGACGATGAAAAAGAAGGGGAAGACTATTAAGCATCCATCAACTTCGCCACAAGAATAGAAAAAAGATTCACCGCCTCGCAAAAACTGAAAAAACGGGGAGGATGACGCACGAACCAGCTTCCTGGAAAACACAAACTAGTATATTGAAGAAAGATGAATATCGTGAGAAAATCCAAAAAAGGAAATAAACCGAAGATAACGATTAAATGAAATGGGGTAAAGGAAAAAAGGTAGAAAAAACACGATCTACCGTCCGAGAACGGACGGAAGAGAAAGGGAATTCAGGAAGAACACTAAACCAGAAGAGGGCACGACCGAGAGAGAAAGAAGATAGTCTCCCTAGCACAAAGCGGGAAAAAATCAAGAAAAAAAGAAAAAGAAGGAAAGAAAAGAAGCCGGTCATCTTAAACAAACGGGCAAAAAAAAAAAAAAAAGATTTTTAAGAAAAGAATCTAAGAGGAATGAGCCCAGGCCCAGGAATCGGAAAGAAAGCCTGAAAAAAAAGAGATCCCAAACTGCAGTTATTACCAACCTACGCGGGGGAAGGATTGTTTGTGAGACGTGCGACTTGTGTAGCCGCGGAGGCGAGTAGAAATGACCTAGCGCGATCCCAGAGAACAACGAAAAAGAAAACAACCGGAATAGGGAAAAAAGGAAGAAAGAAAGACGGGGCTCAGAAACCGATAAGTCCAGGAGAAAACTACCACCAGGGGAACTAAAAAAAAACCAAATAGACAAAGAAGGACAAAAAAAACTTCATGTAGAGACTAAAGTCATGAAGGAAAAGGGTCTACAACCAACTTCTCAAACATGGGGCGCGTCGCTTCCGAACGGCTCTATCAGAAGGGGAGGATCCAAGGGACTATGGAAAAGAAAAACGAAAGCAAAGCGGGAGGGGCGTACAGAATGAAGCGTTGCGAGGAAAGAAAAGAAGGTTTAACCGCGGTCGTTCCCGCAACGGAAGAAGGGGAACTAAAAGCAATCGCGCGGATACAGCGGAAAAATAGTGTCTCTCCAATGACAGCAAAAAGGTGATAAGGAACACACAAAGCCTAAGAAGTGAGAAAGAATCATTAAACACCGAGAAAAAATCACCAGCAAACTGAGCAACAAAAACAAACCAAGGTCAGTACTCATATTCTTCTCCATATCCTCTCGCAAGTGGAGAAAAACAATGTAAATCAGGCCGTAAAAGGAGAACTGAAAAAAACGGGAAGGACGAACGATGCGAGAAGAAGCGAGAAAGGAGACAAAACGGTACCCATGCAGAAAAAAAAAGATAAAGAAGACCGGAGACCAAAACGAAAGCCAAGCGACTTCAGGAAACGAAGGGTTCGGTGATTAAAAAGACGACCAGACGAAGCAGAAAGAATGCGTAGGAACAAAATACAAGAAAGGAAGAGAAACCGGAAGGGAGAAACCAAAAGTCGACAAACTATGCAATAGAACAAATAAAAGATAAGAAACCTAAAGATAACAGATCAATTGACAATAGGGAAACAACTTCAAACAGATCAAGGTCTCGGTCCGTAGCCCAGAGGAATGAAGGCGCACAAAAGAAAAAAAAAACAAGGAACCTACGTCAACTCGGGAAAGGGGGGGATCGTTCAGGAGACCCTCAAAAACTAGTGGTATCAGTGCAGCAGGAAAAGAACCTTACATCGCCGGCAAAAAAAAGTAAAACAAGTATGAAATGGGAGAGACCTCGTAAATCAAAGAAAAAAAAAAGGTAAAGTGGTGTTGAAAAAGAATGCTCGGCCCGGCGGGGGAGGGTGGAAAAGAAACAGAAAAAAGGAATTCGGGAGGGACGGGGAACGCAAATGGGTGTCAAGGCCCGATCGTTGTCTCCAAACTGGAAGCTGACCCTGCCGAGGAGGGCAGATGGTGTGCTGGATATAAAAGGGACTCGGAACAACAGAAAAAAGAGGCGCACATTCACAGGGAAGAAAAGAAAGGACCAACTGTCAAGATGAGAAAGAAAGGAAGGGGAGAGAAGGGAAGGAACGACATAAAAAGGCGGGGAAAGGGTCGGTGGGATTCCAACGGAACACGCTGTTTCTCATCAGCACAAACACATCTCAAGACGACAAGACGAAAAGCTGGACCACGATCACTATACCGGAAAAAACAACTAAAGCAACGTAAGCGAAGGACCCTCAGAAAAAACTTTTTGAGATGCGGCCTGCAGGTGAGGGGGGCACCTCCAACACACAAAGAAGGAGAGTCAAAAATGACAGGGCGAAGGAAAAAAAGTTCATCCAGCACCAACAATAGACATCAACTTTTTGCCTGGGGGAAGCGACCGGCAGGGACGTGAGGTCTGCTGGGATCACACTAGGTGGCTTGCTGGAAGGAAGCAAACTTCAGCGTTGAAAAAGGAAGTGCCGCTCGGTCGCTTGGGGTGCGAAGCGTAAAGGAGAAAAATCGAAGAAAAAGTATGAATACTCCGAGAGAGGGAGCTGGCAGTGAGTATGTAATAAGGGAGGGGGAAAGGATGGGCAGCCTTGATGCGGTCCAAATCCTGACATCCAAGCGGTCGCAACAGCGTTTTGTTAACCAAAAGTTCGTAGGGGGAGCGGGAAAGAGAAGGTAGCGGATATGGCTGGGGAAGGGGAGGGGAAGGAAAGGAGCGGAGGCTTGGCACGGCAAGGGAAGCAAGAAAAGGGACGGAAAAAATTGGGGGTGAGCAGTTTAAAGTGTAGCAAATTTGGAAGTTGGAGGAAGAGGGGGGAAAGGGTCACCGTCGCGATGACAGACTTTCCAAGCAAAAAACATTGAGGTTCTGCAAACGCCAAGGAACAGCGTTGAAATTCAAAAGGGGCGAGCAGATCGACGCTGCTCATGCGAGTAACGTGGGGGGTAGGGTTGACATTTGCGGGTTTTGGTCAGGAAAAAAGGGAACATGAGCCACGGAGGGAATCTATTCGCGCTAAGAGGAAGCATGATGAGAGCACGAGAGAAAAATGGGGCCTCGAGGCCGCTTCTGAGAAAGAGCCGGTCAAAGGAAAAAAAAAAAAACGAGGTTGACGAACACTCAATGATGAATAAAAAAACAGAGCGGAAGGAGAAGCCGGGACGAAAAAGGAAAAATGATCAGTCTTAGAGAGGGTTTTCACGGGGCTTCAAAGATAGCTCCGGGAAAAAGGATGCCAAACGCAAAGGGGGGTGGATTACGTTTCTCGAAAAGTTGGAAGGAAGAGAGAACGGCTGCTCCAAAAGAAACCTGACCAACCTTTTTACTCGCATTTGCTAGTTCTTGGAAGAAGAAATGTGCCAGAGGTTCTCTGGAAAATTGGTCAGGAGGGAAAAGAAAGAGGTTAACTCAGAAAAAAAAATCGGTGAGGCGAAACGACACTAAAAAAAAAAAAAAATGTCTTTCTATTCATTCGTCGGGTGAGAAGGTTCGCAGACTGCAGACATCGGAGAAGAGGGAGAAGAAATCTCCCAAGGGAAGAGGAGAGGCGTGGGGCAAGGCAATTCTCTATCGGGGAAAAAACCCGGAGATACTCGGAGGGAGAGGCGCGCTTGCCTATCTGCAAGGGAGTAGGGAGGGGCTCATCGGACGCAAACGCCAAGGTCCTAAGAAAGGAGAGCCACTAAGTTTTTGTTCGCACCGGGGAACAAGAAAACAATGAGGTGAACAGGAGAGGGCCGGCACAGGGAAACGAGCGGGGGTCGGGTCGGAAATGACAAAAACAGGCGGGGCGAAGGCCTAAATTGGTAAACGTGGAGAGGGCGAGAGGCATCGAGAAGAGGAGACGTGAAAAGAAAGGGGAGACGGGAACGCCCGTTAACCGCCAGGGAAGGGTACGGAGGGTGTTCCGCATGACAGGAGGGGGAGCAGCGAAATTAGATCGAATCAGGGGGGGGTGGGTCGGACCTGTGAAGATCGTTTCTAAAAAGTCTCAAGAAGCATAATGAAATCTATCGAGGGGGGGGTTACAAGACTCAGGTTCGTGCGGGAGGGGAAATCAGACGCTTGAAGGGAGGGGGATCGACGGTCAAATCAATCCTAAGGGGCTAGAATAGGAAAGGGGCTAAGGAAGAAGGGGAGAGACGAGGAAGGAATCAGAGAGTAGACTTCAAAGAGATTCCTCGTTTCGGGGGAGGATATAAAGGTAAAGAATAGTGGGCGGAGTTTACGCGGCAGCGGTCCGGCTTTGGTCCGTGGACGTGAAAGAGGGAAGGATTAAAAAAAGGTAATCCGAAGTTAATCCCCCGCGGGAAAACTAGAGGTGAGGCAACATCGCGGAACTAACGGGGTCAGGAGAAAAAATCAGTGAGGTGACCCACGGGGTCGAAGGAGCAGGAGGTACTAGTTGAGGGAAGGGTGAGGTCAACAAAGAGAGGGGGGCGGCGGAGGGGGAGAAAGGACCGAGGGAATGCAAAATGGCCTGAGAAGGGGATCGTGACGAAGTGGAAAAAAGATGTGGGTAGAGAACGATGGTGGGACGATTTCACGACGGGGAACTAACTATCTGCGGAAAGGGGAGAATGGGGGAGTCAGGGAGCTAGGGGTCAACTTCTTCTGAAACTCAAAATTGGTTTGAAAAAATAAAGGGGAAAAGAAAGTTTGAAGAGGGGGAAATGGCGCCGGAGAGGTCATGAGAAAAAAAACTGAAGGTCTACAGTCAATAACTTTTGGGGTCATGAAGGAGGAGGACCTCCACCAAGCTGTGATCCAAAGAAGGGGGGGAAGAAAAAAAAGAAAACCAGTCGTCCTTCAGGGGGTGTCTAACACCTCGCTACGAGAGAGGAGGGAGGGGGAGTATCGGTCAAGTAGGAAAGTAGAGAGATCTGCCGCGACTAGGAGAAAAAAAAGAAAAGGAGGGTCAGCTTTTCAAACGAACGAGGTATCGTCTCAAGAGTAGAGGAATGAAAAAATCAAAACAAAAAAAAAGAGGAAAAGGACCCAGATATGGAAAAGAAGCCTCCGAGCGAGCCGAGGACTTGAACCCGAAAAAATCCTCGTGTTGGTGAGGAGAGAGCAAAAGACCAAACAGAGAAAAGAAGTATACCCGAAAGAAGCTCAGCCCTAAGAACTAAAAAAGCTCTCTGTAGCGAGGAAAAAGAAAAACCTCAAACGAGGTAAAAAGCTTCTGCGAGAGTTAACAGGATGTTATAAAGCAGGGAGGTGGAGAAAAAATCGAGAAAAAAACTAAATGAATCAGTACTTACGGAGGATAAAAAGAACGTCCAGTTTGGGGAGAGATGACCACAATGATCAGAGGGCGTACCAAGAAATGGATTTCAAGCAGAAAGTATAAGAAATCGAGCATAACAAAAAAAAACTCACTATAAGAGTGCAATGGCGGGAAGCTTCAAGCGTACCAAAGGTCTGGTATCGACAAAAACACACCCAGGTAACCGGGAAAGTCTCGTTGGGGAAACCGCTTGACAGGAGGAAGAGACAAACCCTAGTATAATGGGAACTAGGGGAAAGGGGAAAGTCCAAAGAAAAAACCCGTCAGACACCGGCAGAGCCGTAAAGAAGGATCACCGTTGCAAAAAAGATATCGGAGAGAGAACAACTAGGAGGGAAGAAAGTGAGGGGGATTAACTCGCTCTGTATGACCGGGCGAAGGCGAAGGAAAAGGAGGGTAAACCCAAGGAAAAACATCGGGAAGGAGAAACAGTAAGAGCCGGAAAAAGGAAGGAAGACAACAACCCTAGAAACAAGGGAACTAGAGGAAGACAAAAAAACCTACGGAACGTCTATTAACGCATGAAGAAATGAGAGTCGAACGATAGCCAAAGACGGAACGAAAATAAGCTGAAGGACGGACATGAAAGATAGGTTCGGCGGAAAAAGGAACCACGCCGGTAAGGACCGGGAGGGGGAGAAGATAAAAGGGGTAAGCAAAAATAAGGCAAAGAATAACCCCCGAAGAGAGAAAAGTAAAGTCGCACGGATCAAGACCGTCAATGAGTATAAAACCCAAGAGATAAATCTAAAGGTTCCGGCAGCACAGGTGATAGGGAACGACAGAAGCCGGCTAGAAATTGCACTATCGAGAGAACGATAAAAATATAATGGCGCAACCGAAGGGGGAGGAAGAACAACGGAGAGAAGATTCGTACCGCAGAAGGGGAGATCCGCCTATGAAAAACTCTAAAAAGACAACAAAAAAAAAGAGGGGGTAATCTGGCTGAGTCGTTCTCGGCGAGAAAAAGGCGAGATGCAAAGAGAAAAAAAAAAAGAGACCTCTAGAAGCCCAATTCACAAGGACTTGGAAAGACGACAATGCTTGTGAACCCCAGCCGAGAATCCTGAGGGGGGGTTATAAAGAGAGAAAGATTAGCGGAAGGAGATGAAACACAAAAGAAAAAGAAGGACGGCAGATCCAGGCGAGGGAGATTAAACTCATCCTTCATTATTTAGCAGGGAGAAATAAAGGAGGATTGCAGCCAAAACTAAAACGGGGAGGATCTAATGGCAAGAGGGGAAAAAAAACCGTAAGAAGAACAAGAAACCACTAGTCAAAGGATCTGGAAAAGTACAAATTAAGACAGATAGACAGAAGAGAGATGCTAATAACAACTGAGAGGAGACATTGACGCGGTAAGTAGAGACCGCTGCTAGGCGGGCCAAATGCAACCTTCAAAGAAACAAAGAAGAAAATCATAACTACTGCGGGAGGAGGAATCGCAAGCGCTGGAACTAAGCGTGATGGTAAAAAAGAGGGTCAAAACGCCGAAGACCCTCTTATGAATACAGAGAGTCTGAAAGAAAGGAGATTACAGAGATTGTGAGAAAAACTCATGCGAATGAAAAAGAGAGGAACTGATCATCAGGGAGGAAGAAACACAGTTCACGCCACTCACAAGCAACTAGAACAACAAACACAAAGGATACTCAGGAAACAAAGGCGCACCCTATCAAATCGACCAGTGGGATAAAAGGGGGAAAGCATGATCTCAGAAGAAAGAAACGCTTAGTGAGAAAACTGATGAAGGAGAAGACTTGGGTATCACGGCATCCAAAAGGAAGCAAGAAGAAAACGGCCCGCCAAGACCAAGAACATCAAAAACTCTCAAGAAAGTTCTGAAACAGAAGTCAGCGAACAAAGCAAGAAAAAGAAGAATACCTACCGATACACAGCGAAAGATGAGGAAAAAATCCAACCCAGCCGTCACCAAACAACTAGAAAAAAAGAACTTCAGGAAATAATTATCGAACCGATAGGAACGAACGAAGACAACAGGATACTATCTGACAAAGGGAAAACTCTGTCTAGAAGTAGAAAGAAAAATAGTCTTGGGGTCAAAAAGGGGAGTCGAGGAAACGCAACGAACGAAGAAACCGCCTTCAACGCGTGAAAAACTAAAGTTTTGGAGCGGCACAAAGAAAAGAGGCTAAAACAATACACGACCTGCGCTCCGGGAACCCCAGAAAACAGGGAGGTTCTACCCATCGAGAACCGGCACGCAAAAGCGATCTGAAGGCAAACGGGATGGAAAAAATACACGACCCAAAACTAAGAAAGACAAAAAAAAAGAAGGCTTGGCGGTGCGCATGAGATAGTGTAGGGGGGGGAAGGAAAAAATGGCCAAAAAGCAGGAGAAAGAGTCTTGAGAATGGGGGTGAAAAGGATCCGAAAAAAGAAGCGTGGTCCGCGGGACAAAGCCTCCTAAAAAAAAAAAAAGTCGCACATAATAGTGATAGGAAATAAAGAAGAAAACAAAAATGAAAGATAAGATCGTGGGGAAAGAGGAAAAAACGTCATGTGAACATTCGGGAGAAAAGGGGGGAAAAGCCAGCTTTAAAGGAAAAATAAAACCAAACTCAAAAGACGCGAGTGAAGCATCACGGACGGAACAAAAAAAGAATCTCAGACGAGAAAGAACACTATGCGTGGAGAGGAAGGCGGCGAAGGGGTTCGCAGAAGAAAAAAAGACGAGAAATCGACAAAAAAAGAAGAAGTAAAAGGCAAAACCAACCCTGATATCATCCTGGTTTGCCGGGGAAAAATGAAATTGATTAGGCTTGAGAGCCCACTCTGGGGAGGAGGGCCGAAACATCAAGGTGGGCAGGAGAAATTCAAGATAGGGGTTCAAAAGGTGTGGAAAAAGAGCCGTGAAGAGAAATAGAAATACACTATGCTACTCCGAGAAAGCGTCCAGGGTGGGACAGATACAGATTGCGGGGGGGGAGAGTTCGTTTGAAACAGAAACACTAGAAGAAAAAAGGAGAAAAAAAGACGTGAAGACGAAACAAGAAGGGGTCAAACGAGAGAAACGATATTTGGAAAGCGGGGGACGGATTCGTAAGGGAGAAGATCGAGACTTAATCTGGTACAAAGGCATACGCAAAGGAAAAAGGGAATTCAATAACGTGAGAGAAGGGGGAAGGGGGGAAATTACTGTGGGGGCCAAAGGAAATCACTTCTCGAATGCTCGTACGTTCAACAAAGAAGAGCAGAAAAAGTAGTGAGCTACAAGAAGGGGAAGAGCAAATTTTTAAAGAAGTTTAGAAAAGAAGGAGTCTGAAGGGGGTGTCTGAAGGAGGGGGGCTGTGGAGCTCCGACCATTTCATGCGAAGGCAACGAACAAAGAAAAAACGGATTTAGAGAGGGGGGGGGGGACAGAGGAATGGAAGGAAGAAAAGAGGTGGAAAAAACGATACGCGGCTTTGGCACGAACTCGCAGGGAGGAAGAAAAGAATGAAACGTTCAAGACAATAAGAGGAGAAAACATCAAAAGTAAAAAAAACCGAAAGAAGAGGGAAACGCCGAACGGAAAAAAATGTGGGATGCTGGAATTCGGTCCTTTGGGTGTAAAAGGGGGGCGTCGGGAGAACCTCTCAAGAGACAGACTTCTTGTGAAAAAACACTGGTTGAGAAAAGAGCGTGGCCGTCAGAAAAAGGGTTGAGGACATCGAAAAGGCGGGTGAGCAGAAAGAACAATAAACCTTGCCTCTGCAATGTGGCGATGGGTTTTGTCGAATCTAAGTGTCAGCGGGGAGATGGGGAAGAAGTTTCATTGAAATAAAGGAGGGAAAGAGATTGTACGAAAGAAGAATTGGGGTACTGGACTAATCCCAGGACTAATTTCTGCGGGAGGCAGATAGGAGGGGATTTGGATCTCGAGTGCGGTCCTGTCGATAAGAGGAAGAGCGGAAGAGGAGAGCCCCTTACTCACAAACGGTAAGGCACTTTGGGGGGTAATAAAGGGAGATGTATCGTAACCGGGGAGGGAAAAATTAAAAGTGTCGCATTCTCTCCACGAACGGAGGGGGATTCAGAAAGGGGCCATGAAAAAGCAAGCAAAAAGTAACAACAAAGGAACCACACGCGGAGGGGTTGGCAAGTTGTAAGAGCAGAAGGAAAGTTTCAATGAGGGAAGATTAAGAAGATCGCGGGCACTAGAGGGGGGACTGCGACATGCGTGCGGGCCTGAATAGGGGAAATCTCGAGAGGGGAAAGGCTGTCATGTGATTCGGGGAAAGGAAGGGAAACGCAAAGGTCATCGAAAGGCGGTGAGCAAAGGGGGTTCTTAAGCCTGTAAGTGAATAGGCACTAAGGCGAAGAAATGGGGGATGAGGGGGAATCTTGCGACGATTACGCGAAGAGGCACGGAAAAAGACTATAGGACGGGTTTGTTGTAAACCTGACCGAAGGGGGGAGTTCGCATACGCAAGACGGAGGGGAAAGTGCAAAGTGAAGTAAAAGACAGCCTAATGGTGGCTAGACTTAAATGAGACTGTGAGCCTTACAAAGGGAGGCGGTAAAAGATGAAGGGACAGGAAAGGGGCCTCATCAGGAAGCTGATGTATTGTGGTGCTGCAGAGATTAGAGGGGGAGTCAGTAAGATGTTAAGGTAGAGGGGGAAAGGTCAGAAAGAAAAAAAAAAGGGCGGGGTTAAAACTTTCGTTGAGCTGAATAAAGGATGGAACTGAAACACTACGAAGAGAGAAGACACCTACAAAATGCGGAGGACAAAATAGAAGGAGAAGTTCCGAGGAAAGCGAAAAATGTTCCACAAGTTAAAATCAGCACGGTACGGAGGATGTAAAGGGTTGGCAAGCTCTTGGGGGAGAAGGGGGATCAATGAAAAAGAGGAAGAGGAGCGAGGGTTGAAGAATTAAGACGGGGCGAAAGACGACGAATGGGGAAAAAATTGTGTGGTCGATCAACGAGGGGGGAAAGTACCATTCGCAAAAGAGCGCAAAGCGCATGAGTCTCTCAAGGGCGAGGAGAGGAAAAAATTGAGTTCGGAGGAACATTCATTGGGGAAATGACCTCCATCAGCTGGGGATGAGGGGCAACTTGAGGAGGACACGGAATCGAATGATACCACTAAGGAACGCCTTCAATTGGGGAGGAAGAGGCCTCAGCACCGCTCGAGGTGGAAATAAAGGACAAGTAAGGGACTCGGGAGGAAAAAAAGCAATCGCCGTCAAACGAGGGTGGATGAGGGAAGATACGGGAGAGTCGGGGGGTCTAGGTCAAGGTTATGAAAGCAGAAGGAGAGTAAACTCAGACTGCAGAGAAGCCTCCGGTGTTGCGACAGAAAGAAGAGGAGATATTAAAGTAGGGGCGTGCGGGGATCAGCACGAGTATCTCCAAGGAGGATGAAGAGTTAATATAGCTACAAACAAAGTATTAAGGAAAGAAGAGAGATAATGCAAATAGCTCGGAAACAACCGGCGTTAGCCGGCTAAAAACACTACAGAAATAATAATAAAAAGGTTTTGTGCTTATGAGGGAATGCAAAAACAGGAGGACCTTCTACAAGAATAATTCCGAAGCAAGGTGAAACGACGCGAAATCCTCAATAGACGAATAGTTTGAAAAATAGGAAGGCATCCAAAAAAACTCGAAGAAGAGAATGTTGAAAGAGCAAAGGTGCACGGAGTTGATCAACATCGTGGGGATTGATGAGCTGACCTCGAAAAAAGACAATACGGGTTAGAGAAAATTCTCGTGAAGGGAGAGTATTTCGATCAAGCTCAAAGTAGGACCCAGGAGAAAAAAGAAAACGGGCGTGACCCAAAGAAAAAAATGAGAAGCCAAAGTGGTAGACTAACTATACCCAAGGACATAACCAGAAGGATTTCAAGGCGATGGTCCGGCGTCGAAAAGTTAACACACTCAGGGATGATAGGAAACAAAAACTGTCTTTAGTCAGTTGTGAGCTTACACGCTAAGAAAAAACCGCAGTCAATTAAGAGCGGTACAGAGACGACCCACTGGAAAAAGGTACTAAAGACCTCGTCAAGACGGAAAGAGAAAACTTTGAGCAGCACAGGGGGAGAAGCGTCTAGGGGGAGGACAAGGGCACGCGAATGAATAAGCACTATTGAAGGGGCTAGGGGGAGGAAAAGCTATCGTAAATGACCCAACCTAAAGGAAGGAGGAGACACTAAGAAGGCAACAAGAGAACGATAAAAGAAAAAGAGTAGTGAATTAGGGGCTTCACTGGGGGGGCACACAGCACTAAAGATTGGGGAAAAAGAAGAACTGGAGAGAAAACCGGCCTGAAAAGTCTGTCACCGTCGACCAAGATATACTCACCCTCGGCGAAGGAAGGGGGGACCAGAAAACTGAAAATAGAGAAGGGCAAAGACGTTATTCGCATGAAGCACATAAAAAATCAGTCAGTGGGGAACAAAACAACCCGAGATAGGAAAAGAACGAGGACGAGTTCGCCAGAAGATCAAAGTACTACAATACGATAGGAAGATCAATCGTCCAGGCATAACTGTCCATTCTCCAAAAAAAAAAAAACCACCACCCCAACAAGAAAAAAAAAAAAAAGAAAAAAACAATAGAAACACGAGCGAAAGAGGAAAAATTGCGTCCTTCAACGGGCTTAACTAAACGAAACTCACAAATTTCAAGAAATCAGCGAGAAAAGGAAAAAGATTAGTCTCCAAAAAAAAGGAATCACAACGCGGACGAGTCTCGGAAAAGTCGACAAGAAGACGCAAAATTAAATAACTGAACACAAACAAATAGGTTTTGGGGTGCTAGCGTCGAATAACGCGGGAGGCGCTTGCGTAGGAACCATTTGTCGAAAGCCTGAAAGTGAAGATAAAAGAAAAATACTAGCCCCCACTGGAAAAAAACGATACCGAAGAATGTCATTGGAAAGAGTAGAAAACACACCTCTTAGTCATTAGTGGTTGGGGGGGGAAGGGGCTCACAATTTGAAAGCGCTAATGAAAATATAAGAAAAAATCAGTTCTCGGGAGAGAAAAAAGGAAGAAGGAAACCAAAGCAAACTTGAAAGAAACTAGAGGGCTAGCAAAGGGTACTACGGGAGAGAAGGACTAGCTTCCATCAACCCATGAAAAGTTCAAGAAACAAGCGCAAAAAAAAGGGAGGGGGAGGAAAAGACCGGAAGAGGTAAGAAAAAAAACCAGGGGGTCAAGAGAAGGAAAAGTGTCGATCAACAACTTCAAAGAATAACCAGGCAGAGGGGGGGTGAAAATATAACGACCTCAGAGAAGAGAAGAAGAAAAAGTAACGAAGGAAGAAAGTCATAAAAACTCAGAAAAGGAAAAAAAAGAAGCAAAAACGGCTGGAAAGAACTCGTCTGGTAGCAAACGCGTCGTGTCCAAAAAGAAAGATACGAAATGAAAGGATAAATCGCAGGAGAGAGGGGGGGAAAAATCGAAAACAAACAAGAGAGGGAAAAAAGGGAAAAAGAGACAATCGTGCACCCGACGGGGGATGTCTTCCTCC
>Ga0179591_1239660_pt1 | contig 15339 bp, 18 predicted proteins | sample CZOMad2_1_08_16f_FD_182891 | JGI IMG/M metagenome (GOLD analysis project Ga0179591, IMG submission 182891) | Vadose zone soil fungal communities from Angelo Coast Range Reserve, California, USA - CZOMad2_1_08_16fungal (PacBio error correction) | ecosystem: Environmental > Terrestrial > Soil >...
GCAAAGAACAATGCCCACCGAGGGGGAACTGGAAAAGGGGGAGACTGAAGGGTCCATGGGGTCTAGAAGGAAGTCAATTCGTGTGTTGGAAGGCCGAAGCCGACACAAGGCGGGATCAGGGAACGTTGCTAAAATGCCGGCAAAAAGAAGGGGCGGGAATAAAATCAACATCTAGAAAACCAGGGGGAGAAATTTTCGTCGATTCAGACCACGATGGGGAGGTTAAGAATGCAAGAGCAAAAAAGGTGAAAAACTTCGGTCTGTCGGTTGGAGGGAACGGGAAGGAACGGAGAGAAAGGGCCTACTATCTTAAGGGTCGTTCCACGCCGCAAGGTCCAGATGTAGGAACACGTCGCTCTAAATCGACAGCACGGGCCTAAAAAAGAAAGACCTGGAGGGAAGACCTCCCGAAGAGGGAACCCCTCCCTGAAAAAGCGCAGATGAAAAAAAAGATGGTACAAAGAAGAATGCGGGGCTGAATAATGCGAAACACAATTGAACCATGGTGAGTCCGCGGAAGGTGTCTGACGGGGAAAAGAGCACGATTGTGCGAAAGAGAAAGAAAAATGTCAAGGGAAAGGAAAAAACCCCCCTCGGGAAAGGGGGGGCGAAAAAAACACAAAAAAAAAAGCCACGCAACAGGGGGGGACTAACGACAGGGTAAGAAAAAAGCAAGGGGAGGGGGAAAACTCCTTTGCCAGGAGAAGATAAGGGAAGAGTGGGATCAAAATTGAGAAAGAGTCTAAAACAAAAAGGAAAAGAGAGCTAAAAAAAGGACAGCGGTAAGAAACACTGAAAAGGGAAAGCCATCCAGATCGAGGAAAAGGCTGGCCAGAGTACGGGGGTCTTTGGCACTTGGAGGTCGTGAGAAACTAGCACTTAAAAAGACGGGAAAAACATGGAATGAGAAAAAGCAGGGACGAGAAACCGCGATCTACTGAAGGGGGTCACGAACTGAGTCAACAGCATAAAGTGTTAGGGGGGGGGGATCAAGAGGACCGAAAAAGAGGGGAAATCACGGGGTTGAAACCCAAAGAGGAAAAGGGCAGGGGTTTTCGACTTCCAAGCATAACAGCTCATTTACTGGATCCACGACTCAAAGAAGGAAAAAGCCGTAAAAACGCAGGGTCTCTGCTCCAGGAACAGAGTACTAGAAAGAACGGTCAGGAGGGAAACCAGAAGGGAAAGGATATGGTTAAAGAAAAAAACAATCCGGAGAAGGTAACGCAGAGAAAACCTAAAGGAGCGAATAAACCTGATTTACCTCATCATAGGTGAGAGGGGGAATTTGTAAGGGTCTTTGCCCTTTGGCCAACGAGAAGGGCACTCCTGACCCCCGGTTGAACAGGACCTTAGTTGGAAGGGAAAAAAAAAGAGAACGTTAGGAAGAGACAGAAAACAATGTCTTAAAAGGGGTGAGAGCACCTTAAAAATTCACTCATTATGTTCATTGACGGAACTCTCGGACTTATCAGAAAAAAAATACTGGGCGATTGAAAGGCCTGTCCTCAGAACAGAAAAAAAATCTCTGGGTTGAGTGACAAAGAAGCAGGCAGTTCCTCAAAGAAACTTAACTTCAGTATATAGAAAACATTAGGGATTCATGAAGCCGATAAAGCCCGGCAACATGATTCTTAAGTGATGCCAAGTGAATTTGGGTAAAGACCCGCGAAAATTGCGGGGGAAAAAATACACGAGATACCGCGGTACCTGTAGGCGCGGGCATGAAAGAGAGGAGGGGAAGGAATGGCAAAACGTAGCCAGTTGAACGATAAGGGCGGAGGAAGGGACAGCATGAGCCTCGTAAATGATTGGAGGAAAAAGGTGGCGCGTGTTGAAGAAATGCGCTTCAGGGGGGACGTCGTCGGGGGGGGGTACGCAGACCGGGCCCGCAAAGGAAAAGGAAATTTGTGGGGAAAACTTGATAGCTGGGGAACACGGGTCTGGGGGTCAGAAGGGGAAGAAAATATCCGAGGGCTACGTGCTGTGAGGCCGAGGAAGGCCACCATGCGGTAAAATCCCTTCCAGTGGGAAGGGAAGTCCCAGAAAAAGAGGCCATGGGAAGAGGTGTGAACCAGGAAAATCCGAACGAAAGATTATGGGCAAAGGCAGGCGGGATGAACCTACAATCCCGTAGGAGACTGGACAAAGAACTCTTGGGAAAAAGGGGCCAGAAAACTGGGGGAAAATACCAGAGGAACGGCTTAAAAAAAAAAAGGAAACAAAAAGAAGGGGGGATCACTCAGGCCGATAAAAAGGGGAACCTTAGGAAATAATGGATGGGGGTGACGGGCGGACACAAACAAAGGGCAAGGTCCAAAAAAAACAAGTTTGGATGGAACTTGGCCAGAGAAAAAGAAACCCCTATGAGACAGATAACGACAGGATTCACGAGAGGGAATCGAAGGACGGGTGGCCTTCCCAAAGGGGAACCCGTGATAGGGAAACGGAAAGGGTCAAAGGAAAATACCTGGAAAGGGGAAATGGGTTCATTGGGGGGGGGAACAGGAAAAGAAAAACCCAAAAAGAAAGAAAAAAAAACAAAAGTCATCTCCTGCGGGGAAAAAATGACCAACCAAAGGCGCAACATTAGCCAGGAAGAGTGTACTCAGGAAGTACAAAAGAAATGAATTTGTAAAAAAGAGCCATGAGAAGCCTTGAACGGCAGAAAAGGGACAGGTTGGAGGGAAAACGTGGGCAGGAAAAAAAAAAAAAAGACTCTAACAACACCAGAGGTAAAGAGTTCCCTAAGAGGGGGAAAAGGGAAGTAGAGCAAGATTGGCGCATACAGAAAACAAGAAAAGGGTGTACGGATTTCCGCACCGTCCAAAAGAAACCCCTTCCGCACCAACAGGGTCGACAGGAAAGATCGAGAGAGGGGTGAAAAAAAGCGCATGTAGGGAAAGGGCAGCGTTCAGAATGGACAAGGAAGAGTCCAGCGGGGGACCGAAAAGAAAAAAACAAAAACGTGAAGCAGAAGAGTTTGCAATAAACATCCCACCTCAAAAAGGACGAGATTAAGAGAAAGGTGACGACAAACGACAGAAATAGGCCAACAGCGCGCTAATTGCATATGCGGGATAAGAACAAAGAAATTGAGCCTCTCTGGGGAACAAAATCGAGAGGAAGCGCAGGAGAAAAAAACTCTTACACACAAGGGGGGGGGAAGCAGTATAGTTTAAATTGGAGAGGAGAGGGACAGGCCGTAAAAAAACGAGCACCAGGGAAAATTCACCGGGGAAAGGAAAGACTTGATATTCCTCAAAGCTTCTTATTTCAGGGAAAGGAATCCATCATAGAGGGATACAGGTGCCAGGCAACACGGCCTACGGTTCGCGCAGAAATTTCTCACTACTAGGAGGGGTAATCGATGGAACATGGGGGCCGGAGAAAAAAAGCATAAATGCACAAAAATGGGGGGAATTTCGGGAGTGGCCAAAGAACGAGCATCCTTGAGAAAAAAAAAAAGGATGTCTTCAGTTAAACGCAAAAAAAAAGAAGTAATCTGTAAAGACAAATCCAAGTCCTAGGGCTGAATGGAGAGAACAAAACTGTAGGGAAAAGTCTAACAAGGCGTACAAGCAAAAAACCAAAAAAAAAACCAAAGACCACGACATTTGAGAAGGACCAGAAGCCGAAGCAACGGGCCAAGAGAATGGGACACCAATCGGCTTGGGTGAGGGCGCGGCATAAAAGGTGAGGAGTGATCTTGCGCAAAAGGTAAGACGAGATGCACCGCTGAAAAGCGACGTTAAATGGGGAAGGGTTCTGGGGGATGAGGAAGTACCCACAAAAACTACCAAAGTCCCGGCGGGGAGTGAGAAGCGTATAGTAGAGTGATCACCCGCTCGTAGGGACGATATTTATTCCCCTCACGCGGGACTGGGACTCAGGAATCCAACCAGTAAAAAAACAAACAAACTGGGAAGAGGAGGACAAAGAAAAGAGGGTCAAGGCACACAACGGTGGGCCGAAAGTCTACGTTGAATGAATCCCCAGCTTCCCGGCAACAACTTAATGCCCAAAGGCGAACAATCGAAGGGCTTCAAAAAAGGGAAAGGGGTGTGAAATGTTTAGTATCTCTCCGCCAGGGAAATCAAAACGTGGGAGCAGAATCGAGGGGCCGTGGGCAAAAGCGTTAAAAGGCCGGGAAAAGAAAAAGTCAGGTTTTTCGCAGATGATGATGTCAGGAAAAAATAGGGGTGTTTCAGGAGGAAATACGGCTTTTGACCGGCGGAAAAAGTTCCGTTTTTGGTGGGGGAAAGCATTTTCCCGCAGAGCCATTTATCGACGTTCACGAAAAGAAGAAAAAGCTACGAGTTCCAGGAAAAAAAAAAAAAAGACGGTCAACCCAAAAAACCAAAATTGGGCTCGTAAATATCAAAAAAAGGGGAGAAGAAAAAGACGAAAAATCCAACAGGACGCTGCAGGGAAGGGTTTTGTGGTTAGGCCAGGGAGGGCGAGAAAGGAAAGTGAAAAGCCAGAAGGGCGAGAGCACGCGGAGGAACACAAGAGGGTTCATCTCAACTCTGCCGATCACACAAAAAAAGAAGAAATCTTATAAGGGGGGGGAGGGGGAAATCAAAAAAACTGAAACAAAAGGATCTCTCCTGGAAAAGCGCAACTTAAAACATAAACTGCTAGTAAGGGACGGAACAAGGCTGCATCCCGCAATCAGGAAAGAAAAAAAAGGGCCGCCAAGTTGAAGAAAGTGGGTGAAACTCTACGCTAAGAAAAAACCATCCTCCGAGAAGGAGGGATCTCCCACGAAAGAAGGAGATGATTGACCTCTAGAGGGGCGCTAGCGCAGTAGGTGGAGGCACGAACTCGATAGATATGAGATCGCTGATAGAGGGGGGGTATGGCGGAGGAAATGAAGCGAGGGTTAAAATGGTTTGTAAGACCAAGTTGTCCTTCACCGTCCTACCCGAAAGGGGAACACGGCCATGCTTAGAAAAGACATTGAGAAAAAATCCACGGAGATGTGCGCGAATCAAATCCTCGGGATGAGGTCCCATGAGAAGAATTGGTGCCTAACGGGACCGGGACCTCGTACATATTATTTGGGTGAAAGCATTGAACCACAAGCGAAAAAAAATCCTCTCTGGTGAACTGAATAGGTCGTTAAAGAAAGGACTATTTAGGGGGGGGTTTTTGTAGCAGGAGTCCCCGTTCTGCGAAAAGGAAATGGATCCGGGGACGTACAAAACAGAGTAGACAGAACAAAAGGGGGGTTCAATGAAGGACGGAGTTATCCACGGAGACACCAAAATAGGGGTAAGTTTGACACTAAAAATCTAACAGGCAACGGGGGATTTCGTCCAGGGGGAGAGGGTGCGTCGTGGAATTTGTGGAACAAGATTCATTGGGGCGGGAGAGGAATAATTAAATTTCCAGGAAAAGAGGTCGCAAGTGTGCAGGGAAAAGTCACAGCTGGCGATACCTGAAGGGTGGATCTGAAGAAAAAAACCGCCATCGAAGATATAGAGAGGGCGTGGGTCAGGAAGACTAAAAGGAGTCTGACCAAGTAAAAAAAGAAAACAAAAAAAGACTCTAACAAAGGGGACAATGAAAGTACCGGAACCAGCACAAAAAAATCACTCAAATTCAAAGGGAAAACTTCGTCGCAAGGAAGGCATTCAAAGCCGTGGGGGGGGGGGGGGGGTCCTTCAGCAACAAATCCTTATCCAACAAGACGGCTGCAAAACGCTTAAACCTAAGATGTGGTGGGGCCCATATCGGAAAGAGGCAGTGGGAAGGCCCTGGGGCGCCAAAGGAGGATTGACAGGTGCGCGGGAAGTGCGAACCTTCCGGGGAGACGGAATGGAAAGGGGTTGTTCGGGACAAGATCGCACCAATGTCAGGGGCAAACGCAAAAGGTTTTGAGGGGGGGAGGATCCCGAAGGAGGGTTCGTGGACCAGGCAAGGTCCACAAAAGCTGAACCTAGGAAACGCAAAGCGGAAGGGGGGCCACGTCCGGAGAACCACAATAAACTGAACGAGAAGTAATCAAATCTACAGGCAGAAAAAAAAAAGGCCGGTCTACAATCTCTCAGAAAGGGGGGGGAACGTCGAAAAAGAAATCGGGAATTGAAGAAGTTAGTCAAACCGATTATATAACCAGACTGCAGCAGAGACAATTTCAGGGTGAAGTCCGGTGAAGAGGGGAGGAAATGACAAAAGAACCCTCGGGGGAAACTCCGGGGGTGAAAGGAAAGAAATCATCATGCACATTGAAAAACGGACGAAGTCCGGTACAAAACCATGGGCGAGGAATAAGTGGGGGGCCATTCAATTGCAAGCCAAAATCCTGGGCGTGGCCGACAACACTCGAAAACCGGACAGACCATCAAGGGTAAGTTACTAATCTAGCAACAAAAATAACTTGAAGAAAAGGCAACACGAGCAAAAAAGCACCGACGAAAAAAGATTTCTTTTCGTTTGACGTGTCCGGGGGCAAGGCGAGTGCGCGGGCAACACCACCGACGCAGGTGGTGGGCAAGTGTGTCGCCGGGCCATAAAAGGGGAGTGTGCCACAGAGGGAAGGGCAACTGGCAGGGCGATGGGACTCACGGGGAAACGAGGAAGGCAAGACAGTTCACACTATATGCAGGGCGGCCCCGTCCCGGCTCGGACTCGTATGTAAGCAGGGGGCCGACACAGGTGTTTTCGACGCGATCGTGGGGAAGGGCAGGCGGGGGAACAGAGAGGCGGTGCTAACGAAGACTGCAAGGAAGCAGGGCAAGGGCGGTAGGAGTCGGAATCGGCCAACAGTTCCAGAGCAGGTGGGGGCCCAAAGATGCTTATGGGGAGGACGAAATAAACGGCCTTCATTGCGGACGCCAACTCCCGGGGAAATGCAGACGGGGGAGTGTACGTGGCAGCAGCGCCAGAAAAAAAAAAAAAAAGGGATTCAGGGGAAGAGGGCAGGGACCCAACGTCGTAAGAAATTTCGCTAGGGAGATGGGTCATGCATTTCCAACGGAAATCGTCTCGGGGGTCTCACAAAAAAAGTTACAGAAAAACTCGGAACCGAAGGGACAAACTGATTAAAATTATGTCAAAATGCATGGTGGCATCACGGCAGAAACAAGAGAAGGGGAGGAAATCGCAGCCGCGAAGAAGGAAAAAAATAAGCAACCAAGCTGTCGCGATTTTCAACTAAAAAAAAAACAGAAAGGGACGGAACAACCTCGGCTTTTCCCTGGCGTCGTAACGTGTCTGGGGGGGAAATACTTGGCGTGGGACGGGGAAGGGGAACTGCCTTGTAGAAATCCCAGACAACCAAGGCGCGAATCAGGCCAATCAATTCAACTAAGACATTGTAAAGGAGTGAGGGGCCCGCACGCAACAGGAACTGAACTTGGGGAAAAGCAGAGGCGGGGAGGGGGGTGGGACATCGGGAGGACATGTCCGGGGGGAAAAGACGGGAGGAGGGTCAAAAAGCGTCGTGTAGAGGAAAGAAACCTTGGTTTTCGCGCGAGGGAAGCCAAAAAAAAAAAAAAAAAGAACAGTTCATCTGACCTCGATACCCGGCCGAAAGGTAAAAGGCTCGACCAGGAGGAGTAAAATGGGCCCCAAAACACGACCCCCTTGGCAACTACGAAGCCACAGACGGGACACATACAGGGTTGGTTTCGAGGCAGCATAGAAGACCTAAAGGAATGTGCGCCGTCCGAGTCACAAACCCATTGGTGCCTCTAATGGAGACACACGCTCCCCACCGGCAAGACCCTCATCGAAGAGAAAAGAAGACACGCACGGCCAGGCGGCCCGGAGGAACACTAAGGGAAAGTGATCTAAATTGAAAAAAGATTGTACATGTGATCGAGAAAAGTGTCCCGGGTGGGCGATCGGGAGAAAAAAACAAACGAATGGAGGAGGAGAGAGAGAGAAAACCAAGGGATAAGACGATCGGGGTAGCTTCGTGGAAAAGTGGAGGGACCAAACAATGACGGGGGGGGGGTGTTCCAGGGGAAGAACGGCGTTATCGGGCGGGCTGAGGTCGGCAGGGATGGCAAAAAAGAAAATCAATCGAAAAAAGGTTTGTCGTACAAGTGTCGAGGAGGGGGATCCACGCAAAGAACGCCAAGGGAAATGTCTCAAAAACACCACGTAGGGGGGACCACGGAGTCATTATGACCTACGAAAAGGACTCTCCATGGGGGAAAAGATCGAAGGAAGGTCGGAAAAGTTAAATTGTAAGAAACGGGATGAGTACGAAATGGAAAACGTACAACACACCGCAAGAGGGAACGACCCGTAATTAAAGATACAACAGACAAAAACAGGAATCAAAAACTGATAAGAAAGACCACCGCTTTCCCAGGGAGGGCGGTTGCAACCGAGTACCTTCGAAAAGAAACCGAAAAACAGGGGCCATCGGAAATGGGGAGACGGAAAGACGCACGATGGGGGGGTGTCTATCCTCAACGAATGGCACACCAAAAGAAGCACTCCGCCTTTCTCCTCACAGGACGTTGAAGGCGAAAAGAAAAAAAGGTGCCTCCTGAAGGTCGGTTATGGACGCCCATTTCAAAGGCTTATGCGGAGAAAAAATGCCTATTATTCCTGAAGTACTTGGCAGTCCGGCCGTGGAGACACGACCATCAGATCGAGAAAAAAACTTGCGGCCGATGAAGTGATACGGGTTCCCACGGAAAAATGGGTTACAAAAAACCGAAGGGAAGGGTCACGCAGAAACGGAAACGCAGCAAACTGGGGTACCGCGATAGACACGTGTCAAAAAGGGATCCCAGCCATGACCCGGACATGCACGCCCGAAAAATGCAAAGGTTCACAATGTTCGTGGGGGTCGCAAATGAAAGGGTCGCCAGGTTAGGTCGCTGTGAAAGAAGAATCCAGGGGAAACTGGGGAGAAGGGAAACATGACGTCATGACAGACGGGGAAAAAAAGGTGAACAGCCAAAACTTCAGGGGGCCGATCTAGGCAAAGCACAGCACACAACGGAGACACATCGCACCAAGGAAGGCACGAGAGGTCCCGAAACCGTCGCCTGAAAGAAAAGAAGAGGCGAAAAAGCCGCACCATTTCCGCCAGCAGCTCAGCTAAGAAGAGTGTGAAAACCAAAGGGGGAGGAATTGAACCCTTGAGAAGAGGCAAGCGACATTTCGACTGTGTAAGAGCAAAGATGTTCTGGAACAACTCTCAAAAAACAAATGGCGGAAAATGGAAAAAAAACCGAAAAATGCATAAATCGCAGGGGAAGTGGCATTGCCTTTCTCTGGCCACAGTTAGCTCAGGAAGAAAAAAATGAGACGGGGCGTCGAAAGAACCTGCTTGGGAAAGGGAAAAAGCCCCTTGCCCGGGGCGGCATTGCAACGCAAAAAAAAAATGAAGGCCAAAAGAAAATCAAAAGAAGCAGGTGTCCGGGGAAAGGACCCTGCATGAAGGGAATGGCCGGGTAGGAAAGGATGGATCAAGTCGTTAAGGGTGATTCCCGAGGCCAGGCCTCTGAAAACGGGAGGCGGACTTTGCGGAAAGATATAAGACGGTGAATATGAGGCATGACTTAAGTACAAGTCACCGAATAAGGAGAAACGAGACAAAGAAAAAAAAAAGCAAAACGCGAGATTTTGTGAAAATTGTGCTATGATCTTAAGGCCCGGAAAAAAAATAGTCGGGGCACTGGACCGGGCCCTTACCATATGGAGTGGAAGGGGTAGAGAGGTCTAACAAAAGGGGGGGAACTGGCCGAAAGAAAGGGACTGTGCCAATAAGCTGCGGGAACTCCAAATTGCGCCCGGAAACAAAAAGATGTAAAAGTGGACCTAAGCAAAGGAGAACTTCATATGTCGAATGTCCGCACAGCCGCCAAAAGAAAGGATGATCCCCACAGGAGGAGGGGGACCGCCATAAGAGTAGCAATATTGGGCCATAAAATAACTGGAGCGGCAAGGCCCCGAACCTTGGATAAAGACCTTTTCTAAAAAGGGGAAAAAAAAAACTGCAGCAAAGAAGGAAAAAGTATCAGCGTAAGAGCACTGGAAAAGAAATAAGGACTTGCAAAAGGGGGGTCTCAGGGAAGAACGAAGGGAAAGGGTCGTAAATGGGGGGTGCGGGGGTATCCTCAACAAGCGCAAAGTGAAGGCTCGAGAAGGAAAATCGGGAACAGAGGAGAAGTTTTGGCCTTGAAAAAAGTCTCAATGAGTGATAAAATGTGGAGGCAACTTTCGTCAGCATTAATGTAAAAAGCGAACACCCGTCTCCACCCGGAACGGCAGCCGCATCAGGACCCAACGCGCAAGGGAAGGGAGGCGACATAATACGAACGGGACGACTCACGTAAGTTGAAATTGGGAAGAGCACAAGAATACGTGGGGGGTCCAGAAGTCAGGTTTTAAAAAAGACATGGAGTGTTAGGCAGAACAAAACACCCTAAAAAGAACACGAAAACGATACAAAGACCAATCGATTTGAAACCATAGAGCAAGGGGGTCGCCAGCGCCGAAAAGGGATGGCCAGGCACAGTCACGCTCGAGGCCCAGGGCCAGGAGAGACTCGAAAAGGAGGGGTTGCAACAACAAGGGGGGGGGGAGGAAGTGGGGGGGGAAAAAGACAGCCTGGGAACGAGGTCGCGGGCCCAGAAAACGGCGACCCAAATTTGGAATAGCGCCTGGGGGGTCAGGAAACTCGACAAAAGCTCAATCTATGGGAAGAACACCAGCTGTGGCCCGCCACTCGCAAAAAAGAGCCGCGGCGACTTGGCCCCGAATGGGGGGGGGGGGGGGCGCTGGGAATCCAGAATTAGGAAAAGGTTCTCGCGCGACTGGAGAGAAAAACAACAATCAGAAAAACAGGGGGGGGGGAGGGATAATGAGAGGGTGAATGCAGCAAAACATAACGGCCGTAGGTCAGGGACCCAGTTTTTCTCACAGACAAAGCACGGGAAGGGGAAAAACGCCGGGTGCGTCCGTGATGGTCGAGTGCACCTACGTCGGTGAAGGGACTCGGGGGAAAAGGAGGGGCACCCGAGTTAACGCAAAAGGCATAAGAAGGTAATGCGATTGATTCCCATGGTCCTTGCTAAAAAAAAAAACGAGAGTACAAGGTGTGTTTCGTCGGAGACTAGCATCTTAAAATGCGTGGGCGCAGGAGAAAAAGCGACGGAGGGACAGAGGAACCATGCCCCTGCGCCACGGAGGAGACCAGGGCCCTGCGTCACAAAAGCGAAAAAAGGAACAGCCAAGAAAAAAAAACCGAGCGCCGAGGAATGGGAAAACGCTGTCGGCCACCCAATTGCATAAGTAGAGGAACCTGAATAGTTCGCCGGGGGGACGACGAGATGCACCGGGGACCGAACAAGTCATGAAACAGTGATGGCGGGGAAGAGGGGAGACACAACGCCAGCCCCGGAATGCCGGAAAGGGGAGGGTTAAACAAAAAGAGGGGGGGGTTCGTGACGCCGCAAGGGGGCGTCACGAGATGGGGGAAAAGAAAAAGGACGAATCAATATTCTAAAAACCCCCAACGGTCTTGATTGAAGAAAGACTTCGACCGCGGTGTACTGGGGCCGCAATCAATACGTTAATCCTAGTCAGGGGAGGAAAAGCCGAATATCGAGGATCAAATCAATCCTTACTGCAAGGACTGGTAGGGGGTATCTAACTCCGCCCGCAGAAGAAAAAAAGCGCAGGACCCAGCCGAGGGGCAAGGGGCGCCGGGGGTGGGGCAGACGAAAAAGGGGACTTAACCAAAGGAAAAAAAAAGAGTTTTTCGCACAATGAAAAGCAATGCCGAAAAAAAACATACGGTGGTTTGTGGAATTTGAAAAACAGAACGTATGTGCGCTCGGGGGGAGGGAGGGGGAAGAGGGAAAAAAAGGGGAAGGGGGAAAAAAGTGGTGCCGACAGGCCTGGTGGAAAGTGGGGCGCCAATGCATTTCACGACAAAAGACGATGGACAAAGACACTCTGGGGGACAAACACCCGCGACCCGAAATAGAAAAAGATCATATGCTGAGGAGGGGGAAAAGAAAAAATCAATAAAAGGCCGCTGCATTTTTTTGTGTCGCGCACCGGAAGGGAAATCATCGAGGAGCACTACGATAGCCAGCGAGCGTAAACCCTAAGGGGAATGGAGAAAACCCAAGTGACGTGAGGTCATGATCTTCTAACATAAAGGAAAACCGACAGAGAAAGGACTCACGCGGGGAGGAAACGTGCTCAATGGGAAAAGAAAACCGTCAAATGAGAAACGAATTCTGGAAAGGAATCTAATCGAAAAAATGGACAAGTGTGTAGAGAACAGCCACGAGGCACGACTAGATAGGGGGGGGGAGAAAAAACGTGCCATACCAATGGATGGTCAGCATCGAAGCAAGTCAGGCCGCTCAAAAAAGGGCCCGAGAGAGAGTTTCGCTATCAATAAGGGGGGAGAAACCATAGAGATTCTCCGATGTGAAACTTATTGCTTGGTCCGGGATCAGGCCCGAAGGCTGCACAAGGTGTTGAGAAGGTCTTCAAAACGGGAAGAGGGAAGGTCAGTGTCATGCCAAAGGAAGAAACTGTTCCTCACAAAAGGGTTTGAAAAAAGCGCCGGACCATAATCGGGGAAACCCTGCGCCTAAAAACAAGGAGGGAAGAACCACGTTACGTTTGGAACCGAAAAATATATATTTGGGGGGAAGGGGCGCCGCAAAAGGAAAAATAAAAATCCGTATCTAATAACGAAGGTGCAAAATGGCTAAAGGGAAACTCGAGGGGCTGGGGACAACTACTCGAGGCGGGACTCACGGCTGTGTGTTGTGAAAAACCGAGTGTAAGACAGCAACAGTGCCCCCTGCAAAGGCACCTGACTGATACCGGGCAAAGGAACAACGCACTGATCATGGAATCGTGGAAAAACGGTTCATCGGGGGGGGGACGGGCAAACGCGGTATCGGGCGAATGGCCAAGGCAGTAGCGTCGAGATGAAAAAAAAGGGGAAAGGTGGCGGGCGAGAAGGTTGGGAGGGAAGGTCTTGTGAAAAAAGTGAATCGGCCATAAATCAACTAAAAAGGGAAAAGAAATGCTTCAACGGGGCAAAAACAAAGGAACAGGCGATACGGTCGAAACACACGCTCCTCTTCGACTCGGAGGGGATGGAAAACGAAAGGGTTGGGCACATGTCGGACTTACAAGGGGAAGACAAAAAGGTCGTACGGACAAAAACTGAATATTCGAAAAAAACAGCGAACAGGAGCAAGGACTGGTAGAATAGATAAACGGGAAAAAATCCCGGCACAAAAAAGAAGGTCTCGTCGCAGTGGGGTGGGGGTTTCCGGGTCAGGTCAAAGCTTAATGAAAAACCAAAAAAAGGGCAAAAAACTGAACACAAAAACAAAAAAGTGGTACACAAGGAGTTAGGTCAAGAACGGAGGGCTGGCAAGACCACCCAAGAAAATGTGTGCGAGCATGGAAAGGGTCCCGCGGCAGAGGGAAAGAGAGAAGTAAAGGACAGGGTTCTGCCACGGGGAAAACAAATGATACTGGGGGCAGGGAAAAGGTTGGTCGTGAGAAATCAAGGGGAAGAATAGTATTCGGTGAGAACGGACATAGAACCGGAAGCACGCTCATACTGAAAAATCGAAGGGGAGTGGGACCGGTACGGACTACCATCGACAGAGACCCCGCTCCATGGCCTTCAAACGAAGAAGCATACCAATACGGGAAGCGTAGAGGCGGCGAAGAGCCAAGTATCGGGTGGGGAAAAGACTTCCTGCAAAAAGACAAAGGGGGAGAAAGATAACCCGCCTGAAAAAAGCACTAACAAGGAGCCGGTAAATGCGGTGATATGGGAAAATAAAAGAGGAACTCTTCGGCAAGCCGGTGGTGGGGAACTGGGAATCATAAGGCAGTCCTTGGTCGCGGCATTTGATCCCGGAAGGGACACTTTTGTGGGGGATAGGGGGAGACGTGCAGCGGGAATGTCCTGAAAGACCTACTTCACTGGGGGGAACACGACGGAAAAAGAGATGGGCGAGCCGCCTAAAAACCTCAAGGTCGAAAACGGGCTCCGAAGGAAACGTACATATCAGAGAACTAAAAACCCTTGCGAGTTTTTTTGGAGTGTTCTTTCAAAGGAATGCGACCGACCAAGGCAAGGCATGGGTGTGTGTTCGGCATGCAGTCAGACCGGGCAAAGTGTCATGGGCGTACGAAAAGGGTCAAATAACCGGGGGGCGCAATTCTTATGGGGAACAGCTCAAGGAAAGACCAAAGCCCAGGGTTACAAAGTCTAGACTGGGAGAGGTACGGCAAAAACGGAAGAAGACGAAAAAAAACCTCTCGGGTAGGTAGTTGACGACGGTTGGGTTCCGGGAAAAAAAAAGGAAGCGCAGGTCAGGGAGAACAAAACTAGTGGTCTGGGTGGTATAAACGAGAGGTCGTTAAGGATCAGCGGCCTGCTGGTACACGGAACCATATCTTAAGGGCAAGAACATTCCCGGATCATGACAATTTGCTTGGGAGGGAGTAGGGAAAAGACGAAAAAGTAAATTGCTGACACGCAGACAGAAGGGAAAAGCCCAGAGAACTGGTTCGGGCGCTTGCGCAACAAAAAAAACAAGGATGAGGGTAGCATTGAGTGGGGGGGAAAACACTTTCTTCAAGCTGAAGTCTGTCGTGCAGCAGACTCCAAGGGGTCGGGTTTAATTTCCCGGTTAGGGGGTCCCGGCCCGCAGTGTGCTGAACACCAAGCCAAAGGGAAATAACCACTCACTAAAAAAAAAAACGCCAAGGTGCTTCAGAAGATTGAGGGGGGATGCTCAGGGGGATCACGGAAGGGGGAAGAAAAAAAGAAGAACTAAGGTGGCATCCGAGGCCAAGTACATCTTCGAAAAAAGTTAAAAAATACCGATAGATGGGCAAAGTAGGGCAAGGTCAACCTTCGGGGCACAGGGTGGTTGAAAAGAACCCCCAGGGGAAGAAAGAAGGCGGGAGATAAGAAGGACAGGGAAAAAGGCACTTGACTATGGACAGTGATCACGTCAAAAAATGACTGGGGGGGAGAAGTAAAAATCCAAGGGTAACACCAATCTGCGCAGGTTCATAAATGAGAGTCAGAAAAAAAAAAGGAAACAGCAACCTGACACTGAACTGCAAAGGGCAGGGGCTTGTCACATCTCTAGGGAACAGGAGGGAACGGGCGTAGGTTAAAGAAAGAAACGTTGATCGGCTTTGGAAAATGTACGCGAAAGGCTCTAGCCAAAACGGGGTTCCATAAAAGGAGACGAAACCAATGAGGAGGTGGGGTTAAAGAGACATGGCTCAAAGCCTATTAGGGAATGGCAGCTCCTAAGGGGGGGCGGAAACTACGATCAGATTGGAAGACACTCC
>Ga0179591_1353439_pt1 | contig 15338 bp, 18 predicted proteins | sample CZOMad2_1_08_16f_FD_182891 | JGI IMG/M metagenome (GOLD analysis project Ga0179591, IMG submission 182891) | Vadose zone soil fungal communities from Angelo Coast Range Reserve, California, USA - CZOMad2_1_08_16fungal (PacBio error correction) | ecosystem: Environmental > Terrestrial > Soil >...
GGCTTCGCAAGAAACGGTCCGCCAGTGAATTCAAACGATGTAGTGCTATGACCGCCGTAGCCGCCCCGGGGGCGGGGGAACAGCGGAAACCGCAGACCACTCCTGGTAACGACGGGCGGCGGATTCGGGAAGTTTCAATCAACGCGCAACCTTGAAAAATCAAATCCCAGTCGAAACGTCCGGGCGAGGGGGGGGAGGGGCCACCCGGTGGGAAAGTCACACCCAAAACACCCGTGAAAAGAAAAAGTCCGAGGAGGGAAACAGATTGCAGGAGTCAAGTGTGGAACCCGTACCAGGGGGGTCAACGAAATCCCTAAACCAGTGCCGGCGGTGTTCGGCCGGGACCCGGGGGGGCGAAGCCGCACCTGAGGTGAAAAACGCATGCAAAACCAGCCGCAAACAAGGGGGGAGGGAAAAACGCAACGAACCGTCCTCTGGTCCACACAGAGGTGAACGTTTGGGCGGACATCTTGGGCCGCCTCGGCGGTTGGGGGGGGGAAAAAAGTGGGTCGGTGAGTCGTGCAGGGGAAACCAAAACTGGCCCCAAAAAAAAAAAAAAAACAGACAAATCGAGGCCCCGAAAGCGAGTGGACCGCATCCGCCCCAAGGACCCCGAACAACAATTGTCCAGTGAAACCAAAAGGGCAGGATAGAACCCGGGAGAAACCGCTAAAAAACGGGAGAAAAAGCGTCGAAGACCCCTGAGCGAAAAAGGGGGAAGGGGAAGGGAAGAGGAACGAACAAAAAATTAAAAAAGGGGGGGGTTAGTGGCCCGGGGACTGGGGTGGCCTCCCTAGTATTCCACAGGGTCCCGAAAACCAGTGGAAAAACGTCCGTAAGACTATGGACCCCGTGGGGACAAGACTCGGGCGGAATCAACTCAGGGGGGAGTGGAGGGCCGTCGTCGAGGAAGCTACCGGGCTCTAGTGTCCCTTCCAAGCCGTCAAAACAGTTCCCTAAAAACACCTGACTGGGTGGGGGTTGGGGGGGAAATCATGAATGAGGCAAAAAAGAAATGAAACGGAAACCTCGGGGAGGGGGACAGACGTTAATGAAAAAAAAGGGGGGACTCCGACACATCTGACAAATCAGGAAATAAACTCTTCAGAAAGTCACAGGAAAGGCCGAGATAAGGGCCCCTGAAAGGGCTCGGGAGGGGGATGGAAACTACCTCACCAAATCCCGGCAGACAAACATAGTACGGCCAGCTGGGCTAGTCGCGGACAAAAAAGGATCAAAAAATACACAGCGGTCGTGGAGTTAAAGGAACGTTGCTGGTGGGGGGGGGACCCTCGTCCATGTGTCCCGGAACAGGCCCGATAACGCGGGAGGGGGGAGCCTCAAAGCCCACAAGCGGAGCCTAGAAAGGGCCCGCCCGCCGCCCCATACCGAGACCGTGGTACCTAAACGGACGCAAAGGGACTTTCCAACAAGGACCGGGAGAAAACGCAACTTCCACGAGAAGAGACTTGGCTAGGAACCCTTCGCAGCGGCTAAAGAAATCACCGCCAAGACGCCTCACCACAACGAGAGCAGGTCCGGTAAAAGGTTGTCCGCACGGCTTCCACTAAAAGGAACCAGTCTGGGAAGGTGGCAAAAACTTGGCCAAAAAAGTACCCTCTGCCCAGGTCAAAAATTACCTCCCTAGGTACCGATGGACTAAGCACCCGCCCGACAACCGTGGAAGGTAAAGAAGAAGGGAACCAGCTTCCATGGAAGGGGGTTTCGGGGCTCGGCCAATCAACAAAATCCCAACTGGACAAGTGTGAAACGAGTCCGAGGGGAAGTCCAATAAGGTCAAAAGGGCCCGGGGGCCGCAAAACAAATCACCGACCCATCGCTGGGAGTGAGGCGAAAAAGTATATCACATACAAAGGGATAGATCCGCCAAAAGTGATCAAGGCCAGATATTCAGGTCACAAGGCGAAAGCACAAAGGTTTAAGGGGGCGGTTGCCCCAAAGGGGGATGGGCTACGGCAGAAGTAACGTGACCGCGCGAGTGCTGAAACACTCGGAAGGACGCCCAAGAAAAAAGACTGAAGGTGGGCTCTTTCAGGGGTGGGGTGGGAGAAGCTTATTGCCTAATCCTCCCGAAAGAAAAAAAAAGCCGGGCCGACGAGAGGACTGGGAGATCGGGGGTTGTTCAGGGAGCGGGGGTACACAAGGAGGTCGATGAGGAGAAGCGCGAGGTAGGAGGAGAAGAGCCACGGAGTTGGGGGGAAAGAAGAGGCCCTGGTTTAAACTTAATGGGGCACCTTGCAGGGGAAAAAAGCAACCAACGCCAAGGTCGGGGGGCAAAAAAACAGTGAAACCAATGTCCCCCGGGTAAGAGAAAAGGCGAAGTCACCTAACTCACAAGCGACCGCCTACCACAGATGTGGGGGTCAACGGAAAGGGGGACTAACGGTTTAAGGAACATATCTGAGGGGCACGACCCCACGGTCATGGGAGAAGCCTGAGGTTGCTGGGGTTGGCGGGACACGCACTTCGTCGGGGGAAGGAGGTTCGACAATCTGGTGTCTAGCATACGGCCAGGGGGGGTCAACTTCAGCAGAAAAGAACGGAACAGGATGGGTCAAAGAGACTTTAACAGGGCGGGGAGCCAGGGGCTCCCTGGGTCCCCAAGACAGAAGGTCCCGAACGCCACAAAACGGCACTCCTCATCCCCTTGATGGGTACATCGACAAAGGAAGCAACGACTGGGAACTCTACTAAAAAGCAAAACAAAATGAAAGTGGAGAACCACCGGTGTACATTAGACAGTAAAAAAAAACGCCCTCGGATCCGAAAGGACCTTTTCAGCCGCGAGCGGGAGAAATCGGGACCAAAAAAAGCCTATCCGTCGAGTAAGAGCCGACGCCCAACAAAACGGAAGAGATGAAAGAGAATTCGAGGAGGCTGAGATAGAGCAACCGCTCGGACAGAAACTAGGCGTAAGAAGAATGCAGGGGGTAAGCACGGGGACACCTGTTTCCTCACATCGGACTGCGTTTCGGAGTGGGGGAATCTCTATTTACAGACTTCGTGGGACTGGTTACTGATTGACGGGACAAAGTCTGACAAAGGGGTTTAGAAGTGACGGGCTTGAGACATTTAGGCCATAGGGACGAATTTTCCACCATCTAGGGGGGATGTGGTACATAGAAAAACAGTCTCTGCGGTCTACATCTGGGGGCCGAAATCGAAAGAGGGGAAGGCTACCTTCTTCTAATCAGCGACCAGACACAACAGAAGACACAAAGGGGGAACTCCGGACAAAGTGGTGTGTCGGACCGAAAGAATGTCGGGGACAACAAACGGTCGTGAAGCCAAGGGGAAAACTTGGCCGGTGGGAAGGGCAGAGAACTGGGGACGAGTTTCAGCGGCCGAGAATAAGGGGAGAAGGAAGGGGGCGACAAATCAAAAAACCCGAAGACGGGCCCACAAGGGGAACTGCCGAAAAACACCGGGAGCAGAAGGGGCCCAAATCGAGAGGTCTTAGCGAAAGCCTCCGGTCCAATAAATCGATTGTTACGACAGTCACCCGCGCAAATCCAAAACACAGGGGGGAGAGCCGGGCAGGGCATTTGGAGTCCCACACGGGGGGCAAGTCATCGCGGTGTACCAGGGTTGGTCAATGCTCCGGAGGCCCACTTCACACAAGAAAACGTAAGTCCAAAGCTGGAAAGTATTCGCCGGGGTGCAGGATAGGTGCCCAATTACTCGGCCAATGGGAAAGCCCACAAGAACGGTCACGACATCCCCCGGGAAGCAGGGGAGGAAAAGATCCTATAGCAGGTGCCTGGAGGGGCTGGCCATCCATGGTGAATTAGGGGAAATCTCGAGAAAAAAGGAACAGCCGAAAAGCGTTGAGAAAGCTGCCCATTACTTTCCGGAAGGGAGGGAGAACAAGCCGCCGTTTTGCCAACCGGTAAAGGGGGGAGGTGGGGATTGCCTAAAAAACCTGAAGGATGACACAAGCCTCTCCAGTTCAAAAAAAGTGTCCGTGCGGCGGTGGACAATCGTGACTCGAGGGGGGGACGACAAAATGTAGGGGACTCTGGGTAAGCAACAAGCGGAAAAAAGGGGAAAAAAATTTTAAGTGAGCCGTGGCCGGAAAAACCTCCAGTAAAAGCGGCAAGGGAAAAAAAGTGGCACAGGGATGTCACCGGGGGGGTTGCAGGGTGCTACTATGAGTGCCCGGAGCATCCGAACGGACGGGAGAGTCAAGGACACCGCCGGGGGGCTGAAGGAACATGGGACCGAACGTTATGATCTTCGGACTTGATAGGGGGCGAGCCGGGGGGCCTCTATGAGGGGACCCAGGGTGGAGAGGAAAACACCTAGGAACGAAAAAGGGAGGAAAAAGGAACGGAGTCGCCAATCAAACGTAAACGGAAAGGGCAGAGGAATGTGGGGAGTCATGGGAAAAAATTTAACTCGAGACAAACTTGCCAGAGGGGGTCCAGGCTTGGGGGGGTGGTCCCCAACCCCGTCGACACGAAAAAACTGATAGCGGACATCCCTGTGAGTACGCGGGAGGAGGAAGGTGAATTTGAATCAGGGGGTGGGCCGGGTAGAACCCTTCCAAGCGCCGCTTCAAGAGAAGACGGGCCGTCTTCAGGCAGTGAAAAAAAATGTAAAAAACAAAAGTCAGGGGGGTCACGGCCCCGGGAACCGCCATGGAGAAAAAGTCATAACAAGGGCGGGAACGGCAAGAGAGAAGTAAGACCCTCAAACATCTTCGTAAAGTACGGTTGCCGCAGAGGGAAAACTGTATCCAGGTTAAGGTCGGGACGCCGAAGTGACGGTGGGGGGTGGAGGCGAAGGGAATACTAGGGCCCACAGGGCCAAGAAACACCGTACATTTTCTTGGACAAGGACGCAAGGGAATCATGGGATCGAAGGGCGACCACGGCCCTAACGTAGCAAGGTAGGACAGGTTCGAATAGGCCCGGGTAAAAGAAAATTTCGGGGAGACTGAAAAAGGTCCCTCAAGACCCGCGGGTTGAAAAAAGATTAGCAAAAAGGGGTGTACCCTCAATTGTGCGCCGAAAGACACAGCCATTCCACCCAAACAGAGGAAGGACCACGAATTAACCAACAAAAAAAAGCCGGGGGGGAAAAAAACCAATAAAAAACTGACAGGAACGGGAAGCCCCTGGTTTGCAAAAAAATTCGGGGCGGTTGGCAAACAGGCGGGGAAGCCAGGCGGTAACAGGAAACCTCCGCAAACAGGTAAGTCGGAAAATCAGGCACCCCCGGAACCACCTAAAAAAAAAAGGAAACACTGAACGACCAAAGACCGGAAAAACGGAACAACTGGGGGTGGAGTTGAAAAAGAAGAACCCAAACTCTCTCCCGACGGCCGGCTTAAGGCAATTGACCTCATGGTCAGCCGCGACGACCGTCAAATAGTTCTAAGTGGTGACCGGTCTGAGAAGAAAAAAAAAGTTTAAAAAAACGGCGAAGAGGTGGCTGCCAGACCGTACTCGTAAGAAAAAAAAGGGACCGTCTTTAGTAAGAAGCGGGAAATCTCTCTCAAAAAAACAAACCTGAGGGGGGGGGGGGGGGAAAATGGAAAAGTAGAATGGGGGACCTCAAAGAAGAGAAGACGGGTGGGACAAAACCAACACCTTGCAAAAAGGCAGTAGGGGGAATGACGAGTAAAAACCGTAATCGGGGATCAACGCCCGCTTGCCAGGTCAACGGTCCGAAGGGATAAGGGCTGCGACGCCGCCCGTACATATTCAAGGCCTATAAAAAAGAGGGGGGCACGACGATATATGTGGAGCGTGAGGGAAGGTCACCCCAGTAAAGGACTCAGGGGTTGGACAAAAACGTCAATCGTGTTCAAAAAACTCAATGGGGGAAAAAAAAAAAAGGAGGGGAGGGTCCATAACCACCTTCAGTGGGGTGGTCGGCCGCCTCAGGGAGGAACACAACTGATAAAAAAAACCCCCGACAAACCAAGGGCGGAGAAGATGTCATCAGAAGGTGTGGAAACACTGCACAAAAAGGAAGTGTGAGAGGGGGGGTCCTTCCTCAGGCGGGAGGTCAGTTGATCAAAAAATTGTCAGAAAAACTCCACTTAATCAAAAAACAACATATCACGGAAACAAAACGGAAGAGAAAGAGGAGGCGCGCAGCAGAAGCACCCAAACAAGGGGGGGGTAAGTTCCATGTCAGGACGAAAAAAAAAAAAATAAATCGAACCGTCCCCGGAAAAAACTGGCGCAAAACCCTATGAGGCTAACGGGGATGAAAAAACGATTCCCGAGGTCCGGTTTGGTGAGTGTGTAACCTGGCTTTTTTGTAGTCCGACACTGATGGTCCGGAAAGGGGTTAGGGTTAGAGACGGGGGGCGAAAAATGACCCCCAGGGAAAGCAACGCCGCACTGCAAGTCAAAAGTTTGACTGAGGGGAGAGATACGTCGTTCGAGTTCGGGGAAAGGAATCAGCGCAAGGAGGCAAAAAAGCCGCTTATCCGGACCAGGGGAACTTGGGGGGGGGGTGGAATACATTGAAAATGCCAGAGGACGGCGCTGTATTGACTCGGCAAAAAAAAGGAGAGTCCGGCCACAGCGAAGTCAAAGGGTGCATGACCAGAGAGGGAAGAGAGGACAAAGGAAATACAGCAGGCGGGGACAGGGCAGGTTCTACATGGGGTGCCGGTGGAAGAAAAAAAACAAGGCACGCTGGAACCACAACCGAAAACACGACGCGCCTTGATCGCGGAAAGCGTCTCTCTATGTAAAAAAAGACAGTCGTGAGGTGAACGTGACTTTCGTGCGCAGGGGAACGGCATAACTGCAACAACTGTGACCGTGAGATCTGGCCTCCCATGTCTTGCAGGGGGGATCGCCAATCGACGGAAGGACCCTGCGAGCCCGGCGAATGTGGTAATAGACAAGTGAGGGTCGCGCCAAGCACGGGACGCCTCCAAAGCCTGCCCTCTAGGGGGAATGGGGGCCTGACTACCCTCTTTCCATTATAACGCGCAACTGTTTAAGACGCAGGAACACATTTCGGCGCGGGGGGGAAGAGGTTTTTCCAAAAAAGGGCTACAAAATCAACATTACCCGGGGGGGTGGCCTGTACACCTTATGCGACAAGGGAAAAGTCTTAAGTCGGTCCAGCTTATGAACTCGTTACGGTAAAAAAAAAAATCCTAGAAAACAAACAAATGGAATGAGATGGGTGCCGGGGGGGGGTGGGGTCTAGGAGGATGGGCAGTGACGGGGGAAAAAAGAAAGTTGACAAACCGCCCGGACCTCCAATTTTTCAAAAGGTATGCTGTTGACGATAAATGGAAGAGGGGACCCAGATCGCACCTCACACTCGTCATTCTAGGTCAGGTGAGCCCGAAGGTGTGGGGGTAAAAATAACATACCGAAGGATTAAATGATCAACCCAGTCTTGTGGGGGGGGGGCAGAACAGCTGCTAGCCGGCGCAAGCGATGGATTAAACCAACAAAAACAAAAAACGGAGGGCTAAATAAATGGGCGGGATACAAGAGAGAACAAATATCCGCGGTGAAAACTACTCGGCCGCCCTAAAGAGCTACAAGTGGCTGCAGCAGGGATGGGCTGGGTGAAGGGGTGGGAAGCGGGCTAAAAGTAGTTAGCTGCGACAAACATCAACGCCGGTAAGGAAATGGTACAATTGTAGATAAGGGGGTGTTCACGAAAAACATTGTAAAAAGCTAAGGGCGGCGGGCAAAGTAGGGGTAGCAGAGAGGGGGGGGTCTCGAGAGACGATCGCCAGATTGGTGGGGGGGGGGGGGGGACGAGATGCGCCCACTGGTGTTGATACCGGGATTGGCACAGCCAGGGGCCTCGCAAAAGGCAGTCACGGTGAAAAAGCCAACGACGAACGTTCCTGGGGTGGGGAAAAGGGCACCGAAGGCGAATGATTCACGTACGAGGGGACCGTGACCACGCGTGACACGACACTGGTAAATGCGGGAAGTCTACCACCACAGCGGTACAAGTGGATCGTCTACTGCTACAGACAAACAGGGGGGGGGGGGTTGAGCATGGACAATGCTTTCCGAACAAAGCCACTCATTGTTCGACCTGCTGGCCGGGGCGGGCGCTAGGGGAGCGGGAACGGGTCCTAGAGGGGAAATCACGAGACAAGGGGTCCAGAGGGCCGGGCCGACGCAAAATGATTTAGGGAGGGAAACTGAAAGCACCTCCTTTCTTGTTAATCAACGGAGCAAGAGGGGTTAAACAAAACACGTGCCTCCATATCTAAGGGGTCCCGTCGAACAATTGGCCAATCGGAACGCGGGCCAGAAGAAGAGGATTCAAAAAAACTAAAAGGCATTTATAACACTCTTTTAAATTAACCAAACTCATATATCGCTCGATCGAAAACAAAAACAAAAATAATTAAGAGGTAGAAAAATTGGATGGATCGCCCAACAAATCATAACGGGGATACGAGGCGATCTGTCAGCACACAACAAAGGAATGAGTAGGAAATAATACTCAATTCGATAAGGCGTAGGAAAGGCTCAATACCTCGAGCAAATGAAAAACGAAGGACTCGTGTCGATAGATTCTATCCGGCGGGTGTCTAACGGCACGGCACCGGGGGTCTTCAATCGCCTGGAGGGAAAAAGTTGACGAGGGGGACCAGCGTTCGGGCCTGGTGATTGGGGGAGTAAGGGAGTGGACACCTTGGGCAAGGGACTTCGATGGACAAGGCCAAGCTGACGGGCAGGATCTCGGGGGACATCCTGATTCGACGAACACCATCGTTCTGCGAGTCTAAGACCTAGAGTGCGAAAAAAACAGCAGGTTGGCAAAAGGCAAGAGCAGCCCTAAAACACAATACGCACAAGGCTCAGGAAGGTGCTTAACGGGGGGTTGGCAAAAGACTGGGTCAGAAATTCAGACCCGGGGCGGGGAAACTCGGAAAACGAAGAACTTTCAAGGGGAAAGGGGAGGGGGCGTATGAGAGGTCGGTGAAGGGGGCACAAGGAGGGGGCCAGCATACCAAGTGGCGCGGCAGGGAATCGAAATCACCGGGTCTGTTCAAGCAACAGTGGGACCACATGCGATGGTCGGTAAAAAAGTACCGACAGCAGGGGAACGTGAGAGATAAAATGAAAACGTGGCAAAGATAAAAAATCCATCGTCAAAAGGATTCAACTCTGCGGTAAAAAAAAAAAATTAAAACGTTTAAACAAGAAATATACCAAGTCCATCGGTGGGGAACGTGCGCGGAAGTTGTCGGGGGGGGGATGCGCCCGACGAAAGGGCCCACATTCGGGAAATCTGACGAGGCTTCATGGGGCTCGGGGTACGTGTGAGAAATGGGGGGGGGGTTCAAAGGAAAAACGCGCTTTTAGTCGCGCATAACGACCGCACCTAGAAAAAAGCGCCGGCAGCGTCTGCGGCCAATCATTCCTGGATCTGGGGGGCTAACCATTGGTGGTGACTTGGTCGCAACGGCACCTCAACGCGGACACAGAAAAAAAAGGCAGCAGGATGCAAAACAATGTAAATTAGCCGAAATGCAAAAGAAAGACCAACAGTTGGCCCACGACAGGGGTGTCCGGTTGGGGGAGGGGGGGGAAGCGAACAATCCGGAACCGACCATCGGAATCTCGGCCAAGGGGGGGGGAGGTGGAGGTAGGGGGTGAAGTCCCATCTTAAAAAATACAGCGGACAATTTCCGAGGCCCTCGAGGAGGCAACAAGGACAAGGCCAAAAGGAAGGTGAAAGGAAGCAAGTTCGCCTGAAGAACAACTTGCTAGCTGGCAAGGGCGTAGTGCTGGGGTAGAAATCGGGGAGGGGGAACGTCTCGCATCTCAAAAAAAAAAGGAAAAAAGGGGGGGGGGAGCGTTGCAGCAACAAAAGGGGGCAGGAAAAAATCAGGGGGAGGAACTGCGCTACAGTCATTCGCCTTGCTCGGGAAGGCCGGCGCTGAGGGCGAAACATGGCGGTGGGGGGGGGAGGAAAACGTCGGAAATCGGGGCCTAGGGCGAAAAATGACGGGGGGTCGGCCAGAAAGTTCAAAAGACGGAAAAAAACCACCACACCAAAAAAGCCTCTTCTGGTGTCAGGGCCAGAGACGCGGATGAGAAAATCGGGGGGGACCAGAAGGGGCATGGGGGTGGATGTTACAAACTCAAAAAAAAAACGCAGGGGAAACGAAAGGAGTACACCGTTGCCATCAGGGGAAAGAGATCGACAGGGAGGGTGCCAAATTGTGGTCCAGGCATCGAATTGGCAGAAGACACCCTCAGGGGAAGGTTTCAGGCTCGGCAGGAAGATGTCCAAAAAATCACGTCCAGGTCGGTCAGACCCGGAGCGCTTCCTCGATACCAAAGAACTACGGCCGCGGACGGGGGGTAGAGAAGAGGCGCTCAAGTTGGAAAAAAAGTATGAATAAGGGGTAAGAAGGCCAAGTAGCCTGGTTTGCAGGTCATTGGAATACTAGGGGGGGAAAAAACCAGCCAGTTCACTACACGTCTAAGGGGTCAAAGCAACGGAAAGCTCAGGGAAGAGACGACCGGCCAAATAACTGTCAGCCTAAAAAAGCACAAAAAATGGGAGGAAGAAGGGGGGACGGGGGATTCGGACTGCGTGGGGGAAATCTGGCGGGAACGCAGACGCTCGGGAACGAATTGTCGTGGGACAGTGCACGAAAAAAGATGAACCTACAAGGTCACCCGCAATAAAGTAAAAGGAAACTGAAAACGAGGGGAGGTGGTAACACCGAGGTGGCATGACGCTGTCTTCCGCAGGGGGGGGGGGGGGGGGGGGGGGGGGGGGGGGGGGGTAGGGAGTGTGGGGGGGGGGGTGAGGCTGTGAGATGGGGTTGTGGGGGGGGGCGGGTTCGGGGGGGGGCTCGGGGTAGGAACGGTGGTTTGGTTGGTTGGTGCGGAGTGTTGGGCGGGGGGGTTGGGTGGGTGGGGGGGGGGGGGGAAATCCCTCGGCATCATGCTTTCGTTCGTAACAAACGAACAAACCCGCAAATGGGCGGTCATCGAGCCCGAAAAAGGGGTTCACACCAGGATGACGTCAAGAAACTGGGGAAACGAGAAAAGGGGGCTGTTACCTCCAACGCGGCAAAAACTCTTTCAGCGTCCAACCTGGTCAGACATGGAAAAGTTACGGGGCAAAAAGAGTCCGTCGTAAAAATTCGTCAGTATTCGCTCGCTATTCTTGTTGTTGTTCAGTCAGTACCCAGCCTGGAAGGAGGAACTACGGCGATTGCCGACTACCGCGGCTTCCAACGGAAAGACCGGCGTCACAGTAATTGCCAGGGGGGCGACGGGCCTCTGAAAAAAAAAAAACAGGAGAGGAGAAAGCGTATAGCTCAGAAAGACAGCCGTAGACACTCCAGAAAGGGAATGAGAGTGAAGACGTCGATAGCCGTGCGCAGGAAGCGGATCAGAGGGAAAGGGCAGCTAATCCACTGCCTGACGTAGCAAGAGAAAAAGGGCCAACATGGGGGGTCCCTTGTTACCCAAATGTCACGCCACGAAAAAAACGTTCACGGCGAGAAAAAGTTGCAACTCGCCGTGCTGTAAGTGCGCCACAGGAATAGGGGTCCAAATGCGTCCGGAACCGCAAACGCTGAAAGAAAAATCCCCGAAAAACGTATGTCGGTCTATCTTTTCCGACGGTCAAAAGTGCGGGGGATATTCAGGGGCCTGCAGTACGAGGGCGCGCCTGGAAACAACGTCACGAAATGCAAAGACTTTAACAGGAGGGACCGCACACCCTCTAAGAAATGTGGAAGGACACTCCGTTTGGACGGGTTCCAGTCTCGGTCGGGGATGTCCGGTGATCGCCGGTTGTCGTGTCGGCGAAAAAAAAAAACTGGTCTAAAAAACATAAAGCAATGCGCAACCACGCTGATTGGCAAAAGCCGCACACTCGCTGCGCCCCCTCAGGATCTGGCACCCCAGGAAGGACGAATCCCTGGCTCCTACGGCTCCCGGGTGGAAAAACTGCTTCAAAGGGAGGAGAACGAAGGCGCTGAAAACAAAGTGTACACGCGGTGGGTAGGTGGGTCCCAAGTGGCTGGGCCAAGAAGGAAGGACCATCTTCCACACAGTGTAATCAGAAAAGGGTAGCTGCGGTCGTCGACGATGACCCAAAAAAGTGAAGACAAGCTGGGGGGGCAAGTAACGGATTCAAGGGATGGGGGTAAAAACTTGAGTCAGAGGGCCGGTTAGACAGGCAGAAATACAGCGGGCAAAAACTGCCGACCTCTCAGGAAGGGGGGTAGTTACATCATGGATGGAAAAAGGGAAGACAAGGCGGCCTCTTAGGGTGGGTATAGGCGCTGAGGACGAGAAAGACAAAAACTGAAAACCTCATCCTTAATCAATCGGGTAACACATTTGCAAAACGGAAACATATACGGGGCGGAGGACAATTACTCAAAAGGACTCAAACCTATCTAAACTACTTACGGGACGTGCGCGGATCACGAATACCAAAAGACAGACGGGGACACCAGGTTGTGGGGGACCGTGAAACTGCTGCCATTCAAGGGCACTCTCTGCGATCGTCAAAAGGGGGAGTCCTGCATCACCCACAAAGGTGACACGCAACCATCACAGGTAAGACTGTCAGCCGAACGGCAATTAAACTGAAAGGCTGTGGTGCCGCTCGAACCCAAGGACAATTCCTCAAGAGGAGGGGACGTCACAAAACAAGCTCCAGGGGAAAGAGCGCTGTGCAACCGAGGACGGTATCACAGGAAAACAAAATAGAACCCATCCCTCAGAAAAGGAGTTGACGATCCGAAAAAGTCTGTGCCCTCCACTTGTCTAATGTGGGCAAGGGGTCCGGGTCTAAAAGAAGGAACTCACCGCAAAGAATCCAACAGGAAAGGGGAAAGCGAGACTATATGGGACGGCTCGCGTATAAAGACACCGGCAGTAGTGGTACAAGCTCGGTTCGTGGGGTACGGGCACAGAAACGGCTCTGCACGGGGGGGACAAAAAGGCTGGTGCATACGGCATACGACCCTGCGGGGCAGAAAGTCCTCGTCCCTAAATGGTAAGGACAGTTTTTTACAAAAACGCGATTCAGCATACGGCCTACTCGAAGACCTGGAAGGTCAATCAAGGCGAACTGGGATACAGAAGCTCAGTCCACAAAAAAAAACAAAAACCAAACAACGCGCAGTGGGGGTCATGCCAAGGGCTTACGTAAAGGCGAGGATACGTGAACGGGTCGCCCATCCGCTAGCCTCTCGTATTCCGCAATGACGGCCCGATGATACAGTCGTCGTTCAGTAAAATGGGCAGGTTCGCGGTCACACAGCACAATAAAATCAGGTGCACAATAAAGGGGGATTTGGGAGACGTTTGAGGGGAAGACTGGTGAAAAAAAAATTCTAATGCAGGAAGGAACAGTACGAATCAAGAGTAGATGGCTAGGGCGCTGCGCGTTTGGGGCCAGAGCGGGGCAGGGTGTGTAACGAATTCAGACTCAAATGGAGCGGGCCAGCGAAGTCGGGGTGAAAAGGCCGGGAAAGGTGGGTGCAGAAGGGAAGACGCAGGGGGTGACGCTTGTCACGCTAGGGAACGGGGAACGCATCAGGAGCGAGCAAACGTACCTGGTAATTTCCGTCCGGGGCATCAAAAAAAAAAGGTGAGACTTTAAAAGGCCTGAACCAAGAGTTCAGGATTGCTGAACCGGCAGGAAAGGGGCTGTCCAATCGTCGAGACAGGAAAAATAAGAGGCACACACAGAAACACCAAAAACAAGAAAAAAACAAAAAAAAGAGAAAAAAATAAAAAAAGGAAGGGGGGGGGGGGGGGGGGGGGGGGGGAGGGGGCCGGGGGGGGGGGGGGGAGGGGGGGGGGGGGGGGGGGGGGGGGGGGGGGGGGGGGGGGGGGGGGGGGGGGAGGGGGGGGGGAGAGGGCGGGAATGGAGGTGAGTGGGGAGTACCATAGCTTGGACAGAGAGGTTTTGTTCTCTGAAACTCTCTGGGTAGTAAGGGAGGCAAGAAGCGGGGGGGGGATGAGGGGGAGGAAGGAGGGTGATGTAGGTGAACGAAGCGGGTGTAAATGGTGAGGAGAAGTGCGCAGAAATAGAGGATGGAGGGGGGGTAGAAAGGGAGAGTGGGGAAGGAGAGCGCGGGGACAGAGTGGGGGCATATGTGGAAAAAAGGGGGGGGGGGGAGGAGGAGAGGGAAAAGGATTGGGGTGGGATGGGAGAAGAAGGGATAGGGGGGGGATCCAACGGGGAGGGGCGAGAGAGGGGGAGGGGGGAGTGGGAATCAGGAGGGGGAGAGAGAAGGGAGGGGGTTGGGGGGGATGATGGGGGACGAGTGGGAGGAGGAGGGGGCGGGAGGGGAGGGAAAATGGCGGGTACGGGGAAGAGGAAATGGGAGGGGGGTGGTGTGCGGAGTGGAAAGATAGTGGGAAGGGTGGAGTAAAGAGTACAGAGGGGTAGATGGGGCGATAGTGGGAAAGTAGGACGGGGGTGAGGGGAGGGAGGTAGTGTCGGTGGAGGGGGGATAGGGGAAGGAGGACTGGTAAGGGAGCTAGGATGGGGGGGGTGAGGGAGAGAGGGAGAGGGGGCGGATGGGGAGGAGGTGTGTGAGAGCATGAGGGAGGCGGGAAGGGATAGTAGGGGGGGGTATGGGGGGGGGGGGGGGCCAGGTGGAGGAGGGGGGGGGAGGGTGGTGGGAGGGGGGGCGAGAGATGGGAACGTGAAAGGATATTAGGGGGGAGAGGTGAAAGAGGGTGGGGAAAGAGAGTGAGTGAGCTGTGGAGGAGGGAAGTGGAAGCGGGAAGAGGGAATAAGATGGGAGATAAGGGGTGGGAATGGGATGTGAAGGAGGTGGGGGGGGGGGGGGGCAGGTGTTAGAAGGTGGATTGGAGCCAGTTGAGGGAACGGAAGGGGGAACGATGAGGGCGGGGGTAGTAGAGGGGGGGTAGGGGCGAAGAAGGAGAGGGAGAAGGGGTGGAGGTGTGTGATTGGGTGGCGAGTTTGGGGTCAGGGGGAGTGGGTGGAGGTGGAAGGGGAAGTATGGCGTGGGTATAAGGGGAGGGAGGGGCAGGGTGTGGTCCAATGGAAGACGGGGAACTCGCTCAATAAAAATGAAGGATAGCGTTGGCTGCCGAAAAAAAACATGCAACGAAAAACCCTGGCTTCAAACAATCCTTCGGAAGCCATCCAAAGGGGAAGGGTTCCATACTCAGTCCACTTGCGTCATGGGAAATACTGAAAACCCAGAGACCCACTAAAAGGACGGATAACCCTTGTGCTACTTGGGCATGTAATAAACAACTCTGTCGATCGCACTGCAATGAAACGGACCTTAAAAAAAGGTCGCGATCAGGGTCGATTCTCCAGTCTCATTCGATCTG
>Ga0179591_1306869_pt1 | contig 15335 bp, 13 predicted proteins | sample CZOMad2_1_08_16f_FD_182891 | JGI IMG/M metagenome (GOLD analysis project Ga0179591, IMG submission 182891) | Vadose zone soil fungal communities from Angelo Coast Range Reserve, California, USA - CZOMad2_1_08_16fungal (PacBio error correction) | ecosystem: Environmental > Terrestrial > Soil >...
AGACTAGAGCAGGTGACGCCGATGGTGGGTAGATAACAGATGTTCACGCTGTATAAAAAATACAGGGGGGCAGGTCAATCCCTGTCAGGAAAAACAGGAGGATTCAAAGCAGGGCGATGTAACCGTCGGAAGTTAGTGGGAGAGAGTCAGGAGAATGTACTTGGTGGCGCCTGGGAACTAAAGGGGGTGAGAATGAGTAGAGAGAGTGGAAGGCGTCGGGGGGGGGAGTGGAGTTTTAAAAAAAAATTAAAAAAACGATTAATATGATCAACATTTGGGGGAGGAAGTAAAGAGAGACGCAGTCGATACCAGGGGCTTTAAGATATTTCTTGATGGTCGTGGGGGAGGGCTATTATAGAAGGGCTAATCGAGAGGAAAAGAGGGGGGCGCGCTGTAGCCTCAAGAGGGGGAAACTTGAGACAAAACGGTTCTCTTTCCGGATCAGGTACTCAGGGTTTGCACAAGGTGGAAGAAAAAGGAAAGTTGGGAAACTGATGAGAAAAAGCAAGATGGAATTTTGCCTCACTTCGGTCAAAAAAAAAGAAGAATTCTACTGTAACAAAGCTTTCAAACAACGCGTGGCCACAGAAACAATAACGGGAAGGGGGTAATTCGCAATTACCGGGGGCTGGTTCACTTTAGGAAGGGAGAAAAAAAGGTATCTGGGTAGGGTCAAAAAGGTGTCATAATTCCCCGATTTCAAAAAGGTGAGACCATGGTTTTTGGAGAAAATGCGAGGGTGAGGCGGCAAAAGGGACAAAAGCAACGGGTTCACCAAGGTGGAAACGGGGGAGATGCAGGAAAAAAACTACAGGGGGGGGGATTTCGCAAGTCTTGAGTCCCGACGGAAGAAGAAAAAGGACAATTTGGGCAGATGAAGGGAGAGATGTCACAGCGGGGCTTTTGTCAAGGGGGGATGACCACTCTTCCTACTCCTTTAACGGCTGTGATGGCGACCCAATGTCGACCGGTGTTAAGTGGTTCAAGTAATATCAACGAGAGGGGACGAGCGTGATTAAAGGGGGGGTGACGAAGACGAATGACGGCCCATTGACTCCAGTTGGAAAGATATGTGGGGAGGTATAGAAAGGACACTCGAGGAAGATCCCTCTTAAAAATGTCGGGTAAACTGAGGGGGGACATAGTCCGTACCCTTACTAAAGAATTTGTTGAACATGCTATAAGGAGATAAGAACTGGGACGGATGAGGGGGTGCTAAAGAGGGGAATGACAAAGTTCAAAAGTTACTAACAAGGAAGCCTGCGCTTACTTTAGGTAACTGAGGGGTTAACCAGCTTGCCTGAGTAGACTTTTTCACCGGTTTCGTGCTGGGTGAAGAGATGCGGGAAAAGGAAAAGGATTGAGAAAAAGGAACCTAGCGGCCGGGGAAAAAAAGGGGGGAACAACGTATCAAGCACAACAACAACAGTAGTTGGAGATCTGGACTGGGAGTGAAGTGTCATGTTCGCAATCAGGTCAGTACCGGAAACTTCAATAACAAAACAGCATAGGTAAAAGGTGTGGGAAGGAGGTCACAAATCCGAAACTGGTGAAAAAAAGGAAGGTTCGCAGTCCTTTGTCAGTCGGGCAGTCCTCTCTCTTGGGCGAATTGAAAAGAGCCAAACTTGCCCCTGATCCAGTTGTCCTGTAAAGGTTGGATAAGGAGGAACATCTCCAATATCGCTGTAAGGTTGGAGGTATTCACGGCACGTCACTTGATTGGGTGAAGACCAGGCAAATGCTTGGACAAAGCGGAGAGATATGGGCGGCGGTGTCAGGAGGATCCGCCAAAGAAAATGGACATCCTGCTGCGATGCCAACTTCGGCCACCCTTTGTCAGACCTCTGTCAACTGTGAGAAACGGGATCGAAAAGAAGGAAGAGTCAGACTCAAGGGACGTCGGGAAACGGTTTGTAAAGCAGCAAGCCGATAACATCCGGCAGATTTCTTAAAGGTGTCAGACCAACCATCCCGGGTTGAATCTTCGGAACGGCCGCGCCATTGTGCCGGGATAGAAGGGGAAACCTACCACAAAATCCAAAATAAAAGGCAAGTAAGACTCAATCCTCCCCACAATGGGCAACCTTTGTTGGTCAAAAACAACACTTTCCTTAAGTGGGGCAGAATCAAAATCGAAGTGAGACTAAAATAGTTTGTAAAAAGGAAAGGAGAATATGCCGAGATGGCGGTGCTTCACTAAAAGTGAAAACGATTTTAAGGGTGGTAAAATTCAGCAGCTTATTGGAAGAAGGTTTCACAGAGGGGGGGGTCAGTCGACAGCTTAAAGGGCTCGGTTTTTACAGTAAAGCCATCGGCTGGTGGATTCCAAGTATGAAAACACGGGAAGTGTTTAGAAAAACTGGGGGGCAAAAAAAAGGGAGGAAAAACCTGCGTCAGGACGACAAGGTAAGCTCTGAGCCAGAAGAATTGAGGATAACCTGGTCTACGACTGTCAATAAGATTCAGGGGCTATCTCAGAGCAAAAAAAAAAGGACCGGAAGAATCCAAACTACATCAATCAAGGGGGTCGGTGATATTACGTATAGAACTACGCACCAAGGGGTTTAATTAAGTAAAGTCTATCAGGAAAAAAAAGAGGGACCATCGGTTAATAACTACCGGATCGGGTACCTATATCGACCAAACCAGGGAGACCATCGCAAAAATTACCTTTCAGCTCGGGAAACTATTTGGGCTAGGACCTATTCATCAAGGGGGGGGGGAAAAGAAGCACACACATCCACTTTTAAGGAGACATAATTTTAACAAGTTCCCATCCTGTGTAAAAAAAAGAAAGGCCGGCAGTCCGTGCTCCAGGTGGGTAAATCACAAGTGACTGTCTAATATTATCCGCCGAACCAGGAGACTAAGGAGAGAGATCCTAAATTGCAAGGCTGTTGAAAACCCAAGGTGCAAAACACAGAAAAAGAAGAATTGAACCCTCCATGAAAAGAGGGTGTTGTGGTGACGGTCATCCATCCAGGAATTCGAAAAGAAATGGGGGCGGGGGTTGAGTCAAGGGCGTTCTTCAGGGGGGAAAGGGTGGTAGGCGTCAAGCAGCTGCACTGAAGGAACAGTAGGACAACTGACATCTTAATAGCTTGCGTTTCCTCCAGACAGGGCGGCTAAACCTCGGTTTTATCCTTCTAGTTTCGCAGACAGAGGTTGGCGCCATCATGCGGTAGAAAAAAAACACCGGGGGTCGGGATGTGGGGGGGACTCGGGGAGCATACATGAAAAAATGGGTAGAGAACTTTTTTTCGATGATGGCGCAAGTAGCAGGGAACTGGGCATGGAGGGCCCGTGAGAGGGAAAGCGTAAATCGAGTCATCTTTCACCCAAAAGCTTCACTCGAAACGTAAGCTCGTGCTGATTTTTCGGCGAGCACAGGGCCCCACGATGAGGGAAAAACGGCTTGGATTCCGAAAAGAAAAGCTTGTGGCGAACCCCTACTTTGAACAGAGGCATAGAAAGTGGCTGCAAAGGTAAAAGGGGACTATCGCAACAACGGAGAGGTACCGAAAAGAAAAATCTAGGGATCGTGCACGGGTTTTGGGTTTGTCACCCTCTTATCCATCCGCGAGAATTCCGCACGAAAAAAAGAAGCCTTGGAACCGAGAAAGACCAAATTTCCCTTTTCAAACGTATAGGAGAGCAAGGAGGTGGGACTGATTTCATTTCAGGGGGCTAACGAATCACGACGGAGGGGGGGGGGGAAAGGGAAACTCCGGGGGCGAAAAGTTGGGGGGAAATTCGAGAAGTCGCCGGTTAAAGTCCACGTCCTCTGTCTAAGCAAACGGAAGGGGACACCTACTTTAGTACAAGGGGGCCAAAGGTTTGAGGAAATTAGAACAACAACGAAAGTCCCGATGCCCCTTCAGAGGTATCCAAGCCCTCCGATTAAGGCGAAGGAAAAAAACTAAAAGAAGGGGGTGGGGGGGGGTACGTGAACCTCGTCTCTCTGAGCGGGCAAATTCAATAGAACAAAGAGAGCATACGACAAATGAGAGGAGATGAAAGTAAGGCCAATACAGCCAGCAGGGAACAGTTCTTTGACCGAGTCACCAGGGACCGCTTCGGCCGTGAAAGCTGAAAGGAAAGGCGGAACGGGGGAAACCCACCTCAGCGCCAAGGATCACTAAATTCCAGTTTGAAAGGAAAATCGGCAGTAAGTTACTGGCAGAGTGGAGGTTCTATAGGTACGAACGCAAAAAATAAAACAAAAAAAAAAAGGGGGGGAAAAAAAAGACACTTCAAAAAATTAACGAAAACTAAAAAAATCCTAAAGGAAGACTTAGTCAAGAGCTATGACTTCTAGGGGGGAATACGGTGATGGAACCCGAAGAGCGAGTCGGGACTTGGCTATATACGTTGTTGAACGCACGACATGCCCCTCTCGACCGCAAAGGTGACTGGCCTGCGAAAATCTCATCACCTTGATTCGAGTTCGGGGGATTTGTTGGTTCTGAATCCAGTATTGCTACATAAAAAAAAAAAAAGGGGCGGTGCGTTTGCCTTTGGGTAAGTGATAGCTCAGAAAACCAACAACGGAGGGATTATTAAAAATATATAAAGAGTAACAGTAAATAGGCTCACAACCGCCTTGTTGCCATAGTTATTACGCCAAAAAAGCCAGAGCATTCGCAGCCAAATCCCCAAGAAGTTTCAAGCATTCCTGTCAACGGAGGACTCAAAGAGAGGCAAAAGTGTGTTTGGTTTCTTTCCCCCCCTTGTACGACCACGCACCTACGCTGTCGTCTTCGGAAAACTTGCACCCCTTCATGATAATCAGAGCGAGATACGAAAGAGCAAACCTCGCAGAATTCAGGCATAATGAGAAGACCCTACCCTATGGTAAGTAACGCAGGGAAGATTGCCTTTAGGACATTGGTGGGAGAGGAATGGCGTTGATCTAGGAAGGTCAGGTTGTTCAAATTTGGCGGTCAAATAACGAATTTGACTCCGACACCGATGAAGGGAATCTCGATACGATAGATTTCTCCTAGAGGGCTGTATCTACGTTATCTGGGTCCAGTCTAAGAAGGTAAGAGGACCATGCACGGTACACAACCAAATTAAAAAAGTCGGCTTTCGGGCAGCTTCAACACGACATCGCGATGGCTGGAAAGAAAAAAGCGATCTGCGTTTTCCTATGAAATAGGTGTTGGTGCCCGGGGAGCATGATGAATCAGATTGGGAAAAGGTCTTCATCGAAAAAAAAAACAATGAAGAACTGGCTTCTCACCGCCGAGCCTTATTTGCAGGAAAGAACCGAAAAGTTTAGGCCAGAGGGGTGGCCTTAAAAAAGAACCGGATGATGTCGCCCGAACATAACATCACACAACGCCGTGCCTATACTTGGAGAAATGAAGGGGTGAAAGGGAAGGTCACGGTGAAGTGTCGGATCCGGGGAGCCTCTTTTGGCGATACGGTTGTTGGAAGTTTTAACAACACTCACTTGCCAAATCAGGTGGGGTAGGGACGTACATACTAAAAGTTGTCGATCGAGGACTGATTGAAAGCTTCACAAGAATCTACGTAGTCTAGCAAACGAAGGAGTTGTTCTCACAAAATCAGGCTCTGAATATTTGGGGAAAACTACTCCGGGAGTGAATTCTATGGGATCTAATAAAAAAAAAGGTACGACACTATCAATATTACTTCTGATGTCGGGCGGAGGCAGTGGGGGTTCAATATTAAAAAAATTCTGGGAGCGGAAAAAAAATGAACCGAAGAAAGCCCCTCATCTACTGGGGCCATTGAAGCCGATCAAGGGGTCCAAGGGTAGGAAGGGTAGCTTTTCAAGGCAAGTCAAAAACATAGTGTTTTGAGCGGGTTGACCAATATCAGAGGCTGCAGAACTTTAAAAGCGGCGGACAGCGAGCACTAGATCGGGAAAACGCACAGATGGGAAGGTAACAGTCTTTATTTCCATATGGAAGCTGCTGACGCGTCCCAACTATCCGACCGCAAGACCTCTGACTCAAAGAAGGCCTGGCGTTTAGAAAGGGGAGTGGGGAAGGCACAGCTTACAAAAAAGGTGGGTTCCTTCAAGTGATTATTGGCTTTCTACATCTACTGGGGGGGGGTTTTGCATCAGGGGGGCAAAGGTCTAGACATACTTAAGGGGGGGGAGTAGGGCGTCAAGTTCTTCATGATGAGAAGCATTAAGGTTCGTAGGACGTGGAGCAATTAGGGGTTGAAACCACGGATGGAAACAGGATCAACATAGAGGGGGGGGCTTCCGGAACATGGTGACAGGGACGCAGCTTCTTGACAAAGAAAAAAATTATGGAGAATCAAAAGAAGGGGGTCCGAGCGGAACGGGACGGTTTTGCGAATGTAGACGGGGGGGGGCTAAAGAGAAAGTAATCCGTCTATTCGCGTGGTTACTATTTGCGCTACCGTCCCGACTTACATAAAAATTGTCTGGAAAGTCAATAATTCATAGAGAACAAGGTGACGGGCGCTGTCGCTGGGTCGGGGGGTCTTGGGGGGGATGTTCTGTTAAGGCCAGGGACTCCGCGAGCTTGGGTAAATCTTCGCGGCTTGAATCCGAATGGGAAAGGGGGGCAGGAGAGAACTTGCTTCAAAAAAAAGAGACGCAGTGCAATTTTTCAAGGGGGGGAGAAACGCAAGTTGGGGTGGGTTCAGTACTGACTGTCAGAAGTAGGGAGGGGAATCCTATCAACCAAATGCGTACTAGGGGAGATTATCCAAAACCAACGCGTTGCAAAAGGAGGAATACGGGAAAGGGTAAAGAATCCCAATTACACGTTTTGCAGTTGATAACCGTATTCTTGTTTCTTCAAATTTCTCAGCCCAGGGCGTACGTAGTTACTCAGAAGGTGTAGAAGAAAGCGAGAATAGGCAAAAAAAACCCCTTTAAAGGGTGTTGCAACACTTGGTGCGTCTTTAAAGCGGCGACTTGCTGGGGGGAGGGTGGGAGGAAGGGAGGGAAAGGCCCCGGCGAGAAAGTGGTCGGGCTTTGGGAAAAGCAGGAGCAACTTTTCTTGTGGTGGGGCGACAGCGACAAAGTCACATGAAGCGCCGAGTTCGCTTGTGCGCAAACCCCCCGGTTTCCTTTTGCAGGAAAGATCGAGGAGCAGGGAGGGCAAGTGGAGACAAGGGAAGAGGAGACAGTGGAAGGAACTGTTTCTAATTGAGGGGGAGAGGAAATCCTAGGTAGATTATATAAAGGGGGGAAAAAAAGGAAAAGGAAAAAGAGGGAAGAGGATACGAATTGACTAGTCATTGTAATCCGTGACCGAAAAGGCTAAATAACTGGTGAAAAAGGAGCTCTAGTTATGCTTGAAATACGAACAAATAGTCGCATCTTATGCGTTGCCGTTCGAAGCGGAAAAGAGAAGGTATGACGTGACGGAAAGGAATGGGACTCCGCGTGGGTGAAACAGGTAAATTGTGGACCTCTCCAATTTTTACCGTTAAGGGGAAAGAAAGGCGGCGTACTGAAATTATTTCGAACTGGAAACCTGACCGGCCTGGCAAGAACGTCACAAGATCTAGCAACAAAAAACTGAAAAGGGAGAGTCGGCGTTATTTGGCAGGGACATTCAATTGGCGCAATCCTTGACCGAAACCTTATCCCTCAGATGTAAAACCACGAGGGGAGCGCATCTTTTGTGGTACAAGTCAAGTGAGGGGGGGGAGGGAAGGTACGAACGGCAAGTCTCAGAGGCAAACATGGCATCAAGAACTTGGCCCCGAAGTCTGGGGGGGGGGAAAAAAAAAGTCTAACGGAAAAAAACATTGCTTTAGTTAGTTCACGGATGCCCAGAGCACCTAGTGGCATGCAAGACCGTGGGTGAAAAAGAGGGTGATGCGTCTCTCAACAATCATCGAAAAAATCTCAGATCCCGAAATGAGGGGGATGAGGGACCTAGTTCTCAGGCGAGTCCTGTCAAAAACCTTGTCCTCGGCAACACTCTGGCAAAGGGGGGGAAAACTCATCGCACACTATTCTATTGCAGGGGAAACGCGCAGGGTGTCAGAAAAAGAGACCTGAACGCCGCGGATGCGCGTCTTAAACCCCTGGAAATCTGGCAAAAGGGAACGGATCCAATGGGTCCTGTTACGCACGAGGCCTATGCCACGCCAAACAATTCTCACGAGAGGGGAAAGACTCAAAAGGTTGCACGCCGCTGGGTTGGACAAAAAATTCACGGGGTTGAGAATCAATTGAAGCTCAAAAAAGGGCGTTATGGTAACTCGTGAAGGAGGAAAAGGGGGAACAGATACATGGGTTTGTCTTCAACTTCTAAATTGAAAAGAAAAAGGGGACGTGGGTGATTGAGGTAACCGACCCTATCCATTTTGAACATTGGTTACGAAATTTATAATCAGATGTTGTTTGGTACCGAAGGGGGGGGGGCAATCAAATCGAATTTTGTCTTAAGACCTCTAAAAAACTGCGGTGCCACCGGAAACATGCGTCCACATCGGATAAGGGACGCAAGAAATCTCTAAGAGAAATGGGAAGAGTATTTTAAACAGTTCGCGGACCCACACAGAAAGCGTTCTGCATACGTATCCTTCTCCCCTCCCACCCTACCGATAGACTACATCTCTGAAATCCCTGGAGAGATGCTAGTTTTCTACCTACTACAATTTTTGATGAATAGAGGTAAGAGCAAAGTGAGTTCCCAATCGGAAGGAAGGGGCATTCAACTTGAGCCTATTACAAAAACCGGGATACAAGTGAACCAAAAAACATTACGCGAGAAGCACCCTAGAGGCGTCCCGTCCATATCTTTGAGAGGGAAACAGAACCCGGAGAGAACATAAGGGTTTTTCAAAAAGAAGCGTGCCTATATTCGGTGAACTAGGGTAGTGTTTCACCCAATAAAAGGGAAGGAAGTAAAAGGGCTAACGGGCTACGTGATTTCTTAAAACAGTGGTTGGTACGGAACTTATAAGAAGGGAATAACTCATAAAAGGGGGGACCTTATTCATTAAGGGGGAAATTCAAAAACATATCTGATAAAGCCAACGAAAAAGGGAACAAAAATAAACATCTATTTTTTTGGGGCTTGGAACCTAAACTCTAAAAAGAAAGCCAAGGGAGTAAAGAGGGAGCGGTATTAGAGGGGCTAGCGTCAGAAGCTTCCGATAAATGCACTACTAAAAGCCATAGCGACATTCAAGGAACTAGGTTGCCTTCCTCATCCTTCTACCTCTGGACATAGGAGGCGAACGAGTGTCATAGCTGCAGTGTTGGCCACAAGTCTGAAAAAATATTGTCTTCCTAGGGACGACCACCTGGGAATTTGGGGAGGTTAAACTTGCAGGGCATTCAGTTGAAATCTGGTCTGGGTTAATCTCCAATGGCGTAAAGTAGAGGAGCACTGTGCATTGGGGACTTCTAAGGTAAAAGGAGACTGCGCAGAATTCATAAGATTGCCCAAACTGGAAAAAAAAGGCCCGACACGACGGCCGTTGGTCGGGGTGTTCTCTACGGTACTAGGTAAAGTCATACAGGCCGTCTTCAAATCGCGGGAACTTTTTTTTCAACAATCCTGTAGTTATCCAGAAAGTCCATGACGGAAGCTTCATGGTAAGCCTTTCGTCACCCAGGAAGGGGTCCTACATAAGTCTACGGGTTTTGCACAATTTTTTTTGGAAAAACCCAGCATGGGGACTCCAAGATAAGGACTACCCAGTCCAAGCCATTAACAACTCCGAGGCTCCTCTTACATGGATATCAAAAACGGATCAATCGGAAAAAGCCAACAAAGGCTTTTGTTGCTCCTCGACTCCGTAAAATAAAGCTGTGGCCAAAAAGCCTGTCACGAAATGTCTTTTTAATTAAAACCTCTATTCATCCGGGGGGAGGGGGAAACCTCAAAAGGTAGGGATGAACTGCTCCTCACGCTAGTTCAAGCAGTCCTCCCTGACGGAGCAAGTCTTCGTTCAATATTATCGGGGGCTAAAACAACACTTGGTCCCGTCACACCTAGACCTAAGTGTCTTTATCCATCCATCTATAGGAGTTGAGCAAAAAAAGGGAAATGAAGACATCAGGTTTTGGTTGTTTGTCTTCTTTCCAAACCATTATTTACCCAGGATTCTGACACCCATAACCAGATAATACCTCCAATTAACGATAGGCTGATAATCAGCATATGAAGAAGAGGGTCTTACTCTGCGGTTTAAAAGGAGGAAAACCGTTTATTCAAGAATCAAGCGCAATGAAAGACGGACGACTCAAGTAAGTAAAAGATCTCCCAGAGGCGAACTAACCTTCTTTTGATCAATGGGGTACACCAATAGTGCCCAGGTGAAATTCTCACGGCTTATATTGCAACAACTGTCGAGGGGACGGGGAATCCGGGCGCAGACGCATTTGGTAGTGGTCCGTGTTGTAAACCGAATCGATCGGGATTCAAACGTGAAAATAAATAACTTGGTGGAACGCACAAGAGTACCAGAGACACACGTCTCGAGGGGCAGTCATTGACGGACGGCTTCAAGATCGTTAAACTGGATCGTAGTTTCGTCGTAGGGGAAGAGTGGTATTTTTGCATAAGCCCAGTATGGCTACAAGGGGTGAAAAAGTTGGTAATACCGAGGGGGGGTCGCCGGTCTCATCTGCGCAAAAGCAAAAATGAGGAAGTGGACTAGTATAACTTCCATACTACAGAAAAAATATCCTTGGTGGTATAAATGGTTTTCCACCCCGATCCAGATCCTTAAACATCCCACCGGCCTATTATCTTGTCTAAAGGGGAAGCACCTGAAACGCACGATTCCGGAGGGGGGATGAACATCCACCAATTGTAACGCAACCACGGGATAGATACTGAGGGGTGCAACACGTGCACTCCTCAGAAGGAACTCTCGCGTATCGCAGCATAACCTCATAGTCCTGGGAAAAGGCCTTCATAATCCGGGCCGACGCCACTTTGTCCGTCCTGAGATGTAAGTGGTAAAATAAGGTATGGCGCAGCGCTATGTATCGTTTGATCAACGCTTCTTTTAAGAGGGTCGGCAAAGCGGGCCCCCGGGGGGACCTAAAAATCCCATAAGGTTCAACTCGGCGGCATCCGAGGGGTCACTGCTTCAGCGAACGCCGTAAATGGCGTTACTCCGTGAGAGGGAAAATCGTCGGCATCGTAAACATTGCCGATGAAAGACGCGAAAAAACAAAAACTGTATTTAGGGGCCGCCTTACAAATCCTAGGGATAACTGCTGGAAAGGAAGGGAGAGCGATGTGCTCTATGTCCACCGGGATGTGGGTACCTATTTATTACCGCCTGGGGGGGATCATTTCTATTGGCGGCCGTCGGTGATTAGAAGGAGGACGTGGAAGGGATGGTATCCGAAGGTTACTTTCGTGTTACGAAATGGTCTTTCAGCTTTTGGGGGACAAGCCCGCAGAGGTGATCCGGCAAGTTCCCTTGGAACGATCCGTGGATAAATTAGGTGCAGAGGGAAGGTCCGGTTAAGGTGAGGGTTGGGGGGAAAGTCTTCACTCTTTGCAGGAGCGTATGGTGTCACAAGTTCAAACGCATAAGGGGCGGGTGGTCAGGTGAGGGTAATATACAAGTGACGACGCCTACCTTTAAGCGTTCAAGCTTATGAAGTCTGGAGCCAAACCTTACATGGAGGGGTTGAGACAAAATAATGAAAAAAGCTGCCGAGCCTACTCATTAGTGCACGTTACATGCGAATCCAGAGTTACACCTAGCTTAAGGACTGCTGTAGGGAAGGAAGCATTTGGGGCAATGAGGATGACGAGCCTAGATCTTTCATGAATTGCAAGTCATCTACTTGAAAGAAATGGGGAAAGAGACCCGCCAGGTAATAGTGGCGAATTCTTAAGAGCGAATTGGACATCATACAGGTGTTGGCTCTGGGGTGAAAAATAAGAAGCGGAGGCATAGCAGTCTATTAACGATCACGAACGCCCGTTCAAGGGGCGGGGAAAAGGAAAAGGGGGGAATGAGGTTGTTTATGTTCGGATGCCATAGAAGCTGCTATCTAACACGACGACTCAGCCCTGTACGCAAAGCACGGCCCTTGCAGGGAAGTGGCGTGAAAAGGGGGGAAGAGAAAAAACACATCGATGGCTTACGGCGGTAGGTCTCGGACTCATGACCGTTGGTTGGGAAAGGGTCTACAGGGCAATGTGGAGGGTCTTAAGGCGGCGCAGTTCTGCGGACTAAAAAGAAAAAAAGTTTGTCAAACCTCGATGCGGACCGGCATTATTGGAAATTATTGGAAAGCGTATCACCAGTCGAGGGCGTACGAAAACGAGCACCAAAGGGATGTATCGCGTTCGTCTTGGGGCCGGAAACGATAGGACGGAGGAACAAAGACCAGCTGCAACGAGGCAGTTTATGGGAGACTGTCCGGGGGCTCAGAATATCGGAAAAGATAAGAGCTGCGGATATCTCAGATTGGGTGCGCTATTCAAGCAAAATCGTACTTGGGAAGCATGCATTATAGGACTGAAGAGAAAAGCTGTCGGCCTTGAGGAGCTTCTTGTTTATGGAGGAAGAGTAGCAAGAGAGCTTGAAGGTCGAGATTATAAGCTTTCTCCTGATCGTTGCGTGTTTGGATGCCACGGAAGACGAGGTTACTCATTTGGGGCCCAATTGACCCCGAAAGTGGGTTTTCATACGGTCTGGCACAAACGCGAGGGAAAGGGGTTGCCCCTTAGGGGTCCAAGCTAAGCGGAGCTTGCACATCTTGGGATGAAACCACTCTTTCCAAGATGCAATAACGTGGAAAAAAAGGGTACTATGACAATCCTTTTTAAAGGAATCTACTGTAGAACAACCGATTGTCCTTGGGCCATATTCTCAGACCCCGAAAAAGTTCGGGACGGAAGGTCAGATGTGACGGAGAACTGCGTTTTTGATAGGGCAGGCGTGGAAAACAAAAAAAGGGGGGGGGCCGTGGGGGGAGGACGGACGCATGTTGGCTTAGCCGGGCGGTGACGCGGGGAAAGAACCGGACAAAGGTGGGAGAGGGTGCGGCAGATTCAACAGCGCTGGCTCACAGAAAGTTCACCTGCCTGGAATCGAGGGGGGGTGTCTGCGAACCCGAAAAATTTATTTGCACATCAATCCGCTGGACGATTCAATGACAGTGCCAGGGTGCTATACAGGGGGGGACTAAGACAGACAATTTTGAACGAAACAAGTCGTTATTATAGAGCAGGGTGGCTCTTAGAGGAACCGCAGGTACAATATCTAGCAGACGGGGGAAAAAAAAGTTCGAAACTAATTCACGGGACCGACGCAACTTACCAACGGTTACAATACTCATTAACTGACGGAAGGAACAAAAAGTAAGGAAGGGTGTCTCAATCATCTGGCTGACTTGCAATACTTAAGAAATCTCATGAAAAGGGGGCCTTGACAGACTTCTCTCCTGGCGGGGTTTACCCCGCGTGCGGAAGGTTGGACCTACATTTGGGTCAAAGTCCGAGTTAAATGAAGTTTTCGGTACTTGATTAAATTGAAACCGAACTGCCTGGACTTCCCAAAAAATAGGGAAACCGATCTATAGAACAAAATTGAATAAAGAGGGTGAGCAGAACATTTCTGGTTTAGAAAGACTTGAAGGAACCCATATCCTCATCACTCCGAACCTGTGGAAATGGCCAAAGAAGAGAAGCTTGGTTAAAAAAATCCCGGTCGGCGTCCTTTGTAGTTACACTTGAATCTACTATTCAGTAGGGGACAAATCTGAAGCAAGACGGATATACAAAAGCATACTTAATTTTGTTCACGGTATTTCCTCGGGATCGGGGTTAACTTCTTTGGTTCAATATTCTTCTTTAACTAAAGGGAACATAAGACTGTTGAGCAATAGTTGCACGCGCGAAAACTTGGAAGCGGTCACGTGGCAGATAAAAGAGCTTCAGATACCTACGGTGGAGGAATTACAAGTTAATTAGTGAAACTTGTCAATCCTGTAAGTCAGCGAGAGGGAGAAATAGCTCAAGTGCCAAAGGAAACCTCGCTGGTTGGTAAAGAAAAAGCTCTATCGTAATGTAAAGACTGACTGGAAAGTCGAAAAAAGACCCCGAGGGGGGAGACGGAAGCTCAAAGGGTCCCGGGTTCGGCCGCGGCCTCCCGCCCGGGGGGAGACCAGGATCGCGCTGAAGCGCAAAACGGTGAACCCAAATGGTTGGCAACCAACCCCAAAAACGTCGTAAGGTGTCTCCCCACATCTACATTAAAAAATTTACAGAAGGAGGGAAAATAGGAGACGGCATGAATAGGGAAAGAAAAGAAAATAACTTCCAATCTAGTAACAACGAATGGTGAATTGAGGGAAAAAAAAACAAGGGACTGAGGCAAAGGGCATTTTGGTTGCTTCGCAAGTTGTCAATCGTACGCAGAACGCTTGCTCTTATGTGTTTACGAAGACTAAGGCAAAAGTGACACATCGCGGTCTAAGCTGAACAAATGGGTTTGATACTTTTCCCGGAAAAATGCTCTTTCAGCTGAACAGCGCGCAGACAAGGAAAAATGCCGCGCGTTATCTAGCAGTGCCCGGCGTAAAAGGCGCAAAAATGAAAGAAGGACACTAAAGCTACCGAAAAACTGGGCCTTGGTGTAAAAAAATGCGCTCTCCTTGGATTAAAATGGCCCACTTTTTGGGAATCGAGCGGGCAAATCGTCAGACGATGACAGATTCGAGCCATATCACAAACCGGAAACTCAAAACCGTAAACCGTGGGCGCATAGGGCCGGGGCTAGGCCATTCGCAAAACAGTTTGGATCAGAAACGCCAAGGGAAAAAGAAATCAGTTGGGTGGCAATTCCCAGTGGCGGAAGCCCCGAGGGAAATTCAAAGTGTTTCCACCAATAATTCCTCGTGATTACACGTGAGACTTGGAAAGAAAATTGGCAAGATCAATTATCTACAAGAGGAGGAAGATCAATGCCCTTCAGGGAGAGCCTGCAAAAAAGAAAACGGCCAACTTTACCCTAATAAGCCACAAAAACGATGGTTGGGGTAGAAATGCGAGCACTCACGCAATTCAGACTGGGGATCCGGCGCGGAGGAGGTGTCGCGCAAAAATATGACCGGATATGGCAAATGAAAAATCCACGGAATTCCCCAAATCGGGCAAGGTCCGTGCTGCCGGACCCATTCCGGAGGACGATACCTCCGCGGGGGAGGAGGGGATTTGGAAGACTATCGGAGATTTCCTCAGACGAACACAGGTCCTGATTGTGGCTTTACGGGGGCCAGCTGCAATCCAGTAAATTACCCTGGAAAGTCTTTTTCAATCAAACCATTGGGGAGGGACTAGTCTAGCCTGGGGGCATGTGCGGGGCCAGGGGTCTCGTGA
>Ga0179591_1314364_pt1 | contig 15335 bp, 9 predicted proteins | sample CZOMad2_1_08_16f_FD_182891 | JGI IMG/M metagenome (GOLD analysis project Ga0179591, IMG submission 182891) | Vadose zone soil fungal communities from Angelo Coast Range Reserve, California, USA - CZOMad2_1_08_16fungal (PacBio error correction) | ecosystem: Environmental > Terrestrial > Soil >...
CAAGACAGCACAAAAAAAAAACACGCAAGCCTTTGGAAATAGAAGCGGGCAAAACCTACGCGGGAGAGCTCAGGAGGGTGTTGTCGGTCAATTTCTCTCGTGAGAAGTTTCCTGTCCAGGGAGAGGAAGTCACGATGAGAAGAATAAACGGGAAAAAACTTTCGTGCAGGCGGTCCTCATATAAGGGGAGAAGGTGGAGCGAAGCATTCTCACCGGTGGCGACAGAAACGCCGCGAAGGAAACTCCGCGGGGGAAAAATCCTTGTCTGGACAGATCGGGCAACACGTACCGGTCAGGGTTGGCGACATGGGGCGGGTGCCCCATCCACTCTGGGCAGAAAAAAAAACCCTCTGAATTAGGCCTCAAAACAGGAGGTAAAAGAGAGAGCGAAGGAGCTTGGTGCCAGCGGAGCAGCCGTGAACTACTAACCGGTCTGCTGCGAGGGAGTGTGTGGATGACGAGGGCGCGGGCTTTACAGCCCCACAGGGGGACAGAGAGAGCCGGGACGGAAGATAGCGCCGGTAGGTTTTCATATAAGGCCGTGCAAATGTTGGAAAAAAAAATGTCGCCTTTCTATACAGCGGCGGCCATGAAACCTAGCACCCGAGCCCAAAGCATCGTGGTCCAAAGATCTTAACCGAGAGCTTCCTCCAGAAGGCCGCTTGACGGTAGGACACCAAACCTATAAGAGAGTAGGTCAAGGGCGCGTCAACGGACGGAGGAATGAGGATAGATTTGTCGCACGTGGGCTCAAATGCGGAACGAGAACGGCCGGATGTCCTTTTAAAGTAAGGGTGATCAGAGTATTTCGACTCAGCTCTGAAAGCCGAAAGGCAACTCCGATCCCACCTCCTTGGTCACGAGTCAGTGAAGGACGCTGGGGCGTAAGCATCCAGAAGTGTTGTCGGGGGCAGATCGAGGGCGAGCACACCTCTGGACACCTGTTGGGGGGGCCAAGAATCATAAAAAACGAGAGGGTGTACATCATCCTTGCGAGAAAAAGGGCTCCTCCAGTGTTTCGCGGAGGGTGACAGTGACCATCACCGAGGGGGGAACCTCCCTTTCCTCAAAATGAACATCCTCCTCAGTACCAAGCCAGGGAAGACGTAAGCAGCTGGCAAGCTCCAGAAAAAAAATCATTTTCCGTCGCAAGACGGAAATCGCCGTCAATGTGACAAAAACTGGGTTGAAAAAAACAGTTTGCTGCACAATACAAACAAGGCCAGTAGCGAAGATGGGTGGGTTTTGGCAAAAATCAAAGACGCAAGAAGCAAGGACGGGGACTCTGGCACTTCCCAATTCTTTAATGAGGCTGCTAGAAGACAAGGGAAAATGGAGTGCCCTGGTACGAGACCTAGAGCGTGGGCATCTTAATCTCGGAGGAGAGGAAGCGTCGAGAAAGACAAAAGGGGTACAATTGAGGAGGTGGTGATGCGGACTATGTGGATGTGGGCCTGAAGCGAGTAAACAGAGGGAGGGCGAAGACGCTGGGGCATGAAAGGGGTGCGTAAAGGAAACCTTCACGCGGGGGACGCTGGAATAAGATCGTAAACGATTTTCTAGGGGCGAAAGGGTTTTCCGGCGGGAGCTTACAGGTAAAGGGGAAGGGAAAGGTGAAGTTTAGAGAGGGGGGGGTTGGTACTCTTCCTGGGAGGAACGTGGGGTCGACATTGTGAATGGCCGTCGGAAAGAGGTACCTGTAAGAGTGCCGTGGCGGATACTCCAGGAAGTTACAAAATAATAACGGAAATATTGGGATTAGTCTTAGAAATCGGTCAGGGCACTTTTTTGGCCCGAGTAAAATTTCCAACCACTCGCTGGAGACTCGGAGAGGAGTGGATGTTTAGAAGGTAATACAGGCCCTTGCGGATCCTGGAACTTCTAGTAATCGACAGACCTGCCCAGGGCCTGTGAAAAGAAGTAAACTTCAGGTCGATTTTTCGAATTAGAGGGGCCATTGGAAACAGAAGGGATGGACGAGGAAAAAGATGGAGATACTGTCTCTCTGATAACCAAGAGATGGGGATGTGAGAACGTATACCTGCAAGTCGACATCACGGGTGATGATAGAGAAGTCCGTGTAAAAGGTAATGGATCCGGCGTCGTACCTCGAGGGTTTCCACTACCGAACGCTTCCTGAGTGGTAGTCTTATCGACCTTTTAGATGACTTCCGGGGAACTAATACATCCCCTTCGGGGGCGAGACGAATTTAAGAAAGCCGGCAGTCATCATCGAGAAAGAACAAATCGGAAGCGGATCTGATGGGGGGTCTTGGGGGATCGGTAACTCTGAAGAAGTTGCAAGGGAAGGCGAAGATCCTGTATCAAAGCAAAAAACTATCTTCGTCTGAAATCACAGACCGTTGACCTAAAGACGGATACAGGAATTACATAGTCGTCTCTCACCATGAAGAGGAAAATCACAGCTGGCTTTTGAACTTAAAAAAAAAAGTTTCGTTTGGTTTAAAACCAGTCATCAATAAACCACGAAAGTCCTTTCCTCAAGGAGGCCTCGCAGGGGGGTAAATGTGAGATACATGGGCGTGGAAAGTCGGGGATAAAAGGCGTGGGTATTTGCCCGTGCGTCATAAAACGAGCAACATCTGCTGGTTAAGTAAAAAGTCCTTTCAGTAATGGGGCCCGAACCAAGAACATACCTCTCAAGGAACCCCGAAATTCAGAGAGTCTTATCACCAGGCATACGAGTGTGCCGGGTCCATGCAACGAGGGGGGGGGTGAAGCAAATCGATAAAAAAAACCCCCGATGTTTTAGAACCTCTGGATGACGTCCCGGGGGGGTCTTTGACATGAGCAGCACATGTCGAAGCTAACTTTTGTGGGGGTCGAGGTTGAACTTGGTTGGGGTTTGTCCCCTGACTAAACCTTCCAGGGGGATTCCATCAAGAAATCCGGTCGCGATCGTAGAGATGTGAAAAAGTGATCTCAGCCCTGACGACTGGGGGGCCTCCTACCATTTTCGGCGCTCATGTCAGGAGATATGGAGGCACTTCAATGACGACCTGGGTTCCTCGGCGAAGTTCTGGGGGAGACCAACGAACGGGGGGGGGGGGAAGAGTAGTCTGAGCCGATTGCAAGATCGCGAATATATACTGTTCTGGGGCCTTCGGAAGGGAACAGAAGGAGACTCAAATTATAATGCATTGCTGAATAATCTCTCTCAGGTAAAGTGTGAGAACCTATCCAGAACATGGAAAGAACCCCGAGGGACTCTATCTCAGGGATTCCGAAAGGGGGTATACGGTTTATCACTGGTCACCTTAAAAAAGCCAAGATTGGAAGGCGATCTTCGGCATTTCCTTACACTAGCCTAATACACCAACACCAAAGGTCTGTTAGACAAAATCAGGACGTTGACATAGTGGATGCACAAAATGAGACAACAGCTATCTAAAGTCGAAGGCTTATATACCAAAGGGGATCCGGAGGGGTTCCGAAAGTGAGCAAGAATAAACAATAGAGAGTTTGGGGGGGGAACAGCTACAAAAATCCAGGGCAGTGGGAGGCAGGGTTTCGGGCTGGGGCTCGTCAGGGTTGTTTGATAGTTCAAGTAACAAACTTGAGACGAAGAGACTCGGACCCACACGAAGCAAACGTGGACGGAGGTACGGTCAGCGAGGAGAAGTCAGAAAAACAACGTCGGCACCGGTCTGAGTTTGAGAGAAGCAAATATTTCAGGTACTAATGAAGTCAATCGGTCTAAGAATGCTATCCGTCTCGGGAAAAAGCCACTTCAAAAAGGTCGACTGAATAGGTGACAGGACTTGGCAGGGGGCCCCCACCGATCTCCCGAAACGTCCCAAGGACTGGAATAGGGGCCAGCCGCGCCCATAAACCGCGCCAATATAAAAAATCGTGTACGACGAGAGGACAGCTCCAACGTGAGAGGATGTTTCGGGATCGCCAGGGGAGACAGCAGTTAGACGCTAAAAGCCGGGGGGACGATGGTCGCGCGATCAACGAAGAGCCAGAAAAACAATCCGAAAGAAAAAAAAAAGTTGTTATACTCTTCTATACAGGAACTAGAATGTACGAACACTGCACCGTCAAGAACTACGGGCTCAACAAGGGCTAGAAGAATTTGCTAGGAGAAGCGCAGCTGGGACCAGAGAAATTTCTCTTCGGGCATGAATTGAAATGTACAAGGGAGGAGGTACGGCCGTTGGGGGGAGGGGTGCCTCAAAAGGGGGGGTCCGTTGGTGGCCACTAGGCCGAATCTCACGGCTTGGGGACTAACCTATGAAAATTTGGGTGTGTTCGGACTCTAATGCATCTGACCGGGGGGCAAAACCTGGAGGGGAGGATGATGATTTGCGGGACGATCGGGGGCCAAATAAATTTGCATAGAAAAAGTCATCAGGCGAAGAAGAAAAAAAAAAAAACAAGCTTCCAAGCCCAGGAGTTGTCATGCTTTGTTTAGAGAGAGCCAAGACATGGGTTGGCTGGGTGCTCCGAAAATGCATGCGTCGAAACAAAAGCAGGTCTCAGAGACCCACCGGGGGATCAGGAACAAAACCGTAAAAAGGACAGGAACTCATGGAGGGTAATGTCTCCTGGTGGAAGAGAGGAAGGAGAAAAACGCAAAATCATCGACAAAGATCCAGATCAGGTTCCGAAGGAGACCACAGAATGAAAGCTATATTGCAGGGAACTCGGAGGAAGATCCTAAAAGCAGGGAAGACCCGGGGGAGGGCTGGTGGGGGAAACCAGGGGATGTCGAGGAAGAGAGGTGAAAACAACCGCGATTTGGCGGCGGGTGAGCTAGGGCGAAAAAGGCGCATCCCTTCGGCAGGGAGAGCCAGCAGCAACTAAAACAAGAAGGGAGGAAAAGCGTCGCGAAGGGAAAAGACGACATAACATTTTTGACTGGGCAGCAACGTCGCGTCATCAACAACTAAAGAGGCCGACTCTGATAAGGAAGTATGTCATGCCGGGGGGTGCAATATGACGGGCCGAATCATAATTTCTGGGCGGGGGGCAGGGATTCCGTATAAGTAAACACACGGAATTTATGAAGCAAGACCATTGGTACAACGGTCAGTGTCGGGTTCAAAAACCTACTGCCACTAGTCGTCGCCACATGACCTTCGAGGGGATGCCGGGCGCGTTCAGGTAAGAACGAGCAAAAGGCTGCTAAGCCAAATCTCCAGGAAGAGCGCGAACGCGGAACGAAGATCTACGACGCAGCTATGCGGAGGTGGGAACAGATCACGCAAACGGACGAGGCAATTGGGTACCAAATGATGCGAAGAGGTCCGCGAACCTGATAGACTATGACCGCCAAGCGCTTTCGTGCTGGGGGCTGGAGAGAAAACCACGTCCGTTTTCTATCACCGGGAGGGAAAACCACCTTCTTACGCATGGGGGAACGAAACGTTGGGTTTGACAGAGCCCTTCTACGCAAGAGATGTCTTACACAGCGGATAGGATAAACACTCGTTGAAAATCTGGGGCAAAAATGCCGAAAAGGAGGCTTTCGACCAGGAAGAAATTAGAGACGGAAGGGAGGCGCTACATCACCTGAGGGAGACTCCAGAATCAAGCGCATGAGAAACGCAAGCATCAAAAGGGCATCTTGCCGCAATCCAAAACGAAACGCTCCGGGATGATTCCTTTTCCAGCACCGAACAAATTATGTTGCGCCGAGCCGGCAGGCGCGACAGCGCCACAGGAGGTCGGGCTTATTCCTCCGGCCCAAAAACTAGGGAGGAGAACTGGAGTTGGTACAAGCCTGGGGAAAGGAAGATGGAAAACGTGGATCTAACGAACAAAAAGAGAGGGTAAACGAGAAGATATCCACTGTTCGAAGCGCCTGGTAGAACAATACAGAGGCCAGGGTAAAGAGGGTTTTGGGGCCGAAACAAGGGAAGGGAATATCTCTACAGGGGTGATCAGAGCGGGCCTACAATAATGGCGGGGGTGCTGACATGAAAAGTCCCTGCGCTGCCGTGTAGGAATGAGGAAGAGAAAATCGATATGTGAAAGGGGAGGGCTTGGGGGATCAAGTAAAAGACGGACGGGCCTGAAAGCAAGGCTGTCGGCTCGAGGGGCCTGATTGGGAGAATGGCGCATCGAGAAAACTTTCGCAGCCGACGATTTCACCGGCGGACTTAAGATCGAGCAAAAAAAAGGGCCTGAACGGGATGGCGTATCGCAAGCTGACCCGTTCTTCATCCTCGGCCGGGGGAGGGGGGCGGGGGAGGGATGAAGGAGGGGCAGCTCAGACAAAACGATTGGGGGAAATTGTCGGTTGACTTCGTAACAGAACTATCGATGGAACGGGTCCAAGTCAGCGGGAACAAGGGACCCAGCTGGGATCAGGATGGGGTTACGAAATTGACGCGGAGCTTGACTGTCCACCACTTCCGCAAAAAAATTGAAGAAGGAGTCATTCTTTCAGGGGGAAAAAGATAAGTAGGTCGGCAGCGCGCGACTTTGTCGGCGGAGGAAATCTCGAAGTCGACGCAGGGTTATGCTTGAATAAACCGCGTGCGGTATGCGACCGCCGGAGCTTGTGGAGAAACTGGCGGGGAGTCGCCGAGCTCTCTTTTCTCGCACCAAGGCTCCTTCGCCTCGCGAGCAGCGTCAAGAGGAGAGAAGCTTTGGAACAGCGGGGGGGAGAGCCGCTTGACTTAACTTCCAGGTCGTACGGGACGGATGTCAAGTTGTTGGACCGAGAAGGGGACAGACACACATGGCAGGGAACGAACAGGGAGGGACTAAATGGAGTTGGAGGGTTCGGCGTCACGATCCAGAAAACGGAAGTTCGCCCAGTCGAGACAATCCGACCAGCACAAATTCGGGGAGGGGTGCTTAAACTCAGACAAGGCCTCCGAAGTCCCCGCTGTAAGTGGGGGCAAAAACCAGCACGCCGGAGAGGGGGGGGGTACGACGCAGAATCACATAGAGGAATTGATGTCTTACCGGTATACGCGGACGAGGCCGTAGGCTGGGCGCGTCGGAGACAGAGTGAGCTGGGGCGTCCGCCAACGCCGGGGAGGCAAATGCAGGATAAACCGTAACTGTTCAATGAGTGAAGACTTCATGGGGGGGAGATAAATCTTTTCGAAGACCAAAAAAAGAGACCTCTAGCATGGTTTGGCCGAAACGCCGTTAAGACCGTTAAGGGGCTGAGAAACGCATCCGTGGTGGGGGCGGCCGGCTAGATTTGAAACTAACCGATGGGCTGGGAAGCTTGATAAAATCATAACATCCAAGACCATGCCTTCCCAGTTTGGGGCCGGATTTAAATTAAATCAGCTAAAAACCAAAACAATTTGTATTCTTCGGACGCCTTCGCACGAAGGCTGGCCGAACAGGATGGGTACCACTGTTCCACATGTTGGATGCAAAAACACAGGGAAGTATAGGCGAACTGCTTGTTTTGCCAAGCAAATTAAACAACTCACCGCATAACGGACCTCAAAAAACCCCAGCGCTCTATCGAGGGAAATGAGTCACTATGAAATGGTCGAGCCAGATTTGCAGGTTTAGGACCGGAGTCTGGTGATAAGCGGAGAAGCACTCTAATCATTGGTTCTGGGATCAGATGGGGTGTGTTAACGTATGCAGGCTGTGCCCTAAAAAAATTTTCTGACGGGATCTACCCGGCATGTCTTCGGGAGGGCATGGGGACTACACGGAAAAATCGCAGGGTGGCTGGTCTAAAAAAGCTAGTAAACCAGGGGGTCTCTTTTCGGGCCGTGAGTTTGGAAAAGCTTAGAACTAGGAGAAGGAAATGGGTGAGGGGTATCTTGGGGTGTCTAAAGTCATCCGGGGGGGTTTCGGAAACTATAATGTAGGACAATTTAAAACTTAGGCAACCGTGCCGCAGCGACGCCAGTCTTGGGAAAAAGTGGAGAAGGCGCAATTAAAGATTGGCTTCATTAACTGATCGGTTAGACGGGGTTGGGACGGGGGTAATAATAAGCTCAGATGCGAACGGCGGCGTGGCGGGAAGGGAAAGTCAGCAGAATGAACTATAGAGAAAATATTACCGAAAAAAAACGAGTGCCACCTATCAAAGTGGCTCCCAAATGATATGGTGTTCACCCATGTCTTAAACCGAGAAATCTTTGGATACCGGCGCGCCGAAGAAAAAACGAGCGATATGGTATAGACGTAACATCTTGTATTATACCAGCGGGGCTATAAGGGGGAAGCGCGATTGGCTAAGGCTATGGGTTCCTAACGCGCGGCGACTGAGTGTTGTGTTCGACGTCGGGCCTTGTCGATGAGTAAAGGGGTTCGGGACTTGTCCGTTCTTCGGTAAAAAAAAAACAATTGTGGTTTTATCAGCCGATACGTAAAAACGAGAAATCGACCCGTGGGAAGAGCTTGGCTTGGGAGGCCGTGGGGGGGAATTCAGGGAAGGGGGTCCAGGGTCCGGGTGGTGTTTTGGTGTCGGAGGATGGGGGAGTGGGAGAAGGGGGGTGGCGGGGGGAGGATCGGGGAATGGGTGGGAAAGAGTAGCGGGGGGTGGGGGAGAGAGGGAGGGAGATGAGGAGTCAATTCGTCCCTGTTTTTAACAAAAGTAAGGATAAGAAGAGGAAGAGGTTACCTTCAGGAAACACACATAGGGTAGCCAGTATTGGAGAGTCATCATCTTAAGAAGCCTTCATAACCATTCAACATTGAGTTTAAAAACCCATAGCTACCACTAGGCGGACGGTCAAAGCGTAGACCACTGCGTTATTTAAACGAATTTGTAGTTGTTGCGGTATACTGGCTATCGTATGGCGGGGATGTAATCAATACGACGGAGTCAGTGAAATTCCCATGTCTTTGACCCGCAATAAAAGTCAAAGAAAACCAAAATGCGGCATGAGGGCTGGGTGTTGAACCGCCAAAAACCGGTGGGTCGAATAATATCTCTCAAGACAAACAAACACGTAGGCTCTGGAAAAATCAACAACGTGGGCTGGCCTGACCTCTGATTATCTCTACGTTGTTTGTTGTGTTGCTCTGTCCGGGGGGGGTGCAATTAACCATTAGCACTAAGGCTGCCACCCGTAACTATTTCCGCCTAGGGAGAAATTCGGCGGCACACGTCGAAAAAGGTCTCGACCGACCTTTGTATAGAATCATGTCAAGTCGCGTTCGGACGGGTGCAATGCAGGTTTGGGTATCGGGTCATAGGAGTGGAAAACCGAAGGAACTGGTGTATCGAGGAGTAGCCGATGCATGAGGCGCGTGGGACGACATTTGGCTAATCGGCAGGGTAACTGCCGATCTAGAGATTACATGCAGGGGCTTTTCGAAAATCGCTCACTGGGACAGGCTAAGCAGGGGCCACGCAATCCCCCAGCCCCCTCTTCAACTTAGAGCAGCGACGGGCTCGGAGTCTACCCCTGGGTTTAAAGGACGCGCCCGCCGGAACGTGCGCGCCGGCTGTTCTGATCCCCCGGCTCCTGGGCCGAAAACCCACCTGGGCCCGTCTTTTTGCGGACAACCTGGCGGGCGAAACCTCTGGGGCGTCGTAAAATTCCTTCGTCCCGCGCTGCGATCTCATCCGCTATGGAGCGGAGTCCTAGAACGCGATTTTGTTCAGAACAGGCTGCAATATCGCTTTGGACAGGCTGGAATGTGCAAACTCGGGGAGCAAAAGAAAAATGAAGCTCGGGGGAACTAAGGGGCATGAGAATTAGACGCGTTAAAGATGAGATGGAGGGGGGCACGGTAGGAGGACGCGACAAACGCCACAGAGGCCCTGCTTCAAAGAAAGTGGGGATGAATCCAAGGAAAAAAAAGGCAGTCCGTCATCTGGTGCAAAGGCCAAGTCCCAGAAAATTTCAACTGCGCAGATCCCTGAATGAACTCCTCTTGCGATCATGCTTCCGCTGTAACCGGGGAAAGCCTAGCAAGGTCGACCTCGCTTAGCCATGCAAGAGGAAGGGGGCGGACCACCACCAGAGGGCCATGAACGGGACTCGGCTATGTCACTCGACAAAAAAGCGCCATAGAAAAAGAGGGAGCAAGGCGCCGACAGCGCCACCGAGTCCTGAAGATGTGTCGGGGGATCTAACGCAAACAGATAGGCGCTAAGGCGTTGGGGGGCAGCGATTTCCGACGAAAAATCAACATCCGCGACCATCAAACGAAGAAATCAATGGGTCTTAGCTACAGTACTATACCAATCGATACAAGACCTGCACAAAAGAAGGACCAGGGGATCGAAAAGACCGCCCTATCTATCACGGGAGGTCCATACGTTAGAGATTCGGAGACGGGTTGGTGGGCAAACAATAATCAAATTCGAAAATAGAAAACGGGGGTCAGCAAAAAACTTTGAGTTTTTGGTCATAAGTAAAGTAGAAAGGCCCCAGCTTGCGGCGCCGAGGAGGAAAAAGGGGGGGGGGGGTTTGTAGGGAGAGACTAAAGCTGCCGTCGAGCAAAATAGTCTTGCTGGGGCTGGTTTGTAGCGTAGCGCATAGGGGGGCATAGGCTTGGCGTGAGACAACGCAGAGAAAACCATGTAGATCATTAGCCCAGATTGTGACAGATCGTGTTTACTTAAAAGAGGAACAAAAAATTGGTGGAGTCTTCTAAAAGGGGAGTTCTAGGCAGAACAAAAAAAGCATTGCACTACGCCAAATCAAGGAAGAAGACTACGGGACCAGTTCAGTAATATCTGGAACCGGTACGGCCTGTGGAGAGATAGGCGAACCACCGCGCAAGGAGCCAGGCTGGCAAATCAAGTCCTCAAAAGGACGCCCGGCAGAAACTCGAAGAAACTCGGCAAAATAAAGAGCGCCGATCCATCGGGCAGACGCTCGGCGTGCTGTTTTTCTAGCCGATAAACAGTAAAGTAGGTCTAGGAAGATGGGGTTAAGGACTTCGCTGTATAAACTGAGCTGTTCATATGATCTCCTCGGAACTTGGACGCAGAGGGTAGAACCCATCCGGGTAAACTCATACGTTCAGCTGCACAAGACGGGCGCGCTGCCATATCGGCTCTGAAAAGGTGGGGGAGGCCATGAAACCGAACGTACGTATCATAATCAATACTAACCTGAAAAATAGGCTCGAACACACTATCGTACCCAGATGCCGCTCCTTCTAGCTGGAAGCGCGTCGACGTCTACCAGAGTATACCTCTAGGTCAGAAAAACATCAGAATTGCGTCAAAGATCATTCTTAAAAGAATTAAAAAACTGTCTTTCGCAACTAACGCTGGATTCCGAAGTCTAATCGTGGAGGAGGACACCCGAGCGACTGCGGAGAGAACCACCTATAAGTAGATTATCCCGCCTGAAACCGGGAAGAAGACTCAAAATCGCATGAAGAGAGGGTGGCAGTGAACAGCAAGTACGAGCACGTGACCGAACTACATAATGATCGCAGGAACTTGGGGCACCGCGGCCCTTCTGTGGACGGCAACTCTTTCCGGGGGGGGGGGGCAGGGAGGCCGGCCACCACATCAAATCTGACTATCTTGGCGGACTGTCAGGAAATCCACGACGGGTGAGAGTGAAAACGAGTAGCGCAGATCCCGCGATCCTCGTCATAGTGCACCTCGTATCGAGAGAACGAGGGACACGACTGATGAAGATGCGGCGATGACGGAAAGGGGGTGGGGAGGTCGTTCAACTTGCATGATTGAGTCGCGGCTAAACAGTCCTTCGTACACTGAGGCCATAAATGAGATCACAGAAAGGCCTACTAATCTTGACCCATCTGACGACAAAGGGGCATCGCAGGGATGAATTCAGAAAACGCTGCAATTTCGCCAGAAATTCCGCGCTCCATCTAGAGCGAGAACATTTCTTAACCGTCCAAACAAGGAAATTCAACGCAGAGAGGTGGGGCGACAAAGGCGCTGCCGGGGATCTCGCCCAAACACCACATGTAGGATTGTGGGGGAAAAATATATACATCTAAAAGGTCAGCTCAATTGTCGCAAAAGGTCACCAGCGGTACCTTAAACACTGGTTTGAGCGAATCCAAGCAAGAACTGCTAAGGGTTCTCTTATTCAGGAGAGGGCCACAATGAATTGGCATTCTTTAGGGAAAAGGACTAAAAAGGAGCTGGACGGTGGGGTCGTCGATTTCTGAGAGGGTATGAAGTTTGAGCTAGATAGAATTGCCTTACAGGGACACGTCATTGACCCGGGTCGAGATACAAACGACTTGTGCGCGCAAACACGGGAGGGAAGTATGAAGTAGGGAAGTTTCGAAGGGCGGACTTATAGAACGAGTGCGTGAAAGGAGTCGAACTGATAGAAAAGGCCGGACCGCTGTCAGGGGGGGCAAATCAGGGCCGACCTCCTGTAATTTCCGATAAAGCTACACTATCTGGGGGAACGTGGGCTGGGGAGGGGGCGAATCAAGAGCCACTCGCAAGACTCTGATATTCTATGATGGGGGCAGGCGGGCCCCTAGAGAGGAACATCTGCAGGGAGGTGGGTTTAATTAAATAATGGGGGGTTCGGGGCAGGTAAAAAAATGGGGCAGCATAAGGGCCGATCAAATTCCGTGAAATTGCCGCAATGATAAGAGGGGTGATCTCAGAATGCATTCTCGGGGGGGTTTAGAAGGACAAGACGTAGACAGCGTGAAGGTCAGGTGGGCTAAAACCCGTCCTCTTTGAGACCAGCCCTGATCAGGTGGAGAAAGAGTGAGGGGCAATGTACCAGAAAACTAAATCCTCCGTGCTTCTCTGAATTCGCAAGGCGGTCAGAGAGCTTCACGGGACAGCGGTGGTCCAGAGCGGTTAGAGCCGTGTCCTTCGCCTTTTCTAGCATGGAGTTAGGAAAAAGGAGTCGCGCTCATGGGGGAAACACATGACGAGAATCGTATCCGGGGAGAGAGCGACGTTTGTGAAAAAAGACGAAGTCGGGGGGCGAAGGTCGTAGTCACAGGCAAGTCCCCGATGATCAGAGCCCCAGAACCAGCGCGGTGGTCGGGCAAGGAAACATCTTCACGACTATATTTCGTTCCGGCCCAGAACAGCCTGGAGAGTATGCCGCGTCTGCATGAGAGGAAAGCTAGGAAATGGTAGATGTCTGGTCTTTAGTTCATCGGTTAACTAAGGGAACTGCGGGGATTGGTGCGAGTCCCAGAAGCAGGGTACACTCTATCGAGAACCAGACCGAAAATCCCAAAGAAATGAGAAAAAAAACAGTCAATGTTCACTTAGGGTCGTTGTCGGCTCTTTATCCCAGCGGGTGGTAGACGGAGAAACATAGGTCGAAACCGGAAACATGTTGGAAAAGCCCCTATTACCTGGCGGGTTCATGGGGGGCGGGAAGCAAGCCATGGTTTCATGGAACGAGGAAATCCTTACAGAAAGACACGGGGGGACCCGCCGAGGCGCGGCAAGCCATTCTAGTCCTCATCCGACAAGCCCGCCTGACGTGTCCGTTCAGCTGGCACGGAAATAAAGAAAAAAACCAAGGTTGGGGAAATATCTAATGAGGCGCCTTCTCCAGGCCTTAGTCAGGCGCGACATCATGTGCCACGGTGAAAAAAAAAAAAAAAAAAACGGTCGGGAACAAAAACAAATTCGGTAGCGAATTGAGGGCTTGGTTTCAAAATCCCGAAGCGATCATCTGGCATCACAACAACTCAAAATGGGGCACTCGTGCTAAGTGCAAAGGCGGCTAGACACCTGATAAATAGAAAAAGGGGCAGGGGTGTTAAAAGGCGTACTCGCAAATAAAGCACCAGAACACTTGGGATGGGTCAGGGAGGTTTGAGGCGGATGGTTCAATGGGGGAAAAGGCGCGGCAAAGCGGCAAAAAAACATCGTTCTCGAGAATGGGAACTTCAGAGGCTCGCTAAAAGGTACCTTTCTCGACGCTGGTGCTGCGTCGACATAGAAGGAAAGATTTTTCTCATGGTTGACCGTGATTTGTTGGCGCGGGCTCGGACGTGCACTATTACCGTGAAGGTAGGTAGAAAAAGGGTTGGGGTGGACGCGTCAATAGTATTCTGCACGATCAGGTTAAGATTCTCGGCAGCTGAAACGAGCAGTACTCGACTCCCCTTCTGTTCCGAAAGTGAAAAATAGTGGGCTGCGCGTCACTTAGAAAAAGGCGTATGCGGGAGGGGGTTTAAAGAAGGTCCTCTTCAGATCAGCTACCCGGCGGGGGCGGGGAGGGGGAGAGGTACTCAAACTGTCGAAGCTGTATGAGGGGGTATCGACAGCCAGGACCCGAAGTGACCGGACGGAAGAATTGGACTGGGCTAGTCCATTTACAAATGGAGAAAACGCGATTCGTGTCGGAAAAAAGGAGAATTCTTACACTCTCTGATCGTGGAGAGAAATCATCACAAGGGATAGAGTAGAGAAGTGGCGCATGAATGGACAGGACGAGGGGTCGAGATAGATTGGGGAGACGAAGTCCTGGAGTGTGGTTATTAGTAACTTGTTAATGGCACTTCGGGGATCACGGCCAGTCAGGAGGAGGCGATGACGGTGGGGGTCAACTCCGATTTAGCCCTCGGGAAATCCGCAGCTGGATAGGGGGAAAGCACTCTGGAGGGGGATAGGCACAAATTTGGGAGCGAGCCGGGACCCCACTTAAGATGAAAAGCAGCAAGGCAGGTGACCATTAAAAAGGAATCCCGCCCTGGCTGCCGAGCATCAAGGCAGATCTCGGCTACTCGCGGCACAAAAACCTCGGTTGAACCCCCCTTCTTTTGTTTACTGAAACCCATAGGAAGGCTACACCACGGCGACGTCATGACAAAGCCTTAGCTGGAATTCTGGGACGCGACAGGTGGAGGGGGGAGAGACGTCGATCGATGCAGCCAAAATCCAAAAAAAAGAGGGCCAAGGATGCTGTAAAAGGCCCGGTCGGTTGATACGTGGACAAAAAAAACAAACAGAAAACCAAAGGACAGCGCTGGGGAGCGTGCAAAGAACCAAAGGGTTCCGCATAAAACACAAAAAACAACGGAGGGGGGGAAAAGAGGAAAAACCTTCTGCGAAACCGCAAGCGAGGGATCAACCGTTTGGGTTGTGAGATTGACGGGGGGGTGGGGGGTGAATCAACTGACCGGGGAATGAAATAGGTAAACGTGTGATTCGGCGAAAAAATCGAAGAGTATCGAACGCATGACTCAAAGCCGCGCATCGGTAAATCATGGGGCCTGCTAGTCGCCGTGGGGGTTATCGGCGAGGTCTGGGAAAACAAAAGAGAAAACTGTGGAATGGGTGTCAAGGCAAGGTGCTAGGAAGTATTCACTTGACGATGGGAGGTACACGGGGGGTATTACGGCGAAGTCCTACACCGAAGTGCTTCCAAAACCCAAACAACCAAATATAGTCCTGCATGGGCGTTGAAAGCGAGCCTCAGGAATGGAGGATCAGA
>Ga0179591_1397589_pt1 | contig 15335 bp, 17 predicted proteins | sample CZOMad2_1_08_16f_FD_182891 | JGI IMG/M metagenome (GOLD analysis project Ga0179591, IMG submission 182891) | Vadose zone soil fungal communities from Angelo Coast Range Reserve, California, USA - CZOMad2_1_08_16fungal (PacBio error correction) | ecosystem: Environmental > Terrestrial > Soil >...
GCGACTGGGATTCTAGTATCTGGGGGGGAGGAGACTAGGTCAGAAGGAATAAGGGAAAAAATAAGCTTCACTTTCGGGGGAATATATCTCTAAGAGCCAGGGCGCCTTCTAATCAATAATGTCCTCCCATCTGACCGAGACTGGCTCGTGGAAGATAGGGTGTGCGGAGGAAGGGTCGGAGCCCAATGCAGATTGACTGCGACTTTGCGGGTCAACAGGGATTTTCAAATAAGTACCCTGTTTTTTTGGAGTTCTCTTTGATCATATTGGCAAAAGGGAAGTGGCGTCGGCAGCGCGAAATCGTTCGTCGGGGAAATAACCCCGGAAGGTAGGAGGAATTGATCGCCGCGATCACCGAGAAAAAAAAAAAGAAAGGCAAAGGAGGGAAAACGCGGGACCGGCCCAACGATAAAAGGTTCTCGTTTGCAGCGAGGATATTGAGGCGGGATGGATTTAAGGTAGGAATAAGGATCCCGAGCGGTCGGGCGCATATAATGAACCCGGCGGGGTTAGGGTCCTTCATCTAGATTATAACGCAAAGCCAGTGGGGGGTGGAAAGCTTTGGCCGTCAACCTTACCTTGAGAGGGGGTCAGCCGGAAAGAGTGACACCTGGCGCGGACGGAAGCCGAACGCTTCTAAAAAAAAAAAAAAAAAAAAACTTCAGGACTTCTTCTTCCGGAGAAGGAAAGGATTGGGCGGTCACATGTGCAAACGCTAGAAAAGAGGAAAGTAGCCCTTTCGTGATACAAGAGTGTAAATAAATACGATGTTAGAAGGGGGGACAAAGGGGGAAAAATAAAGGAGGAAGAGACCTTCGTGAAATCCTACCTGGAGAGTTCCTAGGGGCCCTGGTGAGCACTGCGCCCAGTAATATAAAGGCTCGACGAAGAGGGAACGGGGGAAGGAGAGCCAGAGGGAGAGAAGCGGGCCACCTCGCAAGTAAAAGATAATCACGCACCTCGTGGGTACAGGATGGACAAGGGTGGGGGGGAAAAAGAATTACTGTTGAACTCCGGAAAACGCAACCGAAAAGATGTTATTAAGGGCCGTACCGAAGCTCGGCATGATACTCCTTGGCGAATGCTGCAAAAAGAACTCTTAAAAAAGGAGTGAGAGGGGGGAAACTAACGAGTGTAGAAATACACTGATGCGCAAAAGCGTGATATCGAACTTTTGCAAGAGAAAAAGGTGGAAACCTATGGGCATCTGTGCCTACTGGACAAAAAGGCGGGGGTTTGGGTGCTTGAGGGCGCAAACACCAACGTATATATGCTGGCCAAAGAATTTCCGATGTGAGAAACGCTGAGTGGAAAATATCTGGATCAAAAAAAAAAAGGGATTTGACTAGAAAGAACCAGGGTAAGTTGGAAGTGGCACTGTCTAACCAGGGGGAAGGTAAAACAATTATTAGAGTCAAAAAATTCACTGGCAAAGTCGTTAAATTGTACTCCTGGAAAATGAGGGAGATTCGAAAACCGGGGGACCGGGCATGGGTGAGAGTCACAAAAACCTGTAAAAGAGGTTCTATCAATTCCGAGCAGGTCCGGCGCTAAAAGTATCTCAGACGTTTAACCCCATTAACTATTTCATGGGGAATTTACCATATTGAACCAGGGAGGGGATTGGATCTTCTGAGGGCAATTTGATGTCCGATTCGGGGGATGATCGAAACCGGCTGAAGAAGGGGGTCTATGGGAGGGATTTTGCTTTAACCTTGCAAAATTATTAGGAGAATAGAAAAAGTGAGGGGCCCCGGCCCGACGCGTTTGCGGAAAGGGCGCGAGCCACAAATGTGTGGGGGGGATATTCAGAATCAAAAATCATTTGCCTGGAAAGATATAACCCCACAAGGGAAAAAGGGATTCCTTTACCTCCCAAAGAGGAAATCGTGATAATTTAATGAAACGGGGGGAAAAGCCGTTTGGCAATATCCCCCTAAACCTTGATAGAGTAATCGCCACGAATCCGGGGGAGGAGAAGGTGCAAGAACTCTCGGCGAAAAAATTCGGGGTCGGAGAATAAGGGAGGAGGGGCAAGGAAAGTAGGTGGAGGACCACCAGGGAAAACGCTCAAGGGATATTACTTCTCCTGCTTCGGAAGAAGAGTGGTAAATCTATCGGAAAACATCGTGGATGGACGTATGTATACTTGGGGAAGGGAGACCGAGGGAAAGAATAGTTTTAGGTTCCCGAAAGTTTACTTCCTTTGCGTCAAGTTCTGAGTTAAGAAACTGCCTATACAACTTGCGAATAAAGGGGGGGGGCTGGAGACTGAACGGCAGGGGTGATCAATCGATGGGTTTTGGTTACCCCGAAGCATTAGTAACTCGATCGCGACCTAAGTGTGGGAAAGGGGCCGCCTCGGGGTTAAATCGTTTTATTTGTCAAAAAGAAATTACTACTGAGAACCGGGGGACTGACCGGAAGCCGATTCTAAACTAACCCCAATCTTAATTTTCTTTTGTGTCAAAACTTGGTCGAAAGAAATAGGCCCGACTGAGCAATTTATTCTAAACTTGTATTTTAAGAAAGGGGTTAGAGGAAGAGGGAGGGGGATTCTATTGTGAAAAGGTCGGATAAAAACTATTCGGTAGCAGAGAATTAAAAAGATTGAGAAAGCTAATTACATTCCAAAAACCGAAGCGAGGGGAGGGCGAAAGTATTAACGTCAGAGTGGATCGTTCGTAGAGTTCCTTCCCTGCAACGGAAAGAAGGTCCTGTGCCTTTAATTGGCGACGATAAAAGAGAACTAGCGCGTGAACGGGCCAAATAACGTAATACATCGGACTGAGAGCCGGGGAATCAGCTCCCTCGGCTTCGGTGAAGGAAGAGGCCCAGGCCGATCCAGGGAACGTTTATTGGGGGGTTTGGGTTCAAAAGGGAGGGCGTAAGTTCTTCTCCAGAATTTTCATCGCCGTAAAAGAGAACCCTTCTGTCGGATTCCTCCCTACCCCTTTTCCTAAAGGAGACATGGTGGAATACCGATACCTTCAACTCCTGCATAAAAAGAAGATTGCGCATTCAATGCAGTCCCCATTCTCGGGGGTCGTGAGATACTCGAGTGGGAAGGGGGAGCTCATGGGTTCTGTAGGGGGGAAAAAAAGGTAAGGGCTTATCTTATCTCACCTAAAAATAATCAAGGGGGGGGGGGATCTTGGAGAGCGGAAAACTTCACTAAGGGATTATGTTTGATACTGAGAGGAGGGTTATTCCGGGGTTGGAAGAAATATCTGGGCGTCGCGACCAGAGAAAAGGAAGATTCAAGGGGCCGGGAAGGCAAATAAACCGGGTCAACCACTCCATTCAACTGCGTTTTCCACTCCCACAGTCTTATATCTTACAGGAGTTGAGAATGAGTCGCAAAAAACTTAGTATGAAAGAGAGCGTTCTCACTCGTCTGTCACATCTCGCCGGAAGTGTTCGGTAACCACTGCCATTTTAGATTTGATTTGTTAAGTGATCGCCTGCCAAAGGAAAAGGGATTGTCTTAGGACGAAACGCAAAATCTTGTAACAACCGATATAACCCGACTGGGCTAGGGAAAAAAAGAAAGCTGGCATTTAATTTCCGTGCCCTCTCACCTAAGTCGACGGGATAAGGGGGGAAGAAAAAGGGGGGGGGGGGTAGAAGAGAGTAACACGTCTCAGAAACACCACTTAGAGCTATAAATTAAAAAGTAGGGGATAACATGAACCCCAGAGTTTCCTCAAGTACGAGTGTTTTGGTAAAGGTCGTTGTGATGTAGGGGGGGAAGGGGGGGGGCATGAAGGGGGAGGGTCGAAGGAAGGAAACTGTATGCGAAAAACCTACCTCCTAGATTTGAGAGCAACTTGTCTGAGAAATCTTTTTAAGGCGGAGAGCCACGAAAGCATGGAGGCATAGACAGGTCTTATTATCAGGAGGAAGGAAAAAAACCAATCTTGTACTAGTTGGGGGGAGGACAGAGAGACGGAAGATGATTGGTGTCCTTGGTTAGGCTCACAAAACGACTACCAATGAAAAGAATTTGGAAAAACTGATCGCGCGCAGTATAACCTTCAGTCTCCTCCCGGTACGAAAAAAGCGCGAACGACTGAAAAGCCCGCCTCGACGAATTAAGGTTAAAAAATCAGAGAGGTGGCGCAGAGGAGTCGAGCTTCTCCAAAGATTAATTTTTGACCAAAAAAAGGAAGCGTTTAGAAGCTTTCCCAATCTAATTCGCACTCAAAGAGTCAAATATGAAAGGGGACAGATAAAGTGGGCGTCATCACTGGCGCAAAAGCGAGGCCTAGGAGACCAAAGTTTTGCCCAAAAAATCTAAGAAATGTGTGTTGGGAAAAAGGAAGGGGGGAATCAGAAACAAGAGGATCACCGGCCATTTTGCAAAAAGAAACCTATTTGTACCAATGGGGGCGGGAAATAGAAAAATTATGAAGTAGCTGATCTCTGGATTAAGGGTCAGGGGAGAAAAAAAGAAAAGAGAAACGGGGGAGAATTTCAATTATATGTCTAGAAATCAAGGATAGGGAAATTTGGCAGTATATAATCAGTGAAAAGTCAAAATGAAGACATAAATACGAGATAAGAAAAGGTTATAGAGTTTGAAGCCAGGCGCTCCAAACTGGGCATCAAGATGTCGGTCGTATTAGGGAAAAAGTCTTAGGAACGAATCAGTTATATCCATGTTAGGGCCCTGGGGGGGGGGGGGGGGGGGGGGGGGGGGGGGGGTGGTGGGAGACATTCAATAGAAAGGCCAATTTCCGTGCTGATTAAGGAAGGGGCTGTAGTCCCTAATTTTTCGATAGGATTATTTCAATCTAGAATCCAGATGAGGGGTGGGAGTATGAAACGTCTATCGGGTTCAATAACCTATAATGGTTCAGTAATGAAAAAGCGCAAGCTTGTGTGCTCAATGATGCAAAGGTTTTGCGATTTTGGGTCTCGCCATCAAATGAATTTGGATTTTGGGATATCAAAAATAAACAACCTGTAAGGCTCTTATCAGATGAAAAGACCGGAACGCAAAGAAGACCTTGGGAGAGATATATTTTTGCAAGGTGGGATCAGAAAAAAAACGGCACGCTCAAGAGAACACAATGAGTACGCCGTGGGTGTCAGGAGAAACCATCGAACAAAATTGCATTGGGAGATCTTCGTACAAAAAAAAAAAAGTCAGGCTGTTTCACGCGTTAAGCGGGGGATTTAAAGGAAACTTCGAGTTGGGGGGGGGGGGGGGAAAAGCTGCGATATTCGTTTCAGAATTTCCAAAGGACCGGAATCTCGAAAAAGCGATGGCAGAGGAAAAAAAAAAAAGGACCGTTGTGTGTGGACAAAAAAGACAAACCCCGGACCGGGTCATACCATTGGATTAAAGCAGAATCGAATAAGAGGAAAGGGGAACATGAAGAGGGGAAATGGGTCGAAAGAGCTGAAAAATTTTTTTAAGGTGGGCGGCACGGAGAAAAAAAACCGCAACAGGGGGGGAAAGTTAATTTGCCATAGGCATGACATTTTTTTTTGGGGATTCAAATATTTTAAGAAGCGATTCGATCGGATTCGTGCCAGTCTAGAAGGGGTTGGGGGTTGGAAAAGAAAAAGATTATATCATCCACCAAAACTAGCGCTTGGATTTAGGTAAAGATATACAAGTTTCCTAAAGCACCTTCGCGTCCACAGGGGGGATCTCGAAAGCCAGAAGTCTTTGGCTACAATACTGATGATTTATCTTTAAAGCAAAGAAAAGGGGTTTGGGGCGCATCCTTCGCAAGAGGGCGTTATCCTTCAGAGAGGTACGGGCAAGGCCATCCCAAAAAAACCCTTGGGGGGGATTGGAGTTCACAATGGCTGGGAGGTAGCTTTCTCAGTCACTCTTCTGGATAAGAAAAGAAGAAAATGCGATCACCAAGAGTGAGTAGGGGGAGAGTGGTCTCAGGGGGATTTCTATCATGTAAAGGAAGGGGGGGGGACGAGATCAAGCCAAGGAATTTGGATTCCAAGTCGGAGACTCAGGGAGAGGGGTCGGTGAGAAAAAGTACGGAAATAGAAGTATACAGTCCCGATGATCTGAAAACCGAAAGCTGACCGGGAGTGTCTTCTCCTCGACGATCGTACAAGTATTTACGGGGAGGAAAAAGGTGCGGGGAGATGGGAGATCTATAGGGAAGAGACATTGTGACCGCAAGCCCTGCTCGGAATAAGAAGCTGGTGCCCAAAATGGGGAGAAGCATACGTGAGGTGGAAACGGAATAAAGAAAGAGGAAAGGCATGCTGAAAGACGGAATTGTAAGCTAAAAAACGTTGTTTTTGTCTTTATAAGGTAGATTACGCGACAAAACACAGAGGGTTGAGTGACCTTATACCGCGCGGAAAAATCCAAGCCGCGGCTTGGAAAATTCTGCCATCAAGAAAACGTAGGGCACGAATTAAATGGGGAGGTTAATCCACGCGTTTTTTCGCGAGGTAAGGCCTGTGAAGAAAATTATCGTTTAGGGGGGTGAAGGACGTAGAAGGAACCAACCATCAGTGGGGTTTGTCGCTAGGAGGAAAAAAAAGAATGCGAGAACGCGCGACCCTTAGCAAATCTCCAGGAAAGGAAGGGGCAGATGATCATAAGAAACGTAGAACCTGGAATTGTAAATTGACGAAAAGATCGATCATCTTCAGATACATGCGACGGACCTTAAGAGAAAGAGAACCAACATATATCAACGCATGCGAAGAGAGATAAGAGGGCGGACATTAGAGAGGGTCAGAAACTATCAAAAGGGGAGGATGGAAAGATGGCGGAACCCTCTCTGTAGGGGGTGTAATATACTGCATATAGAATCGACAAAAATTAGTATTGGAAAATCTAGAGAGGCGCTTGCTGATGCGGAGGGAGGAAAGACGAAAAAGGGGACATAAAAAAAAGCAAGTTGTCTTTTGTAGAGTGCTCTGCACTAGCAGAGCGAAATATCGAACCCTCGTGAACCTCTATCAACTGCTTGATATAGGGGTAATTGCGGGAGGGGCAGGAAAGGAGCTAGTGCGGCAAAGAAATTTCTCCCGAAATGGGTCAAACTGTGGGGAAGCTTGATATGTCCCTTCATATGGACAATCTTCCAGGGGGTCCTGGAGCTGTGGCGTAAGGGGAATTCGGGAAAGAGGGGTCTGAAAAGCCGCTCTGCTGGACGGTAAGAAGCGTCGTCGCTCAATCACAAAGCTCAAAGATGGCTTCAATGGGGCAGCGCTGAAAAGAGTGGATAAAACGGCAACGAGTGGAGAGGGGTTAACATAATTCTTAAGATTGGGCGGGATTTTATGATAGATAATAAAGCCCGCGGTCTGTCGGTAGAGTTAGAATGGCAAAAGAAAAAAAGGGTCAGGGAGAATTATGGCAAAAGGCCCTTTTTTGGGGACTTGAGGCATCTGGCCGTCAAAACCTTCTTGGGGGCCGGCAGTTCAGCTTTGAAGTCCGTTTCCCACCTTCACGACTGCTACTGGGGTAGAGGGGGGAAAAGGGAAAGGGGAATCCGTCGGGAGGGAGGGGGGCACAAGGAACGAGATCATCGAAAGTTCCACTCCGGGCGAAGGCCAGAAAGAAATGACGCTTGTGAAGATCGTGCACACGTCCAAGGTAAAGCGGTGAAAGACTCTGGGCCTAGACTCGAGACGTCATGTGAATTGTTGACACTGCGAACCCGGTAAAGGGAAGGAGAGAGACGTACTAATTCCAAAGGGCCTGGGGCATTGGAGAGGACGCTGTGTAAAAGCGGGGGAAGAAACTCCCGTAAGAGCACAGCAAGAGTGAGCGCAGGCCCTGCTTGAGGTCTCAATAAAGAGAGGGGGAAATCATAAGGCCGCATGGGGGAAAAACTTTACCCCACCTAAATTTTTCTTCAATGAAGGAAGGGGACCGTAGGCGGTCCTGAATGAAGCAGCAGGGAGGGAAAATTTCGCTTAGCGCGTGCTTAGAGCACTACCTAGGCTAGGGGAGGACGACTTGAGGCATAAAAATCGGGTATATCCAACGGTGTGAAGGACTAAGGAGATCAAGGAAGATCCTCTTCCTGTCCCCAAAGCTGAGAAAGGGGGGATGACTCAGGGATACAAAAAACGCAAACAGTATCGGAAATTTTCCGATCTCGCTGAGATGGAAAGATCCAAAATAGAAGAGCACAAAGGACTTGCAAATAAGTGTGCGGTGTCATGTGAACAGACATTAATTGATAGAAAAGCTGGGAAGGAGGGACATTTTCATAATGGAACAGAAGGGATTCTGATTCCGAAATTTATAAGGAGAGGGCAGGGGGGGGTTGAGGCCACCACTAAAAAACCGGTAAAAAAGAGGCTTTTCCTCATTCGATCATTCCGCTGACGCCGGGAAAAAGGGCAGGAGCAGAAAGTTTTTCCAAGAAACACAGAGTCAGATTTTTACAAAAACCGAGTAAGTGAACAGCCAGGGAATTTTGGGGAGAGAGGAAATAGTTTGATGTCAGATACGGGGATTGCGGAGATGCCAAAACGGCGTCCAGAAGTTTGTGACATGGAGGGGAACGGCCAGAACAATTATTAAGGATATTAGAAAAAAGGTGGGGTTGGTGGAAAAAGTCAAAGCTTTTCATCACAGGCTGAAGGTAAGAAGACAAACAAAAGGTTGGTTATTTTGGGAAACAGTCCATTTTTGCTAAAATAGTATCACCTAACTCTAAAATCGGAAAAAGGGGTGCGGAAAAAAAGGAGGAGAAAGCGTGATACTGATCACTTATAGGGGTTGGTCAAATCTCGAACGGTTAGAAATAAACATTTTATAATCTTAGATCTCCTCGGGAATGGAGGAGCTAGATTGGGGAAAGAAGCCTAGAGAAAGGGCTAGGGAATAGTAAGCAGACGGAACTTGTCCTTGAGGGGGGAAATTCTTGGGCACACAACCAGGAAAAGCTACATTGTATTACTGGAGGTCTTCGTTCCAAATTGGGGGGTAAGTCCTAAGAAAAGAAGTCTTGACCGGAAAGGGGGGATGTCGCCTGGCGGCCCTCACATCCGAGGTTGAAGAGGATTTGTTCGAAGTTCTTTTTATGTCATTGGCTGACAATTAGCGAAAAAGGCAGAATGGATTTCTTTCTAAACAATTAATTTCTGCATCCTAAGTCGGAGGGGGGTGGTGGGTTTACCAGAAAAGACTGCATTAGGGGGGAATCGGGGGCCAGAATAGAAGGCCCCGGGAAGCTAATTGTTCAACAGAGGGGGGTTCTTTGGGCTTGAAGAAGGAGACGGAGATACTGCCTGGGATTATCCACCGGCCCTTCAACTCACTGCAATTATCGAAGGGGGCAAAAACAAAGGGGGGCGAGAGCCTTTAAAGGGCCTCGACTTGCGCATGTGGAACTTTATCTTTTAAGTCCAAAATTATAGAAGAAGGGAGGAGCGGAGTGAAGAAACGCTTCTGGGAAAGGGATAAAAATCTTGAAAGCTCTACCTTTGCCGCCGTAGACCCAAAATACGGGAAACCGCCGCGGAATTAACGAGGCGGGTGATGAATGGTTTCGTAGACCTGAAGGCTCCGAAGACTTTATACAATTGCGCGCATAAAAGGAAGCATGCAGGGCCGTCTTTAACCGTGCTGGAAGAAACGAAGTCCAAGAGGAGGGAAGAAAGAGAGCAGTCAAAAAGCTTTGCTCTTGAAGATCCTGCCCTTATCCGCAGATGCCTGGTTGGTTGTTGGTTGCCGAAGATGACGGAGGAGGAAAATGGTTAAATCGCTACATTGCTAGCCCTGCTATTTCGTAAAGAATACCGTTTCGAAACGGGGAAAAAAAACAAAGAAACACTGCCATACCAAAGCACGCCGACACGCAATCGGGGGCAATCCTATCTGGGGTTTCTGAAAGAGGTCGAGTTAGGAAGTCTCATACTTGTGTGCGGGAGATTTGAGCGGACTTATCTTGATCACCGAAAATAAGAAAGTGATCGATCGGGAAAGAAAAACGGAGAGAGGGGGGGAAGACAAGCAGTCGTTTGGGGAGTGAAGGGGTTTTGTTTACAAGTCGATGCTCAGCCCCGAAGAAAAATCTCGGACAGCCTGGGCGATCACATAACTCTGCAATAACACAGCTCAAAGAAAGGGATGGTTGGAAGAAAAAAGGAGATGCTTTTGACTAAGTATCTCTAGTCCAAAGGGGAGGAAGCGAGAGATTCTCACTCCTTCTAAGAGCTCCGCGACGGGGGGTCGGACCACTGTCCAAGGGGGGATATAAAGGAATGGAAGGGAGCGATGGTCAAGGACTAGACGACGGCGGAAGAATCGAGAAACTCCAACAGTCTTTTAAAAAAAACGAAAAAAAGACGAAACGGTATCCAAAAAAGCGGCAGTGGAGTTGAAATCTCCCGATCGACAAACTGAGGTGGGAGGAGAGGAAAAAAACGGAAGCAAAAGCAGCAACACTATCATATCATTAAAACTTAATGGGACATGCAACCCAGAAAAAGGATTTCTCCGAAGGAGCTCGGTTGTTAAAGGGCGGTGGTTGAGGAAGGGGGAAGAAAATGTTGGACTTTTCTAATGCACGTGAGAAAGGGGACATCTCCGACTAAAATGACCGCAACTAGAAAAGAGAAAAAAAAAAAGAATGATCGACCCTAAGTCCTGTCGGAGGGGACAGTAAGGGAGGATCAAAGACAAAGAGTATCTATTGGAACCGGCTATACGTCAGATGATTTGGGACGTTAGCAGCAGCCAAGACAGGAATGGCAAAGGGGATTTAGAGGAGCGATTTGTAAGTGCACATTATGCCTGGTACAGATAAACGCAACATTATCCTAGAAACGAGTTAAGTAGAAAACAGGGAGAACTGAAGGGAAGGGAGAAGAGGAAAAGATTGTTTGATAGGAGAAAAGAAAGTTGAGAAAGACGGCTTTCCCCTCGGCTCCACAACCATCGTGCGATACAGGGAAAAAGAAAAGATAAGGTGTGAGGCACGGCGCAAGTCTATGCCTCGGTCGCCCCAAGTTTTGCCAACTAAAAGCGATCGTGTAAACGGATATGGAGAAGGGCATTTATCATCCACCGATGATCCGAAAACTTCCGTTTGCCGCACAGACCCATTTGTAAATGGGTCAGTACCAGGAGAATAGTCTCTCTTGTATGAAGAAATGCTGCGTTCGTGGTCAGACCCCAGGAAGAAAAATAAACTGAAGAGGTCTTAGATGCGAAATCAATTTAAGCACGGGGGGCAGTAAGAGGGAAAGCATGACTAACAAATCTGGTCATCGAAGGACTTGGCTCGGCTTTGAAGCCACAAAGACGGCAAGCAAGATGGCGGAGGGATAGGATTACAATTGGAAAGAAGCAAAAAGTACTATCCAGGGGATGAGAGCGTTTTCAAACGGGTGTGGGGGAGTGCGCAAAGGGAAGTCATGACGATCAAATGTCTCTGTCCGCCCAAAAGGTAGAAGAAAGAGGCGGCCAATCTAGAGAATCCCTTTCCAAAGAGGAAGAGGTCGGGGTGGGGGGGGGGGTTTAGAAAGGAGAGGGGCAAAATGATCAGTAATGAAATCACGCGGTCTAAAGCTGGGGAGAAGGGAAAGAGCCGTGCGATTTTAGGTTATCTCTTGGTTCCAGCAGAAGATGATTAGGGCGTCAAAAATAAATGCCCTGTTGGGGGTCGCGATTATAAAGATTAAACGAGCCGTGCATTGTAAGAAGTAAGGGGGGGGGGGTGCTGGAAGAGAAGTTTTGCCTGTGAAATCGAAAAATCACTGTCACCAAGAGCCATAGAAAAATCTTTACGAAGTGGTGGGGGAAAGGCATGATAGAAAAATAATCAAAATTTCATTTAAGATCTGGGGACAAAAGAAAAAAGAACTGTCTGTTCACAGAAGCTGGGTAATTAAAAATTAGTGATTAGGGGGGGGGAAAAAAGGACTGCGATGATTCCGATCAGACGTAAGGCTGGATTCCATCTTATTGATCTAGAAAGGAGATGAGAAATATGTGGGGGGACCTTTGGGGTTTGTTACCAAAACATGCCTTATAGTCATAAAATTGGGGAATAAAGCGAAAAGAAGGCCATTACATTTCAATTCACCGTGGTGAAAGGGGGAAAGTAAATTTTTTGCGGTCTTTCGGGTCGACCAAATGCAATTAGGGGGGGACAAAAGTTATTACGTTGTCATATTCCGAAACCTGGTTTTTGTGATTGACAAAAGAGAAGAAGGGAGCGGGAAATTTATTTGTTAATGGAAGTTGCTTTTTTTCTAAAAATAACAAGCCAACCTATGCAATGTTTTTGTGGCTCAAATTATTAAAAGAGGCTGGATGGTTCTCCCCTTTCTCATAAAACACCCCTGCGTTCAAGGGATGGAAAGGAGGAAAACACTATTGCGAAAAGTATTTTAGCTGTAAAAAGAACGGAAATCCGGGTAGATTCTTCACCTTAAGGAGGGCGGGTACCTGAGGGAAGGAAAGGGCAGTAAGGAAGAACGCCGCATTTCTTTGGGGGGCGGTAGTCGTTCAAGGTCGTCCGGGCAGAAAAAACCCGCGGCAACGCGGTCAAGGGAGCACGAAACCTAAACTCACAGGGGACTTCTTGATATGAAATGTCGAGGGGGGAGAGATGGAGGGGGTCAAGGAAGAGAATAGCAAGTCCAATGTGCAATTGGAATTCACGTCGAAATTTCTCTTCAAAGCTGGCGCAGTGCTCAACTTGAAGAACTGGCCCTCCCCATTATCTTACTTCCGAACATGGGGGGTTAAACCGGGACGTTTCCGTCCTCGACAAGGGGAAAGAATTCTATTCCTAAAGGTGTAACTTCGATTGACCGTAGAAAAGGGTACCGCACGCGCATGCCGGAAAGAAGGGGGTGGGGAAAATAAAAACGTGGTAGCAGACGTGAAGGTGGAAACTGAAGGAAACGAAGGAGCAGCTGAAAAGAGCAAGGAAGGGGACGGAAAAAGTCCTAACACAGGCCTTTTGGCGGGGATAAAGTTAGATGAAGAGACCACAGAATTGAGGGGGGGGTACATTATAAAAAGCTAGGGAAAGAGAGGCATATTCGAATAAATCACACCGCCTCAATCTCCCAAGGAAAAAGGGAGAATTGCAGGTGATCAAAATCTTTCGAGATGAAGTTCTCCGTCAGGAGGGGTGAGGTATGGGGGGGAGAGAGCCTACCCGGAAACCCGCACGCCATCGCAGGGCTGAAGGACGTAAACTATGCTAGAGTCAATAACTCGCTCCCTTGCACATCGACATGAGAAATGATTGGAGGGAGAGGAAAAAAAAGGGTATAAATTTCAGGGGAGAAATTTCACAGTTGAAAGAAAGAAAAGATCCTGCGAAGCTCACAATAGCAGATAAAGCGTACACTTACTCTCAATGACCCAAAGATATTTCAACGACAGGCGAGATCTGGAAGGATGAGAGGGGAGGGAAGGAGGGGATCTTTCATATCATCTATCAAAAAGACAAAGGAAGGTAGGAACTCTTTCCTTCGGACCCTCGATTCCGAGGGGGGGGCTATGAAAAAGAGAGATCTCTCGAAAAACAACAATTATTAGGAGAAAGAGATCTATCTATCGAAGCGTATCTTTGAATCGGAAGACTGGTTGTCCAAGGGAGTAAAGTTTGATTTTGTGAAGATGCTCTTCACGAGCGAATATAAGAAGGACTTAGTTGTCCCTCGTTACCAATCTTCGCTGAGTTACTAGAGGGTTTAGTTAAGGGTAGCGAAGGGATATTCAAGGGGAAGCTTCGCGATTGCGTTCAAAGTTAATGGTCAGGTTGTTACCCTTTTTGGGTAACTTTAAAGGTCAGAAGGAAAGCTGAGAGAGTTCCTGGAGAGGGAGACAGGGTCGTCGCGTTCAGCGCGCAGGATATGTCGTCGTTAACTTTAGGCCTTCTGGGGAGCGGGAGGTCGGAGCGCAACCTGGGAAGAAAAAAAAAAAAAAATGGCGGAGAAAGGAAGAGACTGAAGCGTGGATACCGTCCAACGAGAAGTCGGGCTAGGTGGTTAACGAAGCCGGAGTGGGGGATTAGGCAATGGGCGGTATATGCTAAAGAAACCGCTTCTTGGCGGGAGGCGAAGGGGTTGTAAACAATAAAAAAGGTTTTTAGGGGCGCTTCATCTCAAAACTATGAGAAAAAACGCAAGGCCATGTGGGATGGAGAAAAGGGACTGCCTTTGAACCTGCCGTTCAGTACTTGGAGTGGTTTCAACCTTGATGCTCGCGTTGTTCTTCAGTACACGGCGGCGTTTCACACAAGGGCAAAACAATCGTGAACGCCTTCTGAAGGGTCCGGGAAAGAATATCTACGGGAAAGAACGAGAGAAATCACCACTGTAAAATGGGGGGAAGTTGAAAATATCCTTCAGAGGAATGCCTAGGTCTTACGTATTTCCGTTTTTTGCGCAGGCGCCCGTCCTGTAATCAAAAAGCAGAAGGAGATTATGAAGGGATATGCAAAAAGACATCTTTACCTGAGAAGCTCATTTTCTCACACAAGACAATCGCCCGAGAATAATCACTAATCACCTCGGTGGGGAGAAGAGTATTACATAAGAAGCGTGTACGGTTTTAAGAAAACGGAAGACTGTTAACCGGTACCAGAAACCGGAAAAGTGGGCGTTGGAAGGGACCGAGAGCTCGGCAGGAAAAATCCTTGCGAAGGATGCGAACCGTACCAAATTTAGAAGGTGAGTACCGCTAATCCTAAGGCAATGATTCAAAGACGACGGAGGAAAAAGCGGGGGCGACAGGTTAATGCGAAAAGGGGCAGGAAAAAACATATTATCGCAAGTCAAAGAGATGGGGGGAGAGGTGGGGTGTTTTCTTATGGAATCTGATCTGTTCAGGCACGGATAGATTACTGGTAAATTTCCCGAGCGGCTCGTGAGTAAGTAAGAATAAAAAAACCACTGGGGGTATTTACTATCCAACGAGCCATGTCACATAAGGTTGCGGGGCAGGGGCAGGGGCGATAAACAATACTTATATGACTTTCGAAAACTGTTGAAAGGAAAATTGGGGGGGCGGGGAGGAGGAGGTCCAGATTTTATGACCTGACGGGAGGTCATTTTGTTTTGGCTAAAAAAAAAACCGGTGGGAGAGGAGGAGTCTATGAGGTCTAGAAAAAGAAGTCTACTCCGCCGGACAGGCTTAAAGAATTCATGTGAAACGTTGTTCCAGGAAACTTGCCGTCAGAGAAGGTTAATACCCCAAAAAAGGGGGGGGAAGCAGGGAAATTGTATTGGTTAAAGGGATTTTGCTAGATGGGGATATGGCACGATCGATGAACAAAGGAAGCGTACTCCTTGTGCTAAGTAGAAAAAGAGGCACGGAAAAGTATTATGAGAGGGGTGGTACTTTTTGGCGGCGA
>Ga0179591_1339460_pt1 | contig 15333 bp, 10 predicted proteins | sample CZOMad2_1_08_16f_FD_182891 | JGI IMG/M metagenome (GOLD analysis project Ga0179591, IMG submission 182891) | Vadose zone soil fungal communities from Angelo Coast Range Reserve, California, USA - CZOMad2_1_08_16fungal (PacBio error correction) | ecosystem: Environmental > Terrestrial > Soil >...
GCGGAGCATCTGAGAGGGATTGGGCACAACACCGCGCGGCGAAGGAGAGAAATTGAAGTCAGACAAACAATTGTAACAGCCGACTGATTAGGATCTCAACAATTGCAAGCAAAATCAAGGTAACGCTATTACTATAAAAACAATGCAACTCAGAAAACGGACCTAGAAGAGGAAGGGTCGGGCCGAAGCCGGGAGAGGCACTTGCGTCAGATCAAGGATCGAAGGGAGGGGAAAATGATTAGCTCGCATGCGAGTTTGGGTAGAGATGCAATAGAGAACTGCCGAAGAGAAACTTCGAAAGGCCGAAGGTTTGGGTACAAAGCCAGGGGAGAACAACATTCTCCATCATCTGGAGGGGGAATGAATTGATGAAACGTCTTCTAATCGCCGTCTTTGAATAAGAAGAGTGAGAGAAGAAGGTCAGACACATGCTCCCTCCAGACCCAAGAAATTTCCCCCATAAGTAAGATTCGGGATCACTATCTGGGAAGAGTAAAAGCTTTACCTCCTCATCGGGGTAGGCACTGCGGGGAGGGGAAAGCAGACGAATCGCATTGAGGCCTACTATAAGAAAAGAGGCGTGAGCATTCTTTCGGCTGATTGATTGTTTGGGGACCCGGGTCCTGATAAGTGTTCAACCTCATCCATCGACAGGTGGTCCCGGTCTCGATAAATCGAGCAAGGGAGGAACGGAGGAGGTATGAATGGAGGTCGAGCATCTCCATTGCATATCGGGTAATCTGCAACCTGGGGATTGGGGGGTTATGGGAGGCCGCAACGTGGGATGCGGAAGTTCGGCAGCATCGCGTGTCTCCATGTTCTCAACGCGATCATAAGAGAAGAAAAAAAAAGAAACAAAAGAGTATTATTAAAATAGAGAGGATTTCCGTATAAATTGGGAATACTTAGGGGCTAATATGGAATCATCGCGTTCAGACCGAATAGAAAGCAGCTGTCTGCACACTAGGGAGAGATTCAAAATTTATCTTAGACCGCCTGGTGCGTTCACCCCCTGTAGAAATTTTCGGCTGCTCCGAGATTAAAAAAAGAAAAAATACAGTATACTTTGTTGGCACCGGGACTTCGGACCGCTCAGGCGTCAATAGCACGGGATACAAGGAGGACCGCAATCGGACGTTCAAGAGGAGCCAGGGTGAGGATTCGAGGCCGCCTCAGAGGCCCAAAACGAACACGATCGGGAGGTGACACTACGGGGGGGGGCAACTGGAAAAGGGAAATTTGGGGGAGAAACGGGGTAAAGAAAGGGAGTCGCAGGGGAAGAACTTACTAGAGAAGACCCTGATTAAATACCCGCGCACGAAAGTCATCGACAAGATGCTAAAATAGTTGGCACAAAACGCTTTAAAAAACTAAAGCGTATGCGGCACGTTTTGATGGAGACGAAGAAAAACCGAGAGGGAATAAAGGGTCCCGCCAGTGAATGGAGGAACGCAAAGGCGCGGGGGCGCGCTGATACGGCGGAAGGGGAAAAGGAGGAATCAAAAAGGGGGCCGTTTCGGACTGAGGGGGGGGGTCACGTGGTAGCGCGAACGCGTTACGAGAATGCAGAAATGTTGAGATCGATCAGCAAATTAAGAGGGGAGGGGTTAGGTGTTACCTTTCTGAGAGGTTCGTCTGGAGGTTACTTTTGCCAGACTTATAATGCGAGAAGCCGGGTTCGGCCTTCAACTCGAAAAGGGAATGATCTGGGGGAAAAGTAACTCGAGAACTCACGGGGCTACTTGGAAAAAAGAGACCAGCGGGCAACCTATTACTTAGTCCCCGAAGAGAACTCAAGGAAATGTACCTAATGCGTTACTTCGCTAAAAAAAATTGAAAGGGCAGGGGTCCATAAACCCTTGCGGGGATCTCAGAATGGAGGCACAGACCTAAGGGGGAACTCTCGGAAACTTATACCAATAAGCTCAAGCCGTCGGTAGATCGAAATAGGAGAAACCCGAGACGTCACCTGCTACTAAGGAATTTCGGCGGTGCAAAGGGGGGGACTTCACAAAAACAGGAAGAGGGAAAAGGGTACTAGGCGGGGGAAATTGCTGTCAGTCGGGTGACGAAGAAGATCAATATGCAAAAGGAACTTGGGGGTCGCTCCGTATTATGCGCGGCGGCACCGGGATCGAGAAAAAAAAAGAGGGTCTACATAATCACAAGCATTAAGGGGGCTCTGGAAGGGGTTTGGTGGCCCTGATGGATGGGCGTTGGATATTAAGCTAACGTGTAAGCCGTGTCCTAAAATGAAAAAGGTGGTCTGGATTTGTTCGGATATTAAGAAGGGAAGTAAAGGAAGTGACGAGACGAATTTCGATTGACGATGCGCATATTTCGGGAGACGCTTGAACAACCGTCGGAAACAGAATCTTGATCAGTATACGCTAAGAGAACGATGAAGGGGGATGCCAGGCGAACCTCTAACAAAAAGCATGCGGACATTACTTCAAAAAAAAGGGGAGAGAGAGTTCTGCGACGCCTGAAGAGCTGGAAAAAAAGACATTTACATCTCCGATGAAGGGTAAATTGGGGAGCGTTGTGCGGCGAAAGGGGAGACGAAGAGCGGGGGAGCTTAAATGGAGAAGAGACACAAAAAAAAGGGGGGGAGAGGGTGAAAGATCAAGCATGTGCTCACTAAACAAAAGATAAAAAAAGAGGAAACCTTCCGGGCCACCCAAACCAGTGGTTACGTCATTATCGTAAGAGACGGCAGGGAAGACTCAGTTCCAGAGCTATCTCAAACTCGAAGACCGTCGCCGTCACTTTAGGAGAGATCAAAAAGATACAAGCAAAGAAGTCGGTCCCCTCTTCGCGTCATGAAAAACCTGCGCTCAAAGGAGGGGTACACGGGTAGAACCCAAGAAGAAAGGGGAAGATTCTGAGGGACGAAACTGCCATCGTCAAGGAGGAACAAGGATAGAATACTCGAGGAGATACCCCACGAGTGGGCCGGATGCTCGAAGGATTCCACGTAAGAGTATAGAGCAATCCCGGAAGGGAAAAAAAGCAAAAAAGCCCATCACTACCAATACTCGAAAAAAAAAAACACGTTAAAACTTTCTCGGCGTGCCGCGAATACCGGGCGCCGAGCATAGAGGGGAAAACCAGGTCAGGGGGGAGTCCTTCGTAATGAGGGAACGCCCTGACAGCCAGGCTCCGAGGGGACAGACTTAATTGAGAGGGCACATAAGTAGGGGGGGGGGGAGGGAGAAAGGAGAAAGGGTGATCTCCCTGTTACAGGATTCGAAGTTATTGAAAGCTCGCCCTAGCACGGTAATCAGGTTTACGAGATCGTAAAAGCATGCATCTTGGAGTGCAGGAAGGGAGGCGAATAATCTCCTATATCGGATCGGCGACAGGTGGGGCTTCTTACCCCTTCGCCTGTTTAGGGAGAGAAAGGGACTCAATTCAGGGAAAAGCAACTGGGGGGGTGGGAATATAGTGATCGACCCGCTTGAGATTCCTGTGCATTCGCGGACCAGGGGGGGGTTTTATCTTCCATCGGTTCCTCCTAAAAAGTCCATTCGACAAAGTTTGGACGAAAACGTAGGGAGAAAACGCCATCATCGTTGGGGGGCAACTAACGCACGATCGAACATCCGAACTCGAGCCACTTTTAACCATCCGTCCTGGCGATCTCACAATGGTTGGGGAAGACGTAACGGAGATTACGGAGTCCGTGAAAAGAAACAGGCAAAAAATAAATTAGGGGATTTCCCGGGCATAGACGAGAATCCGAGACGAAGGAAAAAAAACGTTCTTGAACGGGAAATTTAGGGGGGACTCAGCGGTTGTAGTAAAACGGAAATAGGAGAACGGAGCCATCTCATGAAAGAGCATCCTTGAAATTGGGGAAGAAGCTGTGCCTTCCAGCCAACCAAAAGAGTCGTATGGGCGCAAAAGGAGGAGCTCTCTCTGGGGGGGTATCGGCTGCCTGGGAGAAAGGGAAAGGGACTCCACATTTAACAATCGGGACACCATTTAACACATCAGGAAAGGTCATGTTCCTCATCCGGAGGTCATAGGACTACCGCGTGGTCGACCTAATCTATAGGGGGGCTGCAGGCATAACGAGAATTTCGAGAGAGAACGTGATGCGTTGGAGAAAAGGGGAAAGTTGCAGGATCGGCTGCATACGGGGGTTTTGAAAGCGCAGGTCGGGTTCCAAAAAATCATACATAGAGTATAGGGGACGGTGGCAGAGAAGATCGCATAACTAGAAAGAACGGCTTTGAAAATTGGGGCAGAATGCGAGAAGCCCATGTCGGGGATCGCACCGATGTATGTAAATGGAAGGTGAGAACTGCTATCGGGGACAAACGGTAGCACAGAAAATTGATCAAAAAGAAAAAAAAAAGTTCTCATCGCAGAATGGCCTCTCAAAAAAAAAAACACGGGGGGGGGGGGGGGGAAGAATTAGTATTAGAAAGGATTATTGAAAAAAAGGAGGTCCGTGATAACGGATCAAAAACTTAGCTGTCTGGAATGAAGCAATAGCAGTTAACGAAAAAGGAAACCAAAGCGGTCTGCCGTTCACTTAAAGAGAGGGGACGGGGGAATGACCAATTGGCGCCGGGCCACTACAAAAGGGGGGTCAAACTGGACCGGTCTATGGGAGAGAGATATCTAAACACGGTGGAGGGGGAATAAGGGGAAGAGGATGCGGAACTGAGACAAAAACTGCGAAGGGCAACAACAAGGCCATGAGATATACTCCGTGCCTTGCGAAGTGAAAAGTGAGAGATGCGGGTATTCAGAAGAAGGAAGAGACTCACGATCGGGAGTCGACAACTGAAGGGGGGGAGTGAAAGATGCTTTGAACCTTTGCAGAAATGGGGAAGGGAAGGATTGAGAGAACTTCTACAGGAGGAAGCCTATTAAAAACAGAGAGCTAAGACGTGGTGCGCCTTAAGACAAGATGCTGTGGAATTTTACCAGGGGGTTACAAAAGAAGGCAATTGATAAAAGGGGATCCGGCGGCACTTTCGAGAGGGCCATCGCTGGCTACACCGAGAATGAGGAAAAATTTAAAAAGAAAATTGGTTGAAGTGAACTGAGGATCCGATGCAGGCAGCAGAAAGGAAGGGCGGGAAGAACTGGAAAAGGGAAGACTTCGGTGGGGGAAGGGGAATGAATGTTTACTAGGCAAGGGAGAGACGTTTAAGAGATTGGGGTGACAACATGGGGAAAAGGGTGGAAGCAGGAATGCAGGAGGACGGGGCATTTCGGTTTTCTCAGAAGGGGTCTTAAACGGGAAACGATAAATGCGAGGAGAGGGGGCGCAAAAAAAAGGTCTCCACCGGAAAGATTCCTTGCAAGGACGAGGGGCAAGCGAAACATTTTTAGGTGGTTGAAGAAGGTAGGGGGGGAAGGAGGGTACCTCGAATAAAACGAGAAAGTCAAGGGGAAATTCGGGGAGCCCCTCTATTACCACCCTACCCGGTCCCGGTCCTGAAAGGCGTGAAGGAGACGAAAAAATCAAGAATGAGAAGGTCGGGGGTCAGAAACGCTGCCCTCTGTCTGACGAGGGGGCCGAAGGGGGGGGGACTGCACTCAAAGGTAACAAACTCTTCGGGGGATAAGTACACGGTAAAAAAAACGATCAATCAAAAAGTAGGGAGAGGAAGAGTCAAAGAAGACCTCTTCGTCAAAGAGACTCCGCCAATTTCTCGTGCAAAAGAGGGCAACCCTCGGCCGTATAATGGTTAAGGGGATATAGAGGTCAAGGGAGGGGAAAGAATTGAAGTCATGGAGAGAAAGTTAGACCATGCAAAGTGGGTTGAGCCGTAATGAATGTGAGGCACGTCAATCCGCGAGACAAAGACAGTTGGGGCAAAAGAGGGGGGGTTAAAAAGAAAAAAACAGGAGGTAGCTGCAAGAGAATGAACTAATGAAGAAGCTGAGCAGAAAAATCATCGTCCCTAATCTGGCTAGGGGGGGGATCTGAGAAAGAATTGTCAGAAGACGATGGAGAAAAGAGACGCAGTGCCAGAAGAGGAGCAGTTGGTTCCTCAAAAAGAGTATACAATAACCGACAATCTTGAAGGACTGGAAAAAAAGAGCATTTCTCGGGATATTTTCGGGAAAGAGAGAGGTCGAACGTAGACACAAATCAAGAGAGAGTTGCTGCGCTCTTAATCGAAGGCCTTTACCAAGGATCTAATGCGTACAAGAAAAATACGGAAAGGGGGAATTTGGGAAGTGCGGGGCAGGGAGGGGAAAGGGGGGGGCCAGGTCGCGAATAGGGGAAAGTGAGAGAGCTTATCGTTAGGAAGAGAGACGCACACAACAATACAGAGGTGGAGGGAAGATATTCTCCATTCGAAGGAATAAGGGAACCGTCGTCCCGGGGACCGGAAAAAGGAAGAACTCAAAAAAAGGGAAACCTTTCAAAGTCATGTAGGGATTGGGGAGTTGCCTTCTAATGGTCCAAAACTTGCCGATCTCATAGCAAAAACTCTCTCAAATAATCCCGGGCGTTAAAAAGGAGGAACTCAGGGGGGGTCTGAGCTCTTTGCTTCAGAGGAAATAGCGGACTATTCCTCTAAAGTCAACAGCTACACTCTGGTTAATGGTTAAGTTTTTGAGAAAAAGGGCGAGCGACTCGGGAGACAAAAAAGACCTTTCCTAATCTGAGAGAATTGATTCAGGACTCGAATAGAAAGAGAAAAAAACTCCCCAAATCTGGACTGCGCTGCAGGAAAGCGAATCGAGTTCATCTAATTGGAAAAACTCATGTGGCACCAACCCATAGCCCAGAGAAGAAGCTCTGCGTTAGGGGATGGGGTGAGGGGCTGAAGGCAGAAGTGAGGAGAGCTCCGGTAACGCCAAATTCCAGGCGTATCGTCAACACCACTGAAGTGGAATAAACTTGATCTGAATTCAAAGAGAGGGAACGCAGAAACAAAAATCGACCTAGGAAAAGACAGCTTAACGACTGAACATTTCAACAGAAGATGGGGTTAGGGGAGACGGTATCCAGGTAAGGGGACGACGAAGCCGCAATTTATTGGAAAAATCGAGATAAAAACGGAGTTGAGCGTCGGTTTAGGACAGGTTGGACGTGCGTCTGCCGAGCGCGGGCATCTGGTATTTCATTTTCACAATGGCGGCTCAACTAAAGTGACACGAGGGGGACCGTGTTGCTTGAAAAACACAGCAAGTCTAAGGCTTGATGGGGGGTGGTCGAAGGCAACTAATTCGGGAAGACCGGGGCTTGTGAGAGGGATCTAAGGTAGAAAGGAGTCCTAGGGGGGGAGAAGGCCCGGGGCAGCGAGGGAAAGGGGGGGGACGAGAATTGTCCTCTTCAAAAGTAGCTTAAGTTGGCAACCTTTATCAGGGGAAACCAGAATCTTCCTTAGTTGAAAAATAAATTCCCGCTCTTCGTCGAACAGAAGTTTCTCAATAAGACCAATGTTTAATAAGCATAAAAGGGCCAGGCAACTATCAGAATGTTTTCATCAATAGAAAGTGCGAGGCTGAGCTATATAAATTATGGACAATAGGCTGAGGGGTCAGGGCCCTACGGGGGGGGGTGGAGGAAGCGAGTCTCAGACAGGCTGTCAGACGTCAAAGCTTCGAGATGGTGGAAGGGATTGCAAGAATGTTGTATCACGAGGTCTGAAAGCGAGAAACGGCCGAGTGTCGTCACCCGTCGGAAACTTGTTCCCGATTTTTTGTAAAGGGAGTTTCCTGTCATAAAAATGAAAGAAGACTCAGAGATGGGGGAGGGGGGATGAAAAGAGAGGTCCCACGTAGGAGCGCTCAAAGTCTTTATAAGGGAGTGGCGGATAAGTTTAGAAAAAAAAGCGAGGTCACATCTACCCCACCATTTCCCCAGGTTCTCGGACCAGATCTGAATCTAAGGGAAATAAGGAAGAAATCCTCGGGATTCTGCTCTTGGACATCATATACGAAAGAGGTGCAAATAACTTGAAATATTTCAGTTATAATTGAGTATCGTGCGCATTGTTGGGGAAAAGGGGAGCTTGGAAAGGGAAAAAAGGTTTAAACGGGGAACCGAGACCTTATCGGTTTCCTGTGTACGAGGGCGAGAGCAGCCAGATAGAAATTTTTAAAAATTTGGGACTACTAATCCTCGGGATTCCTAACTAGAACGGGGGGGGGGGAAGCGTACAAGAAGCTGGGTTGAGTTTTAGAAGGGGGGAAACTCGCGATTCTGTCTGCAACCTATCATCTCCCTTTGGTCCTGGGGTAAGCGACGACAGATAATCAAGAGAGAGAAAAAAAATCAACGGAGAAGGGAGAAAAAAGATTATTATTGAGGCGTAGCTGGATATTGAGAACTGGGGACTGTCTGAAGGGAGAAGCAAGTCCGGAAGAAGCTATCCAAAAAGAAAAAGATTAAAGGGGGCATTCACAGATCGTGTAGGACCTTCCAATGAGGAGCGCCACGTGTCTTTCAAAAAAACGCCGCGGTAGGATTGCTCGGAAAAATTTCTAGCAAAAAGGCCGGGAAAGAGGGGACTGGAGGGGGGAAGCTGCTACCGGGGAAGGGACCAAAGTCCATGAGACAGGACCTAACGGGGCTAAACCCATCACAAAGACGTTCCGATGATAAACTATTCAGGCAGGGGAGAGAGACATAGAAAGAAGAGAAAGGAGGTAGATCTGACCGGCACGGGTCGATCAGCGAGAATACAGCTGGGGTTTTGAAAGGCTGGCGATGTGGGGGTGGGAGGGTGGCAAAAACTTCATGTGAGCTTGAAAAAGATCCTCGACTAAAGTTTCCTTAAAAATGTTACTGACAAATTTGGCCTATGGGTAGGGGGGGGGGTCTGAAAGGCCAATAATGCGTTAAAGTTTTCCAAGTTATGTGCGCTATCGGCTTCCCTTCTGCTTGAGAGACTTTACGACAAAAGATCAGTAAGAGGTTCAAAGACAGGAGATGGCGAATAAAGGGGAGGAGGCATGCTCGATGCGGAGCTTCTCACTGGGATAAGGTGCGAGGGGGGGGGGCGGAGGACTGATGGTTTAAAAGAAGAGCGCTTGGCGGGGCCGTGAGATGGGAGGGGGGTAACATTGGGGTGAATAAAAAGCTGGATAGGTTTTCAGAGGGAACGGCGAGAGGTTAAACGGCAAGCCTTTCGTGCACTACCGGGAATATGGGATGGGGCGGATCGTCAAGGGTTGGACAAAAGTGTCGAGTGCTATAAGGAAAGACGAAAGAACGAAAAACCCCTTTTCACCCAGGGATGAATGGTTCCTTATACGCGTTCCTCTCCATACGGAACGGTCGCTCTGGAGTATTTCCCTCAAGCGAGTAAACAACAAAAGGGGCCCTGGACAGGCGTGACGTCGCCATACTCCAAAATCAAGGGGGGACATTTCAGTGGGAATAAACTGGCTCCTCGGCTAGTGAGTGGGAAGCAATTTAAAAAAGAAGAAAAGAGCGCTGACTAAATAGAAGGATTACCCAGCCGCCAAGATTCGGGCGAGATGACTAGAACCGAGAATGGGTCAGGAAGGTCTACAAAAAGACAGTTTATACTCGGCGCAAAGCTGAGAAACGATCCTAACGGAAGTAAACAGAGGAGAGGTCGGGCTGGTACAGGCTTAATAATGACGCAGCGATAAATGTGCGCAAGGTGGTGTACGAGAGAAGTATTAGGGGGTCAAAGGGAGGCAACGACGCTTCTCGGGAGGAGAGAACTCCAGCATAAATCGAAGAGGGGCTCGGTGGAGGCCGGGGTGGTTTATAAAGTTGCGAAGGGAGATAAGTCTAAAGACGGGGGAAGATGGGAAAGGGATCAAGAAAAGGAAGGGGTGGGGGCTAGTAGTTCATGCATGGGAAGAGAAGGGCTAAGAGGGGGTGCGTACTAGAAAGTTCAAGCAGAGGGCTCGCTTCAGGGGGGGTTGTTCTCAACCGCGGAATAAGTAATAGTGAGCAGGAGGGGGGAAAGCGAAATAAAGGCGCTATTGAAGATGCAGTCTGCACGACAACTGCTAGCATTGGACAGAAAAAGAGAGGGAGGGGCCGCTGAAGCTCGCCTTCTTGGGAAAGCAAGACATCGAAAAAAGGGGGGATGACGTTTCCCAATTGTGGGTGAGGGGAAAGGAGGGGGGAGTTAGGGGTTCAGAAGAGGACGGTTAGTGAGAGTAAACAAACGCCTTGGGAAGGTGGATCTCTCAGACACACAAAGTATGAGTAGGAGATTTCAAAAAAGACAGGTAAATCAAAGATGAGCCGGCGGGGGAAAAGGACCTCCTAAAGGAAAAATCAACCCCAATTGGGGGGCTTACTGAAGGCTAAAGGATGGACGGGAAGGAACATGAGAAAAAACGAGAGGCGAGCTAAGGTCCAGGCCAAAGATCTGAAGCTCCTCAATTTCTTCAGCTTGAGGGGGGGCGAGGTAGAGGCATCGATCGCCAAGAGGACCAAGGAGAGGCTCGGGAGAATAGAGACACAGGGGTACAGGGGGAATGCTGTTGGGGGAAAAACACTAGAGAAAGTCCTCTTCGTTCAACAGACGAGACCTTCGCAAGAGTCAATAGGGGTAGAGTAAATTCGGAATGCACAGAATTAGCTGACACCCTCGGAAAAGAAAGAGACGTTAAACCAACGGCTTGAAGATTCTAATCGGGAAGAGACTTATCACGCCTTCAAACCACCCCTTCCGGAACACGATCCACAGTGAGGGAGACGGGGGAAGGAGGGGACATCTTAAAGGATCTCCGTTCACGCCGCCCAGACAAAATACAAAAAGACACCAAAACAAACAAGCAAGAAAGGTGCACGCAGTAAGCCGAAGGAAGAAAAACAGGACTCTCGACCTCTTACCCAACCTCCTCTTTTCCGGGAATGAGGTATTCGTTGCATATTTTCGGAAAGGACGTACCGGGGAGCCTTTTAGAAAAAAGAAAGGTTAAGATCCTAGCCCGACAAGGGGGAACAGGGAGTGGTACGAATTGTGACGATATCGTCGCAGCGCGTGAAGGGGAGGGGGTGGGAGTTCCTTTCTGGTCGAAAGCCCATAAAGTATACTCTCACCTCTTGGAGAACAGGTTATGCTTTCCCCACCAGGAGACGGTCTGGGGTTTTTAAGGCTGAAGGGGTCATTTACAGGCCAGTCTTTGATGTGAAGAGGGGAGGGAAGGGAAGAAAACGGCGTATTCCGCTGGAGATTGTTACCGGGCAGTCGGTAACTTGGAAGCTTCTTGAGAAGAGGAAAGGAGCTTGACAAAAAGGGGGGGAGGAAAAGGGGCGGAAAAGCCCGCGAGAATATTATCGGGCGAACGCAACGACTTCTTCGACCAAAAAGAGGTCAAGAGAATGGGAGACAGTCATTGGGGGGGAAAAAAGGACTAAAAATGGGGGGAGCTCAATGTATGGGAACGCGGGAAGGGGACTTGTCAAAACAAAGGCCACTAGAGAACAGCTGCCTGTCAAGACCGGATCCGCCGTAAGCTGCTTCTCCGAAGGGAGTAAAAGTTCTTAGGAACTCATTGAGGAAGGGAGGGCCAAAAGAAAATTGTAGGACAAGAGTTCCAAGCGAGAACGGCCGGGACATAAAAAAAAGCGCAAAACGATGAAAAGCAAAGCATGAAAAAAGTGCAGCCAGAAAAAAAATATGTCTAAAGAGGGGCGCGGGGCCGCGAGTCAAATCGGCGCGCATCGGGGTAGGGAAGCCGGAGGAAGGTCGCGAGAAAGTTCTTCGAAAGCGCCATCCGACCGGAACCCCATAACCTGTCTTCGGGCAACCCGACGCCGGACGGGGGGGGGGGGGGGGAAAGGAAGCTGGAAGAAATCCTCGTCGGGATGCTCTGCTGCTACATCAGATACCTAAATCTATACAGAACCCGAGATTCTTCAGTCTTTACAAAAGGCGAGGCCAGCGGAAAGGAGAAGAAAAAGTTTAAACCGCAGCGATCTGAACGAGCGTGGTCGGGCTAAATCTAAGCAGCGAAAGATACCGCTTCGTGGGGTGTGGGACCCGTTTCGGGCTTAAAAGAGCCATTGCATGTGCAAAGGACTATCTCGTGAATAGGCATACCAAATTGAGGGGTGGTTGAATGAAATAGGGGAATAACGGGGATAGCTGGCTGGACCCCGTAGTTACATCATCGGGGGCATTGTTATATCACATTTTAGAGATCGTCCATAATCTCAAAAAAACAAGGGGGAGGCGTAAACTAAGATACATGGAGGATGGGTGAAGAAAAGGGGCGTCTTATAATGGAGTATCAAAAAGACTTGTCCGGTTCATCTCTCGCCTGTTTCAGATCACTCCAGCAGAAAATACATAAAAGATAGTAGTCAGGCACAATGAACTGACGCCACTGGGAGTAAACAAGGGTAGCCTCCGCGGGGTGATGCTCGGGTTATCTCAACCTAGGCCTTTCGGATTTAGGGAGGGGGACACTGGAGGATAAAACATGAGAAGCCAAAACCATCCCATCGCAAGATACTCCGAACTGTGGAAGCATCGGGACGTGCTCTGAAACAAGTGAGGAGGTAACATACCAGAAAAAGGGGGAGTAAAAAAGACATCTGAACCGAGATTCTATCGGCTGGCCAAGCAAAAAGTTCAGGAGGGTGCGTGTCGGGGTCGAGTGTGATTGGAAATGGTCGAATAAGAGCGATCATTCAAAAAAGGGCAAGAAGGACTCTGGAGCAAGGGAGAGTACAGGGTAAGGGGGCTATGAAAATGCCAAGCAGGGGTTACATAGGCCGGTGAGGGCGAGATCTTATGAACGTTCTCGATGGCATAAAAACAACCTAAGTCTCCAGTAAACTGGAAAAAAATTGAGGAATAAGGGAATTCGATCGCGGCAGGAGGAGAGGAGGAAGATAAGGGAAAGAAGATCCGGGCACGGGAAAAGGACATATGCCTTCTATTGGCCGTGGGGGCTCGGTATGGGGGGAACTTCTTCAATCGTCCCTCGATGGTCTGACAACATTTTTGAGAGAGATAAAGTCAATGAAGGGGAAGGGGAAGGGTGGGGGGGAAATTTCGAGAGTTTCTACTAGTCTTGAGGAAAACCGATAAGATGATCGCTGGCAAAACTGGAAGGGAAAAGTGGAAGCCACAGGAAAGGAAGCGGTAAAAGAAGCGGAAAAACACGGGAACGATACTTCACCAGGCAGCCCGACCTCGAGTACTTGTCTTAGGACTGAACCCACTCCATACATACCCTTTTAAATGGAGGGGGGGACTCGAAGAAAACAATCAAGGCGAAGGGCGTGGGTCAAGAAAAAAACTGGTACACTATGTATCGGCTATGAGCTCAACTGCACAGTCCATATAACTCTCAAGGTCTATTAAGTACCCAGACCTAAAGCCTTAGGGGAGGAGAGCCGGGAGACGGGGAGACGGCACGACTCCGCCAATTTTCCATTCTGCTCAAAGGACGGGGCAACTTCGAGGCAATTCAGGAATAGGGGAAGGTTTTAAAAGGGGAAGGGGGCTTAGTAATAAGCATTCTAAAAAAAGGGAAGGAAACTTCAAGGGGGGGCGTCTCCTGATGGGGGAATTGTTGTAATTGGGCGGAGGCACGTAATGCGGAGAACGCTTCGTCAGCCCACAAAGCTATATTGTGGGAGAGTGGAGGGTCCTTTGTTGTTGGGGTAAGGGGGGAGATGAGATATTAAGATTAAGCATTGGGAAAAAAAGACTAGAACGGACCGAGGGCGGGGCGAGGGGGGTCGAGATCGGAAAATGAGGAATCTCAATTTTCTCTATAGATGGCTAAGTTCTCGAAAAAGGTGCCATTTGGAAGGAGCTAAGGGGGTTACTAAACGGGGGCGGATACACCAGAAAGGAGGTAGCGCCTGTTTACTGACGAAAGCAGTGCGCGTGAATGGCCTATAAAAAAGGAAAGAAAAAGCGCATCCTAAGGGGGAGGAGGAGAGTGCTGGCGGGAAAGCTCGCCGTCTGGACCTGGAGAGAGTCAGTTATCTCAGGATCATGAGAAGGTTTCCAATTGTTTTGGCTTATCGTTTGTGAGGGAGGAAGCCAAGGCAGTCGGGGTTGAGCAGTCCTTCGGGATAAGATAAACAACAAAAAACGGGAGGAAGAGAGAGCTCCAGATCAGTACTGGCTCACGCAACGCTCAGAAAAGGCAACCCCCGCGATACAACCATTGCACCTGACGGCATGAGCGGAGATGTACGGGGTCGAGGAAAAACTGCGAGCTTAAAGAACAGCAAAGGAGATGGATAAGGGTAAAGGAAAGCGATAGGCCCGCGCCCGCTATCGAGTCAGTCCACAGAGGGAAAAGTTTATGGTGACGACGGTTGGAAAAAACCACGAGCTAGCCTCTAAGCAACTGTCCGAATTCGCAAAAGCAGGAGCAAATTCTTCTGAAAAGGCATAGGAAGGAAAAAAAAAAGACTAGCTACGGGCCCGATGCGTCGACCAGAGAAAAGGAGGGAGTAATAATTCCATCGAATTTAGCAGTCCGCAAATGACCGGAAAAAACCCCGTAAAAAGAGAAAAAGAAGATAGCTCTTAGGGGGAGGCGCGCCCAGTCGTGCCGATAGCCTCAAAGTAGGGAAGACATGAGAAGTATCGCACAAAAAAGTCGGGACGCCTGACTTGAAAGAGAGGAAAACCGAAGCTCTACCTCGTCACCAGAAGACTGTCTAATTCCCGATAGGAGCAGGATTTTGCTAAACAGGACGGAGAGAATGTTGGTCTCCGGTGACTACAGGAATTCGAATTTTTGGAAAGAGGAAAGAGTTTGAGCGTAGTTTGGGGGGGATTGGGATCAGGGGGACGCGGGGGGAAAGCTCGTTACATCTTGGTTGGCAGTTCAGGGCGCGACTGCTCTATCGAGAAACGGACAGTCTGAAACGAACAAATGGAATTCCTGATGGGGTTTCGAGCCTTATTCAGGTACAGGGGGGAAGTAGGGGTGTGGAAAAAAATAGGGTTATCTGGAAGTACCGCTTATGGAGAAAAAAACGGGGGGGGGGGAGTCGGGAACGGGGGGGAGGGGACGTACTTTTAATAGCAATCTCTTTTCGGGCCGAAAAAAAGCAAAAGGCGCATTTCACACTCAGGTACGTGGCACAACGATGCAACGCGAGCAAGAGAACGGGGGGGTCCGCAAAGACGACCCAGTTGTGTCTCAGGGCATGAGAGCAACAAGGGGGAAAAGATCAAGGAGCGATTCGCACGCTAAGTAAACAAGCAGGCAGAAAAAAAGAAAAGCGCTGCCTTGTCGACCTGGAACTGGGGAAAAAGATCCTCGCCTGGGTCTACGCAATTCGGAGAAAATCAGGGCGGGGGGGGGGGGACAGGCAACGGTGGGGAGGCCAGCTGAGCGAGAATATCAGATAGGCTCCTTTCTTCCTGTGGGACA
>Ga0179591_1323190_pt1 | contig 15330 bp, 31 predicted proteins | sample CZOMad2_1_08_16f_FD_182891 | JGI IMG/M metagenome (GOLD analysis project Ga0179591, IMG submission 182891) | Vadose zone soil fungal communities from Angelo Coast Range Reserve, California, USA - CZOMad2_1_08_16fungal (PacBio error correction) | ecosystem: Environmental > Terrestrial > Soil >...
CTAGATACGACCCGATGAAAAATCGAACGATCGAGACGCGTATCTGAGAACACGCTATCAGTCAGCACGACAATAGCCCAAACAAAAAACAAAAAAAAAAAAAAAAAAAAAAAAAGCCGGCACGAAGAAACAACACCGCCGCGCATCGCCAGAGTAATACCTCGAGATATCGTACCACAACACAAGCGAATAACGTACCAAAAAAACAAATTCGTCGACCCGTGACACTAAGCGAAGCAGCAGGAACCGAAGCGGAACAAATAATCCAGCAACTCGTCTCACATACAACACAAGACACAACACAGAGATACAAGAAAGAAATCATGACAAAGACCGACACGCCAAAAACATAATCAGAATAAAACTAACATAAGACGAGCCAATCGCCAAGGAGACTACTCCGTGGGTCACCCTTCCAGCATAGACGTGTTGTGAACAAAGCTTAAAAAAAATAAAAAATCCCGACCCCCGCCAACACCAAGGTGTCGCCGAAACCTACCCCACAACCAGATCCAGCACCGCCCGCTGCCAAGAGCCCCGCCAACCATCAAATGCCCGATCGATGACACAATTAGCCATTCAAAAAGTCAGCCCAACAGAGACCATAACAAGCCAACAAAGCCGACCCGCAGCTCTCCGTGCTGCCGCGATAGAAACGTGGCAGTAAACAGCTCTCCGGGTCGCCGTCCGGGCAGGCCCGGTCACGACCAAAGGCCGAAAAAAAATGCAACTAAAAGACGTACCGAATACCCAACTATCTCCAAAAAACTGCCAAGCTGTACAAGGACTAAAATACCAGACGAAACAGCGACTTCGCTCAGACGAGAATAATCAACACGAAAAGCGAGAGGATAAACCGTAAACATTAAACGCAGGCCAGATTACTAAAGTCGGAAACAAGGTAGCGACAGACTGTTCCATAGCTACGAGCACAGAAGATCGCACCTCCCCAACGAACGCAACGAAAGCAGGCATGTCTTAAGTTACCGCAAAGCAAGACCCAGACAACCTGACACAATCGGAGAATATCAAGTAACGAGAAACGCCGAGTCTCACTACGCGCAAAGCACTGAACCAATAGACCACCCGACTAACCAAGGACGTGAAATCTCGAACCCGAGACGCAAGCTCTGCTAAAAAACAAACAGTCGCAGCTCGGCGCAGCTGATCCGACGCCCGACATTAACAGAGGCGTCGATCATAACTGACAACCAACGATTGATCACACGAGACATCTCAACCCATCTCCTGCCGAACATAAGCCTCTAAAATAAAAAAAGAACAAAGGCACGACGTACACAGCTCATTCGCGCCAGACACCGGACTCGAAAAGGACCGGAAGCACAATAAAAAAATTCCAAGCAAGACTCAAACTACTGAAAAAGGAAAAAGATCATAAACCAAGAGTAGAAAACGAACATCCTCCCCCAAAAAATTGACGAATGCGCGATGCAGCACGGTTATCTAATGCTATGAAAAATAACAGAGCCGATACACAAGCATGACGTATATCAACAATAAAAAGATAAAATCACCAAAAATCAACATACACAAGAAAAAACATATACCCTACAAGCAAACAACACGACCCAAATACAGGAAGAATAACAAACATCGACACAAATCGCGCACAAAACACAAAAAATAATACTCCAAAACCTGACTCAGAAACGAAACGCTGACGACCCACACCTACGCAAGGTGCGCAACTATGACGACACAGCGTCCCAAAATCGAGGGCCAGGCTGTACTCGGGTCACAGGACGAAAAAGAATCGCATCAAAGCCTAATGGCACAAACAATCAAAAAAGTGAACCTACCAAGCAGCAAAAAACAAGCAAGCAAGACAAAAACAGAAAAACCACCCCATCAGGGGTATAGGCGGAGAGCAAAATACAACATAAATCGGTAGACACAAAAACGAATCACAGAAAGACGCTGAACTGCGTCAGCCAAACGTGGAGAAGCGCAGACAGAAATACAAAAAACAAAAACAAAAAACAGTCGCAACTTACAGGAGCAATACCACTAAAACAGCAGTGAAGTACAGTACCAAGGTTTCAACGCACAAATGAAGCCCCCAAAAACGACCCACGCTGGGACTAAAAACAAAAAACAAAAAAAGCATCACTGAAATCGAGCCATGAGAACCCACCTAGCGCGACACACAAAAGCCGAATATCCGAACCAGCCTTGACAGAAACGACAACCAACACAGACATGAACAGCAATCACAAAGATCACCGTTCATAATCGAGTATCAATAAATACGATATAATAATATCATGAATTACTCAGAATCGGGGAGACAGGACGAACAGACCTAATCCATCGAAATACGCAACCCTCAGGACTCACAAGATAGACGACAAACAATCGCCAACAAAAAAAAGACGGCTACCATAAAAACAACGACTAAAACTCCTCCTGCCACGCAAAAAAAGTCCGGCGACGCGAAGCCATCACAGCGCCTGTCATGCAAGGTAGAGTCAGCGCACGTAGCAGCCTGACCGTGCAGAAAACAAATAGAGCACCAACGGCGACAGAGCAACAACCCTCAAAAAAAAACATAAGCAGCAAACCAGACACCATACAAAACAACAACAAACAAAAGCAAATACCCCACAAGGCAAGGTAATGAAAAAATGATCAGAAGACAATCCAGACAGAGAGAATGAGACGACAACCGACTAATCCATGAATACCGCGAAAGTACGAATTAGAACAAAAGACTACACATAAACAACAAAAAAAAAAAAAGAACACAAAACATAAAAAAACCCGCGCTCTCGCACACACCACAGGCCCAAGGTGAAAAGGCATGCGCAGCGAAAGCACGAAAGAAAGAAATACGAAAGGCCACTGCTAAACAGATCCATGACCACAGACGATGGTAATCGCGACCAAAAAAAACAAACAAAAAAAAAAAAACACAAAAGACGACCAAAACAAGGACAAAAACAAACACAAAAACCTCAAGAAACCAAAAAACCAAAAAAAAAATGAGGTCCATGTATCAGAAACATACAAAGACAAGAAAAAACAACATAAACTATTCAAGACTCCAAAGCACAACCAAAACCAACACCAACAAAAAAAAACACAAAAAAAAACAAAAAAAAAAGAAACAAACCTAAGCAGAGCACAGAGTATATCACACACAACACAATCAGTCCAACGATATCAACCCAACCGCAACTCTACAACGCTAATAGTCTCAAATAACCACACGAACATTCCCCGACTGCCGTGCAGACCAAACACAATACCGTGGCAACACCGAAAACAAACAACAAGAATAAAACAACAAACAAAAAAAACAAAAAAAAAAAAAAAAAAAAAACAAAAAAAAAAAAACAAAAAAAAAAAAAAAAAGAAAAAGAACCAAAAAAAACAAAAAAAAACAAAAAAAAACGACAAATCCAAGGCCAACACCACTGACAATATCCAACAAAAAACAATAAAACAGAGAACCAGAGAGCAAACAAAGACGACTTATAAACATTAAATATTAGAACTCAATTACTAATATTACGTAAAATGAGAACAAAATCAAACAAAACAAAAGCAAAACAACCAAACTGCGAAACACCCAATAAAGCCAAAAGAAAAAGTCAGACACGAAAAAATGAAAGAGAACAAAAACACAAATACCTAATAAAACAAACTAAAAAAACACAAAAAAATACAAAAAAAAAAAACCCAAACCGAAACAACAAACCCAAATGAAACCAAAATCCAGATACAAGAGCAAGCCCAAAAAAACAAACCAAAACAACAAAGAAAAAACCCATATCAAAATAACAAAACACAAAGCTTACAAGACCAAAAAAGACCAACTAAAAGAACACAAAAACACAACCAAAAAAAAAAAGAAACCATAATAACACAAAGAAGATTCCACGCTACAAAAAAGAGAACGACATCACAAAAAAAAAAACATACCAGAAAAAACTAAAAACAACAAAACAAAACCCACGTAATAAACAGCAGAAAACAAAAAAATCAAATAAACAAATGAAAGAAACGAAATAAAAAAACAAAAAAAAGGCATCAAAAAATAATACAACAAGAGCCAAACAAAATACAAATGCCCAATGAAAAACCCACTACAGAAATCAAAAGAAACGTCCGAATACAATCCAAACGAAAATATGAACGACAACCTAGCACATAACAAAAAAAAAACTCAATCCAATGAAAACAGCAAAAATAAAACCAGACAAAAAAACAAAACTGAAAAAAAATCAAAGCCAAAAAAAAAAAAATGAAGAATTACAGAAGAACATAAGATCAGTGTGAACCAAAACAAAAAAACACAAAACAAAAAACAAAAATAAGCCTGAAAGCAAGGAAAATAACAAGAAAACACAAGTCCAAGAAATCGATGACAGACAACAGTGACCAAACAAACAACCAAAATCCAAGATAGAAAAATAACGAAAAACACAGCAAAATAAAGGACCAAAAATAACAACTAGACATGAAGAGCAATACATATCAAAGCAAGCGAAAAAGACCCGAATGACAAGAAATAGACAGTACACAATAACGATATAAGCGAACATATACTTCAAACTAACGTGAGAACCACAAACATAAAGAATAAAAAAAAAACCAAGCAAACAGCAAATAATAATAAGCAAGTAAACAAAAGTACAAACAAATGTAAAAAGTATTCAAACCACAACCATTGAAACAAACAAAAAAAAACACAACAATAAAAAAAGAAACAAAAAAAAAAAAAAAAAAAAAACACAAACGAACAAATACCAGGCAAAATAACAATAGCAGTAGTAAAAAACACGCGCAACAAAAAAACATACACAACAAAACGAAACAACAAAACGCACCGCACGACAAAAAAAAAAAAATAATATCAAAAACCCCCAAACAACAAAAACAACAAAAAAAAAAAAAATGAACAACAAAAACAACACAACAAACAACCAACGGACAACAAAAAACACACAACCCAACCTCAAAATCGACAAAACAAAAACTAAGAAAACCTAAGCATACAAAGTACCGAGAGAAAGTCAACGAAAATCAGACTCACAATAGAAAGATAGAAACGTCAATCACAAAAAAAAAAGCGACCACAACAATACCCACCCAAAGGCCCAAAACAGAAGTAACGAACAGCGTAATCGACAACACCGTGGCCCAATAAACAAACGAACCAAATTAACATAAAACATCAGCGAACAAAAATCGTAACAACTCGTCGAACAAAACGAGACACAAAAACAAAGCTGATCCCGGAACACACAAGAGGTGTGATAAGCGCACAGACGTCACATCCACACATACGCATGAAGACAGCAAACAAAAAAAAAAAGTAAAGACAAAACAGCGAAAAAAAAAAAATACACCGCTATCGCCCATTAAAAAAACAACAAAAAAAAAGCACAAAGCCGGCAAGAAACGCACGACAAAAACCCTACTGAAGAAACAGCATGCCACTCCAGGCCTAGAAACTACAAAAAAAGGCACGTCACTACCCTTCAAAAGACCCACAAAAAACAAACCAAAACAAATGCGAGAAACAACGTGTACAACAAAACACACACAACCCACAAAAACAAGAACAAAGAATCAGCTCGGATTTCTAATATCAACCCCCACACCCCCGGAAAAGCAACCGAAGGCGATGTAAGAAACGAATCATACACACACACACAAAAAAAAAAAAAAATCGTACAAAAATTCCATTCATCAGCAAACACCAACCTCAAGAACTTCGCGGGACACACCCAAAGGAGTGTGGAATACTCACTCCAATAAAAAACAAAACAAAAATAAAGCGGCCACATAACCAATAGTAGAAACTATAAAAAGACACAAGTATCGAACTATATTCTAAAATACATAAAAAAAGACCTCAGCCGTGAATGCACTCAGTGCTGGAAACCCGTTGCGACCCAATGATAACGCAAATACTAGACATACAAGAAATACACCAAAAAAAAAAAAACGACACAAGAAATCCGCTACAAAAAGAACAGACTACTTTAACCAAACGAAAATAAAATTACAACAATAAAAATACACAAAAGACTCTTAAAAGCGAACGATGAAGCGGAACAGAATAAAAAACCGTAAAGAAGAATTACAGAATCCCTCACATCAGACGAGAAAAAAAAAAAATCTAGCAATAAACCAGATAGCAACTCGAGCAATCGATAAACGAAAACCGAGCAACCGAACTAATGCTCGGCTATGAACGCGCAAGATGGCGGCGCTCTAAGAATCGAGAGATCGCAAGCCAAAAGAACCAGGTCCATACGAAAAAGCAAACAATAGGAACACAAACTACAGACATAAAAACATTCAACATAACCTCTATATATTGATTATAGACATCTAAACCGAGAAGCAAAAAAGCAGACACTCCGATATTCGCACGCGCCAAATCGCGGCTAACATAAACGATAGACACCACCACATAACCAAAACCAAAAGTCGACGCCCATAACGCCAATTATCCGAATAGAAAACAGCAAAAACAAACGACGTCACCAAACAATACAAACAGAAGCAAAAAAAAATAAGTTAAATAGTAACATCTAATCCCATCCACGACAGACCAGCGGATACGGGAACGAACGCACGCAAAAAAAAAAATACACCCGATCCAAAGACTTGCGCGCAACAAAAACAAAGCGAATGAACCAACAATCACAATAGCACCAACACAAAAAACACGTAACGCGCATAAGCACCGCGCGACCGTAGGAGAACGAAGCAAATAAACCAAGCCATCAGTCTGAGGCCTAGCACACAAAAAACCCACTCAAAACACAATGCGCCGAAAACGCTACACAACTACCCAACAGCTACAACGCCAACCCGAGCTGTCGTGCCAATTGGCGACCTAGGGAACAAGCAAGCTGAAAGCGCAATAGTACGAACGCATAGCAAAGAGACCATAAAAAACACAACTGTGACGCCGCCCACAAAAGTAACCCAGGACAGATACAACTCTAAAGAAAGCCAAAACAAAATCTAAAAAACACAAACTTATACGGACTGAACAACCCGAGTATCAAGAAATAAAGATCGCAATAATTAGACAATACGACGCAAAAATACTAAACGAGGCAACAAAAAGCGGATCGTTAAAAGCAGAAGATATAAAGATCTGTCGAGCAGTAATCCGAGAACAAGACGTCTTGAAGGGCGAAGGTGTTCAGACTCCAGGACGTATGACGCAGCGTACATCGCCAGGAGGAATACAAACCACAGTATACTATAGTACGGGAACCCCCTGGGATAGTACGAACTTATACAAATGTACACACAAATACAATCTCGCACATTTATATCTTAGCGGCCAGGAAAAAAAACATTGCACGAAACCAATGCAAATTATCGCTCACACGGATAACAATTTGAGATCTCATGCCGCAAACACCCTACCAAACGATCCAAAAAGCACACGAAGAACTAAGTAGCGAGACTACGTGAAAGTCACAGACGCAGCCACCGAAAAGGCGGATGAGCTGAGGCATCGAGAAAACCATACGGTACTGGCTCTATTAAATTTCAGAAATTTCTACAAGATATTTTTCAGGAAATATGCGAAATCACGCACAAAAGCGAAACGAGGTTAGGTCAGAAGAAAACAACCAACCAGATAAAAGAAACACGATTGGTCACATAAACAAGAAAAGTAACAGACCAGCGAGCGCCGACTTACATACAAATGAGATCGACCGACGATGAGCCGGAGCAGGTCAAAGGGCTCACATAAGTACAAAAATAATTCAAGGGTCAACTGAAGCAAGAGGATCAAAATCTCTCAACAAAAAAACACCACAAAGAGAAGAAAGCAGAACGAAACAGAACACGACGAAAGAAATACCTACTTCTACCGAAAACACCCAGAAAACATCACATATACTGACACGACAGCCGCCCCTCAAGGCCCACGATCAGCCAGATAGCCATAACACACGGCCAATGCGAATCTCTATCCCGGGTTCCAACCCATCAATGGACATCGAACCAAACCACCGGCGCAAAATGGCGAAATGAACGCAAATTTCAAACAGAACAAAAAATAACATCCGACAATATCGAAAAAAACACAACAAGTGGTAACCGCAAGACGCGACCATCGCCCACCAGCACAATCGACGGAACTACACAGCCTCGATCAAACGCACATAACAATCTCGAACCGTCGGCAATAGCAGAATTCCCAAATTATCCCGACGATAAAGCGAGACCACACCCACGCGCGTCCTAGAAGACGCAAAGAAAAAAATTGAGCAAACGAGCCTCAGAGCAAAAGCACACCACCCCGCGGAGCGGCCCAAAGCTACAGAGGCCATCACCTACCGACAGCGAAGTCCAGACCGTACAAAAAACCGCTCATTGAGAGCTGCCCCAGACATCTCCCATAACGCCGCACGGCTCCGGATAGCTCACACAAGAACACTCATATACACCCGCAAATATTAACAAACAAGAACAACCGCCAGGCCACAGTTAAAATGGCAATAATCATTAAAAATGCACAAAAGCCACAGAAAAAAATAAAAAAAGAAACCCTGGAAGTGTAGTGAAAAACACGGCAACTCCCACACAACAAGAAGAGACTCAGACATGCGAAACTATGCCACATCAATAATACCTCAAAAAGGAACCTACGGTCTTACGGTAAAAAAACCAAACAAAACACAAGGACGCAAAAAAAACAACCGAACAGCTCTTAACATGCCCAAATGCCCGAAAATCGCCCACACAGCCAATCCACATCAAATTACAATCCTAGCACACAAGACCAGTGGCCGACAGCCGGAAAGTATATAATAAGTCAGATTATACAAGTACGCCGCACAATGGCGAGACGGACAAAGGAACCCGACCACCGATAAGCGCTAACAAAAAACACAAAAACAATCGAACGACAAGCCAGATAGACCAGCGACAACCGCCAACGCCAACAAGCGCGCTCAAGGCCGACAGAAACAGCTGCAAAAGACTGACACGGTATAAATTCTATACGGCACGCCCACCAAGACGCAGAATGTGGAAAAAGTGACCTACAACCCATAATCCAAATACAAAAACACTCGAGAGACGCCGCAAGAACAAGACCGTACAAGGCCCACATCCAAAGTTCGATCAGACCAGTGGTAGAGGGGGCCACAACCGTAGCACGCCTGAGAAGTCCGCAAGCCACGACAAAAACTCGAACGAGCTCTCAGTCTCAAACCCATATACTCGAAGTCATAAATAGGGCAAGACAAAATAATAACAGCTGACTGAATTGAAACAGTTACAATCGCGTGCCATGGACCCCAAAAAAAATAGCGGGACGCAGAAACAAATCAAGACTCTCGACCTCCCAAGCAAAAAAATCAAAACAAACAAAAGGCGCAAAACGAACAAACAATAACAACCACCTGCAGTAAAAAAAACAAACAAACGCTAGAACAAATACAGCACGACGAGCAAAATCATACAAAGCAACAGCAATACCCGATCTAAAAAAAGAACACAGAGACGACAAACCACCCGGCACAGTGCGCCAAGGCACAAAGCGCTCCGGCCATGCACAGCCGAACTAAAAAAATCACATATCTACTACTCCGGATCAGACGTCTACTAAAAAACGACTGAATTCAACCGGAATCCGATCCACAACAAATCACGAAGAAGCCATGAACGTACAACTCGTACGCATCAGCAAATCCACCAACGCGTGTCAGCATGCAGGAGGACCGAAGATGCACTAACAGCGTGAATACGAAGACACAAGGCCGAACGTATAGAATAGTTACAAAAAAAAGAATCCGAACACTAAAACACAGAAAACTAAAAACAACAAAAAAAACACGCCAAAACGAACGAGACTGCTACCGACGAGACCTGCTCTGACCGACAGCGAGAGCCCAAGGTCTCATACGTGAGTCCAACACGGAGCATGACCGCACGAACCCGACAGCGTTAAACAAAAAACAGAAAAATACGCAAAAGCGGCTTACTTCTCTCACAAGGCAACGGACCTGCATCAAGGCCAGACATGACGACGAATGACTAGCTGCGCATAACAAAGTCCGCACCCCACCAAAAAACGAAACAAAAAAAAAACTGCCGACCACAACAAAAAAGTCAGTCAGACCAGGCGATGACGCTAGATCACCCGCAGCGGGCACGCGAGAACCTCCACGCAGCCCCTGGATCAGCAGCAGCACAGACCCGAAGCGCATACTCATCAACTGGTCTGCCGAACACGGCCCCTGACGCAGACAGCAAGAGGCGACAAATCAACAGGAATCTGGAATGTGCGATTATGTACAAACGGACACAAAAACGAACAAACGCAGTGCCTGGCACGACAGCGAACGCTGGACAAACGCCAGACTCGTATAGTGTAGTTTAACGTGAAAACCCCACGATACTGCTAAAGTACGGCTAACTCACGAGAGTCGAGAAACGCAACCGATCAGCCAATCGTGAGCAAACCGACTCACTAACAGCGCCTCAAAGCTCCAGATCACCTTGAGCATACAAGAATCTGCATACAAAAACCAATACTACAGGCAGAAGCTCTAATCCAAATTCCGCCGAGACTGAAGAGCGCTCGCAAACAACAATAAACAAACGCACCCAAGCGAACAAAGCATAACAAAACGTCACGTCCGCTCAAATAGATCGTATAAACAAGAAAACTAAACCCAAAGCTCCGGCCATGCTGATGGCCCGGCGCTAATTCACGTCACTTACGACCCTACGGTTAATCTAGACATCGCGGGCAACCAAATCAAGGAGCATCGCCCTTACAATGATATCGTCGATAAAAACCCCACCCACACAAACAAAAAAAAAAACAAAACAACTCCCGAGACATCCGAACAGAAAAGCAAAGACGGCTGAAAAATAGCATAGAACGGAAACTCCATAATCTTCTGCCAAACACGCAGTAACCTGAAGACGTATTTTCGAAATTCCCACGACGAAAAAAAAAATCAAAAAAAACAGCACGCTGCGCCCTGACCATAACAGCATAAAGGGCCAAATCTATATAGTCCCACAAACATAGCGTTCTCGCCCGGCCGCCGTAACAACAAAAAAAACTGACTGAAACCCAGCAATGAATAATCGGCTGGTGAACCGTGGCAGAACTAGGATCCAAACCAATGCTCCCCGAAGTGGTGAGACAAATCGAAATCGCCATCAGTGCGCGCAGTATACATGAAAAACAACCAAGCAACAAAGCCGACAAGACGGTACACCTGCGAGTAAAACGCGAACACAAACCAGCAACAAACAAACAAAAAAAAAAAAGTCGATCCTAGAGCCTACAGCCACGACGCCAAAAAACATTCCGAAATTTCTTCTTACCGAAAAAAAAAAAATGCGGCCAGCAGCCTCACCAATTCGCCCGTGTGACAAATGAAACGCGCATTAACCACCACAAACAACAAAAAAAACAAATTCAGTCACCCTTCAGCGATAAACAAACTCCTCTCGATCTGTGGCCGCTCAATCATCCTCGGACACTGAACCCTCGGCGACCGAACCTCAAAAGAACACAAGGTACCAATAGCAAACATAGGAGCAAGTCGTCGAAAACACGCCAGCAAAACCAACATAAAACAAGCAAAAAAGTACCAGCGGCAGTCACACGCGTGCTCTAAAAAATCACCCCCCCACTAAAAGAACAAAAACAAAACGCAAGACCATCCCAAAAAAAACAAAACAAAAACCACATCCATGAAAAAAAAAAACCAAAACAACCCAAACACAAAAATAAACAAAAAGAAACCAAACTACGACCAGCAAACACACACACTAACAACAGAAAACAGCGGCAAACGAAAGGAGACGAAAAACAAATAGGCAAGCGCAAAAAGACGAAAGTAGCCGTTCAAAAGCGCCCCCACAAGCTGACAAAAGACTAAAGGAAACAAATTATAATCGAAATTCCAAGTACAAAGAAACCAAGAGAAAATAAACAATACGATAACACACCCCAAGTACCTAAATAACTCTCAAACAACCCTACCTTCGAACAATCAAAAAAAACTACCAAAATATAACACTAAGACGGAGATAAACGATCAGCAGTATCGCTGACAACGAAGCGCATGCATAACATCGCGGTCAGCGCACGTGTGAGGAAATTCCAAGCGCAACAACAACACAGCGTTGACCCCTGCGTACAGCGCTCGTCACACAGACACACAACCAATGCAACAAATTCGGGCTAATCGACATTGTAATAAAAAATAACACCACTGACTACTCACTACGCAGCATCAAAAAAAAAAAAAACAAAAAAAAACAAAAAAACAAAAAAAAACACAAAAAAAAAAAACATCGAAGCCAAATCCGCTTCAGACAATCGCAGTCTAATGCCCAGCCAAACACCTACGCCCAACACCATGCCACAAAAACAAAAAAAAAAAAACAACGGAACATAAAAAGACTAATACAATAAAAAACCACAAAAATAACAACAAAAACAGCCAGAAAAAAAAAAACTCCTCAATAAACAATTCCGCACTATGCAAAACCGAAAACCACAAAAAAAAAAAACAACAAAAACAAAAAACCAAAAAAACACAAAAACAATCACGAAAAGAACATCCAACTAAATAATCCGCCTCCCCGATCGCGCCACTGAATAACGGTGACACACAAATCGAATCGCGCGCAAGAACCAAACAACTCCGCACATAGCGTTCAGCAGCGCGCCAGTAGTCAGAAAAAAACCGACAGGACCACGACGATACATACACGCACATCAAGAATAGACAAACATGAAAATAAGAAAAAACGAAACGCTAGCTCACATAAACTCATACACCAACACAAATGAAAAAAAAACTACACAAACAAAATACTAATACAACCACAAAGAACCAAAAAACAAACAACATATAAAAAAACCTCAACCAAAAAAGAAACAACCAAAATACAAAAAAAAAAAACATAACCGACAAACAAAAATGTAGAATAACACATCCAAAGGACGAACAACCAAACAAAAACAAATACCCCAAAAAAACTCCGAAAAAGCCAAATTACTCTGGAACAAACAACCAAAAAAGGAAGCAACAACAAAAACAAGCTTAACACCTTAAAACACATAAACCGTCAGACAAAAACACTTACAACCAAAGACAAAACCCGTACTAAAAAGACAACACAAATGGAGCGCAAAAGGAACAACAATGAATCCCTAAACAAAATACCAAATAACAGAAAAGCCAAAAGCAAGAAAAAGAACAATCGCAGTGAAAAAAAAAAACAAAGACAAACCAGAAAACAAACAAAGATCCATTTAGCAAAACAGACAAACAATAACCCACATCCAAGAAAAAAATGGCCAAACAAAAACCGCATAAGACCCAAAAGCAGAAATGCAAAACAAGCGGAAAAAAAGCAGCAGACCTAACTGAACACGGAAACAACAAAACTAAACGCCTTCCGAAAATCAAGAAAAGCAAAAAAAAAGAAATCCACCAAAAAAAAACAAAAAATCAAAATAAACAAAGCGAACACTAAGTACAAAAAACACGACAAAAAAACAACAGACTGAAAAAAAAAACAAAACTAAAAACACAAAAACAAACCATAGCTGCTAGCCCCACAACAAATACGCCCACCAGGATACAGTAAAATCCACGCTGCTCAAACGGAAAAAACAACACAACAAACAAGCAAAAACTAGACAACGACGATAAAAAAACCATCACAGACACCACAGTCACAAAACAACACGGATCGAAAAAAGAAGAAAAATCAACATAACTAAAAATAGTGAACACCATAGAAAAAGCACCCTAAAAAACAAAACAACATTAAAACACAGCTCGTAAAACAAAGCAAGTGCGATTACAGATCAAAAATGCCAACTCCGAGCCAGACGCGACCTAAAAAAACTGTACAACGAAAACATGCAAATACAGACACACAAGCCGAACGCACAGTAAACAAAACACCCAAAAACCAAATAAACACCGCAAAAAAACCACAATGAACGATCACAACAGTCATATAATACCGGCGTGGAAGAAACAATCAAACGCGGCGACACTGATCAAATCAAAGCTGAAAGTAAATCAAAAGCGAAATACAAAAGAAGCGAACGAAAAAAAAAAAACCAAGAGAACCGGAAAATCACCAAAGAACAAAAACCACTCAAAAACAAAGAGACGAACCCGAGAAGAAAACAAGACATGTTCCGAACAAAAAACACAAAGATTCATAAAAAACACCAAAAAACAAAAAAAAAACAACACAAAAAGAACAGAGCATAACAAAAAGCAACGAAGAAAGAATACGAACGAGAATCGCAAAAGCAACCTCGAGAACAACCCGAAAAAATCAAACGCAGAACCCTAAAACTCAAATGTAAAAAACGCGGGAACCACACTAACAAAAACAAAATGCAGGAGCCGAAAAACTACGCAAATGTGCAGATGCAAAAAACTGACAATGCGACTTGAGCCGAAGAGTACAAGTTGGTCCCAAATGCACCCAAAGCAATCAAGGGACGACACACAAAAACCGGAGTGAACAGGGCCAAAGAGCGAATTTTCAAATCAGACTATCACAAACTCAAAATCCACCACCAAAATAGGTGAAGACGGAGACCACGGAACAGACGAACAAAAAAAAAAAACCCAGAAAAAAAAGAATCACCGAAAAAGCTGAAAAGAAACCCACAACCACCAAAACAAAAAACCAACAAAAGGAAAAAATCAAAGCAAAAAAACTACAAAAAATTGAACCCACAAAAGAAAATAAAAACAAGCAACACGAAAATACCAACAACTCTCAAGCATAACATAAAAAATAAACAAACAAAACCATCTCCACCCTCCCGTATATATGTGTACAAAGAAGCAACGCAATCCAACGACCACATCGTCCTAAAACAAAACAATCAAACCTACCCTAAAACCCCAAGAGATTACCACTGTCAAAAAAACAAAGCAAACCCTCCCTACTAACATACAAGACGAACCGAAAACCAAACAACAACGCACCAGAAAAAAAGAAAAAAAACAAAAAAAGTTAAACAAATACCCAACAAAAAAAATCATGAAAAGAAAACGAAAGAACAGAACACATACAGAAAACAACAAAAAATCCACGAGACAAAATCGAGACTCATCAAAACAACGAAAACAAACAACACTGAAGAAAAAAAACCGACAAAGAAACGCATCGCAAACAGAACCAAAGGACCTACACAACAAGCCCAAATACACTCAACAAACTCACAAAAAAAAAAAAAAAACTCAGCCACACCAAAAAATCACCGACGTAACGAAACCCCATACGCTGCCTATACCTCTCAAA
>Ga0179591_1351274_pt1 | contig 15329 bp, 17 predicted proteins | sample CZOMad2_1_08_16f_FD_182891 | JGI IMG/M metagenome (GOLD analysis project Ga0179591, IMG submission 182891) | Vadose zone soil fungal communities from Angelo Coast Range Reserve, California, USA - CZOMad2_1_08_16fungal (PacBio error correction) | ecosystem: Environmental > Terrestrial > Soil >...
GGGGGAGAAAAAAAAAATGATGAGAAGATATCACTACCAAGGGGCGCTCTAAGGACTGAACCGAATTAAAAGGACAGCAAAGCGAAGGGGAGAGGTTTTTCAGGGTAACTCAACAGAAAAAGAATACGTCCAGTTTCAAAAAAAAAAGGGAAGGAGACGATCTCAAGGAGAAAGCGGGCACTACCCATAATGTCTGGGGAAAATCCGAGCGAAATGAAAAAAAAACGCCGGAGGGCTCTCGGAAAATTCCAAGAAGGGGGAAGGAACTCAGCTGGAAAGGGGGAGTCCTTCCTAGAAGGGAGCGATCTTAATTGTTGTTACCAACCCCGGTCATGCCGGGAGTTAAACGAAACCCACCGACCGTGGAAAAAACTACTGGGGTGGCCTGGAAGGAGGGGAGAGAGCCGTTGCACCAAAGGGGACCCGACTAGGGGGGAGGTATGTCTAGTTCTTAGGGATCGTGGGAGAGACGGCGTTGAAAGGCAGTCCGGGAGAGATGTCAAAAGCCAGCATGAAACAAGATATACCCATTAAAGGGGGGTAAAGAAAAAAAATTTGGTATTAGTCACAAAAAGGTGGGGTAAATCGGATGAGGAACTTATCTTAAAGATTTCATCCTGGAAAGGGACAAGGGGGGAAAAGGAAGCAACCGATGTAAAAGATGGGGAGGAGAAACTTACTGGGAAATAAAAGTAGCACCCAAGTGAATGGTGAAGGAGCTAGAAGGAAGTACTGTGAATTTTCCGCTAAAGAGAGGATAGGACACCTTGGGGGGTCATAAGCTGGAAAGCGCGCCTCTCTGAGCATGAGAAAATGGCTGCGGAAAAATTACAGTTCCGCCTAACGCAAACAAACCAACATAAAAGAATATTTGTCCGGCAGGGAAAGAATCCTCCACACATGTTCCTCTCTTGGAATCTAATCCGGAAAAGAGGGGCTGGGGTACGGATGAAAAAAAAAAAAAAACACCTGGGTTCCTGGAAATAGGACGCAGACTGTTTGACTTAGAAAGGCTAAGGGAAATGTCAAAAAAGATACACGAAAAAATACTAGCCCGACGGAACCAAAGGGGACTTCCACTCGCAAAAGCCTTCGGAATAAGGACGAATCCACAAAAAAGAAGAATAAATATAAGTCCCTAAGAGGGACAATAGCCTTACGACTCTCTGGACGATTAATTGAAACCGATGTTTAAACTCCGCCGTGCTATTGACTTCTTTTCGAAGGAGACATTCGCCAATGGTAGACATGGGGCAGCGGCAAAGATCACTTAGGGGAAAGAAACCAAGACTCGACTGAAAGGTTAAGGGAAAAAAAACGTGGAAAGGAGTCGGGGGCTCCGCAGGGGGTGCGGAAAAAACAGCCACGGGTAACAATTTTGGGATGACGTCCGAAAAAAAGTGCAGGGGAACTGTTGAAATCAACAGGGGTGGAAAGGGGGGAACAAACTGAAGAATTCAATCAAGGGGAATTTCGTTAACACTACCGACGTGAGGAGGAGATTCATACGGGGGGACCGGTCTAAGGATACAATGAGTGGGCTAGGGGACTGGTTAAACAGGGTCGTAAACGAGCTATTTTGGAGAGAGAGCACACAACTCTGGGAAAGAAAGGAGAGACCCACAGTGACAGGACCTTGCCGCATAAGTTGGAAGACCTGAAACGAACGATGGCCGCTGAAACCATCAAAGAGGAGGGGGGGACATAAAAAGAAGTAAGCATGGGAGCAGATTTCCCCTATAATTTTGGGGGTCAGGTGCTTCTTGGTTAATAACGTCCACGGGTTACGTTCATTGATTTGGAACGCGTACCCGCATAGAAGGACCAGGGGGGGGATTCAACTGAACAACATCTTAGAATTCTCGATGTACGAATAGGTCCGACGATTCACCAGGGGTCAGGGGGGGAGGAGTTGGTTTGCAATTTGATATGCCGGCTGCCATCCAGGGCGACGAGGAAGATTAACGTAGCCCGTCAATGGACGCCGTCGGAACGGACCAGAGGGAGGGGACACCGCGAATTGTAAGAGAAAGTGGGAATTTTCATCGCTAGGGGCAGCGTGCTGAGCGTGGGGGGAAGAGGGAAGGTTGGGGGTAAGGTCGTTACGTTAAGTAGTCGGGCGCGGATGAGAAGTGTACCAACGACAGTTCTTGGGGATAGGTAGTGTTCTATCCACGTGAAAGCATTACAGTGGAAGAACCAGAAGTAAGTCGTGTCCGTGCAGAAAAGGGGGGAAAAAACTCTAAGTCAAAGAATAAAATGCCACGCGGAAAACGAAAGATGGGAAGGTATACAAGAAGGAAATTTTATTTTCGGGGGGGGGGGGGTGGGAGGACTGGATGGTTGCAGCAAAGTGTATCACTGGCAGATCAACTAAAGCGAGGAAGAAAGATCTAAAAAATTCTTTTGCCTAGTAATACTCCCTTTTTGGGCGCGGGTCCACGAATCGAAGCCTCCCGGTAAAGGGGGGGAAGGGGTTCACCCAGGAGCCGGAAGTGGTCGAATATAAAGGCCGTGGGACTAATGTGAAAAAGCACATTTGGCAGGAAGGATGGCAATCCACTCAGTCAAAATGATTTCGAACTTTAAACCAAAGGGGTGGGGTGGAAGATGAATTTTCTAACAAATTCCTGTGACGGGGGAAGGTTTGGGGGGGACGGGGGCAGCATGAAGCGAATCTTACGCCGTGGAAGCCGACAAGGACGACTACAACATGCATACAAATAGGTCTAGGGGAAACGGGAGCAACTTCTAACCAAGGATGGGAGAGAAAGTCTTACCCAAACCATCAGCGAACAAGGGGGGGGGGAGGTGGGGTTGGATTTTAAACCCCCTAAAAGAGCAGGAGGGAAAAATCCTGGGGACGGAGGAAAAGGTCAGGGAAAATTTACCGGGAGTAGGGGGAAGAAATGGAGGGCCCTAGGGGGGGAGCATCCAACAAGTAGGGAAAAGGGGGCGGAGCCCAGGAATGTGAGCGAAAGGGAGGGAGGGCAACTTTCGTGTTATGTCTCGTATCATCAGTGGTTTCACTAGTAGCGGCGGAGGAGAAGAAGAGGACCTTATGCAAAGTCAAGAAAGGGGGCACCAAGTCCGTTTCCGATAATTTAAGCAAAGTGGTCGTGAAAGGATCCAGAGAGAGGAGGAGAATGTATGTGCCTCAAGATCTGCGCTCTCTGAAAAGCCGAAAAGTCGAAAGGACGATAAGAAGGTCATCACTCAGAACAATGCGGACGATGAGGGTCAGTTGCTATTCAGGAGGGGAAAGAAGTAAAGAGGGGATTCCAGGGGGAGCCATAAAAAAGATTCATAGAAACGGTTTAGGAGCCTAATCAAAATTAGCTCGAAATGAAAAAAACTGTGGGGGTAAAAGAAACGGCCAGAAGGTTCTTGTGGGAAAAAAAAGAGGGGTGGTAATGGGAAGGTCTCCGGTCCAGAACGGGGGAGTACCGTAAGGACATTCTTGTACTTTTTCAACGGGTAGAAGGGATAATAAGAAATTTAATAATAAACTTCATGGGGGAAAGTTTTACGGAAATTCGAAGAGGGATAGGGATCAGAGACCCCACCAACCACAACACAAAAAAAACCCCTTTTCAAGAGGGGCAATCGAGAGTCGTCTCCGTAAAAGGAAGGTTAGGGGGAAATGCCAACAGGCGTTGCGGAAAGCAGTTGAGAAAAAAAAACAAACTCTGCTTCTCTTAAGGTACCTTTAAAAGACCTTCGGGAAAGACGAAGAATATCCCTCCGAAAAAAAGGAAGTGACCTTTGGGATTGCTGAGGGGGACTTCTTTTCCTGAATTGCAAAGCTTCTTGAAATCTGAAGCTCACAGGGAGGGGAAGCAAATCGTGCGCGCTCTCCGGAAGGAAATATCGGAACTGAAGGTGGGACTATGGTCGGGGGGGTGTAAAAGGGGGACGGGGAGGGAGTCCCTATCTTCAACAACGGAAGGGAGGGAAAATATATATAGAGAGTAAAAAGCCAAGAACCAGCATTTCCTCATGTATAAACCGACCACCGGCAGCGACGCAGGCCCAGAACAGGGGTACTTAGATCAAAGCTGCCATGACACCGCGGTGAACAAAGAAGGGAAAGGGCCGCCTTCAAATTCTGGAGCGGAGGATGCTATCTAGGAGGAAGGATTTTTATGGCAAGACCAGGAGCAGAGACGGAAGGTCTGAGTCATCTAACTAAGGGACTGTCGAACTTCAGGGACAACTTCGGGGTTGCAAACCGCAGAGGGGAACACGGAGAGAGGAAATCACTTATCACAGGGGGGACAATATTGAGCACCCTCTTCACTAATCCAAAGGCCCAAATTAAAAGGGTCCAGACTTTATCTGAAAGTTCCGCCAACTGGAGAAGTAAAAAAAAGGTTTCCAAGAAGTTTCTATTAGAAAAAGGGTAACCCTTGCGAGGGGAGCATTCCCTCAGGAAACAAGGGGGTGGGTACAAAACCGCAAAGGGCTGCCATTGGGAAAAAAACTTCCTGCAGCGAGAAAGAGGGAGGATTTTACTTAACCCGGTACGCAAAAGAGAAGCGAGTTGAGGTTGTAAGCAAGGGAATCGTGAGCTGAATGCTTCCGAATGAGCAACTGAAATCGAAGTGAGAGGACGGGGGGAGGAACGCACGGATAGGAAGGAAAAGTACCAAAATCTGAATTTTAAAGAGGCATTAGAATCGAGTGAAACCCAAAAAGCATTGCTAGATACGGGAACTCTAACTAACCAAGGGAGGGCTCTACGGAAGAACCCTACTCTAAGGGGTGGACATCGCCGATTAAGGGAATATTTGTCCATAGTAGCTGCCGATGTCCTCTAAGTACGCAGTAGGTCACCAGGGATACCAGAAGAGATGAAAGAGACTGCCGAGAGTAAGGTCTCGAAAAAACTAAGTCTCTAAGACAGGTTTGAGAAAAATCAGGCGTAGAAGGACTCACCTAGCCTTCAATTGGATGAAGAGATAGTTCACCTGTAGGAAAAGGGGGTCATTACAAGTTGTCGGGGGCTCCTCATAATGGGTTCCGCAGAGGGACATGAGGGGGTGACCACGCCTGGGGGGGAAAGAACGGTGGTGGGTACAATAAAATCTCCATCGTTCTACGTTTGAAAAGGGGTGGACCCGAGCCGATCTGAGGGAGGAGGGAGAGAGAGAGGGGAGTGGATCTTTGAAAGGAGGAAAGGTCCAGAACAAAATGATCACGCGGACAAAGGAGGTTCTCGTCGTGTTTGAGGGGGAAGTCCAAAAAAGTGGGTGAGCTAAATTCGGGAAAGGAGCTTTCCGAGTCAAGAAGGGAAGCATTGGTCGTAAGACGATTTTAGATAGGATACGAAAGCAGTGGATCAAGGGAGCGGAAACAAAGGGCTCACTCGAAAACCTCTTTGGAGGGCAAAGCGAAAGTGAAGAAACGGACCATAGGGCGGCGGTCTTCGCTGTAGCTGGGGGGGGGATATTGGACCTCAGGCTGCGGCACAAAATTCAAGGTTCAGAAGACGGCACCCCCAGACAATACAGAGATGGGAAAAGGAAATGAAGCCCAGGCAAGCTCTTTTCCGCGTGGGGGACATCTCGCTGCGCTGGCTGAAAGTGAGCACAAAGGTTCCGTCGTAACAGAACTGGGGGGATGACGTAAGGGAGGAAAGAATGGACGGTTTCTCCATCAACTTCCTCGGGAAAAACAGAAAACAGCGGGAAACCCGAGGAGATCGAAGACCAGGGGAACGAATCCCGCACCACCATCCACCACGATAAAAGATAAAAGCACGCTCAACACAGCGATCAAGTGGGTCACACCAGAACTTATCACTGAAAAAGATGCAGGGGAAAGATTAATCGGGGCTACGATGGGGGGGGGGGACAGCCGAGGTGAAGGGCTACGGGCGAATTCGACATTCGAAAAGCAAAGAGCCATGATGAAAAAGATCAGTGAAATCAACCAACTCATCTAAACCGGAGTGGTTCTACGAAGAAGTGGCCCGGACGAGGATTCGACTGGTGTGGGGAAGCGGGTGAGCACTGGAAGTATGAAAAAAAAAAAAAGGAACGTCCACTTCACGGGAATGAAAAGAAGCAGAGTGTGACTGAAAAAAAAAGAAGACCACCCACAAAGAGAATTTGCGGAACATCAGAAAGGGCTTCCGCTTCTATCTGAGCATCGGGCCATCGGTCCAGAAGCAATTCTGGTCCGTAGGAATGGGGAAGGGAGAAAGAAGCTCTCAACACAAAAAAGGGATGTAGGAGGAAGAGGGAACCGGCAGGCACGAGGGAAGAAAACCTCTCCTGCCAGAGTAGCATAAAGGGAAAGGCCGCTAAGAAAGAAGCGGAAAGAGGAGTAAATGTGGACGGATAACACGTTAGGGGGGGGTGGCCGGTTCTTGGGGTCATTCCCTTCCAACTCTGCGGGGTGTCAACTGTAAAAGGAAGGGGGCGAAAATCACAAAGGGGAAAAGGGTAGTTCAAGCTTGACACCAAAACCGGGAAAAGTTCATCGGGGATGGATTCCGCAGGGAAAACATTCGGAGAGAGGGGGGGGGGGATTAAATGTCCTAGGGAAGAAATAAAACTTATTTTCGGGACGAAGAGGCGGAAAGGAAAAGCAATGGGAGGGGGAATTACCAACAAGAGCCATTAATGGTCGCCGCGGGAAGTAAATTTTAGGGTGGAATAGAGATCGTTTTAGACTTGGGAGGATTTCCTGATTGTTGGGATTCGTGAGGGGGCAAGGGAGACGACGAAGGGGGGGGGGAGAAGTTTCACCGAGGCTGTAGTTCCTTCCAAGTTATTTGTATAACGTGGAGAAGTCCGTTTCATTCCTCGAGAAAAGGAGAGGTAAGGGAACACTTAAGGAGAACGGAAGAATATCATTCCCGAGATGACAAGCTGGAAAAGAAAGGAGGGGGAGAGGCCGGGACATACTTAATGGAATGGGGATGGGTGCCGGGAGGAACTGGAGGTTTTTAATAGCCAGGAGCAAAGAGATCAACAGGCCGAGAAAAATCCCTCACAGAGGGGGAAGAGGGAATTCTCCTTTTCGCGGAAATACAACAAGGCGACCTACCCTTACTTTGAGGCGGATAAACGGGGAAAGGTGGAAGCCTTATAACTAGATTGGTGAAAAGAGGGGTTTTCAAAGGGGAGGAAAGAAGAACCGGGGGGAGCAACTGGAACCACCGAAAATTGAGGCTTTAAAAACACGGGGTTGAACAGTCAAATTTGTACTAAAAGTCCCTGTTAATATCTGGGGAGAGTCTGGCTGGATGAAGAGGGGAAATAGGGGAAAATAGGACAACACACTAAGGACGAGCACTAAGAAAAGAAAGTAGCTTAAGGCAAAATAGAAAAAACTCTTATCCATCATAGGGAGGACCACCCCTCTGAAGACGGTGGTGGGGAGTACAAACAGGGAAGACCGGAGAAAAACTTTATTATCCTCTAAATTAGCAACCTTAAAAAAAAGGAATAAATGGGGGGGAAAAAATGCTTTAAGAAAGCAAAAGGGCCGAGTGATCTATTATCCGAACGAGGGATTGTGCGGAATTGCACGGGGGTGTCATAGACACGTAATGGTCGGGTCGTTCCTCGGAAAGCTTAAAATTCAGGAGCAGCCAGGGGACACAAGCGGTATCGGCGGGGAAACTTTACTTTAAAAAAAAGGTATTCCTAAGAAGAGAAGGGAAAAGGAATTAGTAAGGAAAAGTAGGAGGGGGGAAATTTTAAGATGTCCCGGATCGAATGCGATTTGGGCCCTCACGGTCCTTCCGGTAAATTGGAAAAATCGGACTCAAGGACCAGGATATCTTCGGGTGACAAAGAAACAGGAAAGGACAGAGAAGGGGGACTATTTTCTTTGCCATGCCTGAAGGGAGGGGCGCAAAAAATAGGAAAAGGGTCTACTCAAATAAAAAAGAAGGCGAGAACTGGTGAAGAACGAAGGGGAGACGACTGCCGTGACTTTTTGTGGTAAAAGAAACGGAAAGGCGGGGCTGGTGGAATTTTTGTGTGACCTGGCAGGCCGTCGACGGGCAAGAACGTCTAAAGTCCTCGACAATAGGAAACGTGGGTGTTCAAGGTGGCAGGGAAAAGAAAATGGAAGCCACCAGAAAAGGAGTGTAAAAAGTAAGTCACGCTAGAGGGAAAGGGGAAGGTAGAGACTCTCCTAGGCAAAAAGCGTGCCGGCATTGGGGAAAGGCACAAAGGAGTGTCTCATGCGGTTGAAAAACAAATTGGGGGGGAAGTTTCGCCAGTAAAAAAGGTTTACCATTCGAAAGAAAAATACTTCATAGAAAGGTCTGACAAGGGTAGCTACTAATAAGAGCAACCGAATAAGAAAAAGACGTGGGGGGATGCCAGAAGGGGGACTTCGTGAAGGGGAGGCCGTTTGTCCGACTAGGATCTTCTTGATCTTCCCCCGGAGGTCCGCACAATCTGGTCGGAGGAAGGGAGGGGAAATTCTTGAAGGAGGGAAGGAGTGGAGGTTTAACTCAAGGGGCTCCCCAAAAACGGAGGAGGGAAAGAAGCGAGGATGGGAAAAGATTAAAAAATCAAAAGGCCACAGTTCCGCATGATAAAAGCAAGCAGGAGAGGGGCGCCAGAAAAAGATTTGCGAGGTGAGAAAGGGCGTCCTACACGCGAAGAAAAGAAGCAATGAAGGGCAGGCATCCACGACCTTTGCGTTGAGGAGAAGATTCGTCTTAACGAATATGGGTCGTCCCGGTAGGCGGGAGAAGCGAGTTCGGAAAAGCAAGTAAGAAACTGTTATGAATCCAACGTCTAGGTTTTTGGGGGTCTTAAAAAAAGGAAGAAACACGGTTCATGCCTCACTGGACGGGCACGGTGCATGAGCGCTGTAGACAAAAAATCCAAGAGAAAAGGAGTGAAGGGACACTTGCCAGAACTTTCTGGTGAGGGAGAAAGGGGATCAGCTTCAAAGGGGAAAAAGTTCCCGATCTATCTACGGTCACGCCCGGGAAGGAAAACTTAAAAAGCCAAGGACCGTAGTTGGGTCCAAACGAACTGAAAAGTCTTCAAAGTGGCTTTAAGAAAAAAAAAAAAACCAGTCCGGCAGGTCAAAGGTTTAGGGAAAGAAGGAAAAAACGGAGCCTATTGATGGGTGGACGTAAATGGAATCGATTGATCATTACGTACCTGCCAAGAAAGAAAAGACCCCGGCTGAACGGAGATGTGTGACCTAAAGGGTGAGGTAAAGAGAAAAAGTGCGGGAAAGAGCTGGGGCAAAGGAACTTAAGAATAGAAAAAGCATTCGAGATAGTGCCAGAGCCTTCAAAGTCACGACCATGGAAGCCAACGGAAACCGGAACCTGAACTTCCTGGGGGGAAATCGCCGCTTCCTTCAATGTTGAAGAAAGGGACGCAGCCCTACGCTGTCCATGGAAAACGGGTTCTCCACGCAGAGGGAAAAAGACTCTTCCGTAAAAATAAGGGGGAGAGCCTACAACGAGAAAGTTCAGGAAGATCTTCTTGAGCATGCGCACCTCGGACAGGCATTATAAGACTTCGTGAAACTCATTGGGGGGGAAAAAGACTCATTTTACGTCCTTATCTTCCCGAAGAGGATTGTTCAGCCGGAGAAGCGGGAGGGGGAAACGAAAAAATCCAGTGGAGCGTAGGTTTTTAATCTCTTTCCAGCGTGGCTAAATCCGGTTGAGAAAAGAAAACTAAGCTCTTAGTGGACAGTATGGAATAGTCTGAAGGGAGGCTACGAGAGGAACGGAGTCCCTATGCTTATGAAAAAGAATATTCACCTAGAGAGAAAGGGGATTTGTGAGCAAATTGATCGCTCCAAACGTGGGGGGGAAAGCGAGAAGGGGGATTCTGCAATTAGCAGGTCATTGGGCCAGAAGTCAGAAAAGGGGGGGCGCGCAACTAGTAAAGAGAGGTGAGGAGAAAAAGGAAGGTTCCAAGGTATCCATTAGGTAGTCTCTATAGCCTGAGGGGGGGTTTCCTAAGGAAAAAGGGAGAATTACCGAGAAAGGAAAATTGGGGTTTGACTGGAGCCACGGAAAGAGTTGGATAAGTGACTAAATGGGCAGTGCGCACAAGTCAGGGGAAGACAAAAAAAAAACAATCCGTGGGTCACCGGCATGAGAAAAAAAAAACTGCCCACGTTTTTTCAGTGACTATCCAGCCTGACTCTGTTCAGACTTTACTTATCACCAGGGGGGGGGAAGGCTGAACTAAGGAATGGGGGGGGGAAGGAGCATCGGTAACGAGAACGTTTCCTCTACTCAATAACTATCAAGGAAAATAAGAGGCGGAAACTCGCTCCGAGAGGAATACTGACGTACGAAAACCAACCAAGGAAGCGCAGACAACGTCATCACCAAAAGAAGAGAGAGCACAAGAAGGAAAAAAAAGGAACGCTTACTTTGAAATCTTCTACACCGCGGGGGGGGGGGTCCGAACTTGACCAAAGGGTCGAGGGACTACATTCTCCAACGGAGGGAAAGGGGGGGAAGCTCGATGACGAAGAAAAAAAAGCTGCGGACGAAAGAGTTGCGTTACGATTCCAATCGGAAATTAGCAGGAGGATTAACGCCACTGGAACAAGGGGGGGTAAAAATTTTTGACCCAACCAAACATGTTCAGTGAACGGGAGAAAAAAGAATACCTATTGGGAATGAAAATCCTAGTAAAAACCGGGCATTGGTACGGGACACCGGACCGAATGATGCTGGCTGGGGGGTTAAGGATTGCCATCTTTTTGAGGAGAAAAGGAGGTTGCAGAGGACGACGTTCAGTCGAGAAGCGGTTGGATCAATCAAAAAAAGGCAAACAACAACAAGGGAGGCCACCTAGTCGAGACTACTGGAAAGTCCTCCGCCCCTAAGTGAAGAGCGGATATTAAAGACAGAAAGCCCCTAAGTCCCGGTCAAGGGGTGAAAGTTCACGATAATTGTGGTCAGGGGTGGGCAACGGATTGTTTCATGCACCTTCAAAAAATCAGGCGGTTTAAAAGTTACCAACGGGGGGGGGAAGGTACGCAAATTTTTATCCGCTGACAAACCCCAGAGGGAGAAGCAGCGGTCAAAAAATCCGACGGGTAAATTTGAAGGGGGGTGTGTTAAGTGGAGCGGGAAGGCCCCAAGGAGACGGATTGGTCGAATTCTTCTAACACCCGTAAAAGGGGGACGCCGGAGCCAACGGGGGAGCCATAGGAAAACGTCACGAAATATCAGGCTAAGTTAGGGGGAACGTACCTCTCACGTGGAGGGGGGCGGGAGATATTTGGGATTCTTGGAGGGGGGGGGGGGGGGAGATGGTATGATCGGGGGGGATATGTTACTCACCGCCATTGTAGGGGGAAGTTCGGAATAGGAGCGAGACGTGGAGGGAGCACTTCAGCTGGGAAAAGGATGAAGGGCTTAGCAACGGAAACATGTGCTCCCGTAAGAAAAGAGTCAGGCCCGGAGAAAGGTCCCGAAAAATTTAATGGAAATCGGGGCCGGTGACTACTGATTGGATGTTTTGGGATTTGTTTGGTGGGCCAGGGAACTTAATTGTGCGAGAGGGAGAAAGTCATCAACTCATACAAGCAGGCCTAAACCTTGAGGGGTGAATAGTAGAGACCTCGAGAATTCCAAACAGAGGATTCGAGACCTAAAACCCTTTAGGGGGAGGGAGAAAAACCCCGGAGAGGAAAAAGTTGGAGACTATCCCTATTTGTACAAGAGGGGTCAATTTTGCCTGAAACTGATGAAAGAGGAAAAGCATAATAAAAAACGGTTGGCAGAAATTTGCACCACAAAATTTGGGGGTAATATCAGGGGGGGAGCTCCCAATTCCTTTTCGCGTGAAAAAGGGGGGTTGTAGTTTGGACGAGACGAAGAGCCTTTGAAAAGGGAAGAGTCCCTGTCTAAGCAAGAGATAAGAACAAAGAACTACTAATACTAGGCGGGACACGGGGAAAACGGATGCCAGGAATTAAAGGGGGCTTAAAAAAACCCCAAGCGAACCGGGTCTGGTTGGTGGAGGCCACCCGGCGGAAAAATCATAAGTGATCCGCGAAAGGGAGTCATAAAAAAAGAATATAGGGGAAATTATATCAGGGTCCATTACTGGCCAGGTCGTAGATTATCCTCCTCTTGGAAGGAAAAAGGGGCGCGCCGGAGTTGGCGCGACAGGAAGGGCAGAGGCTATTAAGAAGGAGAGATAACCGTTTTTAATTTTAAATCGGTAAGAGGGCGGAAGCGTAAAAAACTTTGACAAAAAAAACTTATGCCTAAAAGGCCTAAAGCCTTAGGGAAAGGTTTCCGGAGTTGAGAAAAGTGGGGAGGGCCATATCTGGAAAGCAAAGGAGATATTCTATTTTTTGGGGGGAAAAGCACGACTCAAAACGAGGTCAAAAAGTCGCTTGGAACCTGCAGATGGTTTCTGGAAAGGAACGGGGCGAGAAGGGGTCAGCATAAACATAGAAGGGACATTGGGCTCAGGGGGAATTAACCCTCCAACAGCGATAAAGGGGGCGTCACAAATAAAATCTTTCGAGAAACGGGGTGCAGAGGAACTATCCAATGGGAAAGGTCCGGATGGGGTTTTGGTTGGTTAAGCCAAGGGGAAGACTTTGATTGTGAGAAGTGGTTGGGGAAAAACTTGCATGGGACGGGTAAGGAGAGACACTGGTAAAGGTGTCGCTCGAAGGGGAACTTGGAACGGGGAAACCCTTTCATTGGCAGAAGGAAAAGGGGACCGAACCCCCCACGTGGGCAAGGTGGGGAAAGGGGGAACGATCTTGGCATGGGCGAGAGTCAGGGATCCTCGAAAAAATGGGTCGCGCTGGACGGGGGTTGAAACCAGGGGTCCTTGGGGGGGAAGTTCTGGACAGTGCGTAAGGGAGTGGTGCAGAAAATCGTTCTGCCGGAAAGGGGAGGAAAACCAAGAAAGAAGAAAGTTACAGAGGCCAAAAAATGAAAGGGGACGGAGGAACTTGAGGACGGGACTTTGTCCTCGGCCCAGTTATAGGAAAATCAACCCGAGGGGGAGGGGGCAACAAAGAGAGCTCTCGGGAGGAAAAGAAGGAAGCTTAATTCTCTCTTTTAAAAAAGAGAGATCCTCCTCTCAACACACACGGATTAAAGGGGGGAGAGAGGGGAAGCGCGGGGGAAAACATAGCTCGTCAAAATTTCCGCATGAATTGAGAAAAGCCCGGCAGAAAGGAGGGAAATGGGGGGTGCGAAGGAGGGGGGAGGGAAGATATATATTTCATTAGGAAAAAAGACTACTACCTGAAGAACATGCCCACTTCGGCTTAACGGGAGGTTCGCGGCGGGGCTCTGACAAAGAAAGTGTCACTAACATAGGGGGGCATAAAGTCGCAGAAAAAGGGGTAGGGAAGAAAAAAAAGTCCCACCGAAACTCGGGAGAAATCACCAACTTCTCTTTTCTGGGGGAAAACAGCAGGAGGAGAAAATTCGATGCCAGAAAGGGAATTAAACACTAAAGGGGGGAAGGAGCGCTGTCAAACAAGCGTAAAGAAGACTTTGCTAAAAAGTCTGGGGTTTGCTTCTTCAATTGGACAAACAGGAGGAACGAAAAAATGATAACTTTTTTTGGTTTTTTTTAACAATAGGGGGAGGACCCGGAATGGCCTGAAAGGGGAACGAACTGCAGGTCGCATGTGTAAAAAAAAAAATCTCAGAGGATTCAAAACCTAACGAAAACTTAGAGGGCGAAAAAAAAAGTATAGCCCGCGGGGTTCAAGGGGGACATCAAAATGGATCTATCACTTGACGGAAGGAAATGAGCAAGGAACATTCAAATGAGGGTGTCATCCAAAAAGGTCTCCACTTTATAAACTCTTGAACTGGGAACAGCGACAAAAGGAATAGGGGAGGAGAACCAAAGAGAAATTCGATAAATGGATCCAGATAAACGAAAGTTGGATGCTACTATTCCACCGAATTAGGGGTGTCTCCTCTTCTTCGAAGGGGGGGAAAGAAGGAACCTCCGACGCCTGGACAAAGCTGGGTGGGGCATTTCAAAAAGGGGGAGTCTCCGCGAGCATCTTTTTTTTCAAAAAACGAGAATGCTGGGACCAGGAGAGAAAAAAATGGCTCTCCATTTCTCCCTCCGCTGCGTCTAAACAAAGATAACACCTCCCAGCATTGGCGGAAGACTCTCGTTCACTGGACGAAAAAAGGGGTTTTAAGGGACGACATGGGAGACCCGCATGGAGGGGGAATTACCCCGGAGGGGGGTTAAACAAAAACCCACTCCCGTGGCGCTTCAGGGGGGGGGGGGGGTAAAATAGTTCGCGAGAAAGGCCCTTGTCCAAAGGATAGTATGGGGAATAGTATATTCTTTTCAAGGAGTGATAAGACGGCTTCACTCTTCCCCAGGAGGGGGAGATAATGCAACCAAAAAGAGATCAACCAAAGGAAAGGTGGAGCAAAGGGTGGGGTCTTACGGGGACACAAAAAAGGGGTTTCGAAAGAAAATGGGCGGGCCAACGGGGGGGAAGAAGAAAGTTAAAGACGGGAAGCCCAATTTTTACTCGCACAAGGATGACGAAAACTTTAAGGGGAGGTCAAGGGTTCGCCGTAATCAATGACTGGTCTTCTCCAAAAAAGAGGGGGGAATTTCCAACTCAAGGGGGAAAGGAAAAGGAACGGATGCATTACTGGTCGGGGTTCTCCGTCGGTGAAGCCTGACCAAGTTGAGGAAAAGGGGAGGCCTAAGACGGAACCCCTAAAAAAAAAGGAATTAGTTTAGGGCTAAAGGAAGCGTCTTTGTTGTTACACGGACAGAGAAAGGAAAGAGTCTGAGGGGATCACCGTGGGGTTCCGTGCAGAGAAATCATACGGTCAGGGGGAAAGGCTTACTGCTGGAAAAAGGGGGACGTCCAAATTAAAAGAGAAAGTACACGGGAAACCTACAAGCATGACTTGTAACACACTAAGCCAATCCTTAAAAGACTGTAAACACCACACAAAAGCCGCCGACGCATCAAAGAGAAAGAAAATCGACCTAGGTAAAAAAACCCTCACGTGCCTTACTATAAGCAGGTGAAAAGAGGAAACACGAGGGGGTTTCCAGGCTACATTGTTCAGGGGGAAAGGGTTCTCATTAAGGATAGAAAAATCCTTCGATTGGGGAGGCCAATCAGTCCTCAACACAAAGAAAGAGGAAACGGGAGTGGGGTACCAGGTCAACGGACGCTGGGACATAGGAATTCTACCGGGGGGGTGGCACGTGGAGAAAGCACGGTTACAGTTTTTAGAAGGGGGTTCAGCAAGGCAACTTTAAAGGTGACGTGACCCAAACCGGAAGGAGAAAACAATCCATCCAGGGAAAAAAAAGCAAGTCTGGGAAAAT
>Ga0179591_1224776_pt1 | contig 15328 bp, 11 predicted proteins | sample CZOMad2_1_08_16f_FD_182891 | JGI IMG/M metagenome (GOLD analysis project Ga0179591, IMG submission 182891) | Vadose zone soil fungal communities from Angelo Coast Range Reserve, California, USA - CZOMad2_1_08_16fungal (PacBio error correction) | ecosystem: Environmental > Terrestrial > Soil >...
AAAAAAAAGGGATGAAACTATGCAAGAGGGGGATAAGTCTAAAACATTATAAGTCGGCTGCTTAGTCCGCCGCTGCACTAACCCTTTTCAACAAACCAAAAAAAAAAGGCTATAAAAGGGGAAGGGATAAAAAAGACACGTCGCAAAAAATGCTCAAGGTTCGAAAGGCTAGGTATCTCAAGGAGTGGAAACGACCGCCGAGCCGTCGCCGCCGGTAGTGGACAAACACCCGGTCCGCCGCGGCAAATGGGGATAAAAAGGGACCCGTCACCGCAAGAGGGGGGGCCTGAGGAAAGCTTACGTCAACTAGCAACCCATCGTCATGAACGGGCACCGAACGCAACCCGCGGCGTGACACCGAGAACCAGAAAAAAAAAGCCAGGGCGGTAGGAGGGATCTTAAAATACTGAAAAGATGACTATCTCTATCGAACAGATCAACTGTGGAGGAAGCGAGGCATCGGCCGTCCGGTCGTGCTCAAGGGGTGGCGGAAAGACAGGAGTGTGGGAAAGAAAAGGAAAAAAAAGAAAAGTAAAAAGGGGTTTTTCTTCTTCAACCGCGCGAGACCTGCGTCTACGCCGAAACACATCGGTCCCTCCCGCGTGACTGACCGGGTCTGCTATGAAAGAAGAGCGGTGGCCTTAAGGATACTTAAACCGGATAAATGGGAAAAGGCAACCTCCTTTGTCGGGCTGACATGCGGACCGTCCCCGACTGGCATTGCAGGATCTACGGAGGAGGAAAGACCTTGACTCAGAAAAGAGGCTTTCACAGCACGGGACAAGTGCCGGCAGCGGGCTTACCGGCCTTTGTCTAAGGGGAGGGGCAACACTAACAATAGGGACCAATTCGAGGACTCCTGGCCTAAAATCGTCCTATCCGCCAACTGCTTAAAAGGGAATAAAAGAGAAAACCGATTTGAAAATCTGGGCAGAGCTCCGTCAGTTGGACAAGGCTCGGGCTAGGCCCTGATGGGAGCCATCTAGGGGGGGAAAATGCCCTACTTAGTACAACTCGCTGAGCCGACAGTTCGATCGACAAAGCCACCTCTATACATCTAAGACGGGGAGGAAGGACTGGACCGGCCAGTGGAGGAAAGGAGGACTAACTTGTAGAGGAGACGCCTCCGATTCAGACTTGCAACCGGAGTCAGATCCCACCATTCGAGATAAGGCCGGCACTGCTGGGTATCCCCACGAGGAGCAACTCTCGCGAAAAAAATTATGGGAGAGGCCTCGGCGACGGCGTTTGCCAACGGTGATATATTCGACTCGTCCGAGAGCCCTAGGCAGAGGGGGAAGAGTGGAGAACGGGGATATTAGTACGTACTAAGCGTGACGATCCTAACTTCTTATCGCGCTTCTCCCACGGGAAAACGAAAAGATTCCAGAAGGGGTACGAGGAAGAGGACTCTCAAGAAGGGAAGGTTGTTAGGGCACGTGGACCCTCGCTTCGCGGCCCGGCTGGAATACCGCTGGCTCCCAGCGAGAAAGGATCAAGAGGTGAGGCTTATTACGGAATTAAGGGCAGATGCTCCCACCGGAAATCCGGGACGCCGCGCGCTTCTCCTTTACAGAACACGTCTCTTTGAGAAGGAATGAACAAGAAAATGACTCAGAAAGGGTTCCTGGAAGTTATCACATCGTAAGGAGTTTAAAAGAGAGAGATCGGAATACTGAGGAAACGGAGGAGGTAAAGAAAGACGAAGAGCTACTTTTCACTAAGGAAGAAGCCGGGAAGAGACGATCGCACGTGCAGGGGGGAACAGGGTCCTGTGCATCCGTTGTGAGGACGCTATAGGCCCGGAGGGAGAAAATTTTCTCTAAGGGAAACCGCAGAGAAACACAGGAGAGAGCGTTTCCCTCGCAACAGCGTCACAGCCCTGCACGAGGAGATCCGACGTGAGGATCTTAACACCAATGGGTTCCGTGGGGGGGGCATGCCGGGTCGCCGATACACAGGTGACACGATCGTCCGGCAGGGAATACGATCCGAGGCGTCTTAAACCCTAAAAACAGACTTCTCTAAACGAGAGGGACGAAAAACAGTTACAAGACCTCATGCACCTAAGCTCACAACGAAGGGAGCTATCAGAATCAGGGCAGCCCCGATCACGCAAAGCTAGTCAAGTCTCAGAAGACCGGATGTGCGCGCGAAGCCGTAAGGCGTGGTATCGTTAACAGGTGAATTGTGACTCAGGAGGGGGCGGAGCGGCGGCAGGCCCATGAAAACCTACCTTCGGAAGGCGGCGGGAAGCGACCTCGTCGCGTGTGTTTGAAAAGAATTATATCGGTGAGAGACCTAATTCATCTAGTGGAAGAAAAAGCACTCTTTCATAGGAAAAAGGATAGGCGCCTCCCATCCTTCCAAAAAAAAAGCGCAAAAGAAATTGTCCATAAGAAAATGAGATAGAAATGGATCACTCCCGGGCGCATAAGCGAAAATGGAAGGAAGGGTCCTCCTGGACAGAGCAAAAAACAAAGGCCAGCTTAAGAAAGTTGGGAGAACTTCAGGGTCACGATCACTTCCTCACGGAAAATAAAGGACAAGGGAGATCTACGGTCCGGCCAACGTTGAAAGGCCTGGGGAGAGAGCGTAATCGGGAGCGGCGATGCAAGTTTGGTCAGGGGGGAAGGCTCCTGCAAGCTACTGTCAGAAATCTTTTGGGACTGGGAGTTGGCAGTGTAATAGAAAAGCTTGAGCCCAATGGTAAAGAGAACACGCAAGAACTGGAGGGGCTAACCCCGTAAAAGGAATCTTAAATATAACCTTAATGGTAAGTACGCCGGGGCGTGCTTAGCTCCAAGGGTTCGCTGCTGCAAATGGAATCTACTATAACTTAACGGCTTTTGCGGTACCGGCGTAACTCTAGGGTTTTCAAAAGAAACGAAAAACAAACCTGGTAAAGCACGGCGTGGTTGCTCAAACAAGCGACTGAGTTTGGTGAGAGGCCCCCGTTGCGCACAACGGAAGAACAAAGGTGATTCTCGAGGAATTTTTGCAAAAAATGGGTCAAGTTCGAGCAGAAAAGAGGGCAATCGCGACGTCTTGGGCCTCTCCTCTAACCGGGGGGGGGACTGAGGCCGTAGAAATTGTAGAGAGGGGGGGGGCTTCCACTCCGATATGAAAAGGAGGCAGGTGACGCTAAGGAAGCGTTCACAGATTGAAGCGAAACGGGAGGAAAAGTAGAGTCTATACTTTCTAAAAGGGGGATCGAAAGAAGACCGGTTTCAGGGCAGAAAAGAGAAGTAGTCACACCTCCGGGGGTTCGGGACGAGGCCGGCTGAAAGAAGGTGGTCCTAGCAACCAAAGAGGCACCAGCCAGAAGTCGACGTGAGATCTGGGAGTTACCGTGAGATATAAGAAGCGGAGCAGGGTTGGAACTCTGCCTTATCCAGAGAAGATACTGCGTAGAGGCTCTAGGGTGGAGGGGGGAGAGCGATGAGGGGGTCTTCTCAGTGGCGGACATCTTTGGGGGTGGGGCAAGTCTGACTAACTATAGACAAAAAAAACACTTCTGGAGAGGGGAAAAGATAGTAGATGGAGGTAGGCCAATGGTCAGGAATCAGGAGAAGAACGCAGGGAGTTCTTCTGATGGGAAAAGCTCAGGAACAACAGGGGGCAAAAGGCGGCCTATAAACGAAAGTATCCCGAAGCCAAAGATCACAAGAATGAATTGAGGGGGGGATCAAAAGGTATTTATCGGAAGGAGGTCAACCACGAGCCGTCTCCCGAAGGGGGGCAAACAAACCCCACGGGTAGAAAAGGGAGAGTTGGGGGTCAGTCGCGGCTAGAAGCCAAAGGGTGATGCGCTCGCCGCGCCAGGATGATCAAAAAGAGAGAAAATGGAAGAGGGGGACCTCCAACTAAGAACCATCGGAAGGACCCTTGGCAAAGATGTCACGGGTAAACCGGGACGTCACACCAAAAAAAATAAGGAGATGAGAAGGGGGAACCGTGTAATGAGAAGGTGAGAATCAAAGGGAGAGAAGTGCCGCTTCATGATCTAAGATCGTTTGGCCGGGGAATAAGCCGACGTTGATTCAGAAGGGGAGGTTCTCAGAAAAAGGGGAATTTTTGTACGAACCGGATTACCTATGAAGGTGTAGTGTGCGTAAACGGGACTGAGGCATGGATAAGAAACACATCTTCCGCTGGATCTCTTTCTGAAAAGGCTAACCTGAGACAGAAGGGTCTTGGACGGGGGAAGAGAAAGGTCTCGGCGTTTACTTGCCGTCCCTAAATCGACAGGGTATAAAAGGGGTCGGAAGGCAGTAAACTCAAACGACCTTGCGAGGGACTATAATGACGCTAAGGAGAAAAAACCCTGAGAGGCCAAGATACACCGGCGTCACCTTGAAATTAAGGCCTGTAAAGCGGGGAGACTGTTGAGTCCGTTTACTCTCAGGGGGTAAAAAAGACCATCGACGCGAAAATTCTAAAAAGACCGGAGGCGCTACTTACTGCTTCCTTCTCGAAAATCATAATAAGGCAAGTTCAGGCACCAGTTAGACTTCTCGACCCCAAGGAAGTCGGCGGGAATTCAAGCAGAAAAGGGGAGGTACAAATTCTCTCGGCCGAAGTGGGGCCGTTGGTCTAATACATGGAAATTCAGTTGGTAATGCGTCCCTCCGACTTTCCCCGCTGGTGGAAGGGAAGTGCGGAAAAAGAATAACTCAAGGTCTTGGCCGAGAAAATCGGGAATCCAGAAATATTGTCTTTCCGCGTGCGCCTTCCTTTTCGCGTTCCGTCCGGGAATGACACACTAGAAAAAAGGCCTAGCTAGGGAAGGGGCGGAGGCTTCAAGGATCTCAGGCAGTAGCTATGCACTGCACGGCGTGGCGCTTGATCCCAAATATCTCCGCGGAGACCTGAAAAGGAATAGAGGCTTTTCTAAACGCTCGTATCCGGGAGTGGCTTGGTTAAAGTAAGGGGCCTTGCGTCCTCGGACGAAAGATGCAAGGGACGCGTCCAGCTTTATCCCAAGTAGTAAGGGTTTCCCGAAAAGCGGGATTAGGGGGAATGGACGAAAAACCTTGACAGAAAAGGTTGCAGGACGAAGCTTATTCAACACCTGACCGCCACGAGGGAAAAGAAGGGACTGTTAAGAGAGGAGACTCAATTAAAGAGGGGGGCTTTAGTAGCGCTTCTTGCGAACGTGGACCGCGGCTTGTCACGAAGGCCCGGGGGCGGAGAACTAGACGACCCAGTCTGAGGGACAAGAAGAATCATCATGTCCCTCGAATCGCGCGTCGGCTGACCACCGGAGGAAGGGGAATGGAATTCGGGGAAGAAAGAGGGAAGAAAGAGCAAATATAAAAAACTCTTCGCCTGATAGTAACAAGAGAAGTAGGCAAAGGAAAGGATGGGAGAGAACCTTTGGCCAATCCCTTAACTTGAAAACCGAGAGAGAACAACAACAAAACGTAGGAGAAAGAGAATCGTTCCTTCCGGCTTTACACAAAGAGGAGAAGAAGAGAATCTACTGGAGGGTACAAAGGGGCTGAGTGTTCACGAGTACTCGAGTCGCGTCTAGCGAAGAATGGGAACAAGGGTTCCAGGGGAGAAGGGGTTGGAAACGAACGTCCTCTAACGTCGGCCCCGCTGGCTCCCGAAAGAGGGGGGGGGTCGGGGTGTCCTCGAACGTTTCCGTGAGACAAGTCCTCGGGAAGCACGCGCCGTCCGCGCAGGGGGGAAGAAAGAAAAAGGAACTTATGGACCTAAGAGAAAAAAAGGAAGAAGGGAGAAGTTGGGTAAGGGGGTTGACAGCTCGTCCCGATACCATCATGGGCGGCCTCTACTCTTCGTAAGGTACTGACCTAGCCTCGAGGGAAAAAAAAACTCCAAAAAAAAGGAAGTTGAGAAGAATGATAAAAGACCTGGGAAGAAAAGAAGGTCACCCTACTCCCTGCGCCCCTCCACTTTCACTCCACTCGGGGGGGGGAGGAGTGAGGGGAGGAGGGGCCACCTAAATAACTAAAGAGTCAGTCGCCGCGGCTCTCACGGGCCATCGCCGCCTGCCCGACCATCTCGAAGGGGATCTTGGGAACAAAAATTAAGCGTCATCGAAAAAACCGCAAGGTCAGATACCTATGAAACCGCCTCCACTTTCCGTCTGCGCCCCTAAAAGAAATCAGGAGAGGGTTGGAACTACTGGCTTCAGAAATGAGGCTACTCTATGTAGAAATTCAAGAGGAATCTGTGCCCCAACTCTGTAAGGGACCGTTCAAGGCATCAGAAAAACATAGGAAGAAAGGACCATGTCAAAATACCTAATTCAAATATGCTGCTCACCCTAAGAGCCATCCGGGGTGATCTCCGCCCGAGGACAAGGTCTCCCGGGGTGGCAGGGATTGTGAAAGTCAAGAAAAGAGTAGTCAGGATGCCGCCTGTGAGCCCTTCATTGTAAGACGCAGGACAAAAGGGAGACCCCTTGAGACAGTTAAAGAGGAATAGAAGGTCAACTGTTCCTGTTACTCGCGTGAATCGGCATCGGAAGGAAAAGTATCGAGGGGAAAGTCGAGACATAAAACATCATAGAAAATACGGGCATTTCAGGTTGGGAGGGGAATAAAAAAAGCTCCCGACTGTCATCACACACGACTCCCTGGCTACTTACGGAAGACGCAAAAATCCTCAGAGGGGAAGGATACACTTCAGGACACCTGGAAACGAAGACTGCACGGAAGCGAAGGTTTCTCAGTCCCTAGAAATCAGAGCTCTTTTTTGGCAGGGGCTAATAGGAAGGAATCCGTAAGAAAAAACCCCAGGTAACCTCCACACAAGAAGAAAGTCAGGGCACTCTCCGGAATGTTGTGGACACGTGCGCAACGAAAACGTTGCCTGCCATCGATGATACGGCCGGCAGATTGATTCATGTCGATCATCAAAAAAAAAAAGGGTCGAAAAAGGGGAGGGGAATTCACATCTCGTAAGAAGTTCTGAAGGAGTAAGTGGTCTCGTGACTCGCTAAAAAGAGGAACCTCGCGTCTAGTGAAAGCCTCTGCAGAGAGGATGGAGAGTGAAAATTCCAGGATCCAGCTGTGGCTAGAAAAGCCCGGAGAGCCCGGAGAGAAGCATCACACTTGGGCAGCAGACCTTAGGGGAGGGGGGATGAAAATGGGTAAAACAACTCGGGGGGTAAACAAGCAACGGCGCCGAGTCTGCGTCGCAAGGGGCCGAAGGAAGGGGGGGAGAGGATAAGGAAAAGGAACACTCCGTCGACGTGTATGTGATTCAAGAAGAAAGGGGGGTCTTAAATAAAGAAAGCAAAATGGGGGAAGAGCTCTTCTCAGAAGAAAGACTACCTGCGCTTAATGGATCGTTTGAAGTCAGCACATCGGGTTGGCCATTATAAACTAAACCCTCTCACAACAAACATATGGGAGAAAATATATCTACTGGAGGGGAAGGGGAAACCTAAGAAAAGGGGGGAATCTTAACAATAATTGGGGAAATTCAGAAAAAGAGCAACGCAGAGAATTCTGCGCTGATACCTTCATCGGAGGAAAGTAACCACAACTTTTACGAAAGTGCTTACTATCCCTGTATTGCCCTCAATCACAAAAACTCGCGAACAGAAGATCATTTTATGGACCCGAATGTGAGAGTATCCCAATGAGGTGGCCGGAAAGGAAGGACGTAAAGAGGGATGGAAAGAAACACCCCGTGTCTCGAGGATCAGCGCTTCGTACGTCCATTCCGCCTTGGGGGAGATATCCTTCTCCCGGGAGCCGGATCTTGTCTCTACAGAAAAACGTACATTGAAGTAATAATCACAAGATTAATGTCACGGTCACATTGGGGCATCCGGGTCAGTACGCGGTTTTACGAACGTGGAAAAAACCGAAAAATAAGCACCCGTTCTTCGAGATTATTCTTACCGCACAAACTCTATCGAGGAAAGCTATTAAAATGATCAAATGGGTGTGACCCGGCCGCGATCTCTATTATGCTGGGGCGCCATCGGAGAAAAGGAAGGGGGGGAAGGGGGACCCTGAAGTACATACATTGCCAGGGTGTTTTTAAAGGATGAAAACACTCTCAGGAGTAGCGGCGTCCCTACGCCGCACAGCTGTTCTTCATAAAGGTCGTTGAAAGAGGAAAAGAGAGAGTAGCAAGAGTGGGGCGGAAGGGGATCCGTTCTCCTAGTCTTGGGGTCTAAAACGAAAAGATGAGGAGAATCGCTGGGGGAAAAGTTGGCTGGTGAAGGTTTCTGGCACTCCACCTACAAGAAGCTTCCTAAAGAGGAGTATAACTTCTGGGACTGGCAGAGAAGGAAGATAGCTAGAGTGGATCCGGTACAATGCACCTTTCAGCTGTTCCCGGGAAGAAAAAAAGGGGGGTGCGACCGGGAGGACTGCGATCGAAGGTTTCCGAAAAATCGGTCTATGAGAAACGTCTTCCTTTCTCGTACGATCATGAAAGCAACCTTTTCTACAGAGAAGGGAGGGGGGGGAGGGAAGAAACAAGGGGCGTCGTTGAGGCAGGCCTGCTCAATCCCTTTTATTGTTACAAATTGATAGGGGCTTCTATTGCCTATGGGCCGAGGGAGGGGCTGGCGCCTGCCCTTCCGATGTGCGTCGGACAAGGAGAAAAGGGTAGTCTCTCAAAAACAGGGAGCTACGTGTAAATCAAGGACAGCCACAAGGGGTTAGACCACTCGAAAAATCATACGGCTGTCTGTCTGTGGCTCGGGCGGACGGAAAGGGGGGAAAGATGACTGCAAGGACAAAACTTCTCCACATCCTCTCATTCCTGAGTTAGAAGAAAGGAGGGTCCATCAGCGGGAAGAAACCTGCGCGATTTTTCAAGACACTGTCACTGCTTCTCTTCCGCACCTGAGAGGGAGAGAGAGAGGACTCAACTTCTAGAGGAGGGGAGACTGCTGAACTCGATACGGAGTGTCTTGTGGCGCAGGTAGAAATTCACTTGCTCTTAACTTCTTCCTGCAGCTGAGGGTCCGGGAGTACATGGCGAGGGGGTCTTTTTTTTCCGCTAACGACAGCTATGCCTTCAGAAAAGGAATAGAAAGGGGACTCTTGAAAAATAGGATTCTTCGACAGCAAAAACTGGCGAAAAACAAACAAATCCCCCCGCTGACGGAACTTCTACAGAGAGAAAGGGGACCTCAAGAATGAAGTTCTTTCTGCTCTGGAAGTCGAGAGGGGGAAACTGAATGTCTACTGGGCTTTCTGATGAACGAAATAGAGAAAATATCTTTCGTATTCGTTTTCCCGTCGAAGAGACATAGGGGAGTTCAGTGGCTTCACGCCACCTTTCGTGGGCGCCATTCCCTTCAAAAAACTGGTCGAAAACACTGAATCATTAGCAAAAAGTCTCGTGGTATTACATCTTTGACACTACCGGGAGACCTCAGAAAGGAAAGGCCCCGTTTCCCTGGAAAACTAGCTCCTGATCGTCGAACCCAAAAGGCTGGGGGTCCAAGGGGAGGAAAAGACGAACGCTTCCGTCACAACGGCGAGCGCATGGATAGGGGGAGAACGAATGGGTAACGCTTGGCTGCGCTACGAGGTGGTGCGTCGCGACGAGCAGGTGTCGCTGTAAACGCTCATTTTGCCTCCTTTTGGCACAGCGGTGGGAAAAGAGAGGCGTATTATCCTTATAGAAGTCGATATGTTCTTCTTTTCGGGTACCTCAGACTACGCCGGGTCAACCGTCTCTCCTCGAGAAAATCCATCCCCTTCCTGGAAGTCCTCTCTGAGAGGAGAGAAACAAGAGAAAGAAATGTTACCGGTTCTCGTGGCCAGGAAGCATTCGCAGAGAGATCTTGTAACGGGAAATGCTCATAAAGAAAAGTCGTCAGAGAACCCAAGGAAAGGAAGGGAAGGCTAAGGTCACGGCCGCGGTCCGAGCAGCGCTCCTCACTCTCACCGGGCAACGGAAAGGGCCAAGACGAGTAGGGGAGGGGACCCCGAAGAGCACGCCGCAGTACTCTTCCTCTCTCCTCGGTTCGGACATCTAGGTGAGAAAGAAGCATCTAAAGGGGGGGGGGGAAGCTTACAAAGGGGACGGAAAATCGCAGTTCCGCCGGACGGACAACGCCGACCGGCCACGGGCCTGTGGACCTAGGGAACGCCCAGAAAGAACTCAAAAAAAAAGTGGGATGGTAAGAGCCATGATCTTTCAGGGTACTACCCCCGCGTGAAGAGAAGCCACGCAAATTATCAAAAAGGAGGCCAACAAAATTCCTAGGAACACACGCTCCCAGCCACTGGAATCTACCGGGGGGCTCTAAGAAAACGGAATCCTAGGGGGAAAAGCAAGCGAACTTTCTACCTTGGGGAAAAAACAGGTATGCTTCCGGGAAAGGGGGGAAGGCCGGAACTTAAGAACCCTCGTGGGGAAATTCACGATCAAGCTGCACGCCCGGCGACCCCGCTAGTCCCCGGTAACTCTTCCAGAAAAAAAGGGTCAATCTTAGGGCATCAGTTATCGCAATGTCCCTGATAGGGACGGTCGAGCATCAGCGCGTCCGGGAATCTTGTTTCATTCGGGGGGCGGAAGACAGTCACCAACTGTTCGGAAAAGACCGACGACGCCCTCCGATTGCGAAAAAAACGGCCTCTGGAAAAAGGGAGAAAAGGGAAGAAAGACCAACTACCGGCTCGAAAGAGTCACAGCCCATTTAGGGAGATCCCGAGACGACAAGGCGGAAAATGGGGGGGGGCTGAGGGAGCCGTTCCGAAGAGAGGGTTGGAACAATACAGAACGGTGGCCCTCACGTCCGAGTACTCCTGGCCCCATCTCCGCAAGGAGAGGGTCCGGAAAGAATGGTCTCGACGACAAAAGACGGCCGAGTCCACAACAACCACCCTTGATCATGGTCTGATCAGCTCGAGGGACCTAAGGAAAGCGCGCAAGCGCCCATCTCGACGGACGCCGGGTCGGTCATGAGGGGGAAGTTCTGACCAGGGGGGGGGAAAAGGTTGAAAAACAACGAGTCGTCCCTTAGAAGACTGTTAACAAAGTGCAGAGTGGGAGAAGCACGAGGGGGCCGGCGAGTTAATCAACATGGAGCAAATCTAAAGGGGAGAATGCAACTAATCACCCTTGCAGTCGAAAAAAGGTAGGAAATAGAAAGAAAAAAGAATCGGGGTGTGGCTCGACCCGTCGTACGGCTCGGGCGGTGACACTTTTTCCGATAAGGAGACCATGGAGGGGAAAAAAAAACTCATCAGTGGTTAGAGCTGGGGGGACTTTAAGAACCGTGAGTTTAGAAGCACTGAGAAGGGGGTGGCACGAAAGAACATCGGACAAGAAGGAGAAAAGGTATAAAAGAGAGAGGAGACGAGGTCAACATCCATTTGGGGGCCATGATAACTCCTCCAACAACAAAGGGGAAAGGAGAGATATTTAGGGGAGGTAAAAAAAGATGGAAATGAAAAAGAAGGGATTGGAGAGAACGCTTAGACGGCCATCGAACCCCTGTTCGGGAAAATAGAGAAAAATGAAAAGTTATGGCCAAGGACCGCTCTCCCACGTCTATTCTTTGGGGTGGTGGGGGGGGGGGGGGGGTGTTTTGTTGGGGGGGGGGGGGGGGGGGGGTGTGGTGGGGTTGTTGGGGGGGGGTGGGTTGTGTTTGTTTTGGTTGGGTTGGGGGTGGGTTTTTTTGGGGGGGGGGATATAGGGGGGTGGGGGTTTTGTGTGGTAGGTTTTTTGGGGGTGTGTGTGGTTCGTTGTGGTGTTTTGGGGGGGGGTGTTTTGGTTGGTTGTTGGGGTTTTTGTTGTGTTTGGTGGTGTTTGTGTGTGTGTTGGTTTTGGTATTTTGTGTTTTTGTCTCTGATTAGTTTTGGGTTGGGGGGGCGGTGGGTTGGTCTTTGTTTATTGGGTCCTTTATAGTGGGCGGGGTTGTGGGGTGATATTTATGTTCTTCTTGGGAGGGGAGGGTGGGGGGTGTATATCTGGTTTGATGGGGGGGGGTCATTGATCTGGTTTGGCGGAGGGGGTTGGGTCTGTTGGTCTAGGTGTGGGGGAGGGTGTGTGTGTAGGTATGAGGATGGGGGGAGGGGTGGATGTGGGTGGGGGGCGGGGAGTGTTCTTTTTTGTGTTTGGGTTGGTGGATGTGGGGGGGGGGGGGGTAGTGGGTGTTTTTGTGTGTTTGGGCCAATGCTTTGTTGTAGGGGGGTTTCTTTGTGTGTTTATGTTGCGTTTTTGGGGCTTGGGGGTGGGTGTTTGTTTGCGGTGCAGTATGTGATTGTGGTGTTGGTTCTTGTGGCTGTTAGGGTCTTGGGGGGGGTTTGGTTTTTTTTTTGGTTTTGTTTTTTTTTTTAAGGTTTTGGGGGTGGGTAGGGGGGGGGGGGAGCGGGGAGGTGGGGGGTGTGGTTTGGGGTTTGTTTTTGATTGATGAAGAGGAAGACGGCCGGGTCCTGGGTCGTACTGGCAATCTCTTCCAATCCAAGCCACAGGAGGACAGTACCGCAGGCGGGTCGGACCAGGATGGCGCGCTTCGATAGCTTCTACTTTATGAAAGAAGGAAAAAAAAGAAAGGGTGTCGATCGCCAGTCGGCGCATTTCAGCCGCAGCGAACCCTGAACTCTCGGCCGCTGACCAATATGACGGAACACGGCACCTTCGGACAGGTTACACCGAGGGCGTTGATCACCCTGCAAGGGGCGTTGTACTGGAGAGGCAATCCCCCGTTGCTCTGAACGACGGTGCGGCCGGGGGAAAGGTCTGCGGGGTTGTGTTCGGGAGGGCTTGGGCCAGGGGCAGTAGCAGGGTGGATCTCGAGTCGGCTCGGTCGCTTGTCGGCTCGGGGGGGGACCAGGGGGTGTTGGTCGCTTATGGACATCAAGGGGGTGGACCTAGATACATCTAGTCCTGAGGGTATTTCGAGAGAAATACAGATGTGGGGGACCCTTATACGCACGTTAGGCAAAGGGTTGGGGGGCCAAAAAGGAGGACGGCAGGGTCGCTACACCAGCGTCCATTCTCTTCGAGGGGGGACTGGGTCTCAACGCGGGAGGCGCTTCTTGAGGATCCTTGCGGGTTGACCTTACCGGGGGGCCTATGACGTGCAGAAAGCAAGGTCGGCAGTAGGGTCTTAGATCTCTGACCATTTTTCTTTAATGATCACGGACTGCCCGGACGAAGTCAGCGGCCCTAATCTCTACGTCGTCTTGTGGAGCTTAAACGGGGGTGGTGTCGTCTCTGCGATCGCGTTCGTCGGCCATAGGTCAAGGAAACGAGGGAAACTTGTTGTCCGCCGTCTTCGTATTCCTTCCAAGCTACGAGGAAGGGGGCAAGCGACACTGATCGTGGAAAGGAAAAGGGGCGCGCGCATTGTACTTTCCGGCCGTGCCTTCTGTCCCTCCTGCACACTTAGACAAGGGGATGAGGGTGCAAGAAATAACCCCAGGAGAAGCTGGGGGCAGTAGAAGCCCGGTCGAGGGTACAATGCTCTTAGAAAAAGGGGGGTCCTATGGAGGACAGGGAGAAAGGGGGAGGTTACCGATGACGCCGAGGGTGGGTTCCTCGGCCCGCTGCCGACTCTTACAAAGCTGTATAAAAAAACGGGATGCTCACGAGATCCACCAAACTCGAGCATCGACGGGAGGCGGTCCGCGGTCCTGGAAAAAGGGAAAGCCGGTCCAGAGAAGGGAGTCAAGAAGGTATGCAACGGCGTCCAACGCCACACTTCTTGTGCCGTGCTCTGGAGAAGGAAACACTAACACCGGAGGGGAGGAAAAGGGGAGAGAAGACAACGGATTATCATTGTCGGCTCCTCGCGAGGGACCCTTTAGGTGGCCCGGTGCTCGGCGCCGCGGCTATTGCCAGGTCTGAATCCTGCGCCGAGTGTCGGTCGTCGGTTATTTTTCCGAAGGGGAGCCCACGGGGAACTGCATCACTCTAAAGCTGCACTCTTGAACTACCGGCTGGAATTTCACCGATCTCACAAACCGGCACCCCAGAGCCTTCAAAAAAAGTGAAGCTAGAATACGTCAGCGAATTCTGGCTGAGGGGTCTCGGAGTTGCCGCAATGTTGTTAGACATGTGCGTCTTCTACCCTTCAGCTTTGAGGGTTTTGAAACACTCTCGAAGGGTGTTAAAAGCGCAGAGGCATATCCAACCCTATACTTCTCTTCCATTCTGTCTGCACCACCTTCTTCACTGAACGTCCCTCAGACCAGACTCTAAGGAGAAGCTCCCTGGCGATGAAGGGGAGAAGTATGGACGAGGACCAAGCGGTGCCAATTCAAGATGTGATAAACTGCCCTGGTGAACCGGCCCTGAATTCCCGGGAAGGGCTCGTAAGAGAAACACAGGGGGTAGGAAAAAAGATCGGGACAGTAGGGGACCTGTCACCTTCGATAAGCAATCTGGAGGGGTCTACGATACGTAGAAATAGGGCGAGAGAAGGACAGGAGACGCCGGATTCAGTTTCCGTCATTTTTGTCCACCGATTGGTGAAGCAACACCCGAGACGCTATGTACCAGCGGAGAGAGTATGTGGAAAAGTAGCTGTTTCCTAGTACCTGTCCCTTCTACCGCCGCGTTCCATACAAGAAAAATAACAGGAAGAAGAAGAAGATTCGTCAAAATCCCAGTCCCGGGTGGGGTTCCATTGAGTTGTCGTCGTCGAGAAAGCATGGCGACGCGCGTGAGAAAGGAAAAAAGTCAAGACGAAAAGATAAAAGTGGTGAGCTGCCCCGATACCTCCGATCGACGCGTGGCAGCCTGAATCGAAGGGAAAAAGAAGCACTCGACAAGCGAACTCTGGCGTCCTCCAGAAAAAATAAGGCTTCGCAAAGAGTCATCATGCCTGAGCTGCTTTATCTAATAAGGGCGTGAAGGGCCTTGCCGTACGTCGAATCGCGCCGTCGATCTGTACTCAGTTGCCGTCAAGACGAAAAAGCTATCTTTAAACGCCGGAAAAAGAAGAAAATGCCCAAGGAAGTTAAACGAACAAGGTTCCTCGGGGGGAACTCCTAAAGCGGTGTCCAGTAGCGGCTAAGATGTACTACAGGAGTCCTCTTGGAAAGGAAAAACACAAAGGAGCCGCGCTCATACGGAATCAAGGCCAGCGCCCTAGCCTTTTCCATCCCTGATTCTCTGCATACTCAAAAGAGCAGTCTCAGGAAGAAAGAAAAACCAGGTCGAACGCAGATCGGAAAGATGCACTGCCAGGCCGTCCATCTCGAATAAGGGGGAGCCGCGGAAGTTGAAGCGTCCCGCGGAACAAGGACGAGTCCCCGGGAAGCTCCGCGGGGTCACCGGGGAAAAGTCGGCGCTGAAGTGGCGACTAGGCGATGGCGGGAAAGTCGAGTGAAGCCCGCGGAGCTCGCCTCGGTCCGGTGGATGGAAA
>Ga0179591_1276591_pt1 | contig 15325 bp, 15 predicted proteins | sample CZOMad2_1_08_16f_FD_182891 | JGI IMG/M metagenome (GOLD analysis project Ga0179591, IMG submission 182891) | Vadose zone soil fungal communities from Angelo Coast Range Reserve, California, USA - CZOMad2_1_08_16fungal (PacBio error correction) | ecosystem: Environmental > Terrestrial > Soil >...
GTTGGGGAGAGGGAGGTGGTCCTAGAAAGGAAGGGCTGGAAAAGAGAGAGGCAGTGCCGACGGGGCCGTGAGATTGAAAGGCTTTCCGCCTAGAATCCCACAAAGGTGGACTGTCCCTTTTCAAGGGTTTCAGGCGTCAAAGAGAGGAAGTTGCTGAGGGTGGGAAAGGGCGGGAAAAAAAGGCTAATGGGTCACAGTCGAAAAGTTTCATTTGAGGCAAAAGGGATGAATGCGGCTGAAAGTTTACTCCTTCCTTCTGAAAGATGATCGGCAGGGGTTTCTCAAAGGGTCCCAAGAAAAAGGGAGGTCCAGGGTAGATGCAAGTGGAATCTCAGTCTAGGGGTGAGTTGCTTTTCGTAGTTAGAAGGGACGACGGATAAGGCACCCATAAGAGGACTCGGAAGGCTCGGAAGGGAGGATCTGGAAGTCCTTTCCTGTTTCGAGAACCTGTTGGACGATAAAAAGCTGCCTTTTAGCAGGAAAGGAGCACCTTGATTGGAGGGAAAGCTTTCAGGCAAAGGGGCGAGTAGAAGAACCATACACCGAAATCGGAGGTCTATTTTTTACCTCATAGCATTTGCCAGAAGTCCAGGGGAAATCAACCGGCCTCAAAGTTTGAAAAAAGAACAAAAGTTACATTCGGAAAGGAAAACGAAACTGTTTCGGATCAGGGGAAAAAAAATTTGCTTTGTGGGTCGGGAATTCGCGTTGTCTTTTATCGATACCCGCAGGATGCTTAAGGGGGGGAAGGGGGAAGGTTCACTATTGGGAAGACGCTGGGGACATAGAAAAAGTTATCCTCGTCCAAATTTGCCCTGTTCGTTTGTTTTGAAGAGGCTCAAAGATGCGCAGAAGGAGTGGCAAAGAAGAAAAAACCGGGGAAAGGAACCACAGTCTGGGACAATTGAGGGTTCGAGGAACTTGTATCCAAATCTAGGGAAAAGGTTTTCTGGAGAGGACTTGCCGGGGGCTCATAAGGGACAAAAAAGGGGGAACACCTGCAAAGAGGAAATTCGGGAGTGGGGGCCAAAGATTGCTCCAACCTTTTAACGAGATAGTTTAGCCTATCAAATGGCTCATCAGGCGATAAAGGATGACACTAGAAAAGGAATCCACGAAAAATTTGGGAAATGAAAAGGCTTAAGTCCACCATCTAGGAAGGGTGGTGTCAGGATCCTGCTTCCTGATTGTCTCCTGGGCAATGGAATTTAGGGGGGGGGGGGGGAAAAAACTCAGGGGGAGAATGTCCATCAGGGTCCAAGGACACCATGAAGTGTTGAAGTCTTTTGTCTCTGCCACCCGCCAGCCTCCCTACTGAAATCTTCATGGAAAAAGAAGAGAAGGATCTGAAAGCGGTGAAGTCCTCAGGAAATCGATAACAAGGGCGAATTCTTCGCCGTTGGTACCGCCCGGCCACTCGGAACTGGATAGAATTGCCATCCAGGAGAGAACTTCACAACTCAGAGAGAGGGGCCAGGACTAAAAAGGGAAGGGGGGGGAACATAGGGCATGTTACTTGGAGGGAAAAAAATCTGCTCGGGGTAGACTCTCACTTCATTCATTGCAATAGGAGGGGACAGCAAGAGGGAAAGAAAGGGGGGGGGGGGGAGATTCAAGGAAACCAACAGTCAACACGACCTTTAATTCCTACAAACCTCGCTCAGGAGAAGGGAGCTATAACTGAAAACGGGAAAAGCTCTCGGGGATATCGATTTCCTCTTTCTACGGCGAAACGAAGGTCAGGGGTCTTGTCTCTTTAGCAATCGCACAGAGTAGGAATATGTAACTACGGGGTAAAACATCTGTTGCAAGAGGGGACAGGGCACGCCCAAGAGAGGTCCCCGATCAATTCCTTTTCCACTCTGACCATTTCCGCGAAGACTTTCCGAGACACAAAAAGAGTGCGGAAGGGATGATCAGTACGGCGGTTCCTCTCTCAGCGACGAAGTGCGGAAATTATTAACTGGTCTAGTGATAGAAAAGAGAACGAAAAAAAAACAACGGAGGAGGGTGAGAAAAAGGTCGATCACGCGACCCATAATCAGTTTAATCACTTCTTCGAGAGCTGCGAAAAGAAAATGCCGCGCAGGAAAAGGCGCGGTCATGAAGAGAAGGGGCGCACGGGGAAAGACTCTGCACTCACAACTGGGTGGAAAAAACTTTTGTCATAGTGGAAAAGTCATTATCTTTTCCCCTTCCCGCCGATGAGGGGGAGAAACCTTCCGGCGAGGGAGTTTGGGGGGGTCCCAAGTTATAGTCCTCAATTGTCTCTTTTGGCGAAGGAGACAATTAAATCCTACCTTCTGGGAGCATGGAGAAAAACGCCATCGAAAACAACAGAAAGCTACCTTTCGGAAGCGCTATCGCTCAGTTTTCATATCGCGGGGTACGGCATCTACCGGATAGGGGAAAAAAGAAGGTTCAAGAAAGAAATCCTAGGAACTGTTACAATCTTCTAAAGTGCTAAGGACCCCCAACTCGACCCAGAGTTTTGGGGAAAACTGTAAAAAAAGGTGTGGGGGGGGGAATCAGGAACCAACATTCGCTCCTTATGGGATTCCACTTGCAGTTCGCCGTGAAAGAGAAGATTTGATGAGGGGGGGGAGGCCAGTTATTTCAAAAGAACCTTATCTATAGGGGGAAGGAGCGACACTTCTAGAGCGTGGGGAAGAATGGTCGTCCCCTAACGTCAGTCGAAGATCAGTTCCGCCAGAAGAATATTTATGCAACTTCTTTCGGGAGGTTTGGCGTAGCGAGAACTTGAAAAAGAGAGTTATAAGAGAGACCTAAGGTGGAGGTTCAGAAGCCCATGATCAACATTCCAAGGCCCAGAGATCCATCATTCAGCTGAGGAGCCGCCCCATTACAGGAAGATTTTTGGGTAAGGAAATGAAACATTGGAGGGAAAAAAAAAAAAAATCTAGGTCTGAACGCAGGTCTGTGCCGACATGGAGCTGGATGCGCCCAGTGATCAGAACCTATTCTATTTTTTAACTGTTTGGACGCGGTGTTCAAAAAAGGAAAGGAAGAGTCAAAAGAATCTGAACTTGGGGAAGGTTATGCACGGGGATATTCTCATCCATACCAATTATTTGGTCCCACCAGCGGTAACACTCCCTTGGATAAAATGTATTCCCTATGTGGTTACTTTGAGGGGGGGAAAAAAAGTTCGGGAATGGAAGCAGTCTCGCATATGGGAAAAGGGGGAGGCACCCAAAAGAAGTTCACATCCACGGTCTATTTTATCGTAAAAGAGGCGGTGGTTTTAAGGGAGGGCAAATAGTAACCAAACAAGTGCCACCGTCCGCATGACCTGCGGAGGGGAAAAGAAAAGCCACTCCAAAAAAAAAAACCCCACAGAAGGGAAGGAAGGGGAAACCGTTTTCAAGGGGGGGAAGATTAAGAATCCGAGGAACTTGTTCGTGGGCCTTTTTTTCCAAGGATACAATAGTGGAGGAGTACGGGGGGGGGGAAAAGCCGCTTGGGAAAAGGAGAGGAACCTCTGACAAAGAAAAAAAAAATACGCGAGAATGAGTATGGTTGGAGAACTCGCGCAACGCAATGCAGCCTCCCCAAAAGTGCTCTACCGAAGTTCTGAAAGGAAGATGCAAAGAGTAAACAGTAAAGGAAAAAAACCCGAAGGAATTAGCAAAGTCACTTTACAGTTCCTAAGAAAGCTCCGCGATGCTTCGCAGGAGAATGTCTGATTGGTTGGGGAGGGTAGAGGGAGGTCAGTAAAAAAGGGCGCCATAAAAAGGGGGCACGAACTCTCAGTACGGGGGCTTCCCTCGTGACAGCGGTAAACTACGATCTCTCAATCGGACCGGCGAACACAGGGGGGAAAGCTCTGGGTCAAGAGGAAAAACTGTAGGAATGAAATTCAAAAAAAAGAAAAAATGGGGCCCACGAGCCCTCGATTCATCGCGGTCCATGCAAGTCGCTTCCTCTAGGGACACCTGAAACCCAGGCAATGCCATTCAACAGGGGGGGGTTCGGGGGAAAGAAAGGGGGGGAAAGCAAAGCGAAAAGAAAAAAAAAAAAACAAAACGCAAAAAAACGGACCAGAAATCTATTTTTCACACCAATCCGGGGGTTCCTTCTAGACAACGAAAAACAAGCTCTCAAACAACGTAACAAAAAGGAGAGAGAGAGTTTACTGGGGGGAAAAAAGGGGGGAAAGAACGAAAGACTAAAGTTCTTGGCTGCATAAAAAGCGGGTTGATGTCGGCAATGGCATATTTGCCGTTCCGGTCCTAGAAACCACAAATGGGGGGGGGGGGAAGACTTTGCAAGGGGGGTAAGGAAAGGCCAAGAGGAATCTGGAGGGAAAACCCGATTGAATGAGGCTATTGTCAGTCGCGTCCCTTGCTCATGGGTCCGGTTTTCAGTAGGTCAGGGAGGAAGCGGCTAAGGGGAAGACACTATGAGGAAAAGGTTGCACAAGTTGTCAAAGTGAGAATCGTCCAGTTACTCTGTCAACGAGGGGAGTATAGGAAGGGGTTGCTTGAGTTCTTGGAGAAAAGGGGGGAAAAAAACGCGAGAAGAAAAGAAACATTCTCGGAGGGAAGCAAAGGGATCACAGGAAGAAAGACGTGAAGTGCTTCTAAGGAAGCCGTTCCGGGGGCGAGGAAAGCCCGGGGGGGAGAGGGGGGGATCTGAAGGGGAGCCGGGAGCACCTTGATTGAGGGCGGCAAGCCACGCCGTTGAGGAGGTCGCATCCACCCCATAACCTTCAGAACCAAGAAAATCCCGGGAAAGGTAGTAAAGCATGTTGGAGCGGGAGTCCAGTTTCACCGGAACCTGGCCTCCCACTTTGTGATCCTTTGCCAAGGATCGAAGGAAAAGGCCCCAAAAAGGATTCTGGAGAAATTCCAGGGTATCCGCCCCTGGCACCCGCTGGTGGTCGGAAGTCGCGTTGAGGGGAGAGGTCTACCACAAAGTAGAAATGACAGGGGAAAAGGGGGTTAAAAGTTCACTATGGGGGGGGAGACCTAAACCAACTCTTGTGGGAAATCCCATAGACCCGGTCATATCCCGGGCAGCCTTTGCCCCTGTTTCGGTTTTGAGAAGGGGAGAAAAAGGAATCGCGAAATTTCGCTGGGAAAAGGAATCAACGTGGAAGGGGAAAGCACCACATATTCTCCAGGGAAAAAGAAAGGAGTGTTCGCGCTAGTGATCCAAAGTTCTTAAATTTGGTCGGAAAGAATCGGGAAGAAATGGGTAAGCATCGAACCACAAGTTCAGGCCCACCTGCTCTAGTGAACTATTCTTCTGTAGAGTGTCACAAAGAGGGAGAAAGAGAAAAAGGTTTACAAAAAGAAGGGGTTCCGACAAGGGGAAAAAGTCTCTCCATTTCTAAAGATCTCTTTTAAGGGACACTACCTTCATTGAGAAAACTTTTTCCGGCTGAGGCCAACATAGGAGAGTATGGGGGGGGGAAAAAATCGATACCAGGGGAAGGGGAATACGACTGGAACCTGATCCTCTTTCTTTTATAGGACACACCATAACCTCCTCTTTATATCGAGGAGCACAATAGAATTTGGTGTGGGGTCGGGAAAAAAGCGCCACCAAAACCACGAAAAAAGGATTCAGAGAATGGCGGAACTTACTTCAGCGAAAGGGTTCGTTGACGTCCTCAAAATTATCTCTAGCTACGCTGTTAGGAAAAAGATTCCGAAGGGGAAGGCCACGAAGTAAAGAAACGGTCCATCCCCCCCGGCGGCGCCACAATCACCATCAGCGCTTTCCAGCCGAAAGGGCAGGTTGAATGCAGAAGAAGACGCATGCACGTTAGACAGGGAAAGCAATAAAGGGGTCGAGTCCTACACTTACTTCTGCAGATAACCAGCCTAGTAATCCCGTGAGGAAAGTCTAGGAAAGATCACACGTAAGAGATGACCGCGCTCTGCAAAGGAGCGGAGCGCGCTGGGGTCCTACGGCGTAAGGGGCTTTAAAAAAGAGGGGGGTGTTGGGGGGGGGATCTATGGCGCGTTAACTGCGAACGGGGTCAGGATTTCCTGTGCTCGTTCGCAAAGCGCACATCTGAAATATCTTCTGGAAAAGAAAAAGAGGGACAAAATCTTGTTTGACCCAGAAATCCCATCCGTGGTGGAGGTGCCGAGCATACATTCGACTTTCCACTCTGTCACCGTTACCTAGAAGAAGGAAGGAGTATCAAGAAAAGAAAAGAAAAAATTCTCGGGAAGGAGGGGGGGGAAAGCCTGTAACTTTTCGGAGGGAGCCTTATTCGACAAGTCTGCGACGAGGTCGGAAAACGTAGTAACTGGTCGCGGTTGTAGAGGAATCTCGAAAGAAAAAAAAAACAACTGAGGTAAGGGGGGGGAGAAGAAGTACTATCCACCCAGTTCTCTGGTTCCGAAGTCGGAACGAGCTGCGAGACTCCCTAAAAAAGAAAAAAAAGTGGACTAGTGGGAAGAAGAAGTCTCCGAACTGCAAGCGGAATACTCCTTAATTATTAACTGTTGGATATTGAATCTAATTGATAACGGGGCCCCTTACATCGGAAACTGTCGGGGGGTTCAAATAAGGCGTGGGGAAAATGGTTGGGGGGATTTCCTCTTCTAAGATCTAATTCCGAGAGCTCTTTGGCGAAAGACAAGGAAATCCTGAAAGTTCTTGGACAGAAGGAAAACGCCCTAGAATACCGAGCGCCCGCCTTTGGCGCGCTCTCGCTAAAAATGGTGACAGAAGCGGGGGGTTTACTTCAAAGTAAAGGACCGAGAGGGAGGCATTACCGGAAGAAGGGGACTTCGAGAATACTGGTTTTACTAATTGCAGAAGACTTTGGCCTCTACCCCGAGCTCGAGGGGTTCCTCTGATAAGGGCATGCTAGATGGGGAAAAAGATTCACTGCAGGGGAATAAAGGCCTCTGGGACGGAGCGCCGTGATTTAATATCTGGAGGTCCCCTGAGTGGCGTTCGGCTACCACGGCTGAAAAAGTCTCCGCGGGGACTCGAAAGAGAGGGGAAGTACTTACCAGGGGGGAAAGAGGGGTCGAAGAATCAGGGAAGAGAAATATTGATGGCAAAGAAGGGGGTCCGACTGGGAGGCGAAACGATCAACAACCTCTAAAGGTGATCAGCTGATATAAAAAACTATTGTTCTGGAAAGTCTCAATAAAAGGTATCCAAGGCAGGAAGGCATTCAGAAAGACCTCTTCTGAAAAAAAAGAAGAGGCATCTTTTTAAGGGGACATCCGTAAACATTAAATTCTAACTTGAGGGAGGAATTCACTCGATCGTTTTGAAAAAAAAGAAAGGGGGGGAAAACTTCGGAGACCATGATCTGAGAAACAAGGAGGTTCAAAGGGGGTGACGCCCACTTCACGCGCGCCGACTCCTTTCACCTAAAATTTTATCATGCGGTGGGTTATTCCAAAATGGCTATGGACCAAAAGGGAGGAAGATGAAAAAAAGAATTCATATACGTGGGGGGGACATAGCGGGGCGGGGCAACCTGGATCCTATGTGTTGCAGTCTGACCCGTAACTTTCATTGCCGCGAAAGCGCTGACTTCTTTGAGCCTTTTCAAACCCCAAAGAAAGGAATAAAGGGGGAAAAACCTCTATAGAAAAGGGCTCGGGGAGAATGTTGGGGGGGGGGCAATATGGAACCTTAACCACCTTCCTCATCTACCCAAAGCTGGTAGAAGTATCCCCCTAAGAGACCGGCCCGACCCACAAAGCACAGTGAAAGGGGAGAGAAGGAAACGTTGTTCCGGGGTGGAATGAAAAAAAGGGGTGCTTAACTTGGGGATAATCCCTTTTTTTAAAAGGATACAGGTATGGGATGCAGTTCACGGTGAACTGGGGGACCCGCTGGGAAACTCATAGGAAATACATCGCAAAATCCGGATCACCGGGAGGGAAGGGATTCTGTATGGGGGAGGCGAACTCTCTCCAAGGAGTTGCCGCAAGAAGCCTCAAGAAAAAAGAGGGGTCTCTACATTAAGGGGAGAAAAGAATATTCATCGGAAAAAAAGGGCGTCCACTCGTAAAAGGAATTAATCTCAAAAGGTTCCTCGCCCTCAAGAAGAGAAGTGCATGCCGCACGAGAATTGTCCTGAGTTTGCGATCGGGCTTTAAATTCGCAAATAAAGGGGAGGGCAACTCCCCGAAGAAGGGTAACGTACAGTCGGTAACCTGGACCGGGTCTCTCTCGGACACAGGGGATAAACCCATTCCGGTCATCGGTTTCAGCGAAAACTTTAGAAAGTCAGAAAGAAGTCAAAAAAAGGAAAAAAAACTCCGTCAGGGAAGGGAGTGTACAAAGGGATATCGCTCTGAAAAAAGCAAGAAATGCTCGCTCTAGGTACGCCTGAGCAAAAGTGGCCCGGCCAACTGTGTGTTATGTGGTAGGAAGGGCCGCATGCAAAAAGGAAGAAAAGCCGAAATCAAAGGAAAACAAAAAAAAAAAAAAAAAAAAAAAAAAAAAGAAAAAAAAAAGGAAAAAAAAAAAAAACAAAAACAAAAAAAAAAAAAAAAAAAAAAGGAAAAGAAAAAGAAAACAAACAAAAACAACAAAAAAAAAAAAAAAAAACACAAAAAACAAAACCTTCAGCCACTAAATCGAGGTCAAAAACTCACAAAAAAGACCGAGGGGGGAATTCTAGACAAACGAAAGGAGAGCTCTCAAAAAAAAAAAGGAGGGGGAAAGAGGATGATTGGAGGTCGTCGACTAGAAGTAAAAAATAAGGGACGTGGAAACTCATTTGATTCCGTTCCTCGCTCGGAATGTCGCCGTGGGAAGGGCAGATTAGTTTCAAGTCAAAAAAAAACACAAATTGGGGAATGGGGGACAATTGCCTTGGTTGGGAAAAAAAGGGGATATTTAAATTTGCGTGAGCGATGAATTTGCCCGGGCTATTGTCAGTCCCTTCCTTTCTATTAGGAGTCCGTTTCAGGGAAAGGGGTGCGGAGGAGGGATCCAAGTGTTGAAACAGATGGAAGGAAGGGGTTGGGCAGGAAAGGGGGGGTAAGGATAGATCGTTCCAGGGGACCGCCTGAACGATTTTAGCTCATTAAAAGGATTGAGTTTTGCTGGCTGTAGTGGAGGTAACGACAAGATACGCCAATTCATACAGAGAGCTGGCGAAAAATGCGGAGACATTGGCGGAAAAAAGACCTGTAAAACGTGAAGTGAAAAAGCATTAATTCCTTCGGGGGGGGTTCGAGGCGCCCTGGTAAATTTCAGAGGCACTACGGGTAGAAAGGGTGAAGCACCTGGGATTTTAAGGGGTAGGGGAGGGCCAAGGGGGTAGGGGCGCATCCACAACCGGCATCACTAGCTCTGTGGGTCATGATTCGATGTTCAATCTAGGAGGCCAATAGGAGGACCAGTTTTCGGTTCACCCCACGGGCAAAAGCACTAACCGGTCCTTTTCCAACCGGCTCACGAACAATTTCCCCTAAAAAAAAGTCTTCATAGGCCAGTAAAAACTGTTGTCGGATAAGAGGAAAACTGTGCTTTGGGGGGACGTCGAGGTTGAGGGGGAGAGACCCAGAGTTCAAGGTGGGACCTTTTACGGTTCACAGGTGCGAAGATACACGCCGTCTCTTTTTACGATCCACAGAGACCCCGGAATGCCCGAGGGACCAGGAAAGGGGAATGGGTTCTTTTGGGGGGGGGGGAAATCAAAGTCGAGGGGAGTTCGCGGTCCAGCCCTCAACCGTTTCCTACACTGAACCACAGAGGAAAATGCATCAAAGGAGTGGGGGAGTGCTTACGGGGAGAAAAGTCTCTAGTTGGGTGGGGATGAGAAATCTTCCAACTGTTGGCATCATCTTTTGCATTCAAAAAAAAATTTCATGATAAATCTAGAGTTGGGGACCGGCGAGGGGGGAGAGAGTGGTCCCACGTAGGGGAAGAAAAGGTGCACTGGGATAAGGTTGGGACGGCCGATAATGAAGCATCATTGCGAAGGTCTTCCACGATAGGAGGTTTACTCACAAACTTCAGTTCGATCAACTTGGTGCATCCGGCTGAAGGCCTACCAGGGGAATAGAGGGGGGGAAATGAAATGACCATGCTGGATCGCCCTGGCAAAGGGTAGTGATCCTCAATGGGACCTGGGGGGGGCCCCCCTACACAGCGTATAACCGAGGATCACAATGAATAAGGGGAATGGTAGTGCACCGAACGGACCCACCGACCAGCCGCAAAGGCCCTCCATCCTGCGCCTGGCGGAACTTATCTTCAGGGCTCCCGACGTGACGGGACGAACCATCAATTGAGCCATACCCGGCAGTCGTGACGAAATTTAGAAGGGTGTTCTAAAAAAAAAACAGTCGGACTGGTCCTTCCAAGGAAGCGGCTGCCACTGACCAACTCATCCTTTCCCGGGAGAACCCTTTCAGTGAATAATGCATCCGGCGTCGCTTGTCCTTTATCTATTGGGGGAAAAAAACCTGAGATCTTTTAGGGGAAAAACTGCACGTCTTCATTCTTAACAAAAACAGGAATCAGGTGCAAGGGGGACACGGACGGAAATGCACATCAGCTAAACTAAAAGGTAGATGCCTTACAGCCGCCTCTTCACCATAGATAAGGAGGCCTTCTCTAGGGGCTGATTCAGCTTTCAGGAGTGTGTGGTGAGGGATTGTAAGAAAAGAAGGTTCAGGAGCCTGGTTTCTCGTTCTCCAAAGGGCACATCTTCGATAGCTCTGTACGACTAGAGACAAAAACTGGGGACCCAGCAGAAGGGTACACACCATCCGTAGGGAATGGGCCCATCAATTCGACTGGGACCACTCGGCACCATTCCGCAATACTGAAGATGGTAGACAAAGGCTCGAAAGGGCGGGGAGGTCAGAAACAGTCCCAGGTACCTGGGGGGAGGATCTTATTCCTCTCAAATCGTCGAAGAATTGTAGGGAAAAGGGAGTAACTGGGGGGGGGTCAAGGTGGAATCGGGGTTAAAATCGACTCCAAAGAGGGGAGATATTAGATCACTCGACAAAATTCCTCAGGTTGGTCCGCACTATGGTCGAAGGAGGTACTACCGGCCGGGCGCCCAGGAATGAGCGGGAAGACAAGAATACTTCGCGGCACTTGCACTCTTCTTCGACCGAAGTATTCGAGAAATTGAAGAAAAAAAATTGGGGGGGGTCCCCTTCCAGAAGCTGTGGAAGGGAACAGGCGTCTTTAACCAGATTGTTTCTCTCGTCACCTATGCTATGTACTAAGATGTGAGAGGGGGATACAAGGAATCCCTGACCTCGGTTTGGGAGAGGGTTGGAAAGACATCCAAAAAAAGATGGAGACCGACGGTCGCGCGCTATCCCTGGTTCATATCGCGTGTACGTCATAACCGTTTAGAGAGGGGGAAGGTGAATGAGGAAAGGGGGAAAAATCCCGCCGGTATTGAAAGAGTTTAAGAAAGAAGACGACTTGAATGGCCTCGACCCTAGCGCGAGGGTTCTCGATCCGAGATGACGTCTCCTTAGGAGGAAGGACAACTGAAAAAGGGTCGATGGAAGCGCTGAGGAAAAGTGTTTCGCGGGGGGAAAGGGGAGCGCTCCAGTAAATTGAAGGAGAGACAAAGGAGTGAAACCGCGTGCTCTATATCGGCTTCGGAACTTCAAAGAAGCGTCGGCGCTCGCAGGGAAAACAGTTCCGTCCACAGGCGAAAAAGGGAGGGCCGTCCGGGCGGAGGGGGGGAGGGGGGTCGAGGAGGAAAAAGTTCCAAGGGAGCGAGGTCAGACAGGAATATAATTCTGGTTTACCTGGTCAAGTCCCCTGAGAACCACTAAGCCAAGGCAAATTCGATAAAGAAAGAGGATCGAGCAAAAAAAAAGTACGAAGTCAAGGGTGGGGGGGGGGGGATTATCAAACGGGAAAGAAAAACGGTAGTTTACATTCAACGCTATAGGGGGGGGTTGCCGACTTGGAGCGACCTGCTTTAGCCCAATGATAGCGAAACAGATAGGGAACCCGGTTTTCGCCAGGAAGGAACAGGCTCATACGAGGAAAAAGAAAGTAAAGGGATCATTACTTGGGGGGAATTCCAAAATAAAATAGTCTATGTACGGGGGGTCTGCAAGTAGAAAAATACCAATTCAAGACTTGGGGATCCCATTCAAGAGGAGGGAAAAAAACCTTTTGCCTTGGAAGAGGGGTGGGGGAGTTCCATTTTCTTCAGTGCGGGCATTACCGGAAAAAATCTCTCATCTTTGATCTTTAAAAGAAAAAAAAAAACAGGCAAAGGTACTAATCGACTATCCACGGTCAGATGGATCTTCAAACAAAAAGATGCGGGGTTGTCTATAGGAGAAAAAGATTGCCCAATTACCATCAAAGAGACTGCCGAGGGGGATCCCCTCCAACTCGCCTGGAAACCCACCAAGCACTTTTTCCATGAATCCGAAACCGGGTGGAAAAAGTTTGGGAAGATGAAGAAGCCGGGCGGGGAAAAAACGGGTTCTTTGAGAGGGGGGAGTAGAGGGGATTCCTGTTAAGGGGGGGACTGTGACTCCTCTTGCAAATTCATATAGGGAACCCTCTACAGAAATGATCACTGACGTCGGCCTGGGTATGGAATTCGACCTCGAGAAAGGAGCATAGAATGAGAATTGTTCCGGCTAAAGGATGCCCATCCGTCAAAGGTCGTCCTCGAACCCCGGAACGGCAAAAGGTCCTGCAGAATCCTTTCACGTAGTCCTCCGCCCTCAAGTAAGACTTTATGCGCCGAGAGAAGGTCAGGGAAGGGGGCTACCGAAAAAGAACCTTGCGGCCGAGCACCACTCTCCTAGACGAAAAAACTTCCCCTCGTTGAAATTAAACAGGGAACGAGAGCTCAAATCGGAAAACACAGGGTCAAAACAAAAGGAGCACTTGGAGGAGGGGGGGGGGTAAAAAATCAGCACTCCCTAGTGAAACCGGACTCACATTTATCCTCGGGCGGGACTGACAATAGCCCGGCGGAACGCGTAGGTCAGAAATGAGAATGCCGAATACTATGACTAAGACCAGGCAAGTGCAGGGAAACTGGGGTGAGGTTCTATGACTTCAAATCTGCCATTAAAACGACATCAACCCGCTCTCTGCAAAATGCGCCACTAAATCGGTGGGTACACAATCCTCTTGTGCATTTGAGAAAAAAAGTAAACAAAGAGAGACAAAGGAGGAGTAGAAAGAGGAGGGGTAATTCTGTCAAAAAAGGGGGGGGTCGTGAAAACTCCTATGGGGGGTGGCTGCCCGTGCGCGAAAATTGATTTCTGCGTTTTCATAATTGGCAGGGACAAATAGAACCCAAAAGTTGTCCTGGAAGGGGGAGATCGTAAGAATCGGGGAGTGCAGTTCGGACCCGAAAAAAAAGTGAAAACAGACCTGAGGGTACAGTCCCCCCTTCCTGAGGAGGGGGGACGGAGTCCGTTTTCATTGAAGTGATGAGGAAAGGACAGTTTAAGGCTGACGAGAGATGACTGTGTTTAAAAGTGGAAAGTACACGAAGTAATGGAAAAGCGTCCACGAGGGGAGAATCGAGGAGAGTGGTGGCTTTCGGGGTGCGAAAGGGTAAACGAGCTATCCGCACAAAATCGACATTCTCGCTGAAAGGAAAAAGGACGAAAAATTGCGGGCGAGGACAACGTGAAGGAGGCTGGGAATGCCTTTCCGGGGGGAGGAACGCCCTGGGGACGATGGCATGTCTGCCGGGCCGGAAGGTAGAACATTTAGTTGAGGGGCAGGAGGTGCTAGAGTTCGGTGACACCCATACCGTCACACGTCGGTGATAAGGGTCGATGGTTCCGGATATGCATTTGCCAAGCGAGCCAGTTGCATAAAAAAGGGAAAAACCGCCTCCACTACCGGGTAGAAGGGGCCCCAGGCGAAAAGGACCCAAGGGATTATTATCTTCCCCCAGAAGAGGTCGGATCCTCCCAGAAACACCTGTGCTTTGTGGGGGTCAGGCCGGCCGCGTGAAGCGAACCGCGCAGGGAGAAAGGGGAGGGGGAAAAGTGTGGACGGGAAGGGGTTCAAGTGGGTCGAAGATATAAACACGCTCTGTTGACTATCCCTATACCTTGGCCCCCGAGGCCAGTACCATGTGCCTTTTCTTTTGGGGGGGGGAAGAAGGCTAAAAAAGATGCGCGAAGGGGGTTCGAGGAAGGAAAGCACACCGTGGGAAGCAAGGAAGCACAAAGGGGAAGACGGTGTCAATTGATGGTTAGCGCCGGAACGTGGGGAACAAATTCTCTTGAATTTGGTCTGGATCTTGGCCGCCCTATCGAATCTTTGGCATGCACCCACAGGAATGATCACAACGCGAGTGGAAAGGGCGGGGAGGGAGCCTGCCACGGGGCGACACCGGGTGGAAAAATAGAGAGTGTCCGGGAAGTGGGGCGCAGCAGGCCTCCAAGGGGAAGCCACGATCGCTTTGACGGAAAATTCATTGTAGGGAGAAAAAAGGGTTCAGTGGGGAAAGGCCAAAAGCTGCAAACGTAGTTTTTGTGGCTCGAGACGCTGCCTGCTGGATCTTTCAATTGTGCCTGTAGGGATCATCTGGGCTTGAGTTCCAAACAAAAATAGGGGGATAACCATTAATCATTTTGTTTAATTCGGGGGGGCAGACGCCCACCCGCCAGCCACCAGACTTCCTACATCTTCTGAGAGAGGGAAACTGATCTAAAAATTTCTGTAAGTAAGAAAGATGGTAAAAAGAGAAGAGGTACTTTCAGCCGTGGTCTAAGCCACTCATTCTTTGTGTATCTAGGGCATCCCTTCTTCTACGGACACCTCAGCGCTGGAACAGGCGGAAAAAAAGGGGCAGTTGAATTCAAACAAGGAAGAGAGTCGAAAAGGGATCTAGTGAACACCTCTAAAGTGTCGAGGCATAATCAAAGGGTGTTCTGCATAGTCGTAACCCATCATACTCAGTGCAGGGGCACGCGAAGGAGATCAACGAGAGCTGGAGGGGGACGAAGGCTCTCGCCACCAGGGTTTATAGCTCGCTTCCGGGCGGCGGACGCTTCCATGTTAATGATCGATGCGCTGGTAACTGACGAAAAATGTCAGTATTTGGGTCCTCGTCCAAATCGGCACCTTCGGATAGCTCTGTACTACGAATGACGAAAACATCTGGTTGGGAAGCTCGCGTCAACCATCTATGTAAGGGGCCCACGATCAAAGTCGACTTTTTTAAGCGCAACCAGGAAGGAAACTTTCCGTGATGAGAAGAATTGATAGCAAGTGGAGTAAGAAGGCTTTCAAAATCTCGTAAAGGTACGGGGGTCGTAGCTGAGTATAGAACAACCACTCGATCCGCAGTGGTCTGAAAATGAGTAACTTGGGTCGCGTGATGTAA
>Ga0179591_1358454_pt1 | contig 15325 bp, 9 predicted proteins | sample CZOMad2_1_08_16f_FD_182891 | JGI IMG/M metagenome (GOLD analysis project Ga0179591, IMG submission 182891) | Vadose zone soil fungal communities from Angelo Coast Range Reserve, California, USA - CZOMad2_1_08_16fungal (PacBio error correction) | ecosystem: Environmental > Terrestrial > Soil >...
TTGAGGAGGAGTTCTCTAAAGAGGCGCAGCCGAGATGACAATCTCCGCCGGAAAATGGCGTGCTGATACCGGGAGCACACAGAAAAAGCCCTAGCGCGAAGTCCTTGCCGCCTACAAGTCGAATCTACGGCCGGCAAACGGCGTATGCTCCGAATAGGGGGGACTATGCCTGAAACCGAACAGAAAGCTTCTGGCAAACGATCATTCCCATACCCTGGCACAGCTCCCTCTTCCAGTAGAGCAACAATTAGCAGCCGTCTACTATTACAGTGCTAGAATAACAGAAAAAAGAGTCAACTTGGGTATTCCGGCCCGGTTAATCGGAAGGACATATTCAAGTCGAGGATATTAATGAAAGACTGGCAAGGGTCGACTCTCTTGGGGGAGTGAGAATTCTGGTCGCGGCCGGTACTATGGTATAAAGTCGGTGCTGAGATCTGTCGTGCGCCGCCCGGGGGAGGAAACTCTCCGGGGAGTTCTTCTTTCAGATCGTCCCTTTTAGACGGTTGACTCTTAGGGATAGGAGTCCGTCTACGTTTTTCTTTGAAGGGGAAAGCTACTGAAGGAGCAATCAGGTCGAAGCAGCGATGAGATGAGAAGGGGAGCGGGCAGATCCCTGAGGGGAGTATTCGAGCGAGGGGGAGAGGAACGGATGCACCATACCCTACTAAAGAAATGTCGCGGTCATGGGGGTCGCGCAGAGAACCAGCCTATTTTATGCGGCTACTCTGGGTCTAGCTTCGTATTCATTCCAGAAATATGGAATCCGAGCTTCGAGTTCTCTCGGTATCCAGTGGGGTGCATCGTGGAATAAATTGCGTTGCCTTAGCCAGGGCAGTAGGCGAAGGACAATCGACAATGATCACAGAAAAATATGGGGGACCTGACAGCGTTAACGCGCCATCCGGAAGCCTCGAGAGCGGTTGTGACTATCAAGGAGGATAGCCGAAACCACCCGGCTAAGCGGTCTCATACAAACAGATACGGCACGACAGAAAAAGCCGTAAAGATCCCCTTTCGCGCCATAGGCCGCTGACGAGTCTGAGTTGGACTATAGTCCTCGCCTCCTTGCCGCAATGTCGTACTGCGCCGGAGGGCAGCTCGTAGTCACGGGGAAGGCAGACTCACACTCGATGAGTCCACGGGAAACCCGTAGATCTCTTATTAGTCAACGGCAAAGCAACTCCCGCAGGAAAGAAAGGCGCGTCTAAGCGGGACAAAGTTCTGAGAGAGATGAAACCGGCGCTCTATCACTCCAAGGGGGGTGGATGCTTGAGAATATGCTGAGGAGGGTGGAACCAGGTAGAGAGCTACACCCCGGTCGGTCTACGGTATAAGACTGCGGTCGTCAAGAAGAATAGGTTCTTCAAAGGAAGTATTTCAGGCGGGTGCTGTCATGGGGAATCTCCACAAGTGAAAAAACACATGGAGCAAAAGAACGACTAGCGTTCGAGACCGGGCGGACTCCCATCACACAGGACTTCCGGCGTGAAATTTGCCGGGGTCGGGGGGGGGACCGGCTAACTAGAGAAGGGACAAGCAGGTTCGTCAGGACTCTGAAACAAGAACGAAAACCTTCAACAGCTAACATCTCCACCAAAAAGGAGGGGAGGGGAGGGAGATGGTGTCTGGTGCTACGCGGTGTTAGCTGTGTACAGTCGTTAAACGGGGGTTACGTCTAGCAGGTCGTATCTCAAGTCCCCAAAAGGAGGGGCACGTAAAAGGCCCTCATCAAAATGACGGCAGGCTGAAAGTCTACTATGGGCCACAGACGACGTTGAGATAAGAGAGGGGAGCGCATTCGCAATTTGGGACATGACAGAAACTCCTGGGATCTAATGGTTGGGACGTTCGATGCCATCAAAAATGCAGAAAGTGCCAACAGGACGATTGTCACTTGTTAGAAGGATGAACCGGGGTTGATTTTTAGAAACGCATCCTCACAAAGGTGTAAAAAAGAGAACGATCGCGGGGTGATCGCAGAAGGAACGACTGGCAGCGATCATCTTTCATGCCAATGAGGTGCGATGCAAAGGTGGGCCGCCCCTATGGGAATGGAGGACGTTGACGGTGACAGGGCACGTTCATACAAGAGTTACCTCTGAGGCGATGGAAGTCTTAAACTGGGCAGTACTAGAAGGACCACCCGTACGGCCTCCTTTCCTATGCGTCTACTTTGGATGCTTCTGGGGAGTCAAATAGAAGGAGGAATAACACGAGGATTAAGGTTGTTCTTCAGGCTGCTTACATCCGATCGCCCCCGCCTCTCTGTGGGGGACTAAGAGGGATGCGCTCTTCTGAGGAGGCGGACGGGGGGAGACCTCTCTTTCCACCAAATATTTCTATTAGTGGGGAAGACCTTGTCTCGGCAAAAAAACCGGCGACGGAGACAGTGCCTCTGGCAACAATGGGGGAAAGGGAGCAGGAGGGAGAAGTCATCAAAAAACTCAGACTAGTCCTGAGGCGGAGACGGTGAACTGCCGGATCCAGAGAAGCTACTACCTCTCTGTGTCCGAAAAAAACCGGAGGGGGTGTCTTCGAAGGAGAGGACGTCGACATCAATTGTGGGAGAAAGTTATTGTATTTCGCAGGGTTGCATACGGAGAAATACAGCATAAGTAAGGGAAAAGGGCATAGAGGCGTCGGGAAGGACCACTCTCTATGAAGCGCCGAGAGGAATTGCTTCCCCTTCCGACCTTCGTCTTACGGCGCTATCCAGCTCTTACATCGTAGAAATCCATAAGAACGACGAGTCAGGGGGTTCTCTGAAAGGGGATCACCTGCTGTTGAAAGGCCTAAGCACCTATGGACTAGGGCAGACATTCGAAAACACGACCAGCGTCCTCCCGATCTATCCTTAGAAGGACAGGCGCGGCCAGGGAAGAGGGGTCCTAATTTCGGCACACAGAACAGGGCAAAAAGGCCGCCGAACACAGGTCCTTTGTAGTAGTCGAAAGGAAACTTCGAGTCCGCTAAACAGGGAGGTCTCTGGACCGGAGGGCAGGGGCAAGAGGAGCGTACAAAATAATCGCCGGGGGTGGCGAGGAATCCCGAACATCAATGCGTAAGCTCGGCGTTTGACCTGATCCGTACGCCTGTCAAGGAAGAGAGACTAGGGAGGAAGGGGGGAAACCAAAACAAAATCCCCCTCAGGTCGCGCGAGGAGAAACAGAGAGGGGGCGCGGAGGCCGTCTTCCGGTCAGTCCGCAACTCGCCCGGCTATCAGGTGCAAGGAGAACCAACCAGGGGGGGGGGGTGGTTAGCACGACTACGAAATCTCGAAACAACAACAACTGAGGAGGGAGTATTTCGGTAGTGACAAAAAGACAGGGCGTGATCGGCACCGGAGACCTTGCGGGAGGGGCGGGAGCGGAATCACGGAGAGAAGCGAGGTAGCCCCTGGAAAACGTTCTGAAAAGAGGCGAGGCATAAGTGGCTGCTTCGAGACAGCAGCAAAACTGATAATAAGAGTCTTCCTTCCCTTACAAGAACCTTCTGACACCAGACGAGGAGGAACGAGGGGGAACTTATTGCAGGGGGTAGGCTGAAATAATTGAGCCATTGAGCGCAAAAATAACTATACGAAAGAGACAACAAAACACCCAAGTCCAAATCCACAGCGTATACTTCGAAATCCGCGCTAAGAAACAGAAGGTGTTAGGGGGGAAGGAAGTAAATTCTTCGACATGACTGGATCTCGGACTAACGAAGAGACGGCTGTCGAACCGGGCATAGACCGGGAGATAAACTTTTAGGGTCACGGGAAGAACGACTCTCCGGGAGATTTATATGATCGCAAACCTAACGGGCGTCAATCGGACAAAGTCGCCGCTGCACCCACGGGCGCGGGAAAGGGCGTCCCTTTCAGAAAGAAGGAAAAAAACGGGTCTAAGAAGGAGGCCGGAATAAGACAGGCACTTGGGGGAACGAAAGTCAGCGGCGGCCTATTAGTCAGGCGCTGGATCAGCTTAGTAGAGGTCAGACGAGTAATTCCCAAACAAAAACAAAAAGGGATACAAAAATCACTTTAAGCCCGATGGAGCTATGCGAAAACTAGTTAGAGGAGGAGGAACGAGTAGGGAGGGAGGCAATGCTGCGACCGGCCTTCGCTCTCACTGGGAGAAGCAGCGTGCTCGGGAGGAGGAAAAGGGGGTTCGAGTCATCCATGTTCACGTTTTGGCCAGTAGCGGGGGAAGAGGTCGAAGTAATAGCGAAAAGGTCAGGGGCCCGCACTACTAGAGCTCGATAGCCTGAATCTATTGAGAAGAGGGCCGGCCAGAGAAGGGGAAGCGAAACGAGAAAAAGGAAGAGTTGTCGGGGGGAACTAACAATTGAAAAGCGCCAAAAGCAGACATCGTCGCAAGGGGGACTTCACCTCGATTGGAAGTAAATCTCGAAGATCAAGTAAGAAACGTGCAGAGATGTCTAATTCCTGAGGTGAAGCCGATAGGAACTCCTAACTCTACTAGGTCTGCGGAGCTCGGCGAACGGAACCGTGCAATAATCACATAGCTGAACGGACAAAATCAGAAGACATTATCCAAGGAGGGGGGGGCCTCAAGGCATAGCCCTTAAGAAGCACGAGAAATGGCTCCCCGGGGAACTGGAGATCTAACACCGCGGAAGGAGAAGAGGAGTACAGAGACAAGGGGGGGGGATTAGAGTGCGCACCGAAAGAGGGTAACCCAGTTATACGAAGGGGGCGCCCTTCCAGCGCAATAGGGGGCTGTAGGAACTGGAGGAAAGGACCACGATGGTTCAAAGAACTGTAAGAGCTTCGGGCGGTAATGGAAGAAGCGTCTGAGAATTATGAAAAACGAAATGGGAGGGAAACATAACCGGGGGTGCAGGGGAAAAACGACGGCAAACCCCTTCCCAGGGTCCTGGGGGGGGACCTGGCGATGGGGACGCTGATAGGAGGGCGCTTATACGCGTACCCCACGGTGAAGTCAAGAGAAGCGAACAAACCAGGGGAGGTCAAAGAAACTAATCTCAACAACAAAAGGAGGAGGAGGATTATTTTTCACTCCAGGTGTCAGTTCAGGGAGGGGAGAACGAACGTCTTTGACAAAATCCGTCTCAGAGACGACCCCCACAGGCCCAGGGGGACGGGGGGTGAATCGGGCGTTACCGAAGGGCTCGAAGGCACTAACTAGGACTACAAGGAGTGATAGGACATTAGCTTTTCGTGCCAATGAAACGAAAAAGAAAGCCTGAAGTAGAGAATCGGTTGGGTCGAAATCAGTCCGGCGAAGGAAACGACACATTTGAAAGGGGAAAGAGAACTGGGGTTGAAAAGAAAGGGAAGAAGAGCAGAGTCCTCAAAAAATTCGATGAAGACGCCTCTTAGGGGTGATACTCACTCTCGGAGGGAAAGCGGTCAAGATTGGCAGGGAAGTCGAGTTGCATTCTTGGGGGGGACTACCGAAAGATACAGGTGTCGGGGATTGGAACGTGGTGTGGGGCCGAGGCTGCCCGGCATCCCAGAGATGACCGTCGAACAGGTTCGAACGACGGCACAGGACAGGGGAGGGGACAAGGCAGCCTTCGAAACGCTTGCATCAGAACTTGGATCGGGGAGCGGTCTGGTCGGCTCTAAAAGGGATGAAGCCACTGGAAAGCCTGTGGCGAGGGGAGGGAAGGCGATAAAGTCGGGGTATAGAAAGAACGCCTCAACTGACTCAGTGGTTCTTCTTCAGAGGAGAACAGGGGACCTCGCTGTCGCTGCACCCTCTAAGTCGAGATTGTAAGGACCTACCTGTGACGAAGGTGTCCAAAAAACCGAAGGGAGAAAGAGGCCTCGACAGGGGGAAACGGCATTGGGGGAGCGAAAAACGGCTACAAAATCGGAAAACGCAGATGAAAAGGATTTCGCCGGCTGGGAAACGAAGGACCCTCTCCTATCGAGTAGGAGAAAGGATACAGAACGGATGGGTTCAGAAAACTGCAATGTACTTTCTGAATGGATGGTGGCGAGCTGATTTTCGGGGCGTAGCCAGGCGAGAATAGCTCTTAAAAGGAGAGAAATAAGAGATCGTAAGGGGGAAGGAAAGGCTTAACGTGAAGCACGTAAGAGATGAAACGACCGAACCTCTGCTCGATAAAAACTTGCGAAACGAGTACGACCCTACTACGTGGAATAAGAAATCCAGAGGAACAAGGTATGACTCCGGATGGGACCGAGTATCGGACAAGACCTATAGAGGAAGATAAGGAGACCGCCTCGAAAAACTTAGAAAGCCCTGGCGCAACTTTGAAAAGAGGACCGTAAGATTCAGTAAACATTGGTCGCCTACAGGGAGGCCAGAAGACCCTTCAAAAGGTTTCTGGTTGAGAGAAGTACGGCGACAGAGGTCAGACGATTGTCTTTTCTAATAAGGCGGGAAAGCGGCTGGGCAATTCCAGGCCTCCTCGGATCTGACTGTGAAAGGGGGACAAGAGGAGGAGAAAACTCCGAGAAAGGGAAAAAAAGCGGGGGGAAAATATCTGGAATAAGATTCCATTGTTGGCGACCCACGTCTCAGAGACGCCATCCAATTCCCTCTCTCGTTCTAAAAAAAGAAGGGGAAGGAGAGAGTTAAAGATAAAAAAAAATCTAGAGGAAAGACTTGAGGCAAATCCTCCCTGTGTGAAGATCACCAGTGGTGGGGGTTGGGGGGTGAGAGAAAGAACTAAATCGAAAAGAGACAAAACAAAAGGGAGGGGGGGGGGGGGAAAAGTTGAAAAATCTTATGCGAGAAACCAACACCAAAAAACAGATGGACCTCGCCGGAGAAAATCCGCGAGCGGCTCGAAGAAAGCTTTTCCGGAAAAAAAGGACGGCAAAAAGGGAGGGTCTTGTGGTAGAACGAAGAGGCGTAGGGAATGGGAGGCGGATGTGGGCACAAAGAACCGATGAAGTCTCTTTCTGCTGACTTCTAGGCTGCACCGGCCAGAGTTCGCACAAGACTTTTGAGCCTCTGGGAGGAAGGGGCACGATCTCGTCTGCAAGGAACGACCTACAGTACTTACGTGCCCTCTAACATATTAGAATTGAAAAGCCTGAAAAAAAATTACGGCTGATTCAAGTATACGAGGGACCTCAGGGGGTAAAAATGGCCGCAGAAAGGTCGAGTCCCATCTGAGTAGGGAAGGAACAAGAAGGAGACAGCTTTGGAAGAAAAAACTACCTCGAAAGATGGGAGGGGCTAGTCTTTTCGGAGGGGCGAACGATCATATTCTCGAGTCAACGCGGTCACTCACATCCGTGCGCGGAATCGTTCGTGCGTAGGGGGCTCTCAAGGGTCGACAGGAGTGAACCGACAGCTCCGGGGGCAGGGGAACGGAATCGCGACGGGGCGAAAAGAAAGAAGGGATTACTTTCGATGAGATGTGCTCTGAGCGGGCCCGGAAGTAGAGTCTCCGTCTAAGAAGAACACCAGAAAAGGAAAGAAAAGCGCGACTTCAATAATGTATCTACTCATGAGAGAAAGTAAATAAACAAGAAGAAGGAGAGCTAAAAGTACTCGAGGTTTCTCTACGGAGTCCTCTGGAGGACCCGCCGGCATCCTCTAATTATACAGATGCTGCGGGGATGGCACCCCACATGGTTGGCAGAGTCGGAAGGGCGTTCCTTTACAGGACCAGGGGAGAAGGAAGGAGAGACCAGCGATTGCAACGAACTAAAAGATCTGAGGGGGGCTAGGTTACACAGTGTAAGCTGACGAGCCGAAACTAGCTGGGTAAGATCACCTTCGGGAGGAGGTGTCTACGTGGGGGATGATCCGCAAAATCATAGCGAGGTAATGCTGGACTATCATCCGGAAGAGGGCCGAAAGAAGAAAGAATAGGGATCACTCTCGACAGAGAAGCTTGGACTAGTCATGCCTGGAGGGCGGTCTCCAGCCAGCACACTGGAGGTAAGATTGTCGAAAAAAAGAAAAGCGAGGGGCATCGAGGAGGACTTAAAAAGGTCATACCGAGAAAACAGTATCCCTAAGACTAATAAGTGTTATAACGGAGAGGAGAAACTTCGGGAGTCAGAAGGGGCGTCATGTCAAGAGAGCATCAAGGTTGGAGGAAAGAGCACATACGAGCGCGCAGTATCCTCCTTGGCGTTTTGAGGAGGCGGTAAGAAGAGTACTTACTTTTAATGGAACACCAGGGAATACGGGCTCCACCTGGCCATCGGGGGATCTACTGTTGACGGACGGCGGGGCACGACCCAACCGATTTTCTTCGACGGGTCCTGACGTTGGTTAAGGTGCATGCCAATAATTAAACAATGGGTATATCTCGAGGCGAGTCTCGCAGACCTTCGGAAGTCTATCACAACGGGGAAGGAGGGGCATGGGGCTGCCTAGGGGCTGTGGGGGGGGAGAGATCTCTGGAAAAGGGCCGTGAAAGACCGTTAAGTAATCACCCATTAAGCAACGCGAAATCCAAGAGACCTCGAAAGTCAACAAGAAAAAGAGAGGGGGTTACTACTGGCTGTTCATGTAAGGATGGAAAGGGCGTGTACGGATCCAAAAAAAAAACTCAAAAAAAAAAAAAAAAAAAAAAAAGCTGGAACGGGAAAACGCCCCTGGGGAATCAAGTTCGGGTGTTCTAGGAGGGCCCGAAAGGGGGGTCTCAGGAACTCGAGGAAAAACTTTATCTAAAAAAGGAGTTTCTCGCCATGGGAACTCTTTCAAAACTTAAGGAAGGAAGAGAAATCGGTGGGGGTCCGGGAGGAAAAGAAGTCCACACGGTTATGGGGGGAGAAACGTATAACCTGTTGAAAAACACAATTTCTAAGGTAGAAACGCATCCTAAACCTGAGAATCTCAGGGAGGTGGGAATCTGAGGGTCTCCTGGGCGCAGCTTGATCGAGAAAAGGAGCAAGGGAGGATTGAGGCAATTTTGTTCAGAAAACGGGGAAAAGGGGGTCTTCGCAATGTTAGAAGGAAAAGTTCCGCCGAGCCTGGACCGTCAAGAAAGGTCACTATTTCAAGAAAAAGGAGTAGGACTATAAGGCCTTCCTGAACGTCGTGATAGGCTCTCTGGATACTGGCTTCGGGGGTAGGGAAATAGCGAAAAGTATTAAGCCCCGAGCTTTGGGGTAGGTTTGTCTTCCTGGGTGTGAGAAAAAAAAAACCACGGTATAGACTCGGAGGGACTCGGCTTCGGCGCAAGAGTTTCCCCCGGAAAAAATAGATTTTCTCAGGGCTGCAGGGAACAGATGGTCCTCGCGAAGACTGATAACTTTTACTGATAAAATGGCAGAAGAAGTGATATTAACACGGAGAAGCGCACGCCGGAAGAAGCGCATTATTCGAAGGAAGGGTAACCGACTACCACTTCCTAAAGGGGGAGAAGATACGACCGGTGGGATTCGGAAAAGGGACAGGGCTGGACACGAGTGATGGTGGGGCATCACTGAGGAATTTTCCCGGGTGCAATGGGACATTTTCCCTCGGAACATCGACCGAGATCATTAGGGGAGGATCGAAGGGTCTGGGACGTGCAGGGAACTGACTTTAAGTCAGTCTATCCCTACGACACCTCGAGAATATGAGAGAGATCCCTTCGGGCTGAAAAAAAATAGTAGACACGCAGCAACTCAAAGGCGACTGGGACAGGAGTGTGAAAGTCTCCCTCTGTCTATACGGGAGAAAGGGGGAAGACTTCAGGGAACTACCTAGAGGGAAAATGTAAAAAGAGCAAGGTATACTGAAAGAGAAGTAATCGTCGGGAAGAATATGCGCAGCCGGAAGGGCCGCCAAAAGTGCTTTTTTGATTTCGATAGGAGGAGAGGGGCGTACTGAGGGCTAGTCCCTGCTCACCTAGAAGAGTAGGACAACTGGGAAAAAGGCCGCGAGAGGCCGGCGTGTTCCATGGGACCGGTCGAGACATACACTGCTTTGCCGACCGGGCCGTATCCTGTACCAGAAAGCGGCCGAAACGCAGAGGTAGTTCCCCAGCCATCTCCGCAAACAAGGGTCGAAAACGCGCTTGAGAAACCAAACTGCTCCGGGAGGAAGGGAGTACAAGAGAATATCCTTTTCCGAGAATCTAAGACGGGGAACTCCTCGCAAGAATCGGGAAGGTGAAATATACTTGTTTTTGATGAGCAAGCGACGAAATCTATATCAAAAAAAAGAAAAGGATTTCGTAAAAGAGAGATTCTTACTTAGAGGGGGGAAGTAAAAAAAACAGGATCTTCACCCGGGGAACCTTGCAAGTGGAACTAGAGCGGATAGATCAGCAGGAGGACTCTCAGCGGCGTTTGTTGAGCCAATAGCCACCCGGCAAATGAGGGAGGGATTATGCGGCCGGTCCACCGCGAAGAAAGACGAAGTCCCGGTCCTACGTAGAGAGCGGAGAATCCGATGCGAAGCCGCGCTTGAAGAAGCGGCGCGAACCTCCACCCTTCCGCAGGAGGGGACGGCGGAAAAAGCAAGACCAAGCGACCGCTTCGGGGGGCGGGGACAAATCAGAAGGGAAAAAGAGGAACGAAAGTAGAACCCGAACCCGGAAATGTAGAAGAAGAACGGTTCCTTCTTCAGAAAATCTGCTCAAAGCGGACGAAGATGACTCTCGCGGGCCAGTAGAACTGAGCGAGGGGGGGCTTTCCTTCTGGTCGCGGGGTCGGAGAGTGCTGCCTCGTCTAGCGGGTTGTCGGCGCAATCGAGGGACGCCACTTGCGCGGTACATAGGGCCTGGCCGAATGGACTCTTCCCACCCTGTCAGTCCAGGGTAGGAGCACGGGCCTTTAAGCCGCACTTAGCGACATATAGCGGGGGGCAAGAGAGCCACGTAACAGACGATTACTTCTGAATCGGCCGCCGCAATATAGGTAAGGTCCAAGGGGGATAGGGCACACCGGAGCCCAAAGTCGCAATGTGAAAAAAACCATAAAAGGGGGAGCTACTTCCTTGCAGGGAGAAGAAAAAAAATCCGGATAGGGAAAAAGAGGGGGCTGCCTTACTCGGCTTCTCCAGATTCGGGTGACCCTAATGAAGTGACTCTCGGCTGCCTCGCAAACAAGGTGGGAGCGGTCATCCCCATTGCGTGGAAAGGGAGAGTCAAAGGGAAACGACAAGTCGGCTAGGAAAAAAGCGAAAACGGTTCCTACCTCGAACCGGATCGAGGGGGGGGACTACATCTGATTGAAAGCGAAGCACCGGATCCTATCGCCTCGAAGTCTGAATCTGAGTAGGGCTAAACCGACAATGTCACATGACAACAAGGAGTAATCGTGGCAATCATGACGGGACTACCATAAAATGAAGCAGTCGAGAAGAATTCATAAAAAATGTCTAAGGAATTCTTTTCCTAGGATCCTTTCCTTTCACGAGTTAGGTAAGAGGGCCGAGGAAGGGGAAACGCTTCGGAACGTTGAAAAAAATTCAGCAGATATGTAACACCGAGATGAATTCCGAAACTCCAAAAAAAAAAAAAAAACAAGGTATACCGTAGCGAGAAACCACTCAAACTCCACTCAGGCCTTGAAGAAAAGGACCAGATACAGACCTGCATCTCCTTTTAAGTCAAGGAATATCTCAACGACGACTAGAGATTTCAAAGGTTGATTATGAGGTGCGCGATTCGGCCCTTTCGTGGAAACCAGTTTAAAATTTCTAACCCCTTCGTCGGCAAGGGGTAGGAAAGGAAGGGCGGCCAAAAATTGAGCGGCCGGAAACTTTACGGGTTAACGCGGGCAAAAGGCGCAGCAACTCCTGACAAACGGATGCATAGAAGCTTCGTAGGGAAAAGACCTCTCACGCGGCGGGGCCGTTTCCCATGGGGGAGGAAGTAGAGGTTTGTACTCAGAAAAAAGGGAGCCGTACACTACATGAGGAAGCTCCATGAAACCGGGAGAAAAAGTCTTTGGACCATCTACCTCATCTAGGAAAAAACAAAACACTGAAGGAGGTGAATAAGCTTGTGACCTACCGGTCAGATGGGGGGAAAAATCCTATGACAAAAAGGGGACGTACTAGAGACGTTCGAGGCTCTTCCAAAAAACATGGAATCAAAGGGTATAGCGGTCCGAGTCGAAGGGAACGGAGACGCTTGAAAGAAAGGTGGGAAGAGTGGGGGGATATTTCTTAAATGAAAAAACGCTACGTCAGGCCTTCCGAACCAAGAAACCAGGGGTGGTGGGACCCGCCGGCCTAATGTGCAAGGAAACAAATGCATATCCGTATTAAAGGTGAAACGAAAAGGAAAATAAGACCTCATCGGGCAACAACCCCTGGAAAAAGAGGACTCGGACTCGTCTGTCGTGCCGACTCGAACCTGTAGCTGGGAACCTCATGTCCTGCGGCAAGGAGGAGTGAGAAAGGAAAGGGGGGAAGCACGCCTATGAGTTTCTCGTTGGGACAGGTTTTCAAAGGATGAAAGGGCAACCGATGACGTAGGGAAAAATCGGCACAGGAAAGGTCGGAGACGTCAAGGCCTCAGCATGCCTTACAGAAAAAAAAAGAAGGCGGAGAGAAAGGGGGAAGCAGGCTGGGAAAGTTCTTCCCTCGAGAGCTTTGAAATCAACCAAGGGTTGTTGCGTGCTTGCTGCTAGCTAATCGAGAAGCAATCCGGCGCGGAGGGTAGAAGAGGTAAACTAGAAAGATCTCTCAAATAGAGGGGGAATTGCGTCACCGACAGTCATATTGTTCCCGAAATGACGAGAAAATGGGAAAATCCTATGGACAACGGACAATTGATTACAGAAACACTAACAACTGAGCATTATAAGAGGGAGGGTCTAAGACGGACTCAAGGAAGGACTCACGCTACATACGGCTATTACGAAAGAAATAAAGCGCTGGGGTTTGTCTTCGGGGAAACGACACATACTTCTCAAGATGTGGGGGGAGTAGTCTGATGAGTGGACCGCTAGTAGCAAAAAGCGGGAAGCACCTACTCTCGGGAGGGAGCAAAAAAACAGCGGGACCGAATTAATCGTCCTGTGGAAGGCTCAACGGTGCGACGGATGGCCAGTAAGAACCGGGGTCGGGGAGGCGGGAGGCCCTGTTGTCTTCTCGCCGTAAGAGGGACCAGCCGAACTGAGAGAGCGACATGAAAGTCGACAGGAGGGATGAAAAGATCCACCTTCGGTACGATAGGTTTACATCGAGAACAGAATAAGGGAACCATACCGGTCGCCTTTAGACGGCCCGAGGGGGAGTCCTTCCAATTCTTCCGAGAGCAGAAAGGGCTATCCTTCAAAGTGCGGGCAGACAACCTGGGGCAGGTTGAAAGCGGGTCGTATTAGTCTCGTGAGGAAACAGACATAAAGTGGAAAGGAAACCCTTGTTGGGAAGAGGGTTTCTTTCAAGAGGGATTTTCCAATAAAGGGAGTCGTGGGCCATGCGGACCGGGATTCCGACCATCCCGCCTGTCGTTGAGGACGCCTTTGACCGATCCGTCCTCCTCGAAACGACTATCGCAGAGGGGAGGAAGCATTAAACAATTCTCAACGCAGACACTCCAGTATCGTCAACACCGCAGGGAGAAGAGTACGCGGAAGAAGAGGGACATCTGGTCCTCTCGGAACAGCGGAATGGGGGAAGATAAAAAGTGGGGGTTTATCATAAAAGAGAAGGGGTGGGGGGTGGGTGAAACTCGGAAAACGGAGGGGAGTCATAGAAAGAAAGAAGGGATCTGTTTTAGAACAAAAAAAAAAAAAGGATGGGGACGGGAAAATTCGAACTTTCTGAAGAGAGCTGGATAGAAAGCTCATCCTCACGACTATCAGGACTGACGGGGGTGCCCGATCTAGTCGACATTGTGGAGGGGATGCGCGAAGTGTGGTAGCCAACTAGAAAGACCTAGAGCAGATCCGGTGCCGAGAAGTACTCCTGCAGCACCTCACACCCGACCGAGAGGTGGAATCCGATCGGGAAAAGAATCCCACCGGTTCACTCCTCGCACAGGGAAAAAAACTCCGCGGAAAGGACTTGCGCCACTACGTTAGAAAGCCGTTAACATTCGGGTCGTACTCGAACCAAGAAAGAAGAAAAAACCTGACTTCTTCCTCCGGGGCATGCTGCGCATACCTGATCCCCTCAGGACTCGGAAACAGGCTCTACCGTTGATGTCGAAGCAAATCCCTGTCGACGATCGGAAAACGAGTAAGACGGGTGGAGTGGTAGAATCGTCGGTTAGACCGAGGCCGTTCATAGCAAAAAATTACGGATACGAAGGTATTGGGAAGTCACAGGGGTGGGACGAGTGGGAGACCCTTTAAGATCTGAATTTTGGGTAGGGGGGGCGGGCTCGAGACTTTCGCAAAATGAACGCAGTCCGATGTAAGGACTATCTTCATTGGCACGATCCGATCGATCTATGCCGAGTTTCAGGAAAAGACAAAGGCAGGGGCCAAGACAAAAAATCACACAGACAGAGGGAAGACCATTAAGACAAAAAAAGACGGCGGCGCCGAGACAATAGTAGATCTCTTCCGACCCATCCTAATCACGGCAGGCGGAGAGGAGGGGAGGGATAGCGGAGCAAAAAAGAGTGTTAATTCAGAAACTTGCTTTTCCATGGAGGGTACCTCTGTAGCCGGAGGGGACTAGGACCGAGACGCCCATGATTTCAACTGCACCTAAAAGATAGAGGGGGGCGGACTCTATCTCGTCAAAGAGCCTAAGCAAAAGAGGAATACGACCTGTGCGTACGGATAAAGGAGGCGTCGAAACATCATAAAAAAGGATATCCTCTCTTAGGAAGAGATCGATCGTGACGAAAATACCTCCTAGTAGTACAGCGAAGGGGGGGAGACGAGATGTTTTGGAAGAATGCCTGAGGCTTATAATTCCCCGGGACTTAACCGGGGGGAAAGCGTGAGAAATGCGCAAAGAGTCAAAGGAAGGGGAACAGCCGTTGAGAAAAGCACCCAAAAAGACGAACACCAGTCCCCTAGCGGGAAAAAGGTCAAACTGAATATCAACGACAATCCTCAAAAAAAAAATAGAGAAATGCGAGCTCGTTGCGAGTCGGCGATTCGACCGACAGCGGAGCGAAGCTGCAGGGGGGGGATGGCGTTGAGACCGATGAGGGGAAATTTAGGGAAAAATTGTCAATACTAAGCAAAAGTCCCTCGGAGGTCCAAGGTAGGGGGGGACCCGCAAACCTAGGAAAGGACGTTAGCGTTCTTGCGAAAAGGGCATGATGAACAACTCATGGGAGAAGAATCAAAGCGGCACCGCTGCTGCACATTAAAAAGTGAACGACTAACGAAAAAGGTTGACAAGGGTCTGCCATTGAGTTGGAAGATACTCGGGGGGAAGGGAGAAAGGTAGGGCCTAAACCGGGGAGTCATAACAATGAAAAAACCAGATAAAGTGATTTCCACAACTAA
>Ga0179591_1334568_pt1 | contig 15324 bp, 18 predicted proteins | sample CZOMad2_1_08_16f_FD_182891 | JGI IMG/M metagenome (GOLD analysis project Ga0179591, IMG submission 182891) | Vadose zone soil fungal communities from Angelo Coast Range Reserve, California, USA - CZOMad2_1_08_16fungal (PacBio error correction) | ecosystem: Environmental > Terrestrial > Soil >...
GGAAGGAGGTGGGGTGTCCGAAAAAGGACGGGGCCATCCGCAACAAATTCTCAGTTCCGCAAAGAGAAAACATAAAACAGAACATGGATCGCAAAAAAAATGAGCTTGTTCACTGTAATTCTTGAGGCAGGGAACCAGACTAAAGCCGGAGAATAAAAGAGCAAAACAGTTAACTCTTGACTGGACTGCCTGAAAAATCAGAGTATAATAAAATCAGATGATGCCAAACTGAAGACCCAGAAAAACGATCTCAAACTCAAATTAAATTGAGCTAAAGGGTCGTTCCGGAAAATTCTTGGAATCTTCTAAAGGGAAATGCCGGCAAAGGCTCAAAAAAGATCATCGTACCAAAAAAAAGGAATCGGGGTGCGTTCCTATTACGGTATAAACTCGCCACATACCGGGAAGGAAGCTCATTGGCCGGGGAACAATTAAATGCTTGCTTCTTTCCTGATAGCTTCTCCTGAACAAATAGGAAGAAATGAGTAGGGAATCAAGACCCTTCCCATCTTTTGCAGTGAAAGGGTAATGCAAAGATAAACAGGACGTGACAGAAACCTTTTGCGGACCGCCTCCAGTTGAATTCAATGAGTACTAAATTTAGAAGTCTCACGAGATCGGAAAGGTCGTCAGTATTCTAAAAATATGGTGGCCGTCTGCTAAAGAGTAAGGCGAGAAAGAGGCACCAAGACCGAGGCCTCACTCAATAGCTCTACCTATCGGCAACAATTGAAAGCCTCGCCAAGAAACCAAGTCAGCAAAAATCCGGAAACACTTCGTCCAAATAATGAAAGTAAGGGAAGCAAAGATGGGGTCATTGGCCAAAGAAAAAACAAAGAATTATTTATCACTCAGAGAGACTGTGGTTAATCAGGCCGCGAAAACGGAGAATTGCTCATCGAGGCAAGTGGGATAGGAGACAGAAAAGTTGAAGGGGACGTGTCTAACACAGGGGGAGGGGAAACGGGGAACGGGTGGGGGGGGTCCGGAGGGATCTCCTTTTAAACGAAAATCTACTAGGGGGACTTTCAGGTAGCGCAAGAACAAAGGGGAATAAACCCGTCAAGGCCTTGCATGGGACGTTAGAGCTCTCTTAAAATGGTGTCCTAACGAACGCACAATTGGAAGCCAGGCAGAAAGTTGAATTTGAAACAAGGCCCATGGGGGATCCACTAAAGTATAATTCATAGAAACGGAGAAAGGAGAAAGACAATGGGAAGAATCGAGGCATGGGGGATTTTTACGTCGCTCTGATAAAGGAGTTCAAGCACAACAAGATGGCAAGGAAAGGAAGGAGTAGGGATAAATCGAATCACTAGGGGGGGGAGCGCGAAGGGAGGTGATCAAAAAGTGAAGCTCCACCCCTGGTTCTGAACAACGAAAAAAAGCGCGAGAGGGGAGGATTCTACAACAAGAAATAAGGGTGTCGACAAAAAGTTAGTGGTCAGAGTAGGACTTCTTCTATGCAACCGTTTTAAAAAAAAAAGAGAGAGAAACCGGGGGTAAAACAACGCAAAAGGGCAAAAGGACCTCAATAAATTCTAGCACGGAAACAATGGGGGGTCAAAGAAACGCGAAGGGAAGGGGGGTCACAGAAAGAAAAAAATCAGCAGCACGGGGAACTAGAATTCTGACCATTATGCCCGATAGAAAAAAAGATAGAAAAACGTGCACCTGTCACAAAAAAAAAAAAGGAATCATAACCTTGATATCATAAAAATGCAAAAAGGATCTGGAACTAGGCGCAGACAAGCCACGGAAACGGGAAAACGGGCACTCGAAACAGGAAACACCAGTCGAGCAAAGTCGTCCATTATCTAAGCCCCTTTCTGGAATTCTCCTAAAACCAAACATTGCCAATATACTCCGCGGCCAAGCAATTCCGAAGAAGGGGCCCCGCCATTCAAATTCTCCCCAAAAAATCCTTGAAGGCCCACACCACAAACCGGGGCGATGGGATTTAGGAACTTTAGGAACGGATATGATATACTTAAAAAAGTCCTATGAGAATGGGCAGAGGTCCTAAATCCATAATAACAATCCCAAAGGCAGAGTACTTCTGGTTCCAGTTTGCCCGTTTAGCAGTAGAAAAAACTAGTGTAAGTACTGGAGAGTAACCTCTGAACGGCGTGAGAACCAAGGGTCGCTCGAAAAAGTCCGAATGCATAGACAAAGCGTGGGGGGAAGGGCTAAATTCCGAACGGCTCACCACAAACCCCGACGCCACCTGCTGGGGGCAGGCATCAAATACCCCAGGATATTCTTAGCCGAAGGGGGACGATCAACCGGCAAACCGGGAGGACACCGCCGCTTAGAAAGCTTAACGACAGGAGGAGAAAAACAGTCCGAAAGGTACGGGAGGAGAAGAATAACCCTAAACTTCACGAACAGAGCCAAAAGGAGCAACAGAAAAGCTAAGTCGGTAAGAGAGAACATTACACCATGTATCAAGGAGGGCTACCAATACTAGGGAAGAAAATCCTAAGCGAAAATCATCCTCGTTATCTTAAAGGAGCGGGTCGGAAACAACAAAAGGAAACAAAGGAAATCAGGAGGGTCGAATGCAGGAAACGACTTTCCAAGCGAGTGGGGGACGCATAAAATCATCCCAAAAAACTGATAGGGAAGGGAAGAGGCTGAAATCTTGTTTTGAGATTAATATCGGAAGTTGAAACGTCTCGTAATGACTGAGGGGTAAACGGTTGTGTGGGGGGTGAGAAAGTGATAGCCTTTATCCCAAGCACTGATGGGGGGATGAGGTATGCGGGTCTACCAAGGATTAGAACACCGCAGTAACGTTTTTAGGCTGTTCCAGAAACGAATAAGAGGACTTAGGCGACGGGGGAGATTGGTGTAGGGGGTGTCTGGTTATAGCCAGTACCGCGGGAATGGTCATTCAATCTGTAGGACGGGAGGGGTAGTGGCAAGCAGTAGGCTCGCGGGGTGGGTGAAAGAAACCTAATACCGGCCCAGGCCGCAACTCATAAACGGGGAAGGGAAGAGGAGTGAAGGTCTAACGTCAGGTTATACCCAGAAAAAGGTACGGGGTGAGTTCTTATTGTGAGGGGGAAAAAAGACACCTGTCTGACGAAACGCGCGTGTGGCGGGGGAAAAAAACTCCTCTTGGGGTAAAATTGAAACGGCGGAACCAAAGGACTGACGAAGGATGGACGGCTATTAGGAGTCTTGTAAATAGTTTCATAAATGGAAAAGGGACATAGGTTTTCGGCGGGAAGATAGGGAATAAGCAAAAATCTAACGCGGGGTATATGGGGTGGTCATACTTTTAAATCATGTGGGGAATGAAAACTCGGGCTGAAACTGAAAAAGGAGTGAAACGTGTCGGATTATCTGTCCTTAAGGATTCGGATAGGAACAGACTGAGAAAGGGAAAGACGTGCACTTGGGGGGAAGGTGAAGTGGGGCTTTGGGAAATTTAGTCGGCCATGTGGAGCCGGGAATAAGGAGAAAAAAGGCGGGCTCTTGCCAAGGTAAGGAGGAGGTGGATGGGTTAACTTGCCAAATATGCTAGATTGGTCAGACGGGGGAAAGGGAATAAAGGGGGATTAAATTGCGACGGGCCTGGGGGGAGTGATGACTGAACTGGGTCTTAGGGACATAACAAGCGAGACGGGGTGATGGACTCAGAGGTTGAAGGGGAGAGACGGAGAAGGAGAGCGTCCGTGTCGGTCGCGGTTTGCACAAACAGGCTCTAGGGTTTTAACCGTGAGCAAGACAGACAGGAGAAACTTTTGAGAAACTCCGAAAAGAAGGAGGTCAAAACCATAGGTCACAAGAAGGCGGTCGAGGTGTTTCTACTAGGGGCGGACGGGGGGGGGGTGCATAATAAACTTTGGATCACTACCGGCAGAGAAGGCGGTTATGGGGGGTGGCGGAAATCGGCGGGAGGGCGCTGTAAGGGAGGTGTAGCGGAACCACAGGTAGAAGTTGTATGGGGAACTGTTTTGGACATGGGGATGAGGAGACTGCAGGGAGCCTTGGGAGGTAGATGGGGTGGCTGGGGCAGGGGGGCGGAGTAGAGGGACGGGGTGAGTGGTAGTAGTGAAGGGTGGGTGACAGAAGGTGGGTCGGGGGCAGAGGGAGAAAGGGGGAGAGGGTGGATGGGTGGGAGGTCAGGATTGTTGTGGGACTGGGGGGCAGTTGAGAGGTCAGTGAAAGGGTATAGTCGAGTGGGATCGATCCGTTATAGGGAAGGTGGAGGGGAAGGAACGGAGTCAGGAGGAGGATGTGGGTGGGGGTGTCGCAGGGCAGGTGAGGGTGGTCGGGAGACGTGGGTTTGGTGAAGGATAGGGTGGTGGTAGGACCACGGAAATGGCAGGGGGGGTGGGGGGGATAGGCGTCGGAGAAGTAGGTGGCAGGGGAGTTTGGGCTTGGCGATAGGGGTTAGCGGTGGTGGGGTTGGGTGTGAAGTGTAGGCGATTAAGGGAAAATGACAATAGGACGGGGTGGTAACTCAGAATTGGAGGAGGTGAGCGAGGTGGGCGGGGTAGGTGGAGAATGTGCGGGAGGAGAGGGTGTTCTCGAGGGGAGTAGTGGTGTGGGATAGTTCTTAGCCGTCTCTATAGCATTCGTGGGGCAAGATGTCGTTTTCCATTTACTGTGCACTAGTCCTGTTCCTCGTTGGGGTTTTTTTGGGTTTTTTTTGTTGGTTGGGGGTGGGGGGGCGTGGACCACGGTGGGAAGGATGCACTTTTACGAACAGGAAGGGAGGAAGACAAACAAAAGGGCTTTGGATTTCACTCGTGAAAAGAGAGGGTGAAGTTGCGGGGGTAGAAGTTGAAGGGTGCAAGAGAAAATCGAAATTAACGTACTAGTGAGAACCTTTGAGAAGAAGGATGGGACGGAATGCCATCGAGGGTGCATTAAACTGTGAGTCTGAAAAAGGACCCAAAGAGTCGAGAAGGCTTAACCTGCGACTGCCAGGGGAGAAAAAGAGGAAGGAAGAGAACCCTGCGAAAAGGACCTTCACTTTAGTCTACTAACGGGAGAGTCTCGTCCATTCAGGGAAGGGGTGATACCATAAGGCTAGCGGAATATCAAAAGGGAGAGAGATGGTGAAATGATTAGCTCCAGGGTTGGATTAAAAAGAAAAGGGGTATGAGCCTTGAATTCCCCAAGTAGAGCGATCTGATTGAGGGGTGTTAAGTCAGGGGGGGGTTGCGAACAGTGAGAGGGGTCTTACGTCTTCCTATGGGGTGGCATTTGATTGAAAAGGGTGCGCCCATACGAGCTAGAGGAGACAGGGGGGTTGTAAATGAGATACTGAAGAATGGAGTCTCCAGGAAGAAAAAGCCGTCACGGGACGCAGGGAAATGGGAGGCTTATGAGGACAAGAGGCGTTTTGGCGGGTGGAAACTAAGGGGTTTGTGGAAATGTGCAAAAGTACAAACAGAAACAGAGGGAAAACTGGGAGGACTTATTCCTTCTGGGACAGCGTTGGCAAGAGCGGCCGCGCGAGCTAGGGGGTGGAACAATCAGGAACAAACTGCAATTATTGTGGTAACTAAGAAACGGGAAACGGGGAGAGTAAACATTGCCTCTTCCTTCACTTGATCGATTACGAGGTAGAGGTGGTGGGGAAACAGATCCGGGAAAGAGGGTTTAGAAGAACGACAGAGGAAGCAGAGTAAGAGGGAGAGGGGGGGAGGAATTCTGGTGCTCCGTTTGGCGCGGGCATTTGTCGGAAACAGGAAAAGAGAATGTGGACGAATCATTACGAGGAACTGGTGAAAAAGGGCAGGCATTATTCTCGAGCCAATCGGACTCCTTCCACATAGAGCAGAAGGGGTGGGCAACGCCGGGGAAAGAGGGATTTGTGATTAAAGTGTGTGAGGGCTTAAGATGGGGAGGAGAATGTCTTATCCACTGCGGGGAGCGGTCCGACAAAAACGAGGGGGGTACGAAAAAAGCTTGAGATTCACACAACAAAAGAGGGAGGAAGAAAAAGAAAAGGAGAATCGTTTTTCTAACCGGCGGTTGTCATGACTGAGAACTCAAGGTAGAAATGACGATAAGAAGTATTAAGAACAAAAACGCCAGCCCTGAAAGAGGAATACAAAAGAAGGTGAAATCAGGCTCAACTCGCCGTTTCGAACTGGGGGAAGAGTCCTAAAAGGGCCTCTCCAGAAGCCCAAGGGTGATGTGAAAAAGAAACGAGGAGGGAGAAACGACAAAGGAAATCAAGAAAAGCGCTCCCTGCGCCCGAGCCGACAACTCAAAAGGAGCAGGAAGACGTTAAGCTTTCCTACCGGTCTTTTTCCGGGGGGGAGAGAACTTACAGTGACACAGGAGGGGGACCGGACCTTGGAAAGGCGTCCACAAATAGCTTCGTACACCACTCAGGGAAGCTGCCTAGAAAAGGGATAAATGACGACGAAACGACCGTGCTCAGTCGAAGATGTGAACGTAAAGGAAAAGGGGGGGGGCAGTAGCGCGCTAATTTTCCATCGGGTCAATCACTGAATAGATCGAATGAAGGGGGGATTAAAATATGAGTCCTGAAGGAGGGGGAAGAAGTGAAAAAGTGACGAACCGGTTTTTTACAGGACTTTTCAAAAAAGGGTTACTGGACACGCAAAAAACAAAAACAAACACAAGGGGGGAAAAAGAGAGGGGCCGACTGAAAGGTAGCGATGAACTGACCTGTGAAACATAGCAACGAGTCAAAATGCGGTCCGGGGAGGAAGAAAAAAAAGTCGCCTATACGCGTATCTAAGTCACAATCATCAGGAAAAAAAAAGCCTCGGACTGCAAGATCTGAAGAGGAGGCACACGGGAAAGATCCCGTGAGATTCCAGCTCACTAAGGGATTACGATCTAAAAAGTCGGAAAGGAGAAATACTTTATAGCAGAAAGGGGGGGGACAGTTGAAAAAAGAAGAGAAAGTGCATGTTTCTCGGAAATCTAATAGGGAAAAAGAAATTATGAAAACTTAAAGGAAAAAGTGGGTTAGATATGCGAGACTTGCCAGGGGCCGTTCGCAAGGGGATAGGAAATTCAGGTGGGTGTTCCTTGAAACGGGGAAGACGGGAGTCAACAAAAAAATGACTACGTTGGGGGGAAGGTAAGGGAAGAAATACGAAATGACTTCAGGTATGGAATGATAAGGGATAGAGAGAGTACAAGGGTGGTAAGTCAAAAGTGACCGGACAAGGGAGACGTTTCGTACACGCAGGCCATGTCGATCCACGAGGACCAAAAGAGAAGAGAAAAGAAAGTATGATGGAGAGGATCAAATGGGGGGGGGTGTGGCAGACAATCGCGAATGGGAGGTGTTACCAACCGAGAAGGAGTCAACACAGAATCGGCAACAGATCCTTCTGGAAGGAGAGATAGACGTACAGCTCTCATTTTTCAGGAACCCGGACGAAAAAGAACAATGAGAAGGACGGGGGTAAATTGTTATCGGTTGATGGTAAAAACTACTCGTGTGAGACACAGGGGAAAGTTGTCAAAGAGGGCTTAAAGCACAAACAGTAGTGCTCGGGGGCAACGCGAAAAGGGAAAAAGTGAAGGACAAAAGTCCAGAAAGAGCGAGAAAAAAGTGGGTCTCTGACTTGATGCATAAGACACGGAGGGGAGATAAAGAAAAAAGGGGACTTAGGAGAACTCAACATGTTACGAATCTCACGTTAAACAAAATCTACAGATGTTGCAACCCCGGGGGAAAAAAGGCAACGACAGAAAGAAGAACAAAGAAGGGGGCAATCAGTCTACGGGGTGAAAAAAGGCGGCCAAACAAGCAACGATCAAGAAAGAGCGTCAGACAAGAAAGGAACAACACCGGGCGGGGGCCACTAGTAGGACTCATCTCGATCCGGTGAAGGACTACAAAGATCATGTAAAAAGAAAGAACGAGTTGTGGAAAGTACTTTTTTCTTCTTTTCGGAGACGTCTTAGCAATGGATTGAAGGGGAAGTGTCCTAATTTACTCAAAAAACGAATAAACCAGAGCTCCCCCGGCAAAACAGCAAAACGGGTCGGTTTCGTTTCGGGAAGGGTCCAAGCGTAGGTGTATAAGAGAGGACAACCGATGGTCAAGGTATTTAAAAGGGACAGTAAATCAAGATACAAGCCCGAAAATTCGGAGGGGTTTCCGGGGGGGGGGACACTTTTAGAAAGAACAAAAGAGTTCTCTTAAGCCATCGAACTGAAAGCGGAGAACAGGTCTTCTCGACGGCAAGGGCATTCACGCTGGGTTCTTGCCAAAAGGTAAACAGGGAGACCGATATACTGCGGAATTTCCCGGCCAGGAAGATTTGGAGGGTAAACAGGCCTGTGTAGGACTCTGGAGAAGCAAAGAAAAGAAACGTCTTACGCGCCTACACTTTCGAAAGCAAGGAAAAGGGCAAGCTGGAATGAACAAAGAAGAGGGGGTACTCGGGCGACAAAACAACGGTAAAACTAAAGAAAAAAAAAAAAGCAAGAGTCAATCGGGAAATTCGTGCTCTCGGAACGGCAACTCAAGCAAACCTTGCACGGACGGGGGAAAAAGCTCAGTACCTCAATACAGTGCCAAGTGACTCCTCTGGTGGATCAGGACACGGGAAGGACAAGGGGGCGGCATACAACCAGAAAAAACAGAGAAGGTAGGTCCATGTACGATCCAAGATGTGTAAAAGGAATCTATCACGACAAAAAAACAAAGGGAAGAAGGTAAAAGAAAAGAAGAAAAGGAGGGATCCGGTGGTGATAAGGAGACATTAATAGGGAAACTGCGCGAGTAAATTAAAAAGTTGGGATCCACGTGGTGGGTTCGTTCGAACTTGCATCCGAATAACCAGATGAGACATGAGGTGGCTGTCGAGAAAATGGGTTCACGAGTGGGAACCAGACTGAAAGGGGGGAGGATTAATAAGTCAAGCGTGATGAAGAACTTCAAGGAGGTTTGTGAGGGGGGGGGAAGAGTGGTGTATGACAAAAACCGAGGAAAGGGGCTCAGTTTTATCTTGGCATAATGTAGCTGATGGTGAGCAGGGCGGTGTTATACACAGTCCAACTGGGTCAATGTTACAGAAAGACATAGAGGGGAAGGGATAATAGATAGGTTCGGGGAGGTGAAACATTTGAGGAAAGAAACAATTTCGGGAGTGTTTAGGTGGAACAAATACAAGGGAGATGAGCAGAGAGTTCATGGGAACACTATTTTGATAAAAAGGGGAAAAACAACGGGAAAACATGAGTGCACTGACTATGATTCGTGGAGAAGAAAATCTACCTAGGCAGAGGACCGGGTGGTAGTGAGAAGGATAAACCTGAAGGCCCAAGACTTGGAGAGGGGGGGGGAAGGCTTCATACGTTGATTTCGGAACCGAGGGCGTAAAGTTTTACACGAGGGAACTATGGTATTGGAGGGAGCGGGAAGTCTTAAAGATTCAAGGTCATCTTAAGTTGCCCACGGTGTTTGCCTTGGGGGGGGAGTGCAGGGGGCCTGGAAAGGGAGATTGTTACCATGAGCCTTCGATACTATGTAGATGAGGATGTGGTCAGATCGTATGAGGGCTGAAATGCCCGGGGACAGGGGGGGTTGGGGGAGCGAGAGGAAGACCAGGGGGAGCTCTACTTGTGGTGGGCTCCTTGCAAATGGGCTTCAGGACAGAAAGGAAGTTAAGGGGTTTTACTTTGGGAAAAAAAGGGTGGAAGAAGGCCTGAGTTAGCTAGGTTGGCGGTCAAGGTTGAAACGAAGAGTCAGCAGGAGATTTGGGGGAGGACTTGGGGAAGGGAAGTAAGGCGAAATTCACTGGGTATAAACCCGACGAGGAGTACGCGATATACCCCGGTCCGGGGGAGGTACGAGGCGAGAAGGAAAGGCCCCGCTGGGAGAATACAATAGTAATAGAAGAGCGTAAGTGTTTCCGCTTGAGGTTGTCTTTATGTTAAGAAAGACAGAAGAGCAGTAGGACCGATATGTCCTGAGGTCTAAAAATAACCTTTAAGGGAGTGGTGAAGATGGAGGGGGGGGCTTGAAGTTTAGTTCATCGTCTTTCACAATACACTTCCGAGGGGATATGACAACACAGGGGGGAAACCGGAACTGAAAGACAGGAAAAAGTGCCGTGAAAAATGTTGGGGGGTAAGTAGTGATCGCTCCTTTGTGATAAAGAACGGGAAAATTTATGGGGGGAAAGAAGGTCAAGAAGAGTCTGAACTTCAAGCATCTGAATGTTGAGGAAGGAAAGGGTTCGGAAAACTGTAAATAACAAAGAGTAGGAGTTCGGGTTGAACATGCCGTAGGACACAAAGACGGTTTCAAAGAAACCAACTAACGGGACAAGGTCACGGCAGAAGAGAGAAAGTTGACAAATGTCTCCATTAATTAAATAGTCCTTAGTGTTGTAAATAGTTAGATCTGGGGGAAAGATTATCTCGGGGGGGTGGAGGGGGGGGGGAAATGACAAGGGATTCAGAAAGAAGGACTGAATTCCCGCGGTTAGAGGGGGGATAGTGGGGAGGGAGATGGGGCAAGTTTGACATCCGGAAGAGGGGGGGGAGGGGACGGGAGGGGAAAGAGGGAGGTTGGGTGCAGAAGCTTTACATTTTGGGAATTACGCTAGAAGACGGCGACAAAGGCATAATTTTGAGGAAAAAGAACCTTAAAGGGGGACTTGCTATATAAAAGGAGGATCACATGAGTAATCAGGGAGCGCGTCGTGATTACTGCAGAGGGCGTGTTCGGGGGTTAGATAAGGTGGGAGTGGGCAATGGCAGAAAAATGAATGTTCTCGTCTACGGTTTCGCTGTGGTCGAAGAACTGATAAAAAGTCCTATCTTCGGGAAGAAGGAGAGGGAAGCAATGGCCTCAAGCTTAGGGCAATTAGAAACGATCTAGCAAGAAAGAGGGGGGTAAACATTCTCCGACTCAGACCACTAAAAGGAGAGGAAGGGGGGACACTGGTCTCTGGGGGGCGGATCACTTTGGAGATTTTGTCCGCCAAGGAACACGAAAGTGAAGTACTCGCGTAGCTATCCCTGGGGGGGGGGAGGTATAGCGGATGCGGAGGTTTTCTAAGTTTTGGAGTTGGCAACGAAGCGGCGATCTTGCGGGCGCAATTACGAGTAAAATTGGACCAAACCCCCCCAACCCAAGAACCAAAAAAAAAACTCCCAAACCCCCCACCCCCCAACCCCTACCCCCCCCCCACCCCAAACCCCCCCCCCCCCAAACAAACCCCAAAGGGTCCAGAAATGGTATAAGGGGAACAGTAGAAGGGAATCCTTCCCCCAGCAAAGAAAATTGGGTGCGCAACGCTTATGGAGTACTAGGGGTGGGCAAGAGGGGCGCGGTCTAGAAAAAAGGGAGATCAGTTACGTTACGTGTTCGAATCACGGGAAGGACAAAAAACGGGACAACACAAGCTTAGAGATCTCACCCACCAACAACGTATTAGTATTCAGACTGGTATATCAGCTTGGCTTAACCGGAGGGGGGGTTTGGCAAGAAGAGCAGAACGTACGGGTTCAGAAAAAAAGCCTATTAGAAGGCAAAGAGAGAAATCAAACTCTACTAACAGCATCTTTATAGGCACAAAAAAGTAGAAGGCATAAGTTTAGGAGTGAGGGTCAATGGGGGGCCGTAGCGAAGCAACTATCCATAACGCGAAGGTGCCGAAAGAAAAGGATCGAAAATTCTGTCCGAAAAATCACAAGAACGCCGCACCACGACTCCGAAACCAAGACCGGATCTACTCTAGCGCAACGTGTCTTGAAGGGAGATAAAAAACTGCATACGAAGACTGCGGCGAAAAGGCGGACACAAAAGTAAAAGGTCCCAGAGATCGGGCCGGGGCGTACGAGGAGAAAGGGAATCGCCACAGACACGGGAGAAATCGTTAAGGCCAATAAGGTGTGAAGACGGGAGGAGGGCAAATGAGGCCCATAGCGCTACAAATGCGCAGCGAAAAAGAGTGATGCGGCTAAAAGGAGGGAGGGCCCAAATGTGAGTAGGGAAGGACACCACAACTGAGGAAAAAAACAGCAGATTGGGGGGCCTGAAGAGAAACAAAAAGTTCGGAAACACGGGAGGGAGCAACTTGGTCCCTTATTAGAAGAAAATAATTTCGGAAGGGTCTTCAGAAACCGAAAAGGGGGGATAACTGAGATCGCTGTAAGGGGTAGCAAGTGGAAAACACACCACAAAGGACCCTGGGCCTGCCCAATGAGAAAAAAAAAGCACCTGACTGCAAGATGGCAAGACACGCCCATCCTCATACTCTCTAATTTCCTGCAAATCAATAAAGGGGGGGGGGAGCATCCATTGGGTGTGACGGGTAAAAAAGGAAAAAAAAGAGAGTAGGTCCCTCAGATCTAATAGCCTGGAAAAAAGGGGAACTGGGAGAAGCGATCAAGGGGGGGTTTATAGATATTGCAGGGGACAGAAGGGCAAGGAAGGGCGCAGTGTCGAGTAAAACCGGTTGGGTTCACTGGGGGAAAAGCAGGGAAGAGGGGGAGGGATACTTGGGGTGCCTGTTAATTAACTGACTCAAGGTGAGGAAATAACTTCATCTGTCATGTAAGAGATTAATCTGAGGTGTGGGGGGAAACATCGCACGAAAGACAGAAGTCAGAAGGGTGAATTCAAAAAGTACAGTCGATACACTAATTACAAGAGAAGTCAACGAAAGGGGATTGAAGAAGGGAGGAAAACGGTGGGGGTGGTATGATAAGCTATTGGCTTTTAAAATCGTAGAGATGACACTTCGGGCTCCAATACACATCAAATACACGAGATCAAGGGGAAACGGGGATGGGGAAGAAAGCTGGCATGAGTCCTAAGAGATCAGTTATCTAAAAAACTTAGAAAAGATTCGGAACCTGAACAAAACGTCCTCTGCGATTTAACCGAATCTTGGGCCTCCATAGCGGCGGTTGGTGAGTAAAAACCGGGAGAAAATGGAGAAGGAATCTTCTCCAACTTTGAACAGTAGAGCTGACAGAATGTCAAGAACCGCGAACCGCAAACGGGTAATAAAAAATCAAGAGAGAAGGGAAAAAATGCAATAACAATCTCCCACTCGGAGCAACGAGACAAGCGACAGCAGCGGAGAGCACTCAAAGTCTAAAGAAAAGATTCTAGATACGGAAAAAGAGAGAATTTTGGCCGTTCCCAGGAACATAGCAATACATGCGCCGAAGGGGCCGCTAGAATCAGGAGCGGAAAGAAAAATGTAACTCAATATCAAAGTCAAAGGGGGGGGACAAGATCCTACCAACAAACAAAGTCTTCTTGCTTTCATGAACTCACGATCATGAAGCCGTGGCGATATGAAAAGGGCAGGAAAGAAAAAAAGGGTACGCTATGAAATTGCTAGAATACAATTTGAAGACATCAAAGAGTACAAATGCAACAAAAAAACGGCAAAAAAGGAAAACGGGAGAAGGTAACGCGTATAAACGGGATTATACTCAGGAATAACAGACCGAAAACAGAACTATGTAAGTGCTGGTAATATTGACAAAATACAATCCGCGAGTTCAGTCTGTCCGTTGGGGGTGACAACGGGTAGAAGAACAAAAAAAGCAGGCTGGGAGGCGTAGTAGAAGAGCAGAGAGCTTATATAAATGTCGGCTAGACTAAATCATTAAGGAAATGGTCTGGAGTAAAATCCGGGACTAAAAAAAAAAATATAGTCCCTTCAAACTCTCCGAGTGCGACAATGAAGGTGAAAGACTGGAAGGATTACAAAAACACGAAAGCCTCGTCCATTAAAGCCCCTAATAGGAACGAACCTCAAGAAGGACAAGGACGACGGTACGACGAAGAAAAAACGGGGAAAAGGACAAAAAATCTCCAATTCAGGGAGAAAAACTCAACTGACGGGAGAAACAGAACGCCGAAGGACCAGTGTCCCTGTGGGTACCAAAGTATCAGGAGACTAACAAAAATTACTCCCGCTGGGGGAAGTACAAGGGGGGGGGCAAGGGCGGATAGAAAAATACTGCCCTAATGAGGTTCATGCAAAGTGCAATGTCAAAGATAAGGCGAAAAAAACGTGTAAGCCTCTCGAGAACCACAACGGATTTAAAATATAGAAGGACTGGTCCAATAGGGGGGGGGTGACTCCAAGAAACTTGCTCTTAAACTGGACGGGGGAAAGGTTTTGGAGATGCACGTGAAACGGCCCATCCTATAGTAAACCAAGAGGAGCATGATGTCTGGATTCGGGGGGGAAAATTTGTAACGGTGTTGGGTAGAACAAATTAACTGGGCGGACTGGAGGAGTGCGAGAGACCGAAACGTTTCGTTGTCTGAACTTTTTTTCGTGATGGGGACCGTTGGTGAGATAGAACTGAAAGGGGGAGGACTGGGGGGTCAGTCATCTTCGGGGATTGCAAGGGAGAGGGGAAAAGGAACAGTGGCACGGGTGGTGATCGTCTGAACACACCCTTGTTACCGCAAAACATAAGGGGAAGGGGATTGGGGGGGGAAAGGAAGGAGGTGGGGCGGAAGTCGGGCTGGTTCCAAAGACGGTTGAAAGGATTGAGAGGGGTTCGAAAAGACCTTTCCAGCTCGAGTTGCGGGGAGGCGCAGGAAGAAGAAGGTTTTGGTGAGGGAACGGAAAAGAAACAAACGACCAGAAGGGAAGGAGGAGGGGGTGTTTGTAGAACATACCCTCCATGGAAATCGGAAAGGGGGGCGGAGGATCAAAGGGGGAGGACAGTACGAAACTACAAAGAGCTGGTAGAGGGGGGTCCTGACTTGGTGCTGGGGGGTTCTGCAACCTTCGAGCACTGCAAAAAGGGTCCCAAGTGGCAATGTCAAATGGAGAGGTCACCGGCGTGTTTGGGGAGAAGCTTGAACAGGGCAAACCAAGAGTTTCGCGGGGGGGTGTGGGACTTTACGTCCTTGGGGGGAAAAAAGGCAAAGGCATGGGCAAAGGTGAACCGAGAATGGTCATATTCTTCTATGTGGAATCGTAGGTCTGGGAACTTTGTGCCCTACCAAATGGCAGAGGGGGGACCAATAAGAGCGAAAAGGGGGAGTGTCTTGATACTAGCAGGGGGGGGGTCGAAGGGAGGAAGCATGGGGAGTCGGGGCTAAGGATGAAGTCGGTGAATCAAGGTTTTCAGGAGAGAGACGGAGGGAAGCGAAGTGCGGGACGGGGAAGGTTAAGGGACCTGAAAAGCTCGCGTTGGGGAAAAAAAGGGCGGGTTCGACAATATTGGGCAAACCGAACGAAAAGAAAGGTATGGGAAAGAGGAATCGGCAAGAGGTGGTTGTAAAACGTGTGACTGAGGGAATGGGTCTAATACTTCTTCCTCTTGAAAAAGATTCCGAAGGACAAACCGGAAGGGTATAGATGGGGC
>Ga0179591_1359632_pt1 | contig 15324 bp, 6 predicted proteins | sample CZOMad2_1_08_16f_FD_182891 | JGI IMG/M metagenome (GOLD analysis project Ga0179591, IMG submission 182891) | Vadose zone soil fungal communities from Angelo Coast Range Reserve, California, USA - CZOMad2_1_08_16fungal (PacBio error correction) | ecosystem: Environmental > Terrestrial > Soil >...
GGGAAGTCTACTTTCGTAACAAGGAGAGCGGAAACTAAGTCATAAAGCGGAATCGCGTTTTGTCTTCGGGTTAGTATCAGGGGTATAACAGAAGGGTTCTGAAGCAGCGAGAAGTCATAGCTAATTCCGGGAATCATCTTCAATTACGAGCCAGATGAAATTATTTCGAGGAGCATATTAGAAAGAAATCGAGGAGGGAAGAAAGAAGTTGAAAGTTTTTACTCACCTCTGTTAAGGAAAGGAGGATCCGAGGAGTGATCTGGTTCTCTTCTAATAGAGGACGGAAACGTGTGTTCTACGACGGGCGGAAAGGCTTAAGAAGAGAGTCAAAATTCTCCTATTGAAGACGTGCTGAGGGGGGAGGAACCTAGGGGAAGGAAAAGTGCTGCTTCCGGGAGCTTACCGCTAAAAGGGAGCTCAAACGAGACGGCATCGTCATCACAGAATACGCCGATTTTTCTTAGGGGGGGAGAAGAGAAAGTGCTCTATTGAAAAAGCTCACGACGCCCGCACTTCACCCTGCTCAGATCAATCCATTAAGACGAAAGGTAACGCTAGTCTCCTGAGAGAGAGGGGGAAGAACACGCGGAAAAACCCAGCAAAGGGCTGTACAGGAGGTTCTCTAAAAAAGTGGGTAGGGGAGCTTGGCTGAGAACAGCTATCTGCCTTGGAAGAGTCCGATCGATCCGGATAAAGAAGACGTTAAATGGGAGAATTCGGGCCCTTTAGATTAGGAAAGGTCCGCGTCACGGGAACGGGCTATAATGTCGAGGAGACAGATACTCTTCAAACCACGTCTCTACATCGAGGGAAGGTCTAAAAGGAAGTTCATAGCTCGACCATAAGGGGAGGGGGAGGTCCGGAGAGAGGGTTTTCGTCGCATTTGGGATTGCACCTAAAGAAAGCTGGCGCAGCATCCCGGTCGTGCTCGAGCTTCCGTTCGATTCGAGTGGGGAGAAGGAAGGAAAAATCAAGGCTGATTCCTTAGGACTGGGGGTAAGAAGATTCCAGAAAGATAACTGGCAGGGCACAATTCCGACGACCTGGTCAGTTTACTTGAGAGACGAAAAGACTCCGCCTTTTTCCAAAAAACAGCCGCGGGAAGGGAGAACCAATTTTAAGCTGCCAATGTTCGAGCCTTAGTATCCGAGAGAGCTCAAGGGTGAAGCTCGAGGTGCAGGTGAAAAGCAGCCATGGAAGGGACCCGAGAAGCAAGGGTCTCGTTCTCCTATAGAGAACAAGAGGAGGGAAGGAGGGGGTATATAGCAGTGAAGGAGGTTGGAAGCGCAGGAGCGGGTAGGGGGAAGAAAGGGTCTTCTACGGCTGTGAACGAGCTGGTCCAAAATCCTAGGGGGGAAGGAGAGACCAAGGGGAAAGCCTCCTGCTTAACCCCCCACTGGGTCGGAGAGGAAGAAGCAAAGTCTGCACCGACGTCCGTCGTCCCAAGAACCAGTGAACTCCTACAATCGCCTGCGCCTGGGGAAGGCCCGTGCGCACAAAAAAAAAAAGCACACTCCCGAGGAGAACAGAGAGAGGGGAAGCACTCGTGAATACATTCTCGATACGAAGGGCGTCCGGATAGAAGAAGAGAGAAAAAAGAGGGAGGGGCCTGAAGAAGAACGTCCGATCATTTAAACACACGTTTGAGAAGGATCTTGTGGCGAGTTTGCCACGGAAAAGCGCTGAAAAAACGGAATTCTCGTGTTTTTGCGACTCCGGAGAAAAGGGATGTCCGAAGAAGTCTCGGACACGCCTCCGGATTGACTGAAACTTAGGGAGGAGCTGTCTCCGCCCTCGGGGGAGAACCTGCGTCGAAGGCTAGGAAGACAAGGAAAAAAACTACAGAATCACTCTATGTTGACAACTAAAGAAAGAAAAAGGGAGAAAGAAAGGGAGAGAAGCATCGAGGTCGAAAATGACGGCAGACAGCGGGTGATTCTGGGTTCGAGACCAAAAGGGGGAGTTCGTCTCCAAGGGCACCGAGGGACTGAAAAGCTCTAACAACCAGGGATAGGAAAACTGAAGGACTTCAAAAGAGGCGCCCGCTCACCAAGGGGAAGGTCGAGCTGAGCGTGACCGGTCTGCAGAGACCCAGAAGAAAAATTGTGGGAAGGAATCAGCGTGGACACTCTACTTCTAAGCTCCAGGAAAAAGATAAGGAATCAGAAAAAAGACGAAAACGCGCCCAGAATGGGCGCTCGCAGAACACTATTCGCTTCATGCGAAAGTAGGTAGAAAAAGAGGGGGAGGAACAGACAATAAAATCAGTAGAAGTACTTCTGGGAGCGAGACGTAGACGCCAGGAGGGCGTCCAGGAGAGTCAGCGTGGTGTGCCGCTTGCTCGCGAGAAAAGCCCTGAGAGGAAGGCGGGATACGAAAATTGATTCACGCCAGCCTGCCGGGGGGAAAAGGGAGAAGGCATCGGGCGCGCAAAGCGTGCGCTCTATTGGGGGGCGAGGAAAGAGTTGACCAAAAAAAGAGACGATCGAAACACAGGGGGGGAAAGGAAATGGGTTGCATCTGCGAAAAAGTCGTTCCGAAGGCGATCTCTCTACGGACTGGCGGATGGGGATTGGGAACGCTTGAAAAAAAAGGGAGGGGGGGTCAAGAGTCTTCGGTCGATCTGGGGGATTCAAGCTCAAAGATCGGCCCGAAAATATCCCAAAAAGGAACAGCGGGGACGTCTTTCTGCTGGGGAGAATTCAGGGGCTTTGGGCGGGAGGAAGTCAACTCGAGTACAGCGGGAAGCAGTCAAAGCCTCTACTAGTCCTCTCGACTATACCGGAAGTTCAAGAAGCTTAGAAGGAGGTTGAATAGGAATTCAAGGTGGGACTCTCGCGTCGACCAACCTGTTCCCGGAGTCATTGACGAGTCATAGTCTCTTCAGAACACGACGGAATAGAGAACTCACCTGCTGCCCGCTCACACCTCCTCACCCCCTTCTCTCCTGCAAAAGAGCTGGATCGCCCACCGGAAACTTTTAAAAGACTTAGACTGCTTTAAGTTCTCACGAGAAAAAGTCTAGAAGGAAATCTTCGCCACCCCTCTCATCTTGGAGAGGAGGACAAAGAACGACGGGAAATAACTCCGCCAGAAGGCCGATCACATATGATGTTGGGAGGCCTAACAGGTGTATCAGCCAGGGTAAACTTTAGGGAGACGGAAAGGAGAGGCCTGGGGGACCTCTGAACGTAGAGTTAAGAGGGGCAGATGGATGAGCGCGGCGCTCTTAAGGCTGGCGTATCAGTGAAGGCCTAGAACTGGTCAAATCCTCCTAGAGGTAGAGGAGTCTGATACGGATGCTCGGAATTAAACTGGCGCTCATTCTCAAGGGGAGCCGGAGATCGAAACCTAACTAGACCTCTAAGAGAAGATTCAGTATCCGATCGCATCATTTGGTCTGTGCGCTCTCTGCTATAAAAAAAAGCAGTGATAAGCATCCTCTGGCTTACTGACTTCAGAAAATTCTAAATGCGAGCGGCGTGAAAAAATACATCCTGCCTCAGTTCAGCGTGAATGATCGCGACCATAGGCTTCTTTCAGAGAAATTAAGGGGGGCTCACCTGCACGGGAATAAGATAATGCTACTGTCGGCTTCCGAGGGGGAACCCTCCCTTAGGTTCAGGGGGGAGCTACATTAGTATATATGTATCAATAGCGGCTGCTCTACTACTCCCTTAATCTGGGAGGCAGTGAACTTTTTATTTCTCAAAGAGAGGCACAGACGCAACGGGTATCCTAAGTCTACTGCTTAAAAGCAGCTTCTCGCATCTCCTCTTCTGGTCGTCTAGTTAAGGGCCAGAAAGTCAACGGAGGAGAGAGAGCGGAGACTACAACCTCGATTCCGAGAAACGAGCTTCGTCTCCTCATTAATAAACAAAGTCTGTTGGGAGGAAATCTGGCAAGTCGGGAGCTTGAGAGGGAGAAATTCCCGGAAAGAGCTTCTCTAAGATAAGCTCAGCGGTGCAAGAGGAGTCTCATTCGCAAAGAAAAGAATCCGAAAAAGGGGAAGGTCTAAGAAACTCAAAAAAAGGGATCCTAGGGGGAATCGCCGAATAAAGAACTATTCCTAAAGTACGATGTCCATCTAAAACTCGACAACTGCTCCGACGTCCTGATCGTAAGAAGAGATAACAATTATCAAGAAAAGAGAAGTCGCGGGATGTAACCGAGCCTTGGTTTAGGGGCGCACGCCGTACTCTGCAAGCGCTGTCGTGGGTGCTGAAAAGATCTTTCGGGGGCTCCTCTGTGGATCGTGGAAAGCAATAACACGCGCGCGGACTGGTCTTTGAGAGGGGGGGGGAGGGAATCGTCAAGCTTCGGAGAACGCGGTGGGGGCAAGGAGCGTAGGGGATGATCGCTTCGCATCTGTACAAATGAGATGAGAGGGGAGAGAGGGTTCATGAAACGATTACCTTAGCTTGCACAAGGGGCGCCGAGAAAAACCGGATGCTGAGCGATATTCCTTCCGGACTTCCACGAGCTCGTTATCAAAGCCGGAGAATCTGCGAAAGGGGCTGTCTTCCTTCAGACGCTAACGGGGTCCATAATGCAGCCCCTCGCCCGAAGATCAAAGGAACCTGAAGAGGGTGTCGTGGGGTCTTATTGGGACAGAGAGGGGTGCAAATCACAGGAGGTACTCAAGGAAAAGGTCTCACTTTCTAAACATAGTCACTGCCATGAGTCCCTGACAAGACATTACGGATGACGAAGTAGCTGCGGGGGGGTACAAAAGAAGAAAGAACCGGCTCACTTCTTGGGGGCTATAGGGAGGAGGTCTGAGGAAAAGAAGTTCGGGGGGCCCAAAACCCTAGAGTCAAAAGGTCGCCTCCTCTCTCCGAAGACGTCCAAACCGTGCCTTAATGGTAGGAAAGGGACCCGGACCTATTCCTCTTCAACTACGAATTGAGGAAAGAATGTCTATGCATAGGACGAAGATTGAACACCTCGAAATGGTACCGTAACTTCCCACATTGCTTTTCTCTCTCTACGAAGGCTTAGTACACGCATGGGAGAAGGGGGAGGGAGGGCCGGCGCATTTTTACTGGTAAAGAGAAGAATGAGCGGAGATAGAAATCTATCTTAAGTCTAGGTGCGCGTGGTTACTGCTGAAAGCGCGCTGGTAAGGGCAAGGTTGATGCTTTCCGAATGGAAAAGAGGAAGGGAGACAGGGGTCCTCTCTAAATGGGGGGGAAAGGAGAGGAAAAAAACGAAGCCCTGGTGAAGCAGTCCTGATCCAGTGAATATCGGAAGATCCTGAGTTTTAATATCCGGGTCTGAGGCAGAGAAGAGAGCTGAAGAAAAAAATCTGAAGGGGTCACGGTCGCGGAAAGAATGCTGTCGACCCGTACAGAAAAAACGTCGTTTAGAGCTTCGAAAAGGAGAATCTCTTCGGAGAAGAGGACATGCTCCTCATGGGAGATTAGCAGAGGAGAGTTTGTAAGAGTAAAGTTCTACGAAGGTAAGCTGGGGCAGAAGAGCACGGGTGATACTCTTTCTTCTACCGAAGGGAATCCGCCCTCAGTCTACTCATCAGCCGCCCCAAGAAAGGGGGTCTATAATAAACTAGAATCGCGGCTGAGACAAAGAGCAAGCCTAAAATGAAACGTTGGCGCGCAGACGAAAGCTTGAAAAAGGAATCGAAAAAGGCGTGTCGTCTACATAGACGGCTATTTGAGGGAAAAGGGGGAAAAAGAGGTCTCAAAACACACGGGGATGAAGAGATGATGAAAGAGCCATACGCCGTCTCGAGCATGTAGGCACACTCGTTTTTCGAAAAGTATCGGGGAGGAGGGAGGGCCTGATCACGTCTCTCCCCAAGGGAAGAGAGGGTCTGAAGTAAGTCGGGGGTTGGGAGAACCTCGCCGCCTTCTGAATAATCCCGCCTTTTCAGGATGAGAAACGAAAAAGTTGTGGGCTTGCTGCGGAAGAAGTAGGCGGATTAGAGGGGAAAATCGAAGGAGGACCAGCTCGTGAGAAAAATTTAAACGACACGAGTCTTAGGCGATTTGTACCCTCCCCAGCTCCTGAGATACTAGGAAACACCGGCTATAGCTAAGGCCTACTATGAGAGGACAGGAGCCGAGAAGATCTATCGGTCTTGAGACGCAGCTGGCGGTACCAACACTCATCATAAAAGGTGCGCGCGCGCAGGACGACTACCTCTCGACCACCTTCTGGAGAGAGGGGGAGCAGCATTGATAGGACGGGAAAAACTGAGAGAGGTGCTGCTGCTTAATGCTAGCAGGAAGGGGACCCAGGAGATCGGAAAAAGTGAAGGGGATGAAAGGCAAAAAAAAAGAAGACGGAGAGATACTGAAAATAGAATCCAACGAAAAAAAGTATCTCGCGCAGACCCCTCCAAGCGGAAGCTCCGAGCCTCAGGGGATTAGAGCTTCACGAGGATGTCGGGAAGAACTTAAAACAAGAAAAAGGCTCGAAAGAAAAAATTCTCTTACTCTAATCAGGAGGGGGGGACGTCGAAAAAAGTAAAAAAAGGTTCAGAAAGGGAGCGTGTGCCATTATGATGTCGTGAGAGACATGATCATCCCCGCCTTTGAAAAAACGGAGTTCACGAAAATTCCGTCCGGACTTTCTTAAAGGGATACTCGGCGACAACGCGCAGGTGCGCTCTCAGAGTTACCAAACAGAGCCCTATCTCCAGCAGGTTATCGCAGGAAAAGATTCGATCTATGTTCGTCAAAGGAGAAGAAGAACAGGGCGTACTGTGCCTTTGAATCGTCAGTGGCAGCTTAGAACCGGGTCGTAAGCAAGTGGTAAACGTTCTAGGAGGGAGTTGATTGTCCCTAACAGATAAATAGGAGACCTCCTCAAAGGCGTAATCAATACCGATGCCGGCTGTTGGGGCTTCACTAAAGGTCTGACACGGGGGGGGAGCGGGCAAGTAATTACCGACGAAAATAGCTTGAAGGAGGGTCAAATCTCCTTTCGGACTTCTGGAAAGGAATAAAAGGGAAGAATCGAGCTCTGGAGTCTACAGAAAAAGAAGCGCACCAAAGATCCACTGGCCCTAAGATCTCGATCCAACAAAAGGGGAGAAGGACATCACCTCGGCATCAGAAAATCCGAGAATGAGTGCCGACGCTCCTAGAGAGGTAGGAACGCTAAAAAGACCTGGTGCATCTCTTCCGGAGTATAGATCACTGCTCTTCAAGAGGGGAAACGGAGCATGTATCTGGAAAACCACGAAAATGTAGCTACGAGTAACGCCTCTCAACGAACATAGGAAGCCCAAAGTGAACGCATCAAGCTCTCGTCCAGAGGGAAGCTGAGAGGAAAAAAACATAGTTGTTTAATCAGTAGCCGGCGATCGAAGTTCATAGACCGCTTACCTTGAGGAAAGAACTTGCATTAGGGAGGAGCGAGAAGCGCAGAGTCTCGAGACTTCGAGTGCTGCTAAAGCCGTCTCTCTCAGAAGGTCCAAAAGCCGGCGTCAAATTCTCCTCTGCTCCTGGCCTAGGAGGGGAATGAATAAGCCCCTTTCAAGACCGGTAGGAATCCACGCAAGACACCAAGAGATCTCTTCGAGTGCGCAGCCTTCGATAGAAGAATCAAGAATTATTCGGGGTCAGGTAGAAAAACTACCTTGGGGGGGTTTGGAGTGCAGGAGGGGAGCGCCTCAGGGGAGAAGGAAAACACTCTTCTACTCAATGCATAAAAAACTCACGTAGAGGGGGTATTTCGCCGAAGCGTAGGCTTGCGACGGGAGGTGGTAAAACAACCTGACAAAGAAGATCGCCGATAAAGTATGCGTCGATAAGAAAACCTGCGCTTCTTTAATCAGCCTCCAAGAAAAAAATGCTAGAGGAAGAAAGGGAGGGAGGGACTACTTCTCCGTCTAGGAGAGCCTAAGTTCGCCCGCAGGCGTGCATGAAGAGTCGTGCAGCAAAGACAGTCGAAGATTGAGGCTCACGCTTAATACCCTGGGGAAGGGGGAAGACTCTAAAGGGGCTCGCAGCTAAGAGGGAGAGGAGGAGGAAATTACGTCTCATCCTATCGACCCCTTCTTCGACTTCTCGAAAATCCCTAAAAAAGAGAAAAATGTCTCTTAAGTATCTGACAGACCTCGAGAAATCGTGAGTGGTTTCGGAAGAGTTCTTGGAGCTTCGCTGAAGCGCTGGGTCAAAATGAAAGCTAGCAGCTGATACGGGAGGAATAGCCGTCGCGGCGTCTCTCTGTCCGCTGAGATCATGCACTAAGGACCATAAGGAAAGAGAACGCCATCTCAATTCCTGAAGAAATCCTTCACGGGACTAGCCTTGGTCGTCTTAAGACTACGCCTGCGTCCGGAAAAGAGTCCCCACGTACTGGCTGATCAACCTAGACGAGCGCACGAGGCAGTGCTGATAGGGCCTAGAAAAGGGGTTGGGGGGGAAAGGAGTTTAGCTTCTGCATGAAAGCTGTAGCTAATGTCTCGGATAGACGGAGCAGCGGGACATCTGGTTCGCTGATCTAAGAGAATAACCGCGATTACCTTTACGGGAGCATTCGGGGGCGAGGGACAACATGGGTCAGGAGGGACCGTGTCAAACGCAGGGGGGACGAAGCGGCGCTGCGCGAAAGAGAGGTTCAGAAATCAGGAGAGTACCTGGACTAGGGACGGGGGACTCGGCCTCATCCTCTCGCATGACGTCTGAAAGCCTGAGGGATCCAAGCGCTTGGATCAGGAAGAACTCGCGTTCGGGGATTCCGGCGCTCAGACTAAACACTTGTAGCAAGTCGCTAAGGCCAAGAACACCTGATAAAAGATCGGTGAAAGGAAGAAACAAAAAAGGTTTCGGTTTCAGTGAGGGATGAACTGTGGACGAGTGCAATATACATCGGACTCTCGGAGAAAGTTTCTCAAGAAAAAAGGGAGGAAAGAGAAGGGCTCAAAGGGAACTCGGCGAGAAGGGAAGCTTCTTCAAGGGCTTCGACCGAAAGCATGGCTGACGTAATTGCGGACCTGCTGGTAAAATATAGCTGCCAAAAAACGCGAAGGAAAAGAGAGAAGGGAGAAGCTTCATGTTATCGCGGGAATAAAAAAAAAGGGGTATAAGGAAAAGCGGCAAGCTCCGGTCTGGGCTCTTATATCGGACACAATAAAAAAACCACGATCCTGTGCGCAAGGCTCCGTGACTGTCTATCTCGGAAGTAACAAGAGACAGGAATTTCTCTTGACGAAGGAGAGGTACGGTTCCAGAATCAAAAGCAGGAAAAATCAATCCCGGTGCGGCAGAGCGCGCAGAGAATGTGGAAAGAGGGGGGGGAGGTCATGAGAAAGATTCCGGAGAGGTAATGGGATCAATAGCGCCTCAGGGAAAACCACTTGAAGGAGGAAACTTGTCATTCTGGAACGGCACTCCATCAAAAAGGCCCTGGGGGGGAAAGGGGAAGGTGGAACGTATCCATTAGATAAAGAAATAAGGAGACGCAGTCTTGGGGAGAATTTCTGTCTTCAAGAGCTAGCTGAAATTGAAACGCACTCCTCCAGGGAGATCGAGATGAATCACGCTTGGTGAGTGCGCGGAAAAAAGAGACCTCAAATACCGTGCGCCGCATTTGTTCTCATTAGATTTAAAGGGGAGGGGACACATAGAAAGAGGAGTTCTAAGAATCTAGCTGGTCAAACTGCCACCGACCAGGGCTGCGACCGAGCCGCAAAACCCGCAAGATGAAACATCAAGAACCCCACTGGGGGCGAAAAAAAGGAATAAGACTTTCTCACCTAAAGTTCGAGGGAGGGAGACAACACCAGAAGAAACGCCGCCGCCTGGGCGAAGGGGGCACTGTAAAGGAAAGCAGGGAGGGTAAAAAGAATCCTGATCTCAATGACAACGCGTTCTGGAAAGAAGAAGAGATTTAGAAGATAGAGCAAGAACAAGGGTAGTAGGAAAATGAAAGAGATATAGACTGGAAGAAATAGGCCTTCCCAAACGCTGGGCGTGCCGTCAGGATCACGGCTGTGACCGGAGACGTCGCAAATCGCTAAACACAGAGAGGGGATCTTAGGAAACTGGGGGGGGGGGGAGGAAGACTCTCACAAAGTGCGCCGGTTCTCTTCTCGCTCAACTCTTAAGCCACTCCGTGGTGGGGGGATGCTTCCTCCGAGGAAAAATCGCTCGAAAAGAAGAGATGAAATAACTTTCTCTTCTCAACAGCTATAATTCAAGAGGGGAAGGAACTGTAGGCTAAAAAGGTTACCTCAAATCCACTCAATACTAAGGGGGCAAAGCCTAACGAGAGCTATTCAATGAAAATAGTTATGTCCGGGAAGGGGAAAATGCGGCTCTAGACGCAAGCTTCTCCTAGAAAGAGGACTTCAAAAATCCAGAAAACGACCGTCTCGCCACCGGCATCAGGATCTGAGGATAGGACACCTGGATCATTCCGCGGAGGAACCATTGAGAGTAATTTCTGGAAGTCAGAAGAGACACCTTTATTAGATTCAGCGCGTCGAATCGAGGAAATGAGAATCATCTCACCTCTCAGGCCGCGTCAAGAAAAAAACGCGCACCTCGCCTTATCGGCTGCTATCACAATGGGAAAAGGGCTCGGCTCACCTACTTGCGGAAAAAAGAAAAGAGAGAGGTGCAGCTCAGAAGTCGTACCGAGCTAACTTCAAAAAAAGTGTCTCCAGGGGAGAGGGGGGGGGGGTTTGGGGGCTGGTGTGTCGATGGGGCACTTTAGAACAAAGGGTCAAAAAAAACATCGGCATACTCGAAATCTCAAAAAAACCATGAAAAGGTAATTCTCCTGCTTCGGCGGACTAAACGAAAAGAAAAGATCTCTGAAGAAGGGGGGGGGGAACAGCAAAACAGGCAATAGAGGGGAAAACCTGAAGCAGCCCGTGCAGTCGGGGGGAGCGAGGTATAGCCCCTTCTATGCTCGCCAGTCCGTTGGAGCTTTAGCTTCAAAGAGAGGGAGGCAAAAGGCGGTTCGTCAAGTCTCGGAGGAGGGTAAGGTTCGAGCAAAAAGAATATCTGTTCTCCAGACGAGAAAAAAAATCACCATCAATCAGGTCTCGGGAGGAGGAACCATCGTCTAGGGAGGGGTAAAAAAAAAAGACTTTCTGCCACCGTTGGGAGAGCAAGCCAGGAAGACGCGCAGGGGGGGATATAGCGCCTGAGGTGGAGCAAATGCGGGGGTGAAGAGAAAGAACAGCTCGGGATCTTACGAGAGAAATGAGAAAAAAAGCGGAAACAAGATCCCGACCTCGCGCTCGAGCACTATCATAAAGAGAAGAGAAGAGGCATAGGTCCCTCTGAAAATCCTTAACACATTCGGAGATCTATCCTCCTCGAAAGAATGCTCAAAAACTGGAAAGTGGTAAAATTCTTATGTAAATTGGATTTCCCTCGAAAAGAGAAAGAGTATATCATACTTCTGAGGAAAACACGTGGATAGCTCGTAGCGCGTACTGAGAAGAGCCTGGAACCGGGTGACACTGAGGAGGGTCATATATCTTCGGTGGTCAGGTATTCATGTATCAGAAATTAAAGGTTTGAAAAGGAAGTCCAGACGCCTGGAGAGGCACAGGGAGGATCGACCAGTACAAGGAGAGAATCTCAAGGAGGCGCACAAGCGCGAGGAGCTCTCTGCGTAAGGTTGGGCGAAGAGACGGGGAGAACTAATAACTAGCCCGGGAGGGGACTGTCGTCTATCCGGGAGCTCGACTGAACGTATAAAGTCCTGAAATCGCATCTCCGATCAGAGGGGAAAAAGAGGGACGACAAGCCTCCGGACGACGGATCCTCGGAAGTGAGGGTAGATCGAAAAAGGCAGTTCTTTCTCAGACACTTTAGTAGGGGGCCACCACTTTTGCTATGTATCTTGCGAAGAGAAGAGAAAGGCCTCGACTAAAGAGGATGGACGATCTATTACGCCCTCCTACCATTCTCGAAAAGCTCCTCCAGGAGGAGATGGAACTTTGGACGAACATACCTTCTGCCTTCAACGTTCACATTTAGGCTTCGTTCGAATAACAGTGGTATATCTACGACAAACAACAAACCATAGAACAACGACGTCTCGGCGGGCATTCAAGGACCCACTTTACCCGAACGAAAAGCCTCTTCCGGGGGTATTAAAGAGGGGGGAAAACTTCGACCCGGATGGGCGCGCATACTTCTAACTGCTTTTGGCGAGTCATCGACGAGATCGGGGATATCAGCGTTCATGTCGGCCTCAGGAACGGGGGGACGCTCTCATCTCTAACCAGTCTCTGACAAATATACGAAACAACTGCTACTGCTGTCCATTCGGCGACAGAGGAGTCTGGAATACCATTCTTATTTGTGAGCGGCTTTTCAGCGGAAATCGGAGGTAAAAATTGTAGACCAGATATCAGCGGTCAAAATGGTGCTTCCGCGGAATGGGCATAAGAGTCGAGATGTATCTTCTAGGTATCATCCATCAACGGACGCTCTCCTCGCGGAGCAGACTGTACGCAAATACAGGGGACTGGACATTTCGGAAGAACAGGGGCGAGGCCCGACGTAAAGTGCGAAAATTCTTCTAGAGGGCACTTATTCAATGCAAAGAGAGAATGAGACATCCGAGGCCTGGTTTGTTCCCCGTGCGATTGGGAGTAAAAGAGGAAACGATCTCTAAATAGGGCTTGGGTGGAGATTCCTGAAGCCCTACGGGGTTAGCTTTGATAAAGCAAAAACAGTCCAAAAGAAGCAACTTTAGGCAGGGGTAGATCTGAGTTCCTGATCGGGAACTCAGGGGTAGAGAGTGACTGCGGAATCTGGGAGGCTCCGAGGGGAGCATCAAAGCTTATCTTGATCGAGACTTCAAGAACTGAATACAGAAAGCGGGCACTGTGGTCATACTCTCAGTCAGCACAAAACTGTCTGGAAAAGACCTGAACAGTCTCCTAGGAATACTTGGACTAGGCGAACCGCGCTCTTCGTTATCAGAGGCAGACCGTCTGACGATAACACCTTGAAAGCAAAAGGCTCTAGCCTAAAAGGGACGTAAAAAGGGGACATCACGGACAGAGCCCGTGAGGTCGGGTGGGAGGAGTTAGATATCAAAGGTGTCTGAGGGAGAAATAAGCTCTACATAGAAGCAATAGATATACCTTGGAAGAGCAAATGCCATAACTTCAAGCGCAAAGGACGGAGCCGAGGGGGAGATGCGGCAAAACCTCTACCTAGTAAATAAAAAGGGAGGGAAGAGCCTGCGGGTTTCTCTCTTCATATCGGGGGTAGGCGGAAGCGAGCTGCTGGCTCTTCCTCCCGATGACGTAAAAAAAAACCTTCCTAGGGAAATTAAGTGTCCGATTTCTCGTTCAAACGGTCAGAAGGGGGGAGAAGGCAGTATACAAGCCGGCACTGGAGACAATCCTGCAATGGGTTACTTGGTCTCGACAAATTAGGGGGAGAAAAGGTCGAGGCAAAAACGAAGACGGGGGACAGTTAAAGGGGGGAAGTACAACATTCCCAGACTATCGAGGGGGGGGGGGCAACTGTGGGGGAGCGCAAGGACTCTGCGCTGATCCTGCGAAGTAAGGGATAGGAAAGAAGTACGAGAGGAGAGAACGGAGGAGAAGACGGGTGCCGCTCGTCCCTCATGGAAAAGACGCACAGCAGATACCTCTCGGGCAAAAAACAAAAGAAAAATCTGATCAGGAAAGGAGAAGAAGAGAGAAGCAAGTTTGTCTGGAATGGAGGGAGTCTGAGAGAAGAAAAATTTTAGTGCAAGGGGCGACCAGCCTGAGTATCATAAGCATCACTCGGGGAAAAAAAAAAAGAAAGAGTTCAAAAGGGGGGAAGAGGCTAGAGTCAAAGAATTTGGAATGCTCATGAATGGACGTTTAGTTGAAGAGAGGGAAAAGAACAAGGTCTTAAATTCTGGCGTAGGTCCGAGCCGGCCGAGTTATCCTCGTGCTCCAAAGAGAACCTCCGGCTTACGAAGAAAAAAGGGAAGAAAGGAAAACGTGGAGAATACTACCAGTCCTTTTCTTCACCAAATTCTAGAGGGGCGGGCGATCCGAAACCGTACCGCTCTGCGCGGTTTAAGAAGGGCAGAGAAAAGCACAAGCGGAGTCACAATATCGGGGAAATCGGCAATTGAAAAAATTGGCTCACATGCTAAACGGCTCCGTAATCGGGCTCTCAACAAAAACCCACGAGATAGAATCCGGACAGAAAAAAGTCAGATTTTAGCACGACCGCGTGTGTCCTGGGGGAAGAGAAGGATAGTTTGACGAGCCGCAGGGAGGGGGTCAGGAAAAACAGGCTCAGGCCAGTTCATCTGCAGGTTGGAAAGGAAACGCGAGACTTCGTGCCGAACAGGAGGACTTTCTTCGGCTCAAGACGAAAAAAGGAAAGCTTCTCCGGGGGTGAGAAACCTAACTGAGTCGGCCTGGGGGATCGGTCCGAACTCAGAGAGGGGGAGAACAAAAATCTCTGGAGACCCGCGTAGAACACCGTCACACTTTGAAAGCCCCGTCCAGAAAAAGACGATCTACAAGGAACCCGTCAAGAGAAAGACAGGAAGCAAGCTGATCCTCTAATACCAGAAGGGTAGGAATCAAGGAGGTCCGCCCCTTCAACTAGGGGCAGTTGAAAATAGCTAGAAGACGAAGGAGACGACCACCGTGGAAGGCCTGAGAGGGAGGACCCAAGGCCTCAAGAGCGAGGGAAAAAGGGAAAATTGCTGCGTGACCCCATCTAGCTTCACCGTATAGCACTGCATCTGACGACGCGCGAATGCGGCCGTCTCACCCCAGAGAGAGAAATCTGTAGGTATCTCATACCCCCTCACTCCCTGAGTAGATCCTCACCTAATGCTTCTCGGGAAACTAGGGGGGAAGGTAGAAAGTAAATGCGACTTCGGAAACACAGAGAGACCTTGGAGCGAAGCTAAAGTAATTCATGGTCGAGCGGAGAACGGCAGTAACGTCGTAGATAGGAGTAGAGTGGTTTTGCATCGGTTTTCTGTTAGGAAAAAGGATCGAAAAAATTTGAAACGGAAAGAAGGTACGAAGCGGGAGATCAACCAAACCGTTGGATCCTTCTCTATTCCGAAGATCATCGTGAAGGAAGAAGAGAAGGGGGGTAACCATATCCAGAAGCCCCGATCGAACATTTCAAACAGTGCCTGGACAAAGATAGCTAGGTCGTCAAAGAAGCCTAAGCCCTGCTGAAAAGAATGGCCAGAGGAGGGCTTCAAAGGAGAGGGGGAGAGGCAGGGTAGCTATTCTGTAATGTCACGTGATCTTGGCCCTCTCGAATCGAACACTCGAAAAACGCGGGCGTCTGGGGAGAAAAAAAGACTCTAACGCTCTGTGTTGAGCTTAAGGAAAAGCTTTAT
>Ga0179591_1282267_pt1 | contig 15322 bp, 9 predicted proteins | sample CZOMad2_1_08_16f_FD_182891 | JGI IMG/M metagenome (GOLD analysis project Ga0179591, IMG submission 182891) | Vadose zone soil fungal communities from Angelo Coast Range Reserve, California, USA - CZOMad2_1_08_16fungal (PacBio error correction) | ecosystem: Environmental > Terrestrial > Soil >...
CGAGGCGACGGTGAGAAGAAAAATTCTAGGTGGTTAACCAAGGACGGGGGGAGGGACCCACGTGGGGGGAAGGAAGTTTGGTTAAAGTTCGGAGCTTTCAAAGTCATGGAGGGAAACGGCGATACCGATCCCCCACGTCGACAAGAGCGTGCGCCCCGTGTCGGGGAACGCGGCGGGGAGAAGGCCTGACAATGGATGAGAAGGAAAGGTCAACTGCGCAGGGGAAAGTGACCAGGCAAGATGTCGAAAAGATAAAAAAGTAAGTCACAACCACGAGGGATGGGTCCGGAGGCTTGATGTAGGCACTGCCAAAAAAAATTCTTCAAGAAGAAAACCCCTGAAGAAGGTTCGAGGTTGAAAGAACAAATCCCTTCTCCTGCGCATTCAGGGAGAAATCGGGCGCAACGGGTGGGAAGCAAAAAAACGGGGAGGGGGGGAGCGTCAGGGGAAGCCTGCAAGCAGTCAGATCGCCATGTAAAAGGGGGACTTCAGTGACAACAATCAGCTTCTTTCTCCTTCCGAGCAATATACGGGGAATCTTCCATCATCCCTTAGGAAAGCGTGGTTCAGAGGACAAGTGGACAACGACTTGCAAAGACTTACACGGAAAATTCATCAAACGTCCGCAGACCTTCCTCGGCCGGGGCAAAATGTCACGAGCAAAAAGTGCGCGAAGTGAACTGTGGGGGAAGGGGGTTCGGGGCAAAAACGAAAGCAGTTTAGGTGGAGGTGGGAAACGGGGGCCATGGGAAGGCGAAAGAGGACAAGATCTCCAAAGGGCACACCTCATAAGCGGAGAGGAGACGTCAGAACAAATGAACGAAAGGGAATCGGCGGAAGATTGTGGGGGGGATCTGGGTGAGACACGGGGAAAAGGTTGGAATATCACATTGGGGGGAGTGGAGGGTTTTTAATACTGAAGCGCCAGATATTCCTCCACAATGGGGGAGCTAGTTAGGGAAAGCCACAGACAAACAAGTTGGGGGGGGATGGGTACTCAGCTCAACATCATTTCATCGGTGGAACCAACAAGTCCCATCGAGTTTGGAGGAAAGCAGCAGGGGAAGCTTCACAAGAGGGGAAGTAATGCCGTCCGCGCATGGAGCTACAAGGTCCAGTTATAAACCGAAAAGCGATCGGGTCAAGGCCAGCTGAAGAAGAAGAGAGGAAAAGGCTTGTCTGAAGCGCGGAAAACACGTCTAAATCGGTAAAATGGAACAATTGTAGCGCAGTGAAACCGGGAATCATCGGTGAACCCCCGTCTATATCCAGATGCGACTAAAATGTTTGGCTAAGAACACGCACTTTCAACAAATGCGTCCCCCCTGTGGATGTGCCGTGGCATCATGATAAAAGAGACTCATTGAGAAACCGTAGGTCAACTACAGAGCTAAAATATCTTTGGTTTTTAGTTCGATAAAAAAAGGACGCGCTTTCCAATGGGAGAGTCCATTTTGGGTATTGGACAGAAGATCAAATCTACGTAGGGCGGGAGAAGATAGAGGGAGTTGGAAGAGTTGTCACCCTGAACGGAGCTAACGTTCGTCTTGAAAGAGGGGGGAAAATCAGAAACGACATCTCTGAAACCCCCAATGACATTTCCGAACTTGACGAGGGACGCCGAGGGAACAGCGTCATTTCGCCTAGAATGAAGCTGCGAAACGTCTCCTTCGATTTTGCTAAGTCAGCTCCCGTGGACAATGGGGGGGGGGAAGAATTCTTTGAAGGGGTGGGAAGGATGAAATCAGGAAGGTCAAAAGAATAACAGGGAGAGGGAAAGTAGCAATCAGAGCGAGCAAGTTGTTCAGTAGGGCGACCCGCCGTCAAAGCAAAGCAAAACCTGAACAATCGCTCCTTTGGAAATAAGGGGGGGTAAGGGAAGGCCCTAAACCGTAAAAAATAAAGGGGGGGGTTCAGGTTTGGTTACAAGAAAGGGTGGGTTCCCTTGGTACGAAGACGGGAGAAGCCCTTTATCGAGAGGGCTAAAAACGGGGGTTGAGTCTAACTTGGAGAAGGATCTGGCTTTCAAATAAGGAGCGGGAAGTTTGTCGAAGGAACCGCTTGAATGTGTAGGAGAAAAAGGGAGCTGTCACCGAGCAGCGAGAGGCTTTTTGCTTTGGAAGACTGGGGAAAATCCTGCAGGTAGTGGAGGGGGATTTAATCACCGGGGACGGAGACGTGGGGAGGGTAAACGGAGTCGGCCGCGGGGAGGTGGTGTGCCGGACGAACGAGAAGACCTAGAGGAAAGCTATGGGGAAAGCGAACAGCACACATCGGTACAGCAGGACATTCGTATAATCTCGGAAGGGGGTGAAAAGGGTCTAACCCCGCGAGCCGAAAGGAAAAGGCACTCTTTCGCAGAGGGAAACCTATCTTGTCAAATGGACGGAATCCTCGAGGGTAACGCATATGGCAACTGTATCGGTTCGCAGGAACCAACTCACGCCAACTCGAGTGCAGGGTACATTCATTAAGCCCCTCCTGCCAGCCTGTGAAGGAGGGGAATTACCTAGGGACTGCGCTGGTCTGGTCCTAAAGGAGTCCCACTAAAGCAAGCAGGACCCCCCCTTCGTGATCGTCTCGGAGGAAATGTCCACCGAACGCAAGGGGCGATGATAAGCTGTCCGGAGAGCAACGTTTCACCGAAACACCCGCCTCTCTACCGAGCCATTAACTAACGCTCCACTCCTTCGCACGGCAAATCCGCAAACGCCAGGCCAGAAAGGAGAAAGTCGACCGCGAAGTCCTCGGCGCTCAAACACAAAATCCCGAAGAAGAGCCGTGACTTGTTCTCTCTCCTGCAGCCCTTCGGCACCGGTGCGACAGTTCGCGGCTAAAAAAGAGTCGGGACCTTAAGCCGGAGACCCGCAGAAGGGGAGGGAGCAAACCAAAATAAAAAGTGATAAGAGACAAATTATGGGAACGATCAAAGTCTTAATTTGAAGCAGCAATCTTTAATCCCAACTGAGAACAAACCGGTCAGCTTGGGGCTGGGTCCCTACGAGAGCGTAGGATGGCGACGGAATCCATCGGGGAATTATCGAACAAGAAACTTGCTTTCAGAGATTCGAGGCCATAAAAGCACGTAGAGGAAATGCAACAAAAAAAAGAGGGATGAAAAAAGAAATCTCCAAGTGCCATTGCCGAGACCTAGCTGCCGTGGAGAGAGTTGGGGAAAGATCCGTCAGCACGGAAAAGATGAGAGGACGTCGGATAAGAAAGGCGATCGAATTACACTCCAAAGAATGGGGCGCAAAGAGAGGGAGCAAGCGGGTGCTGCCATAAAAAGGTGTTTAGGAGATCTGACGTAAAACGGTGACAAGAATCTCTTTGGGGCGCGGGGGCCATTAAAAGGTCAGGTGGGAGGCTCCTCCTGGGAGCTGCCCTCTTCTCGAGCGGTGGGCCGCAGGCTGAGACTAGCCATCACGGGCGCATTACAAGGAAGATAAGAAAAACCATACACCTTCTCGGGAGACTTGCGGAGACATCACTTTAACATATCGGTTCTCGGTAGAAGGGAATGTCATTTCGAGAAGGGGACTTGGAAGGGAAACGGATTCTGTCTTAGAGCTAAGGGAGGCTTCACCGGAGGATATGGTGGACTTCGGAGCGAAATAAACAAAAACTTCGGCAAAAGGAAGGAGCTATATAACGAAAGGTCGCTGTCGAACTATCCGAGATTGAGAGACTCTTTGGTGGCTAAAAAGGGGACTAAGTGATGAATCTGTCACAGACCTAAATTTCAAGGATAACAACTCAGGAAGATTTAGGAGGGTGGTATGGAAAGAACTAAAGGGAGCAGTAGGTCCCCCTCGCAAACTATAACCTTTTTTGACTGGAAGACCCCCCAGCAAAATAGGCAGGGATGAGGCTCTGCAGGAGGGAAAAAAGTCTCTCACGGAGGGAAAAGGTCTTGTCCCTTGAGGCTTTGGAGGGGACTTTGCATGAGTAGTGGAGAGGATTAGGAGATCATTGCATGCTGTCCTGATCTTTGAATAGTATGAGTGGAAAGTGAACCCCTAAAAGAAGCTCCGAATCGCGGGTGGGGATAGCCGAAAAAAGGTGCGTGTGAAAGACGAGAACGGAGGTAAAACGTCCACTTCCGGGCAGACCAAGCAGGAAAGAGGGGGCAAAGCTTTAATGTCCAGAAAAGGGGACTGGAAGGGGGAAACCATCAAGATCGGGAAGGATAGAAAGGAGCTACGAAAACCAGGTAAACACTCTTGAGAAAAAAATCGATTAAGTTATAATAAAAAATAATCAGCTTACGCACGGACAGACAAGGCTTCACATGAGATTGAAGGAATGCCGCAAGGAAAAAAAGGACAACACGGAAAACCCAAAAAAAAAAAAAAAAAAAAGAAAAAAAAACGACGGTGACAAAGGGACGGAACGGGGGCCCAGAGGGGTTGAGCGAAAGAGACAAAGGGATAAAGAAGATCAAGGCGAGTCCCGCTGGGGTATAGCAGTAACCTGAAGAACACCGACCACCCGGAAAAGGGGACTGAGCAAAACCACGGAAAGAGACTTAAAGAAGTGAGCAGCTGAGGATTGACATCACGGAACATCATCTATTTGAAAGGAGCTGTCCCTCCGTAAGACAGTCAAATACAACGAGAACCCCATGGGGGTAAGCATAAAATGTAGTTGGCGACCATTTCCGCTCAGCCTACTTGACATTTGGCACCGAGGAACGAGGGCTTACGAAACCGTCGATTCGGCCCGAGGATAAAAAGACCCAAAACATGAGAAAATTGAAAGCTCCTTTCCTTCCGATACCCAGGAGTGGAGCTCCGGTTACTCTACGGCGGGAGCCCCTTGTCTAGGGGGGGCACCCTCACGGCCCGCTCCAATACTGCCCAGTTTTCCTCACTCACCCACAGGGGAAGGTGCGTGCAAAAAGCCGACGGGTGCACGAGTCGCTTGCATACTCAAACAACGATTTTTTTTCCAAAGTGGTGCCGGCAATCGACGGATAGGCCGGCCGAGGAAGAATATATTTCAACGTATACTAGAAACCTATCTATAGTTGATGGTGAATGTGTGAAGGTAGAGGACATCAAGAGTAGTCCAAAAGCTACCAGGACGCAAAACAGAGGGAAACAAGTAGGGCGCGGGATTTCCTAGAAAACTTTCTTTTAATGGTGGAAGGTACCATTAAGGAACTTTGAGCTTATACTTTTAAGAAATTACAATTGCCCTGCTGGTACGACAACGGGGAGAGGTGTCCAGACATGGGTGGAAGACGGCCGAAAAGAGGAAGGGTCAAAGAACGACCAGAAACCGAAAAAAAAAGGATCTGTCACAAGTGGGGTGTTCATTTCACCAGATAAAAACATAAAAGTAACGTAGATTGAAAAGGCGGGGGGAAGAACGGAGAGATCATTTGAAAAAAGGAAAGGTGGACACCGCTTTCAGATGTCATTAGGTGGAGAAAAGACACAATTCAAAGAAAAAAAAAGTTGTTGGGGGTGTACCGAAAAAATCCAAAGTTCAAAGCTTAGAAAATGGAGATAACCTACGTTTTTACAAGTAAAGAGGCGGGAGGAAAACTTTTTTGGAAGGATTCCTTCATTTCACGTCTCGTGCAAAGAAAGGAAATCTGAAAAAAAAAAAAAAGAAGGGAAAGATTTGAGGAGAACAAGTTGCGCTTCCTGGGAAGACGAAGCATGCAGGTGAAGGTGCGGTAAATGAATGGAACCATATCATCATGAAATCACGAAGAAAAGCGGTGCCAGGTAGAGAAATTGCTGAGGAAACGATGGACTCACCAGGAAGGAGAATTAAGGAGATCTTTTATTTAAAATGAACCCGTAAGGTCTTAGGAGAGCTATTGGACCTCATCAAATCAGCCGTAGATCCCTAGGGTATAGGAAAAAGGGATGTGGGGGGGCTCGTTGCGAACACTAGGAAGAAAAAAAAAAAGATCTACCCGAGAAGAAGGAAGATTCTAATACTCCAATTTCGGACCAAACCGAGATAAACTGGGAGGCACGATCAGAACAGGCGCGAAAGAGGGGAACGAAGACCTAGGGAAAAACAACGACGTAGGAGAAAATACTTCAAAAAGGAGAAGAAAAAGTGGTTGCTTAAAGAGAACGTGACTCGGGAATGCGAAACCTCTCTCTTTTAATCAGCCATCTCAAAGGAAAGGGGGAAGTGAGGAAATAATAAAGGAGAAGAGGGTGGAAGAAGTATGATGGGAGGGAGTGAAAAGGGAGCGTGACCGTCCCGTGGAAAAGGTGAGGGAGAGTTTCAAAGAAGTAGGGGGGAGGGGCAATCTCTAAATACAAACATTCAGATGGATCGTACCGCCCCGTTTCTGGTAACGAGAGGGGGCTAATGGGCGACCGGGATCTTCGGAAGAAAATCGGCTTTAACAGAGAAGATACAGTTCTAAAGAGACCAAAAAGACCCTCCTAAGGGGAATAGGGCTTGATGAAGGGGAAAGAAGGCAAGAATTCATCAAAAGAACCATGAAAAAAAGAGGCCGGGGACACGAAGAGAGGCAATTCAAGGAGACAGAGGAGTCGAAGACTTCAGACTCATCAAAAGGGGCAAACCTCTTTTCTGAAACTTGAAGATTCAGTGGCTGGAAAATGCCTGAAGCCTGTCATTTAAAATGGAAAAACATTTAATGAGTACAAGTCCTTCTCTAGAGGGTCTCTGATCCATAATATAGGCAGAGGGGTGAAATTGTGAAAGTGGGAATCACAGAGAAGTATTCGGGAAAGTAACAAAGTCCTGCTTCATAGTAAGAGGACTGGAAAAGTTTGTCTCTCAAGGTGGCTGAGAAATTTTGGGAATTTTGAAAAGTGGTGTAGGGCCCAAAAAGGGTTTGATTATGTGGACGGGTGAAAAAGAAGGAAAGAACCACCTAAGAGTGGCCGTCATCACTCATATGATCAAGGAATTCCCCTAAGGGCAAGAAGATCTAATACAGTTGATTTTGGGAGGGAGAGAAAAACTGGAAGTTGGGAAATAGATAGATTTGATCTTTGGGAGTGTTCCCAAGAGACCCCTTCTTGGCCTATCCACAAAGGGAGGGAAAAATAGCAAGGAAGTACTGGAACATGGAAAATTAATGGGTTGAAGGGTAACATTAACCAAGAGAAATCTAATTCTCTCCTAAAAGGCCATTTCTGGTTGGATAAAGAAAAAAGACTTTTGGCCAGTCGGGAAGAATAGGAGGGTGGCACAATTAAAAGAGAATGAAATAGAAGTAAAAGTTAAAAAAGAGACGAAGGTCTAGGAGGGAAGAGATACCCCATAAGTAAATGATTCAGGACTGCCAGATTCAAAATGGTAGTATGAGTAAAGGGGAACACTAGTGTAGATCAGTAATACTCCAAAAGTGAAAAAAATGAAGTAGAGCTAGAAGTAGCGCACTATCAGGGGGTGCAGAGTGATTGAGCCTGGAAATGAGAGTATGGCACGGGGAAAAATCGTTACAATCTTCTCACGAAGTATAATTGGGGACTACAGAGATCCCAATGATCAGGGTGAGTTCGTATGAGAGAGAAGGAGCTGTACAGGTAAAAGCTGGATTGGCCCTACCTCGTCCGAAAGCGGCCGGAGTGCGGACCGAAAGAGTGGAAAGGTGCCCTCACGTCCCGTCGGCGAGTCTGTCGAAATGGTGGAATCACGACAGTCATGCGCCCCACCGAAATTCTCTCTCTTTCCGCTGACGAGGAAAGGTAAAGCGTAGTGTAGAGTCATAAGGAAACTAAAACTTAGATTCGAGACTTTGCTTTTCACGTCGCCTTAAAAAAAACGTGGGTGTAATAACAGTGTGCCAGGGATGTTGTAGGGTCCTCGTCGGGTTCCACCAGAGGGTATAGAGCGAGGACATAAAGATAGGGGGTTGTCTCAATTGGACAGACCCGAAGCCCGACGTAACATTGCGAGCCGTCGGACGAGTAACTTGGGGCAAAAGTCAGGTTTAAGGGGACAAGGCCATGACCTTAAGATTTGGTTCCTGTTTTAAAAAGTAGTGCACGAGGGGGAACGTCCGCTAAAAGAGGAATTCCTGTATCGCAGTGATAAAACGCGTGGTTTGTAAGTTCGACGTTAATAATTGGGTCTGAATGTGCCCGCAGTCGCAGGGGGGGGTCAACCTCCAGAAATTTGGGGGTAGAACAGTAAACAGGGAAAAAAAGGGAGTCTTCTGTGGAGAGTGTCTAAAAGCCGTTTCGCGTAGGATTCAAAACGGGGGTCTGTGAGGAAACCGGTCTGCGGCGCCGCATTGGGGACTTTTGCCGGCCCGCCGCATCGACTCTCGGAAACGCGAGTGACCCCCACTTTCTCCGGCGTTAGATAAAGATAGAGTTAAAGGAAGAACTCCAGCTCGGATAGGGCAATAGTCCACAGCAAGGTACATAGTCTAAAGGAAAAAAAACCCGATTTTAAAGTCCGCCGGACGCTCTGTAAAGATCGTCCCATCCACTTCTCCCTTCGCGTCATCGCCTCACTCTTACTTGCCGTATCACGCTGACCGCACGCTGCAAGCCGAAGAAAATTCTTTGAGAGGCTTTCATGGCGGGTACTGGACAGTCCGGTTCCCGTAGAGAACAACAACTCCGCGCAGCAGGAATAAGTAGGAAAGTCATGACGGGACAAAGGTCTCGATTAAAAGAGGTAATTAAATCGTTACGCGTCGCTAAGCTCAACGCATGAGAAAGAGGCATAACGCCTCTCAAAAGAGATAAAAGCTCCGTTGAAAGGAGACTCAGAGAAAAAAAAAATACCTTCAACGGAGACCAGAGGGGGTAAATGAACGTCAGAGAAAGAACGGAGAAGGGAAGACCCTGAATGTGGTGATTAAAGAATGGTACTTCAGAAAGAAGGATAAAGTTTCTGTAAGGAGTAGCCAGATCGCGAAGAGAAAAAGAGCCTTAATAGTCCAGAATTCCAAGGAAAATTAAAGACAAAATAGAACTTAGTTTAAACTCAGGCTAATACAACAGTTGAGATCAAAATCAGGGAAAAGAAAAGATAGCCAAACTTCTCATGGGAGGGGTCAGCTTAGGATAAGTAGAAACGTCCTTCCAGCTCTGTTTGATGGAACTAGAGATAAAAACGATTCCTCAAACGGAGTGAATAGGGCACAAGCCTCAAATAGAACGGGAATGAATGAGCTAGACGGCAACAACAACGGGATGAAATTAAAATAAAAGAAAGAAAGCTAAACGTCGTGAGGCTGTAGAGAATAGGTGCGCCAGTGGAGATCTGGTTCTATACGAGCTTCCTCTAACGCGATCAAGGAGTAGAACGAGACCACGAAGATTATATGAACCAAAACGCAAAAAAAATTTTTTCGAAGCTGATTCCAAGCAGTTTGACCTTGACTAAACGGGGGGGAGCAAAGCTGACTAAGCGGGAATAGAGATTGGATTTAGATCACAGGTTCAGGTGGGATGCCTAGGCGCATGTTCCGGATAGAAAGCGGTGTAAGCGCGAATGAGAACGAAAACGGGAGGATTCTAATTGAGCGACGAACACCGGAAGGTCTAAGGAGCCGGGCGCGTTCTACGATGCGGAAGCAAGGTGCGGGCGCGGGTCTGACCACGGTATGTGGAGTTTGGCCCGAAGCTGCCGTTCTTAGACGATGGAGATCAAATCGGATTCGATGGAAGCGGAAGAAAGCGGCGGAGCTATCGACTTCTGACTGAAAAAAAATGGGGTACTTACTCTATCATCGCAATTTCTAGTTTCAAGACAGCCGAAGCCAACGGAGTGTCTCGGAAGACGTTATGAATGGAACTAACTTCAGCCTTTTGCCACGCCGCCCGATGAATGGTTTGTCCTTCACGCTACGGAGGCAGGCATTGAACGGGCGCAACTAGTGAATATGCCAATCGAGGGCTGCGAATTGTCCCGAATCCACGAACACAGGGCTGTCCATATCGGACAATCTGATCCAAGGTAGGTAGTGACATCTTTACTCACACGATGGACCCGAGGAGAAAGAGGACCTTCGCTCTGCGGGGAGGAGAACGGTCACCCAGGGGGTTGTACAAGAGCTCGCCAACCGCAGAGGGGGAGGCCCTGCTGTCCAATAGAGGCATGCAGGAGAAGAGAAAAGGAAGGAGATCTAAGGTAAATACTATTCCCCTTTTGATACCGCGAGAAAAGTCTTTTAAGATGACTGAGGGAAAAGAAGACGTAAAGAGGGGAAGAGGGTAATGTATAAGAAACAGCAAAGAGGGGAAAGTGACCTGAGAATCCTCTATCTAAAAGGAAAATAATAAGGATTCAAGTCAACCGTTCACAGAACAGAGTTTGCTCAAAGAGCTTTAAAAAAGGAAGAAATAAGCGAAGATGAGCTTTGGAAACACCTCTTTCCAGAAATGCAACAAGGACCTAAAAATGGAACGAAAAGACCTAAAGGAATTGTCAACCAAAGGTCAGAAAGCGTGAAAGGTGAAGGATGAGGGAAGAAGGGGATGGTCAGTACACAGTACCTCGAAGCTGAATTACTGGATAGAGCGGATCGTGTGAAAAGATACGAGAAGGGAAACAATGCCACGGTTAAGAAACCAAACCAGTCCCCACGGAGACCAATGATCGACCGCGACATTGGAGGACCAATGACTACTGGGGGAAGACTCGACGGCGGAAAGCGCCGAGGCAGAAGAGAAAGGGGGGTGGGTGAGACAAAGTCTTTCAATATCACCTTTAAAAAAAAGAAAGCACCGCTCGAATTCACGGGAAAGGATGCAAAACGCTCTCGGCCCCGTCTGCAACTGGCGCTTAGAATTTCAAGCAACTTATAAATTTCAACTTAAGGCAGAGAAAGACAGACCTAAACTAGGGCGTCCTTGCGACTGAGCTAAGACGGCAGCCCAAAACGCCTGGACATCAAAACTTTAAACCGAAATGAGAAAACTAAGAAAAATGGGAAATATACTAGACCAAGCAAAGCTTTCAATAATCGCGCGAGACTTTAGCGCAGGAAACAAAGAGTGAGTAAAAACTGAAGACATGGTGGGGGGTGTTCCCCAGGGGAATCGGAAGAGGGGGTGGAATATTCCGGCCGAGAAAGAAGGAAAAAAAAAACGCTCTTCTGGGGGGGACAGCCTGCGCCGTCGGAAAACCCAACGCTTAGGGAGGTCACAATAGGGAGATAAAGAACGATGGGTTAAAAAAGGCCATCTACCGAGCTGGCAACGAGGGCGCTGGCTCCCCACCTGGAGGGGTTGAAAGGGGAAAATGGAAGTCAGAGGTGCAAGGCTACGAATTTAGTTGAAAAGAACCAGTAAACAGAAGTGGGACAGGGACCCTTGGGAAGCGGGCGCTTGGCCGAAATGGGTGGGGACGGACCAACGCCGGGCGCTTCGAAAGACCGAACCGAAAACCGAAAACATGATCGATCCCCCGACGTGCCAATTTTTGGGTCGGAACACCGCAAAAGCTTCTATTAGGGAAAGACGGCGTCCTGGGGGGAAGAGATCTTTGGAGCAGGTGGAAACCAGGGCGAGGAAAGAAAAAACGTCGGAATCGATGTGGTGGGTCTTTCCAAAATTAAATCCGTCTGGGGTGAAAGCACACTAAGAAAAGGGACAAAAAAAAAAGACATTGCGAGAAAAACCCGATGTTTCAAAGGAAGATTAGCCGCAGGAAAGTTTTGGTCAGGAAGGTCCCAACTTCATGGAATCAACATGTCACAAGCGAAAAAGAAAGGGAAAGGATTGAAGGTGACCGAGAATAGAAGTCGAGAGAAAACGGAAATTGGTCAAAAACAACAGAAGGAAAATGAAAAATGAAAATCCTGGAATAAGGTTCATGAGGAAAGGTAAAAAGCACGTTCCCAGTTTACGAATTCGGCGGCGGACCAGGAGGAGTCCCGCCGGATCTTGCCCTCTATGCTCTGAACCGAGCATTTAGGGGGAAGTCGGCAGGACTCAGGCGGAAAAAGGGGATGAAGGAAAATAAAAGGGTCCGGGAAGAGGGGGGGGGGGGAGGCGAACCTAGGAAGGAAAATGTCAGAAATAGGAGAGGCGAAGAGAAGCCCGGAAAAAACGAGAGGTAACCCAAGGGAGGGGACACTATCAGCCAGAAGGAGGGAGAAGACGGGGATGAGATAGAGGGAAAAGAATATAAAGGAAAGCTACCGATTCCAACAAAGGTAGCTAGCCAAGTGGGAGAAACCCTTAAAGAGAATTCCTAGAAACGATAGAATAGTTATCTCCTCAAAAAAAAAAACTTAATGAGTATAAAGAATAAAATAGGTCGATCGTGGATAATGAACTAGTAAAGGGCTTCTAGGTAAAAAAACTAGAGAGACGGGTGGGCGGTGAGTTATTTAAAGTCGTTATGGGGAACTTCAACTCGAGCAATACCCCGAGCGGTCGGGAGCATAGAGATGAGGGTGTGCTGTGAAACGCGATGCTCAAAGGGCAAAAATTAATTGAAAAGAGTACAATGATCCGGAGAGGTACGAGTAAAGATATAAGCCTAAACACCAAAAAATAAAGGAGAACTACGTTTATGTAAGTGGAAAGGCCACAATGAAAAATGCTGATAGAGACTAAAAGGCTAGGTTAAAAAGGACCCGGGCATGTGAAATGAAAATACGGATCAGTATTCATTGGAGAAGCTTATCCTACTCCATTATCGCTTACAAACACGTGTATTACGAAGAAAGTGGCAGCCGTCCCGGGCTGATGCAATGGCCAGTGCATTTCGCACCCTGCACAGTCCCCAAAGGCGTCGGTCCGGCCTGTCCGCAAGACTCTCGGTCGCCTCCCAGCAACCCTGAGGACGAGGTTCTTTGTGGAACAGTGACACGAAAGGCACCTTGGGGGGAAAGGACGGAAAGGAATAAAAGCCGCCGGACGGAAAGGCAACCGTGCAGGGGACCAGTATGGGACCCCTCCCGGTCGGTGAAGTTGGTACCTTTGTTGGGAATTGGGGGCAACCAGAAAGGTGAATGTGAAGGGGGAAACATGGTGGGACCCCCATCTACGTCTCCTAACGCTCGAGGTGCCACCGGCATAACTGTCAATAGAAAGGACACCAAGAGGACCACTCCGATCGTCAGGGACTTTCAGTTGGATTTGGATATTGTCAATAAAAAAAGTGGGGGAAAGTTTGTTGATCGATTGTACAGCATTTTGGGTTAAGTCTGGTGGGCGGTAAGCTCGCACCGCCGGCGGCCCTCCACCATTTCGTACAAATCGCCCGGAGCGCACCAAGCAGGGGACACCTTCCGGATTTTCCTTTTAGAAGCTTCCCTCCAAGATTGTGAGTGGGATAAAAAAATTAAAAGGTAGTGGAGGGGCAAAGACAACAATACTAATCTTCTGGAAAATGTGCGTGGACTTACAACAGGATGGAGAAAGTTAAACGAGGACAGGCAAAGAAAGGTGTAGTTGACAGCTAGAAAAAAAAGATTGCCGACTTGATTTATAGGACCATAGTGGGAAACAAACCCTTTCTTCTATTCGTTCCCGTTGTCCCCCGCAACACGCAGTGCTCTGCGTTAAACGCGGGCAAGCTAACTACAAAATGTACTCTGCTGCGACTACACTCGGGGGTTCTATTGTCCACGTGGCGCAGGCGGACGATGGCCTGTGTGCTTGAAAAATTCATCTCGGCCTTTCTAAAGAACCGTGTGGGGTTCAGGCGAAAAAACGATGCTAAACGCTACGTGGGAGGTGGAAGGGACTACCTTGGCGGATCAGTTTGGGCGTACACAGACTGCAGAAGAGAGGATTTAAGGAAGAAGAGACGGTGTCACCTCTGTGCACGGGTCGGAGGATCTCCTTGTGAGACTTTTATCGAACGAAATAGTTAACACACCATTACGCAGACTGCTTTAAAAGATAACGTCACGGTAGAAAAATTCTCCCAGGGGAAGAAGGACAAAGAGCAGTAGGAACTTGGGATGTGAAGCGAGACGTTACGTTTGGGGGGGGGATACTCGGGGGAAGGGTGGTGAGTCCCGGTCATAGTAGAGGTGAAATTATAAAGGGGGGAGGAAAGCAGGAAGAAGCTAAAGAAAGGGGACACGGGTTCCGATATCCCCAAGGGCCACGCAACCCACCCAATGTGCAAAAAAAGCGTCCCCCAGCGCCCGGGGGGGCACAGTAGTCTGGACTGTCGCCAACGGGAAGAGTTTGTGCAAGGTTTAATTCGTGGCAATCTTTTCCCTTCAGCCGATGATCTCCCAGGGAAGGAGCGGGAAGAAAACAGAGTTTTGAATGCGAACTGAAAAGCGATACAATGGGCCAGCGAGCGCGGAGTTCAAAGGCACGGAACCACGTGAGGGGTGCGTGAGAAAGTACCGAGTGCCCCCCAGATAGAAAAGGAGGGGAGGGAAGGGGAGACATGGGTTAAGCACGGAGTCACGGGAGCACGGGGATCGCTAGGAAGCTGCGAGAAGGGTTAAGGGGGGGGCCGGAGAAGAGACCCTAGGAAAAAGAAAGTTCGGACTCCCCTCAGGACTACATCATTTAGGTTAGTAACAGCGAAATGGTTTAAAGGAATAACAAAAGGAGACGTAATTGGGGAAATATGCGAGGTAAGCCGGTAAGACCGTCAGGGGTCACGCCCGAACCTGGCGTGCGCAAAAAAGTACATCAAAGGTCGCAAAGACAGGAACACTCTCCTCTCGGCCGGGATACACTTATGAGACAACTGAAAGAAGTACGGAGTGTGTTAGAGGGGGAAAGTCTCGTCAAGGCTGTCTCCCGTATTCACTCAATGAAAAAAGAGTCCGCGAAATCAGTGAGGCGGCACTAGATGTGCCTCCTCCAACTTTATCAATGAAGGACTTCAAAGGTTAGAAGCCGGTAGATCAGCGAAAAGAAGCCGAAGCCATACCGGACCTCAGAGATAAATTTATCCAACTAGTCACTTCTCTCTCTGCCAGAATCATTAAAAAAGGCGGAACGCGAGACACGCTAATGCTCTTTTAACAAGAGAAAGAGCCGTAATAGAAGTTTGAGGGGTGGAGTCTTTTCCGGAGAAAAGAGAAGTTTGAAGGTCACAAAATCTCGAGCAGTATCCGCTACAAACGCGAAAGCCATAAAACTACACGAGAGACAGAGGAAAAAGAGGAAACGAACTTCAAACAGAGTAAGCAAAAGTGAGAAGACAAAGGGATAAAAGAACCGAGCAGATTGTCGGGGAGAGACGAGAGGGAGGCTAAAGGGATGGGAAGAAGATAGCGTTGGAAGAATGCGAAGAAAAAAAAAGATAAAAGGAGGGAAGACTCCTCTCGGGAAGAATAAGAGCTGAGATCTCTCAAAAAAAAAAACGAGGGGAGAAGATCTCACGTCTATTAGTATGTGCCGAAAGAGATTGACTCCCAGGGAAT
>Ga0179591_1212675_pt1 | contig 15319 bp, 12 predicted proteins | sample CZOMad2_1_08_16f_FD_182891 | JGI IMG/M metagenome (GOLD analysis project Ga0179591, IMG submission 182891) | Vadose zone soil fungal communities from Angelo Coast Range Reserve, California, USA - CZOMad2_1_08_16fungal (PacBio error correction) | ecosystem: Environmental > Terrestrial > Soil >...
CCCAGCCAGCAAAACAGGCCGTGCCTATGAGAAGTCGAAAGCCCTGTGGGGTGTGAGCAATGGAGGGATCTTAGGAACCAGCTTGGAAAGGAAAGAGCGCAAATCAAGAAATTGAGACGGTTGGGACAGCAAGTACGATTACGATTCGCGCTCCCGATCAGTTGCGCCGTCTGTTTCGGTTTCGAAAATAGAATGGCTTCTATGAAGGGGCCCATTCCTGTAAGAAAAATACGAGATAATGCTAACTTGACTTCAAGCCAAAGCCATGCCGTACCTCCAAGTACAATATTGGCGTTTACTTGACGTACGGGGGGGGCCGGAGATATCTAACGAGAGAAGGGTGGCGTGACATGGCTGTCACCCGGGGGAAAAAAACTTATCCGTCGAGGCTGGATCGTAAAGTCAGTTGGGAGCCTTCTCCCATACGAATCAGTTCTTGGAGGAAGTACGGGAGCTTGAGCGCAGATCAACTTGAATCCACTCGACTTTGACTTCGAGACGGAACCAGAAAATCGGTACTGGATCTACCACCCTTGGCAAAGCGTATTTGTCTAAACCAGAACCAATCTTCAAGCACGATCCACTTTCAACATCACAAGCGAAGTTGCCGCTCGAATCTTGCGGTGGAGGAAGGTTGACCTGCATTCCGCCAAGCCAAAACACATACCCTGGTCTCAAGCTGGTGGCGATAGGGTATGGCCGTCTGATTGGCGAAATGAATACTGGCGTCGTCCAAAAGGTTGAAAGGTGAATCGGGGTCAGCACTGGTAGGGGTAATTGGAGAAGGTTATTCAGGGGGAAGCTCTCGGGAAAATAGCAGAAAGTTAGCGGGAGACGAAAAACAGTAAAAAAAGGTGAAAATTTATGGTCACCCTTCGTGGCCCGACTGACTCTCCTATAGTGCGCCGTGTTGCCCAAGTGAATCCAAAAATATTTCCAGTGGGATTGAACCGGTCCACCAGATTGCGGTGGTCCCACCCCGTTTTCCGGGAATAAAGAGGAACGGTGGGGGCTCAACGACGGGTTCCGCCTGTCCTCAGAGCCGGCAGTTCGTTAGCAAGCGGACCGCTATAGATGGGCCAAAGTAGTCGCGTGTAATTACATGCCGGATCTGACCCTAATTCGACTTACGCCATTAACACCCTTGGGGGCTGAAGCCAGGAACTAAGGGGCCTACCGGTTTTCACCGGGGTACAGTTACATAACATTGCGGGCGAACGGCGGGGGCCATGCGTCGTAACGTGCCCGATTGATATAATTTGTTATGACAAAGGAGCCTGGTCCCGCTCCCAAGAAAAGAGGGCTGAAAAGTGGATATATATCATGACGTGTTGATCTCCCGGATTAGACGGGTCTATATCTGTATATGGAGGAAATAATACTCCGCCCATACCCAGATAAACGTGCATCAGGTTGCCACCGTGGGTCATTGGAATAGTATACTGCATTGAATGTTGTTGTCGAAGGGGAGAAACGGGTCATGATACCGGCCATATTACAGTACTTTTGAGCTATATAAAGGATGTGGACAATCAACATACGATTCCAACCAAATGGTTCATTTGGTGAAGTCGAAGACAAGCATGGCCCGCGAGGGGTGAGGAAGGGTCTTGCCTTCCAACGTTTCCAAAGGGCTGGATATCGTGAATAAGAAATAATTAGAGATGGATGCTTGCAGATAGATTAATCCCTTGGCGAATTGAACCTTGCGAGGGGGAGAAAGTGCTTGCGCCGTCGGTCGGAAGGAGGCGAAATAGCACCTTCGCAAGTCCTAGTGATTGGAAAACCACCACTGGGGACCGATCAAAGGTTGACATCGCAGATTGACACATCATGGTTGCGCAGCTACATACATATGCCTTGGTACTGGGGATCTGCTTAATGTATTAGAGGAAGGATGGTGTTGGGGAGAGGAAGCCCCGAAGTCCGGGCAGGGGGGGGGACCCATCGCCAAACAATCGCGTGTGTACAGGGGGTCCGAAGGTGACCGTGAATAACTGCCGGAGGGACCTTAACCAAACGGACAGGTACGAACTGGCGATAAAACTGATGGTATCAACCACCGCATAGGTGGAAAGCGAGCTGACCTTTGACAAGGGGGAAAAATGCTAGGTGGTCCGTGGCCTTCAGTGGCGAGCCAGGGAGACTGGGGATCCAACGTAATAGGGGCCGCCTGTGCAGCAAAAGTGCAAACAAGGGCCCAGTCCTAAAGATCTTCCGTCAGAAAGGGGAAACTTTTTCTCCTAGTTGGGGGGGGGTGTATGCTTTAGGGCGCATCACGCGACTGTACTATCTATCGCAGGTGCCCGTCATTTTATTGTTCAGGGGAACAGAGGCTCCCGGTTAATAATGAGATCCGCATGTTTCGTAGGGGGGGAAGCTTTGGGTTTCGTCCAAGGTTTCAGAGCCGGACTCTTGATTTCATTGGGGGGGGAAGAAGCCAAACCCGCGAAACACCTCAGCAGAGGGGAAACACCTTGCATAAGAGGCCGGTCCCCCACCCCCCACCCCCAAAAAAAAAACACGCCGGCTTGCTTCCAGATGTGCACGCAGAACTTGACTCCCAGTGCGGAGGGCCCTTCCGGCCTTTTTCATCAAATTGTGCGATCAATTTCCGTTCCCGACAAGGCGATCTCGAAGTTTTAGAGAGACTCCACAAAGAGGGAGGGAGGAAAGGGAGAGGAGTTCAAAAGGGTTCAAAAGCCGGCGAAGATTATTGCTGGCCAGGTTCCACGATCAAGGAGAAGGCTAAATTTGAAGGTAAGCCATCCGACGCAAACAAGAGGATTCTTTCGTGCATCATGGACCATGCAAGGCAGAGGGGCGTGGGAACCGGCAGACGTCCAGGTTTTTCACCTCGTAAATGCGAAAAAGGACGAGCGGAGTTGGCTTTCGGATAAAGATCCTTTGCTACGGAAAGTTGGCGCACCCAGTGGACTGCCTGATCGACTGCAGGCAAGCCCATGGGTGCAAATGGGGAGGCTATGATGAGATAATAAACTGGACCGATACGGCCGAGATAGTCCCCCCATGTTTCGGAAAATATCATACACCCAAGAAGCCCCAAAGAAAAATTATCATGAAAACGACGTGCGAAGAAATCGTCATTGTGAGGAACTGAAAGGCGAGCATTTATTTGCACTGAAAAAACACAGTGTGGGCCCAGGCGCCACTTAAATGGAGAAAGCGAGTAACTAGAGACAATGGAAACGCATCAGCAAAATGGAAGACCTGGGGTCAAAGCGAAAAGCAAACCTAGGCCGGGACATCAGTGTTCGAGGACCGCCAGTCCACCGGTACAAATGCACGTTTCGGCAACCACCAGCGCAGAAGAAACAGGTCACCTAAAAGGCACAGGTACCTACAAAGACGGGGGATTTAGGACGATGGACCAAGCAATGGAACACCTGCGGTCGATTACTAAAAACAAAATCCTGGGATAAACCATCGAAGTCCAATCCCCATAAAACGCGATGTATGGAGGCAGGCACAAAACCATGGGTCCAATCTTGCGATGTCACGCATTTGGAATCGTCCCCCAACTTGTGCACAAGGAGGGCACGAAGTGGCGAGGATGGAGATCATAGGGCTCCGCAGAGGCGCCAAGCACTATGGAAAGAACTGTAAGTGAACAATATGCGGCCAGGGATAGTCTTCGGCATCAGTAAGCAAAAAACGCTGCGCCCCCAAATAAAGGTTAACGATTCTATCCCAAAGAAAATGGTGAGCGAACAAAACGTAACCAGAAAGGAAACTCTCGACGCTGATATTCGACTGTGCACACATGTAAGAACAATTGGTTGGAATACCGTCAATGTTTACCAAGGGCATAATTGCTAGTAATTTGGATCCTCCTAGGCGGTCTGCCGGTAATGATCACAGTTTCCGACTGACGCAAACAACTGAAATTCACAGGTAAGGTATACTATAAAGGAAAACAAGCCGGTGGCAACATGAGGCAGAATTTTTAATCGTTGGGTACTGGGAAGGAGAATGTTATTTTTTTCCGCATTATAAGGTATAACCATGTAAGATAATCCGGTGGTGCGGCATTAATACGTTTTATAAGTTTCAAAAAATTTAGTGGCGTCCATGGAACAGCGTAACATGGGGCCCAATTCGGATCAGTAACAACCTGTCTCAAATCGGGCACTAAAAAAGGCACGCACCTCAGGTCCGGGGTACCCATTGTTTATTAGGGCAAATAAACAATGCGTTGAAAACGGGTCAACAATCCGGCTGATCATGCGGGGAAGAGTGGCTGAAGATCCACCAACCGGGACGGCATATATATTAGACCCCTCACGTGTCGCAATGTGGGGCGTCTATCACTCAAGGAAAGCGACACGTGGCAAAAACCTTGGTTGAGAATCTGCAATACCGACATAGGAGCTCAGAATATCTGAGCTCCTGCCAAAGAGCGGAAACCTGGCAGGTTCATCGCCTAATTTAAAACCGGAACGGGGCTACCAAAAAAGTGAACGGTGTAGAGGAACGGAATAGCAAAGGGTTGATACCGGTCACGGCGAACATAATATGAGTTTCCGGAAACCGAAAGCCTGACAATACTCGGAAAAAAGTAAACCGGGTCGGGGAGAGAAGAGGGAAACTAGCGAGGCTTGGCGAGATCTTCCCCCTGAACTACATCTCATCTACCGGTGGAGAACCGTTTCTAGGAAAACCAATTATAGACCAAGGCGGAAGCACCGCAGTACGTCTTTGCAGTTTCGAAAATCCAGAACGGCCCAATACCAATAGCTAAGGGCAATCCGGTACTGCGTAATCTCGGGGAGAAAAACAGGTGGAGCCAACGACAACATCGCCTCCACGCATCCAATAAGCCTGAGAAAATACGGAATTGGCGACTGATGGTGGGATCGGAGTTAAGATGGTTTCCGAGTACAAAAATAAAGGGTCAAGTTGCCACTGGGTCCACGGGCCAGTAGCCCTGGCTGGGCGAGAAAAAAAAAGTGAAAAAAAGAAACAGACGTCAACTCACGTGAATCAATTGGCTCTGTGTGGCGATCTAGCTCATCCTTAAAGTCATCATTATACAAAAGGATCAGCTTAAGTTGGGCGAAGGCGGGTAACCAACTTACTTTTACGATCAAAAAAGACGGGAGAAGTGGTAACCCGGGTGACAGGCAAAAGGGCCGAACCGCCAACTGCGGAGGAGCTACCGTGATCACACGTGCATTCCAAGTCGGTCTAAAGAGAAACCTTAAGGAGGAGGCTCCAGGCATGGCGTTGGCCGAAATGGGGGAAGTATTACAGTATACTACAGGCTTATAAATGCATAGTAATGGGCCCTCTCTAAAGGCGGGCTTCAAGTCGAAAGGGTTATAAGAAACAATAAGACGCCCGGCGCAAGGAATACGACGGGATAGAGAAAACGAATCGTCAGAGCTTGGACACGGCTAACGTCTCATTACTCTTCTTTCAATTGGCAAGCCTTTTAAAAAAAAAAGCCAGAAAATATCGAAGGCCTAAAACAAGGGCTAGTTGTAGATTCTTCAGGACACGGGGCCTGTGGTTTGCAAGGATGGATCTCAGAGAGAAACAGAAGGAGAAAAAAGAGAGAGATGACAGGAATTTCAAACAGACCGGAAAAAAAAACAGGAGGAATATAAAATGAGACCATGCTTTGGGAGGCGGGAGAGTTTTCTACTGCTTAGGCAAACGCAGCACAGAGTGCGCGAAAAGAGATATGAGACGGCATGCCAAGCCAAGCTCTGACTATTATCACCCGTCGGATTCAGAAAAGTTTTCAGGGGTTGACAGGGATGAAATATAGAAATGAGACAAAGGCGACTGAGAACGGGCCCATTCCTTTAAGCAAGCTTCTCGCGAGCCAAGACTACTTGGAGAATTCGGAAGCCAAGGAGACCGACACCGAGGAGTGGAAACGGCTTGACGTGCATGGCGGCCGACTTATAGGTCTATCGAGCCAATTTGGTGGAGATTGGGCGGGCGCATTGCTGTAAACAGGGGGCGGTTAACAATATAATCCGTCGGGAGGAGTAAAGGTGGAAGCCTGCTCCCCCTAAGAAAATTCTTGGAGGAGTTTACTGAGGCTCTTGAAGCCCAGATCAATGGGGGCACCGGACGTGATGGTACGGAAAACGACGATCCAACCGTCTTGCGACGGAACCGTGGCCATCGGTGATGAGGGGGAGGGACCAGAACCATCGGAAACCGGACATCCCGACTTTCACATAAGCACAAGCTAGGCCTACCTAGTCTTGGGCGGTGAGTCGGAGGGTGTCCTTTAAACCTGCTTTCCTGCAAGACCAAACTCAGCAGTAAACTGCAGGCATTCGAATAGGACGTATGGTGGCCGTCTGGAGTGCGCGAGACTGCGGTTGCCTCCCAGGCTGTATAAGGGGGGGGAAACGGTCCATCGAACATGGGGGTAGACGGTGAATGGGAGAAGGGGGGGGTAAGCGCGCTGGCGTAGCTCGATCGGTTACGTACATGACGACCTCGACGAAAAGTGGTTCCAAGAAATTTATTGTCACCCTCCGGGGCGGGCCGGACTCTCCTATATGTTCAGACTAGTTGCCCCAAGTGAGGAACAGCACTTGGTATGAGGGAGAACCCCCAGATTGGCTTGGCCAGCCTCCAGTTACGGAATTAGAGGTAACGGGCAAAAAGCCAATGTTTCCGCTCTGGACAAGCCCGCAGGAGGGTGAGCTCACTAGGTCGGGATTTCGCTATACAGGTATTGCCAGGACGCGTGGTAGTCCCAGTGAAAAAAGGGGATTGAAAGCTAAGACATTGGGCAAGATTACCTGGGGGGGGGGGGGGGGGGAGGGGGGGGGAGTACTCTGCAGGCCCCGGGGTGGGAATCGAAGGAAAAGAAGGATCAGCAGAATGGAGTGAACCGGTTTTTCCCGCATGTTTCCACAGTTGAATAGTGCGGCACCAGGGACCATGCTTCCGGAAAAGAAACGAACGATGGGAGTGGTTCCTGCACAAGTTGGAAGTAGACGCTCCCATGACGCCACTATTCAAAATTAAACTTATATTGCGCCATATTAATCGAAGGATTATAGCATGGAAAAAGAAACAATCATGGGAGAGTAGCGGAAAAGTAAACTCCGTCCCCCCAAAAAATTCTGCAGTTTCCAACCGGTGGGGGGCAGGAAAGGATACTGCAGGGTATTTAATTGTGCGAAGTCCCGTAAAAAAGCTATCAATAGTAAACCGCCAAGGCGGTGCTTGGGATTATCAATTGGATCTTATAGCAAGTAGAACAGAAGATAGGATCCAAAAAACCAAGGGAAGACGGTAAGTCGAAGAGGACTATTTTGGCAAAGGGGTGAGGGGGAAAAGTCCTCTCCACCCCCCACCTGGAATTCGTGGTATCGAAAAAGTATTTGGGCCCTAAAAGCCGGAAGCGCGATAAAACTTTGGCAGGGGAGTGCATGGAGCACCGTATTGATTAGAAGAGTTCCGGAGTCTGATAATGAGGCACTAGGACACTTCCTAGGCCGCTTGGCACCCCACCGTTGGGATAAAAAATGGGAAAATCGAAATTGACCAGCAATGTTAAAGAGCCTAGCTACATATGGCCGGAGTACGGGGAGCGAAGCGGTTGTATCCACCAAGGATTTGTTTGATCTCGCAAGGTCCGTGCATCACCTCGACATCGCCGCTTTTTGGACCGCCGTTACATGAGAAGGACGGAGGTGCCGTGGCACCCTGGGGGGCACAAGCGTTTGTAACGTGAAGTTCCTGAAAAAAAGGAATCCCCAGCAGCAGGTGTACTCGAGCTGACTTGGACAAGGATTCCAAGTGGCGAGAGAAAAAAAAATGTCTTCAAAACCTAAATTAGTCCACGGATATTGGCACGGCCTGGGTCCACCCTGGCAAAAGGGAAATAGACCGCCAGTAAGCAACTTACGGCTATCGAAGAGAAAGGAGTGCATTTCGTGGTCATATACGTGAGTTTTTGATGTATTATCATTGAGGCAAAGAAAAGGGCAAAGAGAGGGGGGAAGAGTCTAGGAGTATCCGGGAAGTGGATTTTTACATCCTCCCGGTTAAGCCAAAGGAAAAAAGCTGCTGCAGGTGTAAGGCGTTCAATTCGCCAAATTTAAAAAGCTCTTTGAGGCATCGAAGACCACGCTCACGTAACAGGAGGATTTACGAAAGGTAAAACCACTGACAAAAATGGCAGGCGGAAAGCAACTCTCGTCTTTGCCATAAGAGTGACAATAAATTTATCCTCAGGTTGTCTCGGATGGCAGGGCTTGGAATCAAAAATTGTCCAGCCGGCAAAAAAGGACTGCGTGCGGGTGCCCCAGGGAACAAGGCCTAAATATTCGAAGGGGAGTAACCCTTTAGAAATAGAGACTCACAACAAGGAGTAGGAAAAAGAGATAGAGGATAAATAAAAGTGTCAAAGCCGGCGGACTGGGGATCAACCGACTCTCAATGAGAATGGAGGATGGATGGACCAAGGCCGCAGGGGACTCCGAAGACCCTGGAGGATAATTTCTTCGTAAACCGGCACGTAACAGACAAAGCCGGAGAGCGTGGACCTCCGACATTCAAGGGTGTTCCCTCGCAGAGTGTTTAACGAGCGGAAGTTGGGAAAACTGGAAAGCAAATCCCCGTACTCGGAAATGGGGCGAACAATTGGAACTAACTGAATGAGAAAACATGCAGTCCACACAGGAAACCGTGGCCTATGATTAGATATATACTGCGAAGTAGTCCAATCTTTTTGGATGAGAAGAAAGAGAAAAAAACAAAAAACAACTAGGAGAAAGTAAAGCATGACAAAGCGACAGGATCATCGCTTGTAGGACTGACGGCATTGTTCCACTGAAATTGCCCATGAAAAGCCACATAATACTCAACCGAAGACGGAAAAAATCATGCAAAGAACGCACACCTTGGCAAGACAGTAAAAGGGTCAGCTACGGAGCACAATGAAGTCTTACCAAGGTTTAGACCCGCACCGGTAAACCCTAAAAAGTTTTGCTGGGGCAACGAAAGCGCAGCGAAAAAGAGCAACATAAGAGCCGTGACCAAGACGGAACCGCCTTATTGTTTGCGAGGACCAACAAGGGCACACGACCGGAGGAAGGAAATAAACAAACCTGGTGACAACATCGAAGCCAAAGCTCCACATTAAAAACTCATAGTGAACTATGCTAATGCTGCCATCGAAATGCAAATCGAACGTCCCCGCGTGGGAAGAGGCCACGCAGGAAGGGGAAAGAGGCCTATCATTATCGCCTCATCCACGACCGACGGCGCAAATAAGTTGCAAAATCAAATGTTAAAAAATGCGCCAAAGATCATGTACTAGGAATAAATCCACAAACTTAGGGAAATAACGATAAAACCAGTGCCTTGTGGTGGAACGTTGAGGACAAGACCTAACCAAAACGGCAAAAGCGGGAACAAGAAAAAGACATATGAAGACTAAAAAAATCATAAAAATTGGGGTTATACCTCATGTTCGCGCATTTCAATATTGAGATTAGGAATAAAAAGGGAATCGAAACTCGATAAAGGAAGCGGTAATCATGATAAACAGTTTACGCTAAGAAAAAAATAAATTCGCTACATGCAGGATAATAACGTCCCATGCAAGAAAAAAGGTTGGCAACCTATGCAAATTTTATCGTCTGGGAACGGAGGATGTGTTTCCTGCTATAATTAGAGAGAATTATAAGGACAGGGAAAAAAGAAAATAAAGCAGGCCTGCAAAGAGTAGAATCTGTCTAATTTGCACAAGATGAGTGGCGTATGAAACAGAGGCTACAAGGCCATCAAAATTAGACCACATATTATGACTAACAAAACGGGCAACGACAAAAAACGGCGGGCAACAACAATGGTGGAGGTCACTGTAAAAACGGGTACGTTTCAGAGAAGGCTGAACCTTCGGGGCCTTCCGTCCCGACCGGGGCCGCAGATTATTGAGGGGAGCCCGTGTAGCAGGAAAGAATTATAAGGGGGTGAAAGACACGCGAAGACTGGGCATAAGTAATTGCTTCGAACATCCCTATAGGTACACGAAAACTGAGCGCCGGCGGGCGAGTAAAGTTTCATAAAGGTAACGAGGATCCACGTAAACAGGGGGCTGGAAAAAAGAAATCTTGGGAAACGGTTCCAGAAAAGACAACGGGGAAGAATGGCACTTGGTCAACAGAACAATCGGAAGTGAAGGCCCGGAGAAGCCAGGGACAATAAATCGGACATTGGACGGTAAACCAGGGTCTCCTGTACAACGCGAAAAGCCGCTAATTCGAAAGAAGAGTACCAGACCCGGACAAATTCAACATCTCGTCCAATACAGTGTCTTGATGGAAACCCGGTACAGACCAATGGGGACAGCCGGGGGAACGCAAAGAGGGAAGTTGCGAGTGTGACGCAAATCAGAAACCAATCCGGTCAAGAAAGACGCCTTCAAAGGGAACAGCTGGCGCTAGTGTGTCTCTGGCGGAAAGGCGTGAACCGCCACCGCGACGCACGGCACAACCGGAAAAAATGCCTGGTCGGCAACTACTGTGCTGCCATGAAGGTGAAGTGATCGCTTTGAAAGATGGGTGTTTACAAAAATAAAGACGTGGGAGAAGGTGGCCGGAAAGAAATGGGGCTGGGGTCGAAGGTTGCTTCGGCTAACGCAATCACGTCATGTATTCAAGGTGATGTGTGCGAAGACATCATTAAATCGAAAGTTCCAGAAAGAGACGGGTAGAAGGAGGCACAAGGTCGATAACAGAACAGGAAGAGGGTGTGGCTACCCCGGTGACAGCACAAAAAACAATGGGCGGAAGCATAGTGAAAGGAATACAAGGAAAATACTGAAAAGGAAAGAACACAACCTTAGGTCCCTGTTATGCTCCTACGGAAAGGGCTTGGCGAACTGGGTGGTTAATAAGTAGGAGTAAGAGCTGAGCGAGAAAGACTTAAATAATGGGCCCGCTCTTCATTCGGGGAGGCATTTGAAATCCTAAAATAAACGCAACTTAACCTGGAACTACGGGAGAAAGAGGAAATCTGTAATAGTCAAGATGGAAAAAGGGGAAAAGGCGGCCTCAATGATCGCGGCGGTGGCGCAATTGGTGAACTTATTGGGGGAAGGTTCCCAGAATCAGCCAAAAATTAGCTCACGCATAAAAAAGCACAGGGCGAGTTTCGGAAACAAGGCAGAGGAAGGCAAAAGGCCTTTTTGCAATGGCTTGAAAAAGAGAGCTCAAAACGGAAACAACGGAGGAGTAAGAGAGAGAGAACAAGTCCATTTGCAACAGGACAGGCCGTCTGAAAGGAAAAAAAAATAAGAATGTAGCCCTGGGATTTGTGTAGCGCTAATATTTCAGGGGGCTTGCCACTTAAGGAAAATTTAGGGGCGCAGCAAAGAAGAGCGAAGTCATTGGCCAGGCCAGCGCTGATACGATTAGCTCATCCCGTCGGAGATGGTGCGACGGGGGGGGGGGTTTCGGATTAAAATAGAGCAACGGGGATGAAAGAGCCCTTCCGTCGCAAGCTGAGTCAAAGACGACGCCTGCAATTACTATACTAACTACATTAAAGCCAAATGCCGAGGCATCAAGGACCCTAAAGGAGTGGTAGTTTGACGGAATGGCAAGGGGGGGCGGCAGGGAATAAATCTCGCAAGAAGTTGGCGTGTCTGGCTACAGTGGATGGACACAAGGGGGTACCAACACTAACATTTAAAGAGGGTTGGATCAGAAGTCAGTTGGGAAAGCTCCCAAAAGAAGGTCATTTCTGAAAAGAAGACATTGATGCTCTTGACTCAACCAGATCAAAGGAAGAACTAGGGTGACGTCGTATAAGCGACAAACCGGGACGTTAGGATCGCCGTTGGAAAACGGTTATGGTGGGGGGGGGCAAAAACCAATCTTCAACCGACGAACTTTCACAAGCACAGCCAAAAGAAGTGTGCAACCCGGGTATTTGGAGTTGGAGGCGGGGTCGTTGAAGCTGGCCGAGCAGAACAGCAGAAGCCACACTATAGGCCGCATCTACCTGGTAAGCGGGGAGGCGATATTGACGTAGGGTGATCGAAACTGAAGTACTCGAAGTCTCCCGCGGTATAGAGAGTAGGGGTAGGTAAGGACACACGCACGGTTATTGGTAGGCGTGAATGGGGGGTCAGGAGCTCTCACGAACAAGAAGCGATGTTTCGCGTTACAGACTACCGTATAAACGGTTTTAAAAAAGTAGGTTTCACCCATTAAAAAAGACGGCAGACTAATACACAGGTGTTCTCCTCTGCCCCAATTATCTCAACCCTTTACCTCCCTGTAGATTGATGGAAAGACCCGTATGGAGAATGGGTCCCCCTTCGCGGAAACTGTAAAGAAGAAAGGGAAAATGAAACGCAGGTTGTGAAAAAAAAGTGGCTCAGCGCAGCGTATTGAGGAGCTCCGTAGGTCGGATTCCTCGATACAAGTTCCAAGATTCGCGTATTATTGCCGTACTGACCAACCTACATTGCAACGACACGAAAATTAATCTGCAGCCCCGGGATCGGAAGGAAAGGATCACGGGTAGAAATTCCACAACACGAAGGTGTCAGTACGTGGAAATAACAATTGTCGAACCGGCGTTGCAGGCGACGGGCCCGATTGTGTAATTTTTTCCTGATCCCAAGGGGGAAATCTCACAAATTACTACACTATTGCTGAAAATTGAAACGTATTAATATAGATTCGCCTTATTAGGACTCCGTATATACGAGCGGTTATACGGAAGGACATACCGTTCCAGTACACAGATAAAAGGAAAGCATCACGGGTTGCCAAAAAGGTGTTATGGGATGTAATGCATGTAGGAATGATTAAGTGTTGTCGAAAGTCGTACAAAACCGGGGATTCAGGAGGAAAAAATATTCTAGCTTGATCTCAGACTTCTAGAATAAGCATAACATACGATTCAAAACATGTTATTAGTGGTGAATTCGAGGCAAAAAGCGATATTGGGCAGTTGGGGTTAGAGTCTTGACAAATAAAAAAGCACACCCAAAAGGCAATATGGTGGATATCTGGCTTATTTTGATAGCGATACGATTAAAAAACGGAAGCATGAAGTAACCTTGCAGTTTGACACCGGTTGGCTGCAAAGAAGTCGGCCGGAGGCCGATATGATCGCCCAGCCTTCAAAACTTCCTTCCAGAGGCACCCACCGAAGGCGAGGAAAACATGACATGGGACATCGCAAGGCACAGATGGTGCCTGCAGCAGCATACAGATGCCCGTGTTACTGGGACCTTGGGACTGCGGTTTGTATTAGTCACAGATTTGGGTAGTTAAAAAACCCGAAGGGCTCGTGGAGTTGGGGCCCAATCCACAATCGGGCAAAGTGGTGGTACCGGTGCCGAAAGGGGCGTGAGTTGCCTGACCGGAGTGCGGGGTTGCCCCATCAAAAGGGTACCGGGGACGGGCAACAAGAGGTATCACCATCCATAGGGAGCTGGACCTGTTGACAGGTAAGGCAGGGTTCTGAGTGGTCGTTGCCAACATTGGCGTCCATACTCCAGAGGAGTCCACTAGGTGGCCGGCCAACTGGCAAGCAGTGAAATGCCGTAAAAAGCAATCCATAATCATGGCGAAATTTGAAGGAGACGGAAAAAAAAAAGAGGGGGGGGGGGGGGGGGGGGGGGGGGGGGGATTGTTTGGGTGGATCTTGCTCATAAAAGAAAAAGAGGGACGACTACCGCAGTTCAAGGTCATTTTCTAAAAAGGGAATCCACGGGATGTCCAAAGGGGGAGAGGGGGCCGGAAGGGGTGGTCGCAAGACGGCGTTCCACTGGTGTTCGATTACCGAGCAAGGACTCGGTGAGGTCTCCATTCCCGCTCGTTGAACACTCCTCGCATTTACGAGTAAAACAATCCGCGCCAGGCACGCAAAAACGAATCAAGAAGGGAAAAAAGAAGTCACGGGTGGGCGAAAAGAAACCTGAATGGGCATAAAAAATTGGCACAGCTCTGGAGAAAGGGCTTTCTGGGGAAGGCCCGCCACAAGGAGAAGCAGAGAAGGGCTTGGACCCTTGGAAAAAGATCTCTCAACACACGAGGAGAGGAACGAGGAGTTGAAACTTCTAACAAGGGTTCAAAAAGCAAAGAAAAAATTGCGGGCCAAGGGAGCCCCGAAAGCAAGAAAGGAGATGGCGGACATTTGGGAACCAAGCCGCAGGCCAAGAAGTCAAACCTGGGAGATAAATTTTCAAACTTCTGCACCAGTCTGAGCCAGGGTGCTGGAATCACGGCAAGGGTTTATTGAAAAATTAAAGCGTAAAAAGGAGTGAACGAGCGGAGTGGCGGACGAGAAAGCAAAGAGTTCCGCGCGAAATTTGGAACCCCCAGTGAACCATGATCGCTCACAATGGAAAACAAGAGTTAGATACGGACGGATACTAGGATAATAGGAAAACCAGTCGGGGCCCCGTGATGAGCATAAGAGAGACAACCAAACCCAAACTAGAGAAAAGTAGCAGAAAACGTCGAATCGTAATATCGCCATGTTAGGACGGAGGGGATGTGCCCGTGTGGAAAGAGGCCACCTTCAAAAGGAGGTCCTAAGCCCAATGCAGGCGACCATCACACCTTGAAGACCTTGTCAACGGTCATGGAAAGATGCGGCGGTATACAGAGGACCCATCAACGGTACCCGGGACGGGAGGCAACGGAAATCCAGGCAGCAAGAGCACACTGTCAAGATTACGGAACCAAACAGCCTGTGCGATTGTGCGTGGACCAACAAGCAATGATCTTATAACAAAGCCGGGGGATAATAAAACATCGGGGAAGTCCAAAGCAGAAAAACTGCATATGTATGCTAGGCGGCAGCAAAGTGGACGGGTCCAATCTAGCGATACACAAAATGTCATGAACGAAATCGGTGGTGCCACTCACGCAGTAATTGCCGAAGGAAGACATTAGGCCTCCGGCAACACCCCGGCAGAAAGCCGGGGGGGGCAAGGTTAAATGCGCCAATAGGGGGAAGACGAATTCTTTGCGTAACAATCCAAATAATTTTCTACGTCAGCGAAAATGCCTGTGGACTTTATGGCCAGACAAACGAAACTGCAAATACGCCTGCATTCGACGGAAAACCATTAACAATGGGTTGTGGAAAGCACGTCATGGTCGGCATGCTCATAAGTGGATATATTCAATAAGAAACCGAATCGAAACGGTACTCATGAAAACCACGACTTCAGACAACAACTGCATAGAAAGGGGCAGTATAACTTGCAAATGACAATAACACCGGGGGGGCCTGATCTTTGATCAGGGACATGGAACATGTTGTTTCCGCGAGAAAAAAAAAA